>Ga0307510_10003587_pt1 | contig 18127 bp, 15 predicted proteins | sample 12_EM_MG_FD_207224 | JGI IMG/M metagenome (GOLD analysis project Ga0307510, IMG submission 207224) | Populus trichocarpa ectomycorrhiza microbial communities from riparian zone in the Pacific Northwest, United States - 12_EM | ecosystem: Host-associated > Plants > Roots > Unclassified | place...
GAGTTCGTCTGGTTCGCTGCCATCGACGGCGACAATTTCCATCTTTCGCCGCGCTGGCGGGTCAAGCGTTTCACCAAGGCCGAGATGCCCGACTGGATCTGTGCGCGGCCTGGCGAACTGGCGATCGCCGAGGCCAAAGGGTCACATCAGAAGGGCAATGCCACGGGCATCACGCGGCCCGGCCCGATCAGGACCGCGGATGGCCAAATCCGGGGTGTGCGTGTGCAGAAGCGGACTCCCACCATCCGTGGTGGGCTACGCTGGCAAAACCGCTCCGCTAAAGGATGGGCGGTGATGTCGCGCTGGGGGCTGAGCGATCCGCCACGCGCGCCTTTTCTGTACGCACTCGACCCCAAGACCGAGGGCGACGAACTCACGGCGCAGGAACGCGATGAACTGATTCAGGCCATCGCGCGCACGCACATGGAGCAAACTGCACTCGGACTCGGGCTGATCAAATGGGTCGAGGAAGATACGCTCGGGTCCGTGCCGCGCCGCCGCGTCCGGATTGCCGACGACCAGGAAAAGCGCCTGTTCGCCGGCGCGGTGATCACACCGTTCGGACCGCTGGACATGGATTTCGAACAGGCGAAAGCGTTGAGCGCGCTGCTGCCCGATCCCGACATGGTCCGCTTCGTCGGGCTGGAGCAGGGTTTGTTCGAGAGTTACCTCCAGCAACAGCCCCTCTCTCCCCGCCAACGGCAAAGGATCGGCGACCTGTCGGTCATGGGCAAGGACGGCTTGGTCGTCGCGCCGATCAGGCAGGTCATTGACCTCGGCTATCAGGCGGACGGGACCTGAAGCCCCGACCGCCAGGGAAACCCGACAGGGCCATACGCAGCGGTAGATCGGGATTTCCAACCGAGACCAGAGCCAATGCCCATCCGGCGAAACCGCGCTTGCCCATCCTTGGGCCGACCCGCCGACCTCGGAGCCACGTGCCCGTCCGTTTCCTACGCGCTTGCGTTGCAGCCGCAGACAGGCAACCATGGCGCACCGCTGCAGGAGCCCGACAATTGGACGACCGTCTGCTCACACTGACCGCCGATATCGTCGCGGCGCATGTCGCGCACAACGCCGTTGCGGCGGCCGACCTGCCGCGCGCGATCTCCACGGTCTATGAGGCTCTTGCCGGCCTTGCCGCGCCTGCCACAATTGCCGCGCCCGCTGCGCCACTGCTCGTGCCGGCGGTGTCGATCAAGTCAAGCGTCAAGCCCGACATGCTGACCTGCCTCGAATGCGGCGCTCGTCAGAAAACACTCAAGCGCCACATCGGCGCTGCGCACGATCTTACGCCCGAAGCGTACCGCGCGAAGTGGACCCTCCCGAAAAGCTATCCGATGGTCGCGCCGAACTATACCGCGGCGCGCAGCGAGATGGCGAAACGGATCGGGCTGGGGCGAAAGCCGGGCGTAAAGGCGAAGCCAGTTCGCAAGGCCGCGCCCAAAGGGTCGTAAATGGTCACCGCCAGCCCGGGCATTCTCGCCGGGGAAGGTCTCGATGGCGGTACTGCGCTGGCCTCGCTGTCACGAACGGCCCGCGCTGCATCGGGAAATCCAGCTCAACGAATTTCGATCACTTAATAGATGATCGGAATTCGATATCCCGATCACTCATAAGTTATGGGCATCGGGCAATGCCGAGGCGAAGCTCAGACGATCAGCGACGCCTGTCCGTTCATTGGCATGCAACCTCACGCTCGATCGACGGCAACTGGTGCAAGAAGAGCGAAAATAAACTGACGGCTGACCGACCCTGTCAGGGGTTCGCTGCTCAGCGGTCGGCTATTCACGACATTCACCTAGGTGGCACCTTGGCGACAAGCAGCAAGGGAGCCCCACATTTCGATTGTACGCGGTCCGCAAGCCCGCCCGGCACGTCGAGAGCCGGAAGAACTTTGCTAGTTGCCGCTCTTGCGCCTTACGGCAGGCGAAACCTTGCCAGCCCGGATCGACCTTGCGCGCGGCTTCACCGCAAAAAAAGTCGCATTGCGCACCGGACACGTCACTGCGGGCAGTCGATAACTGGCACGTACCGCCGAAGCGTCGCCGGGCAGCCAGATATCGACATCGTCATCGCCAGGCTGATCCTCACAGCCGCGAATGTCGCCATATTGCCATTCACCCTTGCCTTCATCGTCGCCGCGGTCGGTGCGCAGCATGTTGTCGGGATTGACGCCATTGGCGATGAAGCGATCGGCTGCGGCCTGGGTCGGGTGATGGAACCCCTTGTGACCTGCGGAAAAGACGACGAAGCGCGGCTTTACGGCGCGGATGAAGCAGTTGCTGCTGGCATTGTCGCCGCCATGATGCTGACCAATGAGCACATCGCTGGCGATCGGCCAGGTCGCCGCATTCCCCGTCATGATGCGCTCGGCATAGGCACAGGCTGTGCCCGGATTTCCACGGAAGCGGCCAACCGTATCCCCTGTCAACAACACGGCATGGCCGCGATACTCGACACGGGCGACGATGCTGAGCGCGTTGTTGTGCTCGGGTTTGGGAAGAGGTGCCTCGCCCGTGCCGATCGTCATGTCGCCATTGCTCCAGCCGGCGACCAGCGTCACGCGCGCCTCGCCGAGCATGAAGACCCGCCTGCCCTGCGCATCGGGATCGGGCAGCGGTGTCGCCGCGAGGTTCCACACGCGTGTACCGATGCCGCCGGCTGAATTGATCGCTGTCACCTCGTCGCGGATCGCCTGGGTGTCTTCGAGATGATGATCGCCGGGATAGACGATGGTCCCGGCATGCTTGCCCTGCAGAATCTCCGGGAGTTCGCCGATATGGTCGGCGTCGGAATGGCTGAGGACAATCAGGTCGATACGATCCTCCGGGATCAGTTCGGCGACCGCGCTGCGACAGTAGGTGCCCTTGTCGCCCGCATCGAACAGCATCGAATGTCCGCCGGGCACGTGGATGACGACGCAAAGCCCGTTGCCCACATCGACAGTGCGCAAGTGCACGTCTTCGGCGTGCACAGGCGCCCCCAAGATAAGCAACCCGGCCGCGACCGGCAGATAGTTGAGATAGCCCCGTTTCATCGCCCTCTCCTTCATCGCCTGTCACATACTTGAATTGCACACATTCTGAGATCTCATGCCAAATTACCGAAAAGCATGAACCCGGACATTGTCGATCAAGTCGGATGCAGTACTGCACAATTGTCGCGAAAAATCCACAACGATTATAGCGAGACAATAATCCACATCGGATATAGTTTTTGCGTGATTCTTCCGAGACCTTTCGCAGATTTGCAGGATATCACTCTTCCTCTTTAGCATTTCAGTACCCCGCCCGTTCGCGACGCTATGGCCCTACTGGTGAGGGCGCCCTTGATTGCATTGGCGACAAGTGGCGCGACAAGGCGGTGTAGAGGAACTGACCCACGGGGCGACGTACCGCCATGGTCTGGGCCGGGCCAACATCCCTTAATCCAGACAGCCGAGGCGTTCCATGTCGCGATCATATCTTTACCGTCGTCGCATCCGTGCAACTGGCAGTACGTGCCATTTCCTGCACGCCAGCTCGCACTTCCGGGCCGAAAGCCCGGCTCCGGCGCGCGCAGCGAGATACCATTTCCTGTTCCTGCTACCGGTCGTCTTCCTGGCCAGCCCGGTACAGGCCAACAACTATGGCGAGAGCCTCGCCTGGCAGTTCAAGGCCTCGGCGGACCGCGCCAACCAGGCAGCGGTACTCGATCTGATCCAGAAACAGCACGGCGGCTATTACGCGGCGCCGGTCTACAACACCAACATCGCGCGCCAGCTTAATTGCTCGATCGCGGCGACGTCGACGGGCAATAGCGGCGCACAGACCGCGCTCGCCAATTCGCCCACCGTGACCGGCGCGAGCTCGGCGGCGACCGGCAACTACAGCACGGCGGCCATCGGCGATGGCCGGTCCGACGGCACCGTCAATGGCGCCCAGCACAATGAAGGCACGGTTTCTTCCGGTATGAATGGCGCCACGATCACCAGCGTGCGCGGCGCGGCGTGGCAGGCGCTTAACTCCGACCAGGCCAACAGCGGCAATCAGACCGCCGATGTCCATGGCAGCAACGCTTGCGCCTTCGGTGCGCTCAACTGATGCGTGGCGGGGAGCGTGGGGCCGTCTTGCCCCCCTGTCGGTTACGGACAATCGCAATCGCATCGCTGCTCACATCGAGCCTTACCGGCTGTGTCAGCATGCACCAGGCGCGCCTCGGCATGGGCGAGGAGCCGACCCTGATTGGCCCGGCAGTGCGCGACAATCGCACGCCGATGGACACGCCGCTTACCTGCTTCGCAGGCGCGATCGCCGCGCGGCACGCGCGGCCGCTGGTCGTCGCAGTCGGCGACGTTCGCGACTATACCGGAAAATATTCGGTCAACGAAGGCACCGCCATCACCCAGGGTGGCGCGCTGATGGTCAGCTCGGCGCTGGGAAAACTCGGCGCCGCGGTGGCGCTCGCCGAACGGTTCGATCCGACGATCGCCGAACGCGAACTCGGCTATACCGATCGCCGGCAGCTGGGCGACGGTACGGTCCATGACGTTGCCGGCCCGGTCGGACCCGGCAAGGTGGCATGGCTGCCTTATTATGGCGGCAGCATCGCCGCGTCCGACTATTATATCGTCGGCGGCATTACCGAGCTCAACTACGATATCCGCTCGGGTGGCGTTGACGCCGAGGTCAGCCAGGTCGGCCCCAAGGCAAGGACCTTCACGCAAAGCGTCGCGATCGATCTCCGTATCGTCGACACCCGTTCGCTGCTCGTCGTGAAGACGGTCAGCCTGACCAAGCAGTTCACTGGCTATGAGGTCGGGTTCGATATCTTCCGCTTCTTCGGCTCGAACCTGTTCGACATCAATATCGGCGCCAAGGGCCAGGAGCCCCTCCAGCTCGGCATCCGGACCGCGCTCGAGGAGGCGACCATGCGTCTGGTCGGTGCCGTCACGCGCGTCGACCCGGAGCGCTGCATCGCCGAGCGCGGCTGGGTGCCCGCCAGTCCAGCCCGTCCACCAGCATCGACCGAATCTCATCAGACAAGCTTCCCGACCGCCGCCAGTACGCCGCCCACCGCACCAGCCCTCAACCGCGCGGGCGATGCTCCCTCTTTGGCGGGCCCTGCCCTGCGGTTCCCGTTCGACGATGGCTCAGCCGAGCTTACGACCGCTGCGACATTGCTGGTCGAGCGACTGGCGCTCGCGGCGCCCCGGAGCGCCGTCGACGTTACGATCGTCGCCCGCGACACCGAACCACCCGACCCGGCCAAGCGTGACGTACTGACCGACCGGCGCATCGCCGCGCTCACCGCGGCACTGATGTCACGCGGCATCGCAGCCCGCGCGATCACCATGCGGTGGCGGCCGGCCGCGACCGACAGCGCGATTCACCGCGACGGCACCGGTCTGCAGGACATCGCCCGCCTGCGCATCGGCGACTGAACCGCAGCCTGTCCACCCCAAGCGAAGGAGGTGCCGCGCCCGAGCCACATCGCCTGCCCGACTTGCCCCCTTTTTTTTCCGGAGTATTTCATGACCCAGACGCATTCGACCACTCGCACCAGACGGCATCTCTTTCTCGGCAGCGCCGCCGGCGCGCTGGCCTGCGCTCTCGCGAGCGTGCCGGCCCAGGCGCAGACCGCCACCGTCCGCGCCACGGCCGTCAGGTCGCTGGTCAACGACCAGGCCAATCAGGGCGTCCAGATCCTGACCGACACCGGCAACGCCCAACTGGGCACCGTTGTCGCGGGCACCACCGACGCTGCCAGCATCACACTGTCCGGCAATGACCTGAGCACGACCGCGCGCGGCAATCGCGCCACGCTGGATCTTGCGCCCGACGCGCTCGATCCGGCGAGTGCCTTCGGCCCTACCTCCCTCAGCGCTGGCGCCACGGGCGTGACCAGCAATGCCGGAACGCTGATCGCCAGTCGCCAGAGCAACAAGGGCAGCGAAGTCATCGCGAACAATATGGATGCGGCCACCGGCACGGATTCGGCCATCGCCGTCGATGCCGGCCAGGTGTCGGCCAGCAAGGTCGCGGTAACGGGCAACACCCAGGAAGCGGTCGCGCTCGGGAACGACGCCAGCGCCGCCCTCGCCGCAAGCGATGGTACCGGCACGGGCGCTGGCATCGTCAACCTGCAGACCGATGACGCGAGCACCAGTGTCGCTGCACGCTCGTTCGGCACGTTCGGGATCAACGCCCAGCAGGTCAGCGCGAGCGACCTCGTCGTGACCGGCAATCTCGAACGCGGCATCGCTTACGGCAACGCGGTCGACAATGCGCTGTCGGCAAAGCCGACCGCGATCGAAGCGCCTGCGACCGCCGATATCGCCTCGACCGTCCCCGCCATCGGTAACGGCGATCCGACCGCAAGTGCCGCCTATGCGATCCTCAGCAACCAGTCGGACGCGGGCATCGTGAAGGCACGTGCCGGTGGTGGCGACGGATTCGCATCCGGACTGGTCGTTACAGGCAATGCCGACGCTTCGTCGCTCACCAATGACGGCAATATCCTCATCGCGGCAGGCTATGGCGACCAGTCATCGAACAAGCTCGACGTCAACACTGTATCGATCGGTCGCTCAGCTCCCGGCGACACCGGCGCGATCGCCAATGTGACCGGCGTCCAGAGTCTGGCCGACACCGCCAGCATCATTGCGACCACCTCACCCGGCACGATCACCCATGTGTTCGGCGATACGACCGGCAGCAATTTCTCCGTGTCCGACAACAGCGACCAGACGATCGCCACCGGCAATCTCGCCTCCGCGAACCTGCTCACGGTCAAGGCCGGCGCGATCGACGCAAGACAGGGCGATCTGCCGGGTGGCGGCGGGGTTGGCACAGCACTGACCAGCGCGGCTGGCGACGCCAGCGCCACTGCTGCGTTCAGCGTGCAGAACGTGCAGGATTACGGGAAGGCCAGCATCTTCGCGGGTTCGATCGGCAACGCCGCCGGACTCGAGGTCGGCGGCGCGGTGAACGGGTCGACCCTGCATGACGATGGCAACACCTCCACGGTTGCGGCGACCGGCAACAGCGCCAGCAATGCGGCAAGCCTCGACGCCGCGACCATCGTCACCAGCGCCGGCGTCAACAATCACCAGACCGGGGACGGCAATGTCACGGTTGCGCTCGGCAGTTCGGATCACCGCGCCGGCGCCACGCTCTCGGCACTGGGGCAGGTGACTGGCTCGGCGATTTCGGTCACCGACGACCAGGTGATCGGCAAAGCCGCCGCCAATAGCAGCACCAACAGCCTTGCCGTGACCGCCAACACGCTGCGTGACGGCAGCGGGCGCAGCGACGCGCAAGGCGGGCCGATCGACGACGATTACGGCGCGGCGGCAACCTTCGCACTCGCCAACGAACAGAAGACCGGCGAGCCGAGCGACGACGGCAGCACCACGCCGACGATCGCTGCAAGCCTGGTCGGGCGGTTCGCGATCAATGGCGACGCCTGGGCCGACCGTTCCTCGCTCGCGGTCGATGACAATCTCGAGCATGCCGGTGCGCTGGCCAATACCAGCATCAACCGGCTGTCGATTGCGGCCACGGGAACCGGTGATGGAGGCGGCAGCGCTGCCGGTGCCGCGCTCTCCTCCTCGCAATATGGCCAGGCCAATGTCACCGCCAGTTCGGACGTGAAGTTTGTCGCGCTGGGCGCGACCGACAATTCCGCGGTATCGCTCTCACGCGATACCAATGAGGCGGTGGCGACGATCAACCAGGCCGATAATGGCCTGAGCGTCGACGGTGTCCAGCTCGGCAGCCTGACCGGCGGGGATTCCGATCTCGTCACCGGCCCGCTCGGACCGCCCAGCGCATCGGGTGACCATGTCCTCGCCAACCAGCAATTCGCGACCGGGTCGGCAAGCGCCTCCGCTGTAACGCGCTTCTTCAACGGCGATGCGGCTGGCGGTGTCGACGCGTCCCGTATCGCGCTTGCCGACAATGTGAGCAGCGCCGACGCCGCGGCCAATCGCGCGCTCAACAACATTTCGGTCACCGCGAACGCGAGTCGTCCCGTCAGTGCCGGCCTGGTCAACACCCAGATCAACGCAGGTACCGTTACCGCGTACGCCAGCACCGACGCGTTCATCGTGGCCGACCCGCCACTCCTGCCGGCCATCGCTGACAGCACCGTCTCGATCGACGGCAACCAGACCGTAGCGCTCGCGCGCGGCAATGCTGCCGACAACCAGTTCGCCCCGGGGGGAGGAGGCGACCTCGCGGGTCCCGCATCCCTCGCGATGGTCGAGCCGTTCGACGCAACGGTCCATGCAGCGGGCGCACTGCTGAACAGCCAGGCCAGTTACGGCGCGGTGACGGCAACCGCCTCGAACAGCGGTTATGCCGTCCCGCTGAACGCCACCGGCGTGGTCAATACCTCGACGCTTGGTGTCACGGGCAACAGCGTGTCGGCAGCCGCTTATGGCAATGTGGCAAGCAATGCTGTGACCGTCTCATCGCTCGGGCATCTTCCGACCGCGTCGATCGCCAACGCCCAGGTCAATGATGGCGCCGTGACCGCCCAGGCGACCGGTGCGAACTACCGCATCACGTCCGGTCCCCTGAGCGCCTCGGCGCTCTTGGTCACCGGCAACCAGCTCGCAGCGACAGCGGTGGGCAACCAGTCGAGCAGCGCGATCGTCGCCACCCGGTGACGCGAGCCGCGCCGGGCTGATCAAGCCCCCGGATCAGCCCGGCAAGCGGGAAAGGCCGTCACGTTCCCCCGCGTGGCGGCCTTTCGACACGCCCGATTCCGCCCCACTGCACTGGCACCTGGCCGGATTCAGGCTAGAAACGCCGCCATGCCAACGGGAAACGGGTTCAACGAAGAGGCGCTTGTCCACGCGACCGGACAACCCAATGGCCAGAAGGCCAAATTGGTCATCCTGCTGCGTCGATATCAGGAGCTTAACGGGCTCAGCCTGGCCGAACTTGGCAAGGCAAGCGGCGTCGCGTGGGTCACATTGTCAAGGTTGTTCGGCGGCAATCTTGCCGAGGTGTCGACCGACAAATTGCTGAGGATCTTCGCCAATCTCGGCACTCATATCGAGATTCGGGTCGACCTGAACCCGCAAGCGAACGGCGCCGGCCGCGTGGATGTGCGTGCCATCGCGGAAGCTGCCCGGACCAACAGGGCGATTCCGCCCGAGTGCGACGGCCCCGATGGACGCTGAGCGCGAGCGCTGGGCCGAGGCGCTCGCGATCCATCGTCGTTATGGCGAAAGCGCCCCGAAGCATGTCGCAGAGCGCCTTGGCGCAGTTGGTCTCGCCGGCGACGGCGCCGGCGTCGAACGCTGGATGCAGATCGCTGCGCGGATCAATCAATTGCGACAGGGCGATATGCACTGAGCTTGCCAACATCTCGCGTGCACGCGAGAATCCCGCGATGAACCTCAGAACTCTGCGCGTCGCCGCGCTGCTCGGCGCCTGCCTCGCACCCACCCCTGTCCTAGCCTGGGGCAGCGAAGGCCATGTGCTGGTGGCAGCGATCGCCCGTTCGCGCCTGACGCCGGAGACGCTCGCCAAGGTCGATGCCATCCTTGCGCAGGACAAGGATCAGAGCACGCCGTCGGACATGCTGTCGCGCTCTTATTGGGCGGATGTTTGGCGCGAGCATGGTCACCGCGAAACAGCACTTTGGCACTATGCCGATATCGAGCTCGATCATCCCGATCTCGACGCCGCCTGTTACGGCCACCCCAGAAGCGCCCAACCAGCGAGCGAGGGGCCGGCCGAAACATGTGTCGTCGATCGCGCGCGGGATTTCGCGACTGAACTGGGCGAGCCGGCGACGACGCCGGCCGAGCGCATCCTCGCGCTCAAATATGTGATGCATTTGCTCGGCGACATGCACCAGCCGCTGCACATGGCAGATAATCACGATCATGGCGGGAACTGCGTCGCGATCAGCCTGGGCCAACCACGCACGGTAAACCTGCATGGCTATTGGGACAGTGTCGTGGTTGGCGAACTCGGCAAGGATGCCCGGGCGATTCTGGCGCGCCTGAACGGCGAGATTACGCCGGTGCTTGCCGCTCAGTGGACACAAGGCGATTTCGCTTCATGGGGCAAGGAGACGAACGCCGTCGCTGTGACGGTCGCCTACTCTTTTCCTACCCCGCCCCGCTGCGAGAACCACATGCCGCCGCTCGAACTGCCGAAATGGTACGATGCGCGCTCACAGGCCGCGGCCGCGACGCAACTCAAGCGCGCTGGCGTGCGGCTGGCGCTGGTACTCGAAAAGGCGTTGGGGCCACTCAGCCTCATGGGCGTCTCAGCCCCACCGGCACCCCCCGCGCCGTAGCGCGACACGCGGTCATGCTGGTTCAGGCCGGATGGGTGCCTGGCGTCCCGCACCGCGCGTAATGGCCCTTGGCGTTACGGCATTTGACCACGGGCTTCGGCTTGGCCGCCGGGCACGGGATGAACTTGCCGTGCGCATCGCGGCACGGCACGGCCCTGGACAGTGCGACGGTCGGCGAGGCGAGCAGTGCAACGGCACCGGCGGCGATGATGAAACTGCGGAGCATGAATTATCCTCTTGGCCGTTGAACGGGCGTCACGATGCTAACAAGCCGGCGCGTCGCGTCCAGCGCAAATAGCAGGTACCGGAGGCGGCGACATGCAAGAGTATGTCCCCGCCCCTGGACATCAGTTCAGTACCACTGCGCCACGCCCTGGTGGCCGGCGCATGTGCCGGAACGGTGCGCCGACTTCGAATAGGTGCCGTCCTTGCACCTGGCCGTCGCGCCATCCGGGCCGCCGGGGTTGGTTGCCTGGCCGGTCGCGGCCGTGTGGTTGGTTGGTGCGGGAGCTACGCGGGGCGCCGGCGCGGCGCGGGGAGCAGGAGCCGGCACCGATGTCGCGCCCTTGCAGACGGCCTTGTTGGCATTGCCCGGTTTCGAGCAATCGTAATTACGCGGCTTCGGTGCGGTGGCTGCGGTGGGCGCGGGCTTTGCGGCAGGAACGGGCTTGGGCGCCGGCGCGGGCGTCGCGCCCTTGCACTCCGTCTTGTTTGTGTTGCCCGGCTTGGTGCAGTCGAAATGACGTGCGGCCGGAGTGGGCTTTGCCGCAGGGGCAGGCCGCGGAGCCGGGGCAGGCTTCACGGGCGCCGTTGCCGCGCCCTTACAAGCCGCCTTGTTGGCGTTACCGGCTTTGGTGCAATCATAGTGTCGCGCGGCCTGGGCGTTCGCCGGCGAGGCTGCGAGCGCAATCGGGAACAACAGCCCGACAGCAGCAAAAGCGAAACGGTTCATGGCAAGAATCCTTCCCAACGTGGAAAGAGGCAACCTGACGCCATTTCGGGCGCGGCGCAATGAACTGCTAACCCGGAATGCCGCGCGAAGCCCGGATCTTCTCGACCTGCTTCGCGATCTCACGCCAGGCGACCTCATCGCCCGTATTGCCCGCGGCGCGCGCGTTCGCGACCTGCTCGTCGGCATGAATCTCGGCGAGCTCGCCGTGCGTCGAGATCAGCATGTTGGCGACCGTCCAATATTCCCATCGCACAACCATCGTCTCGGCCTCGCAATCGCCGGCGCATCTAGATCTGCCCCTATGCGCGCCAATGTATCGCAGGACATTTCGTGCCACCAGAGCGCGTGGCTCCGAGTCACCCGAGACGGATAGACTCGCTTGCATGGAAGCGCTCGCAGCGCTTGCCATTCGCGCGGCTGCAAAGGCGGTCGCGCCAGATGCCAACGTCGCCGTCAATGTTACTAACGGTTCGCTATCGGGCACACCCTCATCTTACCAAATTGCAGCAGGTAGATCGTTGCCGTCGCCCCGCCGGCGACGCGCCGGTCGACCCCGCCCGGCAGACGCAATGGGCCGGCCGCTCGCCCCCCTCGCCCCGAGCGCAGCCGGCCCATTGTTTTGCGGCGCAGCAGCACTTGCGAGCGTCGATATCCGTCGCGGCACCCCGAAGGTTGTCCGATCTGGCGGATGCGCGGCCGCCCGCCTATCCGGCGTGAACTGTCCGGATTGCCCGGGCGTGCTGTTGCGAACCATAGATGGCTTCGGCTGCCATTCTGAGGTCCCGGGTATCACGCCCCTCACGGAACTGCGCGTGAACGCGCCGTAGCGCGCCGTCCGTCGCCGCGCGATCCGCCGCCAGCCGTTCGGCAAGCACGAGGCTCGTCGCCGCCCTGAGCGTCCATGACAGGCTCTGCTGGTGTGCGGCGCGTTCGAGCGCATGGGCAAAATGTTCCTTGGCCACGACCTCATGCCCGGTCTTCATCGCCAGTTCGCCGCTGATGCGGAGCAGCTCGGGAACATACCATTCGCTGCCATCGAGACGGATGCCGGCGCGTCTGAACGTCTCCAGGCCTTCGGGCGCACGACCCGCCGCCGCAAGGCAGCGCGCGAACTCTGCTTTGAAGAAAGCATTGAACACCCCGTAACGCGAGGCTGAAAGCATCTCGATGCCGGTGTGAACGAGCCCTTGGCCACCCGCGATGTCGCCCTGTAGCACCTTGCACAGGCCCTGCATCGCGAGTCCGAAACCATGGTAACTCAATACGCCATGGGTTTCAGCAACCTGGACCAGTTCGTCGACAAGCGACAGCGTCTTCTCATCGGTCTGACTGGTCAGATATCTGTTGAAACATGCCCAGGTCAGCGCCACGCACAACGGGATCGCGTGGTCGAGTTGCCTGGCCTCGGAGATGGCCATATGGTTGAGCCGCCGCGCGAAATCGGGATAGCCTCGCAACCACTTCACATTGGCAAGAACGGACATCGCATCCAGTTTGCGGTCATAGCCAAAGCGCTTGATGAGCGCCTGCCGTGACGCATCATCGTCCTGCTCCACTGCCAGTTCGAGATAACGTTCCGCGTCCGCCAGCCGTCCAATATGATGGCAGGTCACGCCGCGCATATAATTGGCCGTGACGACAGCGCCCGTGCCGCCGCAGCGCTCAGCCAGTTCGCCATGGCTGTTAGCAAGACGCATCGCCTGATCATAATCCGGAGCACGTATCTGGTGTGCCCACAGAACCAGCAGGCAGAACAGCTCATGCCCGGTATTGCCCAGGCCGCCGGCAAGCAGGCGCGACCTTTCCCAGGTGACGCATGACTGGTCGGTCATGCCGTCGGTGAACATCATGCAACTGGCCAGCGCCGACTGGATGATCATTTCCTGGCATGCGTTGCCGCCGGGCCCGGGCAACCGCTCGACCGCCCTTGCCATCCACTCGCGGCATTCCGTCAAAAGCGACATGGCAAGAAACTGCGGGCCTGCCGCAGCAGCCACCCTGATGGCCAGTTCGGCGTTGCCGCCGTGCCCGAAACTCCATTCAAGCGCAGACCTGATATTGCTGAGGCAGGATTTCAGCACCTTGGTTTCCCTGGCGGGACCCGCTTCCAGGAAATCGACCTCCTCGGCTTCCAGTATCTGCGAGAAATAGACAGCATGCCGCTTCGCTACCGCGTCATGTTCGCCGCTCTCGGCCAGTTTCTCCAGGGCATAGCTGCGGGTCGTGTCCAGTAGCCGGTAGGAAACCTCGCGAGCGTCGATGCGGGAAATAACCAGCGATTTTTCGACAAGGCTGGCCACGGCGTCGGCGACATCAAACTCGCCCGCGCCTTCCTGCTCCGCCACCACCAGCGCCGCTTCCAGTGTAAAGGCCCCGACGAAAACAGCCACCCGTCGTAGCGCCATCCGTTCGACGTCGGACAACAGGTCGTGGCTCCAGTCCAGCGTCGCCTTCAGAGTCTGCTGCCGTGGACTGGCCGACCGCCGGCCGAGCTTCAGCAGGTCGACAGACGCCAGCCTTGCGGCGGTATCCCGCACGCCGAGGGTCGCTGCCCTTCTCGCGACGAGTTCGATCGCAAGCGGGATGCCCTCGAGCCTGCGACAGATTTCGGCGACAGCGCGCACGTCCTGTGCATCGAGCAGGAGATCGACCCCTCGCGCGCCAACCCTCTCGACGAACAGCCGGGCCGCCGGATAGGAAAGGATTTCCTCTGTGCTTTGCCCCCGTCGCTCGGGCGGGCAGTGCAACGGTTCCAGCCGGTAGACATATTCGCCGGCGGTCTGGAGCGCTTCACGGCTGGTGGCCAGCACACAGATGCCAGGAGCATGGTGGCCGATGCGATCCGCGATCTGCGCGGCGTGTTCGATGAGATGCTCGCAATTGTCCAGGATGATCAGGGCGCGACGGGCACGCAGAAATTCCAGCAACGCGGCCTCTGCGTCACCTGGCTGGGGAACCATCCCCATCGCCGAGGCAATGCCGGACACGACCTGGTCCCGGCTTGCGAGGACGGCGAGGTCGACGAACATGACCGCTCCGAAAAAATCGGCAGAGGCGGCATGCCCGACAGCCAGCGACAAGGTGGTCTTGCCGATACCACCCGCTCCGACGATCGTGATCAGCCGCTCTGTTTGAAGCCTGGCGCGAATCTGAAGCGCGATATCATCGCGGCCGACCATACCGCCGGTGGCCACGGGCAGGCTGGGGCCAATATCCGGCGAAATTACAACAGGTGTTTCGGTTCCGTGCCAGCTCACAGGCGCGACGAAGGAATATCCGCGGCCCTGGACGTTGGCGATATATTTGCTGCCGAACTGCCCATCGCCGAGCGCCTTGCGCAGCGCCGACACATGAACCCGGAGATTGCCGTCCTCGACGGTCACGTCCGGCCACACTTTCGCGATCAACTCGCTCTTGCTGACGGTCTGGCCAGGTTTCTCGACCAACGCGGCCAATATATCGAACGCCCTGGCGCCAAGCGGGATCGTCTCACCCGCTCTTTTCAAAGTCCGCTCGGCAGTGCGCAGTTCGAACGGGCCAAACTGGACTCTGATCGAATTCGGTATCTGCGGGGGGTCAACCGGCATTGCTGGGCCTCGCTCACATCGCAGACGTGACTCCCGCCGTCTGTTTGGCAGAGTAAACCGCAAATAGGGTGCGACGTCACGCAAAACCAGCGAATCCCGTCATCAACAAGGCTTTCTTGCCGAAAGCCGGATGCCGGAAGCGATGACCAGAGACTGAGCCCGGCGTCACATCAAGCAAGAGCAAATCGCCGGCACGTCGCCTACTGGCGCGACAATCGTGGTCGCGCGTGCCGGCACCTCGCGTCCCGCAGGGCAGTGCCCTCGACCGAGGCTCGCCCAGCCGCGGCTGATGCGCAATCAGTGATATTGCACCTCGCGCTCGCGGCGCCAGTTGGCCGGACTCTGGCCAAAGGCCTGCCTGAACAATTTGCTCAGATGCGCCTGGTCCGACAAGCCGACGTCCAGCGCTATTTCGCTCAACGAGGACGAGCTGGTCAGCATCAGATGACAGGCTCCCTCAAGCCTGCGCCTGACGATATAGGCGTGCGGCGGCTCCCCAAAGGCGAGTTTGAAAGACCGCGAGAAATGCGTCGTGCTGCGCTGCGCGATGGCGCTGAGTTCGGCCGTCAGGATGGGGCGGTGGAGATTCTGGTCCACAAACGATCGGACGCGCGCGATCTGCCAGCCCGCCAGCCCGCCGCTTCGCGCACCTTTGGGGTTCGACCGACGCTCCATCTCCGAGTGGAGGATCGACGTCGCGGTCGCCAGCGACCTGCGCGCCGCCTGCCAGTCGCGCTCGATTTCGACCTTCGCTTCCTCGAGCAGCAGGGCGAGCGTGTTCGCCAGGGAATTGAATTCGCGATCCGCCGGAAGCGACGGCTGGGCCGCCTCGCCACATATCCTGCTCATACCGACTCCTCGCCAACACCTTGCACCGGGAACGGAGCCCAAAATGGCGCGAACGGAGGCACTTCGCGCGTTAAGAGGCGTTCCGAACTGTTAATTGATGCCTGGTGCGGAGCCTGAGCGGCCTGCCCGACGGGCGCCGGAGCGAGTCTCTTGCCGCCCGTCGAGCGGTGGCTGCTCCAGGTCCACCGTTAGGGGCGCCAGCACCCGGTTTGCTACCCCCGGCTATCGGCCGCTCCCTGCCCTTGTCGCAGCCAGGAGATCCAGCAAGCACCTGCCGCAGATCATGGGCCGCCCGTCGGTCGGAATTCGATGGCCCGGCAATTCCGCTTCCGCTCGCGTGGCGGTTGCAAGCGCGCACTCTCGACAGGAAAGGACTGATGCTGATGAACCATCTCGCGGGAGAGGCGGCGGAAAGTCCGAAGGCGGGCACGATATCAGGCTGCGCGTTTAGCGAGGCGGAACTCCAGGCCATTCGCATCGGCGAACTGGACCTGCGTGCGCTGCGCGCGCGGCGTCGCTGCCTGTTCCCGACCCGCCGGCGGGACTCGGCAACCCGGCTGGCGAATGTGCAGCTCGAGGCGCTCCGCGCGCTCATTGTCGCGGCGGGTTCCGATTCCACGGGGACGGCTCTGCTCGACGCTTACCGTGCCGCGATCGCAGCAGGCATCCACGTATTGACACTGCAGGCGTTGATCGATGTTTATTGGGACTAGGCGACAACCGCGAGGACCGACCGCGTGTTCGGCAGGTCGACCATCGATGCCGGCATTTGCGCGACGATGGCTTGTGCCAGCTTTTCCTGCAACAGAATCGCCTCGGTGACTGGTTCATCGACCTGCGCGGACCAGGTGACGAACCCCTGGGGGTCCGACAATTCCACCGTTACGCGCGTACGCGTGCCGACCGAGCGGAAGGTACCATGGAGGACCGCGCCGACCCCGAGATTTTCCGCGATCTCGCTCAGGGCACAGGCCTTGCCCTTGTACTGGAAGATCATCAGGCGGGGCGCGAGTCTCAGTCGTGACCGAAGGCCGAGCGCGAAGATGAGTTCGTCGGTCAGTCCGTCGGCGAAGCTGTCGTCATTGCTGTCGCACGACAGTGACCTGAACGGCATGATGGCGAGATCCGCGCCGGCGCACGGTGCGCGGCCGGTCCGCCGCGCATCGGACGGCAGTTCCACCAGGACCGTTTCGAATACCGGACGATAGCTCCCAACAGGGAGGGCTATGCGGACCGGCTCGGTACGACCTTCCTGACTGTAGTAGTCGGCCAGTTTTCTCCTCAGGCGGCGCGCCTCGACACGCACCGTGGAATCGATCCCCGGATCATAGGGCGCGCTACCGCTATACAGCGCGTCGCCGATGACCAGTTCCTTCAGCGACGGACCGCGGCTCGCAAGGGTCTCCTCGACCACATAGACGAGAAACGCAAACAGGCTCGAGCTGCGTGAGAATGCCGTGCTCGACCTCAGTCTGTCGAGATGATCGTGGATTTGCGAAGGGTCCGGTGCGGCGGGCCCCGGGCCAGCCGCGATCCCGATCGGACATCCCGTCTCCGGCGTCTCCCTAAACATTGGCACCGCATCGCACGCGGCGTCGGCGCAAAAAGCAAGCCTGGGGGCGACGGGGTGGGCCTGAGTCGGTTGCATGAGGCTTTTCCTTCTCGGTGTCCGTCCGTCATGCGCGCGGCGTGGGCGAGATTCTTTGAGGAACGTAGCGTCATTTGCAGATTAATAGCGCGGCGATCGTCGGTCATGCGCGGCAGGGTGAAGCTCGCCTGAGAATTATCCTGTTGTGGCCGTTCTCGCCGCGGCCTTCACACGCAATTCGAGCAGTCCGAGCAGGACTTCGTCCCGCTCCGCGGCGAGATCATCGATCGAGCGTGACCCCACCTCGGCATGCACGCCCTCGATCAGCTTTTGCTGGAGCTCAGGCGTTAGTTCCGGCGAACCCAAAACCTTCCACCATGCTGACATAGGGCCAGTGAACTGCGCCAGGAAATGCTCCATGCCACCCTGGCCGCCACCGAGATGGTTGAGGAGAACCTGGCCCATGATCCCCCAGCGAAGTCCCGGACCCCAACAGACGGCTGTGTCCACATCCGCAACGCTCACCACACCTTCACCCACCAGATAATAGACCTCGCGGGCCAGGGCAGCCTGCAGCCGGTTGGCGACATGCCCTGGCACTTCCTTGTGAAGGCGCACCGTCTGCTTGCCCAACCCCGAATAGAATTCGATGGCGCGCTGGATTGTTTCCTCGGATGTCTTTGCCCCGCCGACAATCTCGACCAGCGGCACCAGATGCGGCGGATTGAACGGATGCGCGATCACGCAGCGCTGGGGATAATCGGGGCAACCCGACTGGATCGCGCTCATCGTCAGCCCCGACGAACTTGAGGCGATGATCACGTCAGGCGGGAGCAAGGCGTCGAG
>Ga0307510_10003588_pt1 | contig 18124 bp, 18 predicted proteins | sample 12_EM_MG_FD_207224 | JGI IMG/M metagenome (GOLD analysis project Ga0307510, IMG submission 207224) | Populus trichocarpa ectomycorrhiza microbial communities from riparian zone in the Pacific Northwest, United States - 12_EM | ecosystem: Host-associated > Plants > Roots > Unclassified | place...
GTGGTCTTCGGGGACGCAGGCCGGAAAAGGGTCTTGGAAGCCGCCGGCGTCACCCGTGCACGCCTTGTCGTGGTAACGTTTGATCGACGCCATGCGGTCGAGCGTATTCTTCACTATGCACGTGAGCAAAATCCAGCCGTATCCTCGATTGTGAGTGTCGCCGACGATCAGGAAATCATATCGTTTGTGCGGGCCGGAGCCAGCACGGTATTTCCAGAGAATGTCGCGGCAGGCTTGGCGCTGGCCGACCAAGTGCTTCTCGTCTGCGGTTTCTCCCAGGACACGGCCGCAAATATCGTCACGACGGTTCGAGCTGAACTCAATCCTGAACTGCGCGGGCGCGTAGGACGTTGAGTTGGGCACGTTATCTCTCACAACAGCCCTTTGCTGGCCCTCGTGTGAACTTCTGGTTGAGCACTGGCAATATCGGCAAGGAACGCGCGATCGAACTAGTTGGCCGAGTTCGTCACACCATTCATACTGTTTTCGGCCCGTGCTATTGCGCTCGCGTCCGACCAGCTTGTCGGCCATAGCTGTCTTTAGCGTCTGCCTCCGACCTCGTCTATGCGGCTCAACAGATCTGCCGGATCCTCGTAGACGCGAAATGCTCCGGATTGTCTCAACTCGTCCGGTCCATAGCCGCCGCTTAAAAGGCCCACCCCCAACGCGCGACATCGGATCGCCGCCAACATGTCCCAAATGCTATCGCCAACGACTACCGCGGTTTCGATCGGTGCGCTCAACCGTTCGGCGGCCGCCAGAAACAGGTCGGGATCGGGCTTGGCATATTTGACCTGGTCGCGCGTCACGACCGGGATCCCACCCGGATCGATGCCGAGCGAGGCCAGATTGACGGCCGCGGTTTCCATGCGGCCGCTGGTCGCAATCGCCCAGGGAATGCCGGCCTTCGACAACCAGTTCAGCAATTCGCAAGCTCCGGGCAAAGGCCGGATGTGATTTGCCTGCTGACGGTAAGCGGCGGCATGGGCGTGGCGAAGCCGCGCGACGCGTTCCGCACTAATTTCGATCCCAGTTTCGCGAAGAAGCTGATCGGTGAACAAGCCTCCGCTCATGCCTATTTTGCGATGGATGCGCCAGACCGACAGCTCGATGCCCTCTGCATCGAGCGCCTCCTTCCATGCAAGCACATGCTGATAGACGCTATCGACGAGCGTGCCATCGAGATCAAACAAAAAGGCCGGTTCGATCCGCATGCTATCTCTCCCATTCTGGAACCAAGGTGGCCTGCACCAATTCGCCCATGCCTTCCTCCTTGATTTCCTTCAGACCGCGGCCGGTGAGGACGGACCGATCCAAACGCGCGCTCTCGATGTCCCATGACGGATCCGCATACTCGTCGCGATTTTTGATGAGCAACCAATGATCCCTTCGGCTGGATTTCATGGATCGTCTTTGGATTTTGACTAACGAGAACCCGCCGCGCAGTTTCTCGCCGAGCAATAGAATATGGATCTTGCCGCTCGCCAACAATGGCGCACCGATACGCCTGACGTCCTGGCGTTCGTCTAGGACGTTCCCCTCGGTCGCAACGCCTCCGGAAGCGTGTCCGGCATGTGAATGGCAGCCAGATCCATGCGAGAATTGACGGTGCCAGATTTTAGCCAATCTGAGCCTCAATACGCGAGGTGACCGGCAGTCCGTCACCATTGAGTCAGCGGACCTCTTTGTTCGCCATTACCGGTAGAACGGTTTGCTGCCCATCCGGCGTGCGACCCTGCTCAAGAACGTGACCGTCGGCCTCAGGATCAACAAGTCCGCAGCCAATGCCGCGAGCATGGCGAACGCGCTCAGCCAGCCAAACAGGCGCAGCGATGGTAAATCGGAGAAGGCCGTGACGATCAAACCGCATGCCAGCACGACGGACGTCAGAATCAGCGGCGGGCCGACCAGCACGGTTGCCCGCTCGACGGCTTTTGCCGAATCCTCGCCAGGCCGCTCCTCCAGCCGCAACCGGTTCAGGAAATGAATTGTGGCGCTCAGGCCCAATCCGAACGAGACCGTCAGCGCCACGACGCTTGCGAACTGAAGGCCCTCTCCGAGAGCCCATAATATCATTCCAGAGAGCACGACCGGAAAAATGCCCGGCAAGATGGCCGCCAGCATGACGACCCACGAGCGGAACGCCAGGCCAATGAACGCGGCGACAAACAAGAACTCGATCGTCAGGCCTCTGTTCAATTTCTTGATCATGAGAGCGCTGTTGCGAGCAGCGATCGCCGACAGGCCGGTCACGGCGATCTTGTAGCCCGAATGTTTCTTGCGGACATCATCCAGGGCTTGGTCGAGGCTCTCGATCACAGGCAGAAGTTGGCTGGCATCGACGTCCGGGACCCGGCCGGAGACCAGGACGGCATCCTGTTCGGCAGAGATGAACCGACGCGTCAGGTGCTGCGGAAGCATATCGACATATTGCTTCAACGTCGCCACATCGGACTTGCCGAGTTTCTCGGCAAGCCAGCGCCGCAGCGTCTCAGGCGACCACACATTGGCGATGCCCGGTAGCTTCTCGACGGTCGCATGCACCTCTGCGATGGTGGCCAGCGTTTCCGGGTCGTAAAGCGATTTGCCTTTGGGGAACTCGATCAGGGCATCGATCGGATTGGCGCCGTTCAGCTTGGCATCGAGACGGTGGCTCACAGCAACCGCCTGCTCCCGGTCGGGTACCTGGTCGGCAAGCCGATAGCGGGGTTCGAGATTCTCGTAGACCACCCCAAGGCTGCCGACGATCAACACGCTGAGCAGCGTGTAAAGGCCGGGGCGGCTTACCATCTTGGCGGCAATCCAGGCACAAAAACGCCGGAGAACGTCCACGCCGGTGTCCGCCTCTTTGATTTCCGCCGCGAACATCGATTCCTTCCGCACCAGCAGAACACCGAGTAGCGGCACAAGCATCAGCACTGCGAACATTGCAATCAGCGTTGCGACGAGACCAGCTTCGCCAAAAGTCCGGATCAGATCGGACTCGGAAAACTGCAACGCAACGAACGAAAGCGCGGCGGTCGCGTGCGTCAGCACGCATGCCGGTCCGACAACAAGCATGGCGTTGCAAAACGCCTCAAATTTCGGCTGGCCTTGAAGCAGCCGGTCGCGGGCGGCGAAGGTCAACTGCATGCTGTCGGAAAAACTGATCACCATAATGAGCGGCGTCATTACATTGAGGAACATGTTGAGGCGGAAATCGAACCAGCCGAGAGCTCCGAGCGCGATCACGATCGCGATCAACGGCGGGCCAGCGCCGATGATCATGAACGACAGGCGGCGGAAGAACACGATGGCAATCAGAGCTCCGGCAGCGAAGCCGAACACGTTGTAGAACAGCCGATCGCGCTCCACTGCATTGCGGATCTCCAGCTGCATGACCGGCACCCCGGAGAGACGGGTCGTGAGCCCGGTGCCGGCCAGGTCCTCATCAATCGTTTTCCGAATGTTGGCGATGACGTCGCACAGACGGCTGCTGGAAACGACATCCGGATCAAGCGCGAGGACCATCAGCGTGAGTTCGCCATCCTCCGACAATAACTTACCGTGGATAATCTCGTTGCTCATGACGCGCTGGATCAGCCGCTCATATTCCGCGCCTTCGGGCAATTGCTCCGAGAACAGCGGCGCAGGCACCTCGTTGCCCTGCGGTGGCTGCCGGGCCGAAAACAGCGAGATGATGCCCCTCGTGCCTTCAATCAATTGAAGGTCGGCGACGAGATCGCGCAGCTTTTCGAGCGAAGCGCGCTCAAGCAGGTTCTTGCCCTCGACCACGATGAGGACATCGAATTCGTTCGACGGGAAGCGCCGCGTCACCTCTTCAAACGTCTTGAACTCGGGCGTCTCGGATCGGAAAAGCTGGCTGAGCGAATCGTCGACCTTGATGCGCGTTATCCCGAACCCTGCCACTATCAGCAACACGACGGCGGCAAACCCAACGAGCAGCGGAAAGCGCAGGGAAATGAGCCCGATACGCTCGAGGCCGAAGGCAATGCTCGGCGACGCGTCGGTTCGCAAATTGGGCTCTGGCTGTGTAGATCTCGTATCCATATTCCGATGCCTGCGAGATGACGTCCGCGCGGCTTGCCGGCCTCTGCCGCGAGCCTCAGGTCTTGCCCCGATGGCATCGATACGTCTGCCTACGCGCTGCGACCATGACGGGTATCAAATTCGCAGTCCCATCATCGTCCCTGCTCACAGCCTTGGCTTGACGGTTGTCAATGCAATCATCTCGCACTCATCTACCAAACGCCAAGTTGCACGACTGACGACGACGACGGCAGCCGCCATCTTCAACCGGAGGATTGAGCAATGGCCCTTCCACAGCGCCCCCTCGGCTCAAGCCGCGTAATGATCAGCAGGACCGGATTTGGCGCGTGGGCGATCGGTGGCGGCGGTTGGGCATTCAGCTGGGGACCGCAAGACGACGCCGTTTCGCTGGAGACCATGCGTCATGCGCTCAAACTCGGCGTGAACTGGATCGATACGGCCGCAGTATACGGCCTCGGTCATTCCGAAGAAGTGGTCGGCCGGCTGCTGCGCGAACGGTCGCCATCCGATCGCCCGATGGTGTTCACCAAATGTGGATTGATCTGGGATCCGAACGATCCGATGGCCCCGCCGCGACGCGTGCTCAAGCCAGAGTCGATTCGGCAGGAATGCGACGCTTCGTTGCGGCGGTTGGGCGTGGAGCGCATCGACCTCTACCAATTTCACTGGCCCGATGAAACCGGCACGCCCGTCGAGGATTCATGGAAGGAAATGGCGCGGCTGATCGAGGAGGGCAAAGTCCGCCTGGGAGGCGTCAGCAATTTCGACGTATCATTGCTTGAGCGTTGCGAAGCCGTTCGGCATGTCGATTCACTGCAGCCGCCGTTCTCGTTGATCCGGCGACAGGCCGCCGCGCGCGAGATCCCCTGGTGTGCCAGGCATAATACCGGCGTGATTTGTTACAGCCCGATGCAATCCGGCCTGTTGACCGACACGTTCAGCCGGGAGAAAGTCGCGCGATTTACCGCTGATGATTGGCGGCGCCGCTCGCCTGATTTCATCGAGCCAAATCTGAGCCGCAATCTGGCCTTGCGCGACGCTTTGCGTCCGATTGCGCAACGCCATCACACCACCGTGTCAGCCGTCGCCGTGGCCTGGACGCTGGCCTGGCCCGGCGTCACCGGCGCCATCGTCGGCGGCCGCTCTCGCGAGCAGGTTGACGGCTGGATCGGCGCCGCGTCGCTCGAATTGACCGCATCCGACTTGCAGGAGATTTCCGACGCTATTCTGCGCACCGGTGCCGGAGAAGGACCAACGATGCCGCACTGAACTAGCTTGCGCCAGATCGGCCGCATCCCGAAGACCTCTCCGCCGCACAGATCCCAGTATTTGCACGGCAACTTCACCATCCGGATATCGGTTCAGGACGCAGCGGCCCGAGTACCTGGCTCATGCACGATCGAGCGGGCCAGCGCCGGTTGGTCGTGCGCTGAGTATCGCCGAAACCGGTCCAGCCGCCTTGATGATCATCAACATCGAAGAACCGGATCCACTGGGACCAGATTCGCGCCACGACCACCCCTCTCTGAGCTCGCCCCAGCAGCGCTCAGATGTCCGACCCGTTGAAACGTGCCGGCCCGTGCGCCTTCGCTGAGCCGCGCCGGCCGTCGGATTGTTGACAGGTCTCAATGTCATCCAGGGTTTTGGCCGATAGTGTGGCTGTGGGTGCAGGAGGCAGAGCAGAGCGAAGAAGTACATGAGCGTGAAGGTCGCGCTCATTGCCGCTCTGGAATTTGCGGGCGCGCAAATTGCGAGCCGTCCGGACTCGCCCCCGATCCTGGCGTAGCAATCGAGAGCTGGTATGATTCATTCACCGATCGTTTGAATTGTCGATTTCTGCGCTCGCAATCGCTGGACGATCGTTATTGCCGGCGCGCTGCTGATGATTGGAGCCGCGGCCTTCGATGCCGCGCGATTCTCGATCAATACAGATTTAGAGGGTTTGATTTCCCAAGATCTGCCATGGCGTCAGCGCGAACTGGAGTTGTCAAAGGCTTTTCCGAAAAAAGGCATCCTGGTTGTCGTGAAGGCGACGACGCCTGAAAACGCCGAACAGGCGACCAATGCGCTGGCGCAGGACCTCTCGACAAACCCTGATCTGTTTCCCAAAGTGAAACAACTCGACAGTGGGGATTTTTTCGAACGCAATGGATTTTTATTCGAGTCTCCAGCCGATGTCAGAAGAACCGCGGAGGGACTGACGAGAGCTCAGCCGCTTATTGCAGCGCTCGCAGGCGATCCGAGTCTGCGCGGCGCTATGACGGCGCTATCGTTTGCGGCCGAGGGCGTCAAGGCGGGCCAGATCAGGCTGGAGCAGCTTGTGCGGCCTCTGTCACTGGCAGATAGAACGCTAACTGACGTTCTGTCCGGGAAGCCGGCCACATTTTCGTGGCAGGAGCTGTTGCAAGGTCAGCCGGCGCCGGCGAACCGGTTACGGCACCTTGTCGGAGTTCAACCCACGCTCGACTTTATGGAGCTTCAGCCTGGTCGCAAGGCGGGAGAAGGCATTCGGCGCGCGGCCGCCGATCTGGACTTGCAGAGCAAGTTCGGCGCGACAGTTGATCTAACCGGTGAGGTGCCGATGAATGATGATCAGTTCTCGGTCATTAGATATAGCGCCGTGCGCGACACGTTGACGGCGGTGTTCGGCGTTCTGATCATTCTCTGGTTGGCGCTTCACTCCTGGAGGATCGTCGCTTCGGTCTTCTTCAGCCTAATGGTCGGGCTTGCGGCGACGGCAGCTCTCGGTCTCGTCCTGGTCAGCTCTTTCAATCTGATCTCGATTGCATTGTTCGTGCTGTTCGTCGGCCTCGGAGTGGATTTCGGCATCCAATTCAGCGTGCGCTATCGCACCGAACGGTACGAGCACCCCGACCTGTACGAGGCTCTGCGATCGGCTGCCCGCAAGGCGGGGAATCCACTCTCATTGGCCGCCGCGGCCACCGCCGTCGGATTTTTCGCGTTTCTGCCCACCAGCTATCGTGGCTTGTCGGAGCTGGGCCTCATCGCTGGTTGCGGTATGCTGGTCGCATTCGCCTGTAGCATCACGTTGCTGCCGGCGAGCCTGGCGCTGCTCAAACCTCCGGGCGAGGCCGCGCCGATCGGCTTCCGAAGGCTCGCGCCGCTCGACGATTTCCTTCAGAGGCATCGCATTGCGGTGATCGTCGGCACGTTTCTCGTCGTGCTCGCCGGTATACCGTTGTTGTTCCATCTGCAGTTCGACTTCAGTCCGGTCGATCTGCAAAGTCCGAATTCTCCTTCCGTGGTGACCTATCGCGAATTGCAGAACGATCCGGAAACCAGCGGCAACGATGCTGAGGTCTTGGCGCCGTCACTCGAAACGGCCGATGAAACGGCCAAACGCCTGGCCGCACTTCCGGAAGTCTCACGCACCTTGACGCTGAGCAGCCTGATTCCAGCCGATAAGGATCAGAAGATTGCCGCGTTGATGGCCGCATCGCAACGCGTTGGCCCAGCCCTCAATCCTGCGAGGGTGCGCCCAGCCCCGAGCGATCAAGAGAATATAGCTGCGCTTCAAAACGCAGCCGATGTCCTTGGCCAGGCCGCAGGAAACGGAAGCGGCTCCGGCGCCGAGGCCGCGCGGCATGTATCCGACTTGCTGAAGCGCCTCGCAAGCGCAGAAGCCAGCATCCGGGCCAAGGCCGACGCTGCGATCGTGCAGCCCTTGATTTTCGATCTCGACCTTCTTCGGAAGTCTCTTGCCCCGCAATTGATCACGATCAAGACGATGCCGCCGGATCTTGGGCGCGATTGGGTATCGCCCGACGGCAGAGCCCGCCTTCAGGCGCTGCCAAAGGGTGATCCGAACGATATCAATGTGCTGCGTGATTTCGCGACCGCAGTACTTCGCGTTGAGCCATCGGCGGCGGGGGGCGCGATCAGCCTCTATGAAGCCGCAGGAACCGTCATATCGGCTTTTGTCGAAGCAGGTGCTCTGGCAATCGGTGCGATCGCCATTCTCCTGCTTATCGCGTTGCGGCGCCTGACCGATGTGCTGCTGACGCTCATCCCCCTCCTCCTCGCCGGCATCCTAACCCTCGAGATTTGTGTGCTGATTGGCCTCCCGCTCAATTTCGCAAACATCATCGCGCTTCCGCTACTGCTCGGCGTCGGCGTCGCATTCAAGATCTACTACGTCATGGCGTGGCGCGCCGGAAAGACCGGCCTGCTGCAATCGACGCTGACGAGGGCAGTGATATTCAGTGCCATGACAACTGCGATCGCGTTCGGAAGCATGTGGGCGTCGAGCTATCCCGGCATTTCGACCATGGGCGAGCTGATGGCCTTGTCGCTGTTGTGCACGATGGGGGCCGCGGTGTTCTTCCAGCCCGTTCTGATGGGTCCGCCGCGGCAAGTGGAATATTCCGAACAGGACGGAAATTTGCGCCAAGCCGCGGAATAAGGGACAAAGCCGATCTGGGTTCACGATGTCGGCCGGGCGGTCGCCCGCGGGATATCACCGCCGGAGCTGTCGATGGAGCAGCCATGCGTCCGCCTGATCGTGTTCAGGCAGCCGGCGCCAACGCCATCGAGACCGCCGATCTGGTGCTGGCGACGTTGCCGCAGATGCCATTCGTCGCGGTGACTGCTGTCAAGGCGAGCACGTTGTCTCGGGTAGCTAGTAGCTATTTGACGACGCTGCGCTCTCTTGAGCTTCGCGCCTCGCGCGCGAAGCTGGCTCTGCCATTCGCAAGAACGACATGAAGCTCCGCCCCAACCACCGCCCCCTCGCCGATCGCGGCGCCCACCCGCTTGACTGATCCCGACCGCACGTCGCCGGCGGCGAAAACGCCGCAAACGCTGGTTTCCAGCGGCAGCGGGCGAGTCGGCCCGTTGTGTGAGCCGTGGCTGTCGGAAACGACGTCCGATCCCGTCAGAATGAAATTTTTTTCATCCAGCGCGATCCCGCTGCCGTTAAGCCAAGCCGTTGCCGGCTCCGCGCCAATGAAAAGAAAGACGTGGCGGATCGGCTTCTCGGTCTCTACGCTGGTCATATTGTTGCGCCAGCGTACGCGTTCGAGTTGCCCTTCCCGGCTACCGTAGAGCGCAACAACTTCTGTCTGTGTCAGCACCTGGACATTGTCGATGCTCGCTATGCGGTCGATGAGATAGCGCGACATGCTCTCTTCGAGACTGGGCCCGCGCACAAGCATCCAGATCTTCGCGGCGAAGTTGCGCAGGAACACGGCCGCCTGGCCCGCGGAGTTGCCGCCTCCGACCAGAACGATCTCCTCGTTCCGGCACAGCCGCGCCTCGATCGGCGAAGCCCAGTACCAGACGCCGCGCCCTTCGAAATCCGCAAGGTTCGGAACGTTGAGGCGCCGATAGCGGGCGCCGGTCGCGACGACCACCGTCGCGGCCTTCACTCGCCGACGATCCTCCAGATGAAGCGTGGTCGATGTTTCATTCGGATCGAGACGCGATACGCTGGCGGGTATCAGCATCCGGGCTCCGAACTTCTGCGCCTGAACGTAGGCGCGACCCGTGAGCGCCTGGCCGGAAATGCCTGCCGGGAAGCCGAGATAATTCTCGATGCGCGCGCTGGCGCCGGCCTGACCGCCGAAGGCGCGCGCGTCGAGGACGATGACCGACAGGCCTTCCGACGCAGCGTAGACCGCGGTCGAGAGACCTGCGGGTCCAGCCCCGACGATAGCAACGTCATAAGTCCGGTCGGTTTCGTCGATCGGCACCATGCCGAGCGCGCGTGCCAGTTCGGCCTCGCTCGGGTTTTTCAGGACGGTGCCTTTCGGACAAACGGCCAGGGGCAGGTCGGCAGGAGCGGGGGCGTATTGCTGGACCAACCTCGCCGCATCGTCGTCCTCTGCCGGGTCGAGCAATTGGTGGGGATAGGCGTTGCGGGCAAGAAAACCCTGCAGGCGCACCACGTCGGGACTTGACTCGGGGCCGATCAGGACCGGACCACCGGTACCAGCCTCGATCAGCGCGACGCGGCGCAGGATCAGCGCATGCATGATCCGTTCGCCGAGTTCGGGCTCCTCGATCATCAAGGCGCGCAGATTCTCCGGCGGGATCAATAGCGCTTCCACCTCACTGATGGCGTGAACGTCGACGAAAGCCGGCTGGCCTGACAATTGTCCAACTTCGGCGACGAACTCGCCGGGCCCATGCTCCACGATCGGGGCGCTGTGCCCCAGCGGATCGCGCCTCACAACGCGCACGGCACCCTTGATCAGCACATACATGCCGGGAGCCATTTCTCCGGTGGTGAACAGCGCTTCACCGGCGGCATAGCGGCGAATTCTCCCAAATCGGCGAATGCGATCGATTTCCTGCGGCGCAAGCGTTGGGAACATCTGCTCGCGGCGACTATCGATCGTCGACATCTCAGGCCTCGCTTTAGCGGGAATATGGGCGATGCGTGTCTCTAGTGCGCCATCAGCAGCGGTACCGGCGCTTCATGCATGAGGCTGTAGGTCACCCCGCCCAGCAACCGCTCGCGCAGGCGAAGATGGCTGTATCCGCCCATGACGATCAGGTCGGCTTTTCGTCGATCGGCCTCTGCCATCAACTTGGCCCCGACCTCGCTGGGGCGGCTCTTGATGCGATCAAGGCCGGCGTCAATGCCGTGATGCCTGAGATGATTGACGGCGTCGATGCCCATCACCGCCTCCTCTTCGGTCGGTCGGTCGTCGGTCGTCGGTCGCGACCACGACCCAAACCTGTTTCGCCTTGTGCAGAAACGGCATCGCTTCGGCGAGCGCCCGGGCCGCCTCGCGGCTGCCGTTCCAGGCGACGAGAATGTGGTCGAACGCGATCTTCGGTCGCTCCGCCTCGGGAACGAGAAAAACGTTTCGGCCCGATCCGAACAGCACGCCTTCGACGAGTCGTTCGGGATCCGTCGCGCCGTTCGGACGGAGCGCCACAAACGTGTCGGCCGAACGCGCCTCACGGGCGGCAATATTGGCGATGTCGTCGGCGAGTGCATCGAACCGCCGAATCTCGACCGCCCGATCGAGCATTTGCAGCCGCTTGGCCAGCGCCGCCTCCATCTCGTCACCCTCCTCACGCGCCCACTTGATTACATCGGCGGTGGCGTCACCTTCGATCGGCCCGGGCAAGGGCAAGACGTTGAGATACAATCCGACGACCACCCGGCTCTCGAGCCGCCGGGCCATATCGGCAACGGCCGCGAGCCGAATTTCGTCGGAAGCGCCGCCGTCCAACCAGACCATCACATCCCTGATCATCGCTATCTCCTGACACGACGGCGGACTCGCCACGTCACACCTTGACGCCGTCTACATGCTCACGGGCCCACGCCAGCAACTGGGGCAATGATACGGCACCGGACTGGCGGGCGATCTCCCTACCGTGATGCACCAGCATCAAGGTCGGTATGCTCTGGATGCCGTAGCGCTGTAGCAGTTCCGGCACGGCATCGCTGTCCATCTTGATCAGCCGCACCTCTGGTTCGAGTTGAGTTGCCGTCTGCTCGAAGACCGGCGCCATCGCCCGGCAGGGACCGCACCAGGCGGCCCAGAAATCAACCAGCAGCGGGATGTCGCTGTGCTTGGCATGCTTGTCGAAGCGAGCGGCATTGTCGAGCGCCGCCGGCCGCCCCTCGTAAAGCGGGCGATGGCACGACCCGCACTTGGCACGATCACGCAATCGCTCGCGCGGCAAGCGGTTGATAGAATCGCAATGCGGGCAGACGATGTGCAGCGCACTGGTCATGTGAACTCCGGGCAGGGCTCAGTCTTGGAGCATGACGCGCCGCGGCAGCGATCGCCTTGACTTGCGTCAATTTATCGGACCCGCGCGGAGATCAATTGTTGTCGCCGCCTTGACGGCCATCATTGTTTCGGCACGGCGCCCATGCGCGATTGACGAGCTCCTTGTCCTGGCGACTGCGCGCGGGCCTCGCAGCCGCAATATGATCTCCCGGTTCCGAAGAGACGCAGATGATTCCGATCAGAAATGCTGTCCCGTCCCGCTACCCCCCAGTGATCACCTGGATGCTGATCGCCGCCAATTGCCTCGTGTTCGTATTCCAGGACAGCCTCAGCCCCTCCGAACTCGTGCTGTTCGTGCGCCAATTCGCGCTCATCCCCGCGCTCTATTCCGATTTCCTAACGTCCGGAGAGACCGATCTGGCTGCCAGCGATTTCTTCCCTTTCTTCACGATGATGTTTCTGCATGGAGGCTGGCTCCATCTCATCCTGAATATGTGGACGCTGTGGCTGTTCGGCCCAAGCATCGAGGATCGGCTGGGCCATGGCCGCTATCTGGCGTTCTATCTTGTCTGCGGCCTCGCGGCTTCGCTAGCTCACGTCCTGTTCAACCCGGTCTCGATCGTACCCGCATTGGGCGCGTCCGGCGCAATCGCGGGCATTCTCGGATGCTTCATGCGCCTGTTTCCGCTGGCGCGGATCGTCGTGATCGTTCCGATCCTGTTCATTCCGCTATTTGTCGAAGTCCATGCGTTTGTCTTCATCGGCCTCTGGTTCCTGCTTCAGCTGTTCCAGTCGACGATGGGGCTGCTGCTGCCATCCTCCAGCGGAGATGTCGCGTGGTGGGCCCATGTCGGAGGATTCCTGGCGGGGTTCGCGCTTGGCCCTCTCCTGGTCCGGTCGAGGCAACGCTACCGCGTCTATTACCCGGACGAGGGCATGCTCGGCTTCGATACCGATGGGCGGATATGAGCGGGTTTGAGTGTCAAGCCATAGGAGGATTCTATGTCGATGGGTGATATTGTCTGGCTCTTCTTCATATTCTCCGCGGTCCAGCCGATGCTGCGGCAGCAGATGCTCGAGGCCATGCGTATCCGCAAGATTTCGCAGCTCGAGCGCGAACGGAAATCGCGGGTAATCCTGTTGGTGCATCGGCAGGAGACCATGCGGTTTCTCGGCTTTCCGATTGCCCGCTACATCGACATCAATGATTCCGAAGACGTTCTACGTGCGATCCAGATGACCGACGCCGATGTGCCGCTCGACCTCGTTCTCCACACGCCGGGCGGTCTCGTCTTGGCAGCGCTGCAAATCGCGAAGGCTGTCCGAGAGCACAAGGGCAAGGTCACGGTCTTTGTTCCCCACTACGCCATGTCAGGCGGTACGCTGATCGCGCTCGCCGCCGACGAAATCGTGATGTGCGAGCATTCCGTGCTGGGCCCGATCGACCCGCAGCTCGGTGAGTCACCGGCGGCTTCGCTCCTCAAAGTGATCGCCGAGAAACCGATGGCGAAAATCGACGATCGGACGCTGATCATGGCCGATGTCGGACGCAAGGCAATTGCGCAAGTCAAGGAGGCCGCAACCGAACTCCTGACCCGCCGCCTGCCCGCAGAAAAGGCTGGCGCCCTCGCGGAAAAGCTCACCTCGGGTACATGGACGCACGACTATCCGATCTGGGCCTCGGTCGGAAAATCGCTCGGCCTGCCGGTCAGCACCGAAATGCCGGCCGACGTATTTCAATTGCTGAAGCTGTATCCGCAACCGGTTCGCATGCAGGGCGGCGGCGGCGTGGAATACCTCCCGGTGGAGCGTCGATTGCCGGAAGGGTCCAGGGTGGATTCGTCGGGGTGGAATTCGGCGCGATGACGCCGCAACATCGTCGCCCGCCCCTGACCTCCGCATGTTCACGGACCAGCCGATCTAAATCTGCACCCATCTTGACGGCGGTCAACGCGGTCCCAGCCCGCAATGTCTATCAAGACGGATAGCCGCGCGGTTGGCGCGATGTATCGTCCCGACGGCGCAATTGGTCTCAATCCATCAGGAGGCAATCATGAATCAACTCATTCGCGGAGGCGCCATCCTCGTTGCGATCCTTGGTACAAACGGCTTCGCCGCCGCCCAGCGGATCGGCTCCGCGCAACCCGAGTTAACGGCAAATCAGCAACAGACGGTCAGCCAGGGGCTCGCAACATCGCCTTCACAACCGACACCGTCCGGCGAGCAAGCGCAGGTCGGCAAGCAGGTTCCGGATTCCATGTCGCCGCAGGCGATGCCAAACAACGTCACCGATCAGGTTCCGGAGACGAAGAATCTCCTCTTCGTCAAGCTGCCGGACCGGATCCTGTTGATCGACCCCGACAACAAGCTGGTGACCCAGATCGTCACGGACGACAATTCGAGCACCACCGGCTCGAATACCGGCGGATCGAGCTCCAATATTTCTGATCGGCCTTCGCGGTAGAAAATCGGATCGGGTAAGGGAATATCATGAACAGGTTCTGCCTCTCGTGGTCAGCCGCCGGCGTTGTTGCGGTCGTCACTCTCATTCCGTGGACGGATCGCGCCGGGGCACAGGAAGTCTCCCTGACGCCCCTGGAGGCGACCGAGGTCGCGAGAGGCTACCGCGCCGAAGACATCAAGCTGAAACGTGTCGTCAACGACAAGAACGAGACGATCGGGCGCATCAACGATTTCATCTTCGGCAAGGACGGCAATATCTACGCTATCCTCGCCGTCGGCGATTTCACCGGCATTGGCGGCCACCCGATCGCGGTCCCTTTCCGCAACCTCAAGCTGGACGATCCATCCGGCTCCGTCGTGCTGCCCGGAGCCAGCCGCAGCGCGCTCGAGAAACTCCCGGTCTTCGTCAGCAATAACCGATAGCCCGCCTACGTCAGGCTGCCTCGTCGCCTTTCCGGTCGCGGACACCGATCAGCCAGTAGATAAGGCCGAGCGCGAGGATCGCTGCTGCCAAAGCCAGAATGTGCAGCGCATCGGTTTCCGTGAGGTCGAGGATGATGACCTTGCGGCAGATCGCAAGCAGCGCGATCATCACAACCGATCGAATCTGAACCACGGTGTCGCCGCCCTCGGCCGCCACCAGAAGCGATTTCTTGAATTCGAGCGCGATGATCACGGTGAGGATCATGCCGAACACGGCTTGGAACGCCGAGTAGTCGGATGGGTCAAGGCCTCCCGAGAGAACCAGGCCGAACACGATCTTCAGCGTCAGGGTCCACAGCGCGGCCACGACAATGACCACGATCAGAGCCGTGAGGAACAAGACGACGAAATGTTCAAAGCGCTGATAAAGCGACAACAGCCTGAATTTCTCCCTCGCCTCCCTAAACTCCTGCATGATCGACATCAGAATCAGAGCCTCCGGTGCGCCGCGCGATCTCAAGCTTCTGCCAGAGGTCCCGCCCGACCTTCCTTGCCAAGCGGTCGGCGCGGCCGTTGTACCAGCATCGCCAGGGGAATCGCCAGCAGCGATACGAACATCATCAGCTTGAAATTGTCGATGAACGCGACGGCTTCCGCCTGCGCGGTCACGAGCGGAGCAAGCGCGGCGCGCCCGTGAACGGTAGCAACATTGAGTTGCTGGGCGTGATCGCGGATCACCTGTCTGAAGGGGCTGACGTGCTCGACCAGCCCGGCCTGTGTGACGGCCGAATTGCGCACCAGCAGATAACCCATCATGGAGATGCCGATGCTCGCGCCGATATTGCGCATCAGGTTGAACAGCCCGGTTCCCTGCGTGCGCAGCGCCGGCGGCAGCGTGCCGAATGCCACAGTGCCCAGCGCCACGAAGACAAAGCCGATGCCGAAGCCTTGCAGCAGGCCGGTGCGGACCAGGGTGCCCTGCGACACATCCGGGGTGAAGCCGGTCATCAAATGGAGCGAGAATGCGGTTATGCCGAGCCCGGTGGCGATCAGGAGCCGCGCATCGACGAAGCGGATGAGCTGTCCCGCCAGCAGCATCGCGGCCATGGTGCCGACGCCGCGGGGGGCGAGAACCAGGCCCGCCGTCAGCACCGGATAATTCATGAGCCTTTCGAGATAGGGCGTCAGCAATGACAGCGTCGCCAGCAGTACGACGCCGACGATGAAAATCAACATGATTCCGATCACGTAATTCCGGTCGCGAAACAATGCGAGATCGATGAAGGGATCGGACGCGGTCAGCGAGTGCACGGTGAAGAGGTAGAAGCCGAGCACGCACAACGCAGCCTCAAGCTGGATTTCTCGCGAGGCGAACCAGTCGAGCCGCTCGCCACGGTCGAGCAAGAGCTGCAACGCGCCAATGCCGAGGCTCAACGACGCGAATCCGAGCCAATCCAATCGTCGGGCCAAGGGCCGATCGGCATGCCGCCCGAAAAACAGAAAAATGCCGAACGCGCACAGCACGCCGAGCGGCAAGTTGACGTAAAACACCCAGCGCCAGCTGTAGGAGTCCGTGAGCCAGCCACCGAGCGTCGGGCCGAGAATGGGCCCGAGCATCACGCCAAGCCCGAATACCGCCATCGCCTGGCCCTGCTGCTCCCGCGGATACGCGTCGAGCAACACGGATTGCGACAGCGGCACCAGCGGCGCACCAAAGATGCCCTGTAGCAGCCGGAACATCACCATTTGCGCCAGCGAAACCGCAGCCCCACACAGCATCGAGGTCACGATGAAGCCGATTACCGCCGTCAGGAACAACGGCTTGCGGCCAAACCTCGCCTCGAGCCAGCCGGTCGCCGGCGTGATGATTGCGGCCGCCACGATATAGGAGGTCAGCACCCAGTTGATCTGGTCGCTGGTCGCGGACAGACTGCCTTGCATATAGGGCAGCGCGACATTGGCAATTGTGGTGTCGAGCGCCTGCATCAGGGTCGCAAGCATCACGGTTGCCGTGACCATTCCCCGATTGATGGCCCTGCTGGTGGCCGCATCGCCCGCCATGTCAGGCTCCAAATATCGTGGCAAGGTCGCGCCACAGCTCGCGGAGCGAGCGCTGGTGGCCGGTATCGATCGAGACCTTGACGCTCATGCCGGCGCGCAGGGCGAGATGCTCCGGGTTCTGACCGAAGGAAAGTCGAACCGGCACGCGCTGTACCACCTTGACCCAGTTGCCGGTGGCATTTTGCGGCGGCAATAGCGCAAACACCGAACCGCTCGCAGGGGCCATCGTCGTCACTTTGGCCTCGAGCGGAGCATCCGGATAGGCGTCGACGACGACGCGCGCCGGATTGCCTTGCCTCACATAGGTCAACTCGGTCTCTTTGATATTGGCCTCGATGTATAGATCGCTGGCCGAGACCAGCGGAAATGCGGATTGGCCGGCATTCAGAAACACCCCGACTGCGATGCTTTCAACATTGTTCGGGATACCGTCGAACGGCGCGACGATGGCGGTGAGCCGCAGATTACGCGCCGCGAGATCGACCGCCGCCTGCGCCTGCTTCACCGCGGATTGCTGATCGACCGGCAAATCCGGATTGCCGCCGAGCTGGGCGAGTGCTGCCGCGGCCTCCCGCTCCAGACTCGCAAGATTGGCCTTCGCGGCCTGGACGTCGCGTATCGCAGCATCGAGCGTGGCCCGTGGCGCGGAGCCAGTATCAAAGAGATGCTGTTGGCGTTCAAAATTGGTTTGCGTGTAGTCGACCGTCGCCTTGGCCTCATCGATCTGCTTTTGACGGGCGCGATAGGTCTCGATCAGGGTATGGGCCTGATCGCGCGCAATGCCGAGCTGTGACTGGGCGTTGGCGAGCGCGATTCGGTAAGGCTCGGGGTCGAGGTTGAACAGCGGAGCATCCTTGCTGACCTCTGTGTTCGACTTCGCGGCGATGCTGGCGATCTGGCCCGCGACCTGCGGGCTGATCGAGGCACTCACAGTCTGCAAATAGGCATCTTCCTCCGAGACGTAGCGGCCTGTCGCCAGATAAAGGCCGAGTGCGCCAATGACCAGGGCAACTGGACCCATGATCAGGAGGGGCCGTCGCCAGCGGCCAGGTGACGCGGTCCGCGCGCTTTGCTCGCCGGGTGCCTGCGTCGAACCAGAACTTTCCTGATTCTCTTGAGGCAAACGCCGGGCGGTTACGGGCGCCGTGCCCGGTCCGCCGGCTTGCGAAACCATATCGAGGCTGCCATTTGCCATTGCGCGATGCCTCCGCCATCCCGGTTCCCTTTGATGATGCATCAAGCGAACGATCGACACCTTGATGGTTGTCAGTGTGGCCTGAGCCGGCGCCATCGACGACACGTCCGGCGCGCATTGTAAATTCCGCGAGTGTAAATTGAGCGCCGTCAATGCATGGGGTTTTTCGACATGCGAGATAGAGCCTGCGACATTACCCATGTCGCTGCCCCACCCC
>Ga0307510_10003589_pt1 | contig 18122 bp, 10 predicted proteins | sample 12_EM_MG_FD_207224 | JGI IMG/M metagenome (GOLD analysis project Ga0307510, IMG submission 207224) | Populus trichocarpa ectomycorrhiza microbial communities from riparian zone in the Pacific Northwest, United States - 12_EM | ecosystem: Host-associated > Plants > Roots > Unclassified | place...
AAACGTCACAAGTGTTCCCATTTGATTTGCACTTATCCAACTGGCTGGCCATTCAAGTTCATCATAAGAAAATCTTCATTCAATCGTCACTAGTCAAGTTTGGAATCAAAATAAAAAATATTTAATCGAAATTTTCCTCAAATTTTAGGGACCCAATTGAGTAGAAAGAAAAAAAGAAGTTATTTGGGCGTTCAATCAAGAATCACTAGATCGTTGGGGGACTTGTTAGAAGTTTGCCCTAAGATAAAATCTTGATGCCCTTAATTTTAATGGTATCACAATCCACAAAATTTGTCAAGGTTGCCTTAGTGGGGTGCACAAATGGCGCTAGTGACAACACCCAATTTCCAAAGCTCCTCTTAATGGATGTCGTAGGGAACCTGCAAAAAAGAAAAAAAAAAAGAAAAAAAAAAAAAGAGTCCCTTTCGGAAAGATGAAGGGGGAAGAACGAAACAAAGCAAAGTAAAACACAAAAAAAAATAAAAAAGCAAATAGCCCTATAAAAAGAAAGACCGTCTCTTTTTTGGTTGAATAGACAGGCTAAGCAATAGGGAGCTGGGGTGGTGCACTAGCCACCCACGCGCGCTTGTTAGCAGGGTCCCACCTGTGACATCTATCGTGCGCCCCCGTTTTTCTCATCTGCCTATAGCTCATAAAGCAAAATAAATCATGGTGGACCTTTGCATGTACAATATAGTTCATAAATGAGTTTATTCCGCACATTATTAGTCCAAGTATTCAATTTGAATCCTTTTATATAAAAAAAATTATTATGAATTATTCGAGGATAAGCTCAAATTAATAAAAAAAAAATAGACTGGATATGTGAAAGCCTATAAAAATACTTTATACTAAAAAAAATAATTGAAGTAGAATTTGTGTTCGTGCTTTGTCACACACTTGCTTTGCCTTCATGGGTCACTGTGGTACCATAAAGATTGAGGTAGGCAGTTAAATCAAGTACCCATCCGTGCATGACCAAAACCTTTATTCTAGGGAAATGTTTTCTAATTTATATATTTACGTCCCCAAACTACCCCTACCATGCTCCTGGATTGAGTGATCTCGTGTCAAGGGTCAAGGGTAGGTTGGGAAAGGGAGGAAACATTGGAAATGATTTGAAGCGCACGATAAGATATGCAAGCTCGGGGAGGAAAAGATGACGGTGGTAATCATTCCTTTCACGTCAGAAAGAGGGAGGCGGGTGGTTAATTCGTGTGTGAGTTTCGTGAATCAATTTAAGTTGCCCTTTAATCTCTTATTTTTATAGATTTATTTGATTAGAAAGAGCGGTATTAGCGTGTTTAAATGACGCATATTAATTATTTTTATGTTCTAATATTAAAAATATTTTAAAAAAAATTAAAAAAAAATATTATTTTGATGTATTTCCGAGCGAAAAACACTTTGATTCGCAATCGCTACCACATTTTCAAATACCTCTGAATCTATTCTACTGTGTGTACAATACAAGTACAACGGACAAAATAGAAAAAACATTACTTTGATGTATTTTCGATTGAAAAGCACTTTGATTCATAACTGTTACCACACTCTCAAATACCCCGAATCTACTCTACTGTGTGTACAATACAAGTACAATGGACAAAACACGATATACCACCATAAAAGTCTTGGAGAGCTCATCCACCCTCTACTCTGAAAATCCACACAGATCTTTAGGAGAAAGAATTCGCAACAAGGCATGGACAAGCACGAGACAAGAAAAGAAAGACAAGTCCACATCTGTCTAATGATATTGTTGACCATATGATCCACTCAAGCTGATCAGGCAACCTGAAGTGTGGGAGAGAGAGCATTTTCCTTTAGTAAAGTTTTTGATGTCTTGGGGAGGCTTTTCGTTTAGTGGAGGACCTGCCCATCGAAGTACATCTATATCACCACCCCTGCTCCTCCCCACCATCACCATTTGTTGAGATCATTCCTTTCCACTTGGTGTGAGACTAGCTTGGTAGTGTGGCTAAGATCAAAGCTAATCTTCTCCAAGTTTCTTAATAGAGCCTACATAATTTGACTTGGGTGCCCTAGAAAGCTTCAAATGTGACACTGGTTTCGCTAATATCCTCAAACTAGTGGTCTTGGGTGGAAGTTACTGTTAACAGAGTGAAAGAAACAGCCCACTACGCTTTTCAATGGCGTGTGCCCTCTACGGGGCAACCTCGCATCTTTTGAACAGATAAATGGCCTTGTGGATTGCTTACTGAAAGCTTTGCATTCCATGGGAGGGAGAAATGACTGCTAAGGTGTCTTTCTCTAGCGCTTTATAGCAGCTGTAGTCTTGATCGGGTTTTGGCAAGGAGATCAGCAGCGAATTATGCAGTCCATTGTTGCATTGGGGAAGATCTGAAGAATACCTCCATTTCCCTTCCGATTCTATAAAAGTAGCCATCGCTTTTTCCCACCATTAAAGATCCCACTTCTCAGTCAAATCTCCCTGCTGGGGGTCAGAATTTCTATGCATTATATAAGCATAAAATATAGTCGATAGATATGTGGCAATCAAAAACTATTGGCCTCTTCCAATTAGTACGAAGAACATCTTGGACCACACGTAACTACCACTTAAAAGTTGCCACCCCTGTTTCCATAGTGTTCTGATATCTAATCAAGCTGAAAGATTACAGATTATGGTTGCTTTTGTATCATCATGCACATGAAAGACAGTTTTAATCCATGTTTACATGTACATGAATAAGAAATTCAAGATTTTAAAGCAAGCTTTGTTAGAACATGGCATTCAAGCACATCCTAGCAAAGAAAGTTGTCTCCACAGATATAGCCGGATTATGCTCTGGCCATCCTCCAAAACCCAAAAAAGAAAAAAGAACACAGATTGCAGGGGTTTACAGGCTCTGCCCATCCTCCAAAGTCTGCACTCCCTGAATAATTCCCAGGACAACGATGCCTGTCATGCCATGACATGCCATGAAGGATACCAAGGTATTCCACATGAGAGAATGTGCATACAGAAAATCAATTTAAACGGGCACACTCTAAATCCATTATTTTATTTCTGTGAAGTGGCTGTCGAGTCATTCACTCTGTTGTATAATCTTTTCCAAAATATGGTTAGAAAAAGGCTTGGCTTTCCCTCTCCTCCAGTTCCTTACGTCACAGAGTCTTATTGGCCTAAGATCATTAAGTAAACTACTTAAATAAACTTGGCTTGAAATAATACACCTCCACTTTGAAGATTGACTTCTAGCACCCTATTTTCTGCCTCGCTCTCTGTTGCTCAAACATTTCCCCATTGATATAATTGTACTCTCCCGCAATATGAACTCCCCTCCTGATGTAAGCATCATTGGATATCAGATGATTATCCACAACACAAAATGCAGGACCTGATTATGAGTGCACGTCATTGTCGTCACGCATATAGCCATAGCATGACCATACAAGGCAAACAGTACACGAGCTCTTAGTGTTATAATTATGTGTTCATGTGCATACATTAACAAGGGCTACATAAGAACAATGACATGATCTGCATGATGCTCTAGTGGTCTATGTCTTAAGAAGCTTTGCTTCTGTTACTCCAAATTGCCAACAGTGGGGTCACCTCAAACTCTCCCCTCACTATAAAAGGCGACTGAACCTTGGACTTCTAACCCCGTTCAACACAATACCAGACTAGAGTAATTCACCTTCGAACTCCGAGGCTTAGATCCTGAAAGTTTTCTCCAGCTTTTAGCCATGCAGCCAAATGAGATTGCAGGACTCCATTATCTAGTTCCTCCCAACTCGTCCCCATATTCAGCTCATTTCAGCATGACTCAGGATAACTCACAGATGTTTCAATTTAACCAATTCACTAATCAATCCTATAATTTCCAGATCCCTCCTCAGCTTCAAGAATTCAGTCTACAAGCATCATGTATGAGCAGCCACTCAACTTCTGATGAGGCAGATGAGCAACAACTCTCTCTTATCAATGAGCGAAAACAGAGGAGGATGATTTCCAATAGAGAATCTGCACGCCGATCACGCATGCGGAAGCAGAAACACCTAGATGAGCTCTGGTCACAGGTGGTTTGGCTCCGAAATGAAAATCACCAGCTCGTAGATAAGGTGAACCATGTATCAGAGTGCCATGATCAGGTAGTGCAAGAAAATAATCAACTCAAAGAGGAGATTTCTGAACTACGTCAAGTGCTCACTGACATGCAACTCAGTAGCCCTTACCCTTCATTGAAAGGCCTGGAAGACATCACCTGTGATACGGCTTATCTTAGAGCTGAGTCCTCAAACCAATCCATCACAAGTTCTTCAGATTTGCTAGGTTAAGATGGATGCAACATATTTAGTCTACTTTTTTCCCATTTTTGGTTCTTCTGTTTGTGAAAGTCAACCAGTCCCAGCCCCAGTTTTAGCTGTAAGAGAATGAGCAGTAGTGGAATAACACGATTGGATCGTATCTTTAAATTACTGAGCAATTCGATGCTGCATATTCGTGCTTGGATATTCTTAAGCTGTCACCAAATCACATGAGAACAACAGACCATACAAATCTCATTAATACTCACACTATAAGCAGCACAACAGGCATACTGAAACACAAAAAGATATTGCAAGCAGTGCCTGTTAAAGACTCGTGAGTAAAACCCCACAAGATCCCTTCTCAGAAATCATCTGTAAGAGCCTTGACTACGGATCATTTGCCTAAACTCTAGCCCGAAAGAAGATACAATGAACTCTATAAAAGCATCTTATCGAAACAAATAAGCCATCGTGAGTGAAAGGAAGCACTTCCATCAGGCGTAACAAAATCGAGGAAGTAACAGATGCGGTGGGATGGGAAAGTGTTGGATGTAACACAGAACAAAAGGATGGTGGCTTGTGTTGTTTTATGATGCAACTTACTATAACAAGAAAAACAATATGATAACGATAGAAAAACACATCATAAGGCTATCCACTAAATCCCAATTACTGTTCCATGCTTTTTGAAAGCGGCTTGTCTGAGTTTAGCTGGTAATTTGTTTTATCCTGTATAGTGTTCACAGCCCAGCAGAGATCAAGTTGTGGCCCTTTTTTAAAAATTTATTTTCACATCTCTCTTCTTTCTGGAAAGCATGATGTTTCCGGAACAAGACTTCAGAAAGTTTTGATAAAATAAATTCCCACCCAGAAAGTTGCCACAAAAATGAAGTAAAAAGGCTTGAGAAGCTAGCTTCCATCTCAAACACCACGATTAAGCATCCTTACTAAAGGATATTTTAGATCATGCACAACAATATCAACTGGCATAAAAATAATCCATCTCTCACATGTACACACTGAAATCAGGGGATGGCGTGCTTCAGGATGCAGTGAATAAGAGAAAGGAGATGGCCCATTTTCCCATTGCAAAATATTTTCCGTCATCTGGAGATTAAAATTTTCTCATACCTTGTTCATAATTCAGCGGCATCTACTTTTCACAAAGCAAAGCTTCCATTCCCAGAATTGTATCTACTATCCAACACTTCATACAAACAGAAATACCCCAATGGAAGAAGCAGGGGAGCAGCAAAACACCTTTCTAGCAAATAACGAAAACAGAAGGGAAGAAACCAAAGTAAATATATCTGACTCTGACTCCCTAACAAATCTGGACTCACTGATGAACACAGCGAGTAATCCAACACTGATTTCAAAACCCTTAAATCTTAACATTCACAATTCATCAAACCCAAGCACTAACAGCACCAGTGAGAGCTGGAACCCTCCATTAAGGACAATGTGCTAGTGCATCATCCACACTTGACATGAACCTCTATGGATTAAAATCCAACCCCAATATCAGCATCAAATTCCTATCATCAACTAAAACAATCAACGGATTTTCATAATTCACTACTTAACCATAATGAAAAAAAAATAACAAATAAGCACTATGATCTACTGCATGACAAACACGCAATCAGAGTCAATAATTTGTCTCCTGAATTACTGTGTAAACAAAAAGCTGATTAATATTCTGATAATTACACAATCAGATATTGCAATTTGGATAACGGAGGGGAGAATTGTTGTGTGTGGTCCACCACACAATTGAAATAAACAACAGAGGAAAGCTTCTAAGTGCACAGTGTCAGCTTCCTCTAATATAAATAGCAAATGGCACTGCTGTGCTGAAAGGCTTTGCAAGAGAAAAGGAGAGACCATGGGAGAAAAACCATACGAGGCAGCTTGAGCAGTCTTCCTTCATTCTCTGGTTTTCATTTGTTGACCGTTGAATTGGGCTGAGATTTTTACAGAAAATTCTAAACACATTGTGCTTCATTCTAGATGGTTGGATTGAAGATTGGTGGTGTCTAAATTGATTTTCTTGGCAAAAAAAAAAAAAAGGCTAATAGGAGAATTGTTGTGTGTGAGATTTTCTCAAACCTTTTTCTTTCTAATCTTGTTGTAATTCAAAAATAAATTCTTCTTGGAGATGAATATGTTGTAGCACTTAGTTGTAGCCCTTAGTTATAGCTAAGATCTTAAACCTATTATTTTGTTGATAGTTGAAGTTTTTAAATGAATTATAATTCTGTTGTTTTTCCCGCATTGAATTTTCTATCTAAAAATTTAGATGTTGAATTGCGTGATTCATTGCTTAATCCTAATTTTGATCGCACAAAAGAGGAAAAGAATTGGGAATTGGGACTCGGGAATTGTGTGTATATATATATATATATATTTAGTATCTTGAAATTAACCATCATAAAAGTTTTTAATGATTATCATATGCGTAACCAGATTGCACCAACGTAATTAATAACTAATTAGATTAGTGTTGGTCTTCTCACCCTTGTGTCGAAGAAATCTGTCTTTAGCTCAAGGAACGAAGAAATCTTTCCTCTTGCCCCTTGAGTTGGGGAGAAAAAAGGTTCTGTAAAATCAAGCTCTCATCAACAATTTTAAAAAAATAAAAATAGAAAAAAAGAGAGAGAGAAAGGTGATATTCCAACTTCTTCATTTGTTCATCTCTATCCTTAAAAACTAAAATAACTTTCATTTAGAAATAGATTATTGGCTTGTGTTGTGCTCGGATGGATTGTTTTTTTAAACGTAAAAATATCTATCCAAACATTTTTAATGTGCTTTTTAATAATAATAAAAAATTAATCATCAACTTTAAAATATGATGTATATTGGATAATATTTAAAAAAATATATTGATACAATGAAATATTAAAAGATATTCTTAAAAAATATTGAAAATGTAACATATTAGATCGATCCAAATTAACCCATTAAATCTATGACCTAAATCATGAGATTGTGATAGCCATATAAAAAACAAATCAAAATAAATTATGAAAGTTAATTTCTAATCAACCCAATGTTGAAAGATAAAATTTAAAAAAAAACAAAATAAAAATAAAAATAACTACCCGAGTCAACCTCTCAAACCCGTAATTAATCCAAGTCATGAAATTAGAATAATCCCATAGAAAGCAAGTAAAAAAAATGAAGTTCAATTTTCAATTAACTCAATATTGAATGATAAAATTGAAAAAAAAATCAATTAAAAAAAAAAAAAACAATCCAAGTCAACCCGGGCCAACTTGTTAAACTCATGACTTGAATCATAAGACTAGGATAACTTGATAAAAAAAAATTATGAAGCTTCATTCCCAACAAATTCAATGTTAAAGGTTGAAATCAAGATAAAAGAATAAATCTATGAGATTGGGATAACTCCACAGAAAATAAATTGAAAAACAAATCATGAACTTAATTCTTAAAACAATCTAATATTGAAAGATGAAAATAAAAAGAAGAAGAAGAAGAAGATTGATTGAATTGTTAGATGGTGAAATTAAAAAAAATACATGTTCAATTAAAAATAGACAAAAAAATATAGTTAATTACATTCGGGTCAACCTCCCAAACCTGTGACCCGAGTCATGATAACAGGATAACTTCATGAAAAGTAAATAAAAAAATTGTGAATCCCAATTAAAAAATACACAATTAAAAAAGGAAAAAAATGAATCAACTAATCAAACTTGTGACTCGAGTTATAATATCAGAAAATTTCATAGGAAGTAAATTGAAAAAAATTATGAAGCTCAATTTTCCAACCAACTCGATGTTGAAGAAAAAAATCTGGAAATAAATCAATTAGAAAAGCGGCCAAAAAAAATAATCCGGGTCAACCCGGATTAACTTGTTAAACCTATAACCTAGATCATGAGATCAAGATAAATTTATAGAAAACAAATAAAAAAAACTATGAAACACCACTTCAAATCATAGTTATTGAACCCGGTCGACCCGGTGGTTGAACTGGTCCGAGTAAGACAAAAGACCGGGATGAGAAAAAAAAACAAAACCTGATTGACCCATGACCTGGGCTACCTGGCAAAACCTGGTCGAGACCCAGTTTTTTTTTCTCAAATGTGTTTTTTCTCATAGCCAAAGACCCATCTTTTTTATATATTTTTTAGTTGGTTATTAACTATTTTCAAAGTTCACTATATAAATACTAGAAAAATATTTTATTTTTTCAATGTGGGATTTAAAGCCTCTTAGTATATATATTCTATATTCACAAGAAAAAAAATTATTTTTTCAATATGAGATTTGAAACCCTTTAGTATATATACCCTATGTTCACAAGAAAAAAGTTATATTTTTCTAATGTGGGATAAAAAACCATTTTAGTTTAAATACTTCAACTTAAAAAGATAACATACTACCATAGTATCTTTTCAACGTGTGATAAAAAATCTTTTAAAATAATCTTTTAAACTTCATTATTTATAACATGTCTAACGTATATTTACATGGATTGTTTCTTAATTTTTTCATATGAAATATTAAAACTTCAAATATATTTTTTTAATTTTTTTGGGTTGATTTGGGTTGACGTGGGTTAATCCGGGTCAACCCATGTAACCTGAGACCTAACTCCTTGGCCGGGTTAACTCTCGGGTCGAGTCTAATACCTATGCTTCAAACCATTGAAGGTTGAAATCAAGAAAAAAAAAACTAGATCCATGAGAACGGTATATAATCTAATAAAAAAGAAATAAAAAAATTACAAGATACAATTCTCAAACACAATCTAATATTTAATGATAAAAAAAAAAATTCGGTTGTGAAAGGGTTAAATTAAAAACAATAAACAAAAAACACTGTATATAAAATAATAGTGTTGACTACCAAGATTTTTCCACATCCTTTAATGTTAATAATAATAATAGTGTTCTTAATTATAACTAAAATGTCATCAATTCTATAAAACACTGCATATAAAATATAATTTCAATAACAAATATTATATAAAAATAAAACTGTTTTCTTAAAATCTAAACTTAACGTGATAATGATATTTATGTTGTTATTGACTTATGTAATCTATCCTTAATAATCATTATTGTAAAAAAATATTTTATAATTTGCAAGCAAATTTCTTAAAAAATTATAACAATTGTACGATAATAATCAAAATATAGATCACTTGGTTTATATTAAAATATAAATACTCTTAATAATATCATATCATTGATTGATGATAGTGATGTTTTGTTATCTATATAGTGTTTTAAAATAAAAAGTTATGTTAGATTAAACTATAAGAAATAATTAAAAAATAAAATAAATCTTTCAATACTTTTCATGAATATAAAATCTATGTATTTATAAAAATAAAAAATACAATAGAAAATTTGATTAGAAAATGAAATTATAATGTTTGAATTATTTTATTAATGTTTGAAGAATTAAATTGAGGTTAGTTTTGTCATTTTATAAAATTATAAAATGAGAATAAAATTGTAAAAAAAAATAAATCATCTTATAAAAATATATTTATGGCTAATAGCATATAAGAAAAAATCATCTACCTAATTGCATATAAGAAAAAATCAAATGATCAAGCAAGATTACCCAATGAGTAGATACAAATTAATCTCTTTCATTTTGCAAAACTAATTAAATAGTCTCTTTAATTTTAAAAACTAATTAATTAGTTTTTATAATTTTAATTTTATCTATAAATTAATTCTTTTTTTTCTTCATTTATGCTTCTTTTCAATTTATGTTATTATTTAATTATAAAAAAGAAAAAAAAAATAAATACATAATATAAAAAGATTGAATAAATAATAAGATATTTTTAATATAAAAAGATATTAAATTGGGTGCGATCAATACCAAGAAAAGGATATAATTAATTAGTTTCTCAGACTAGAAAGACTACTTAAAAAAATAAAAATAAAAAAACAAATTAGAGGAACTACTTTATAATCTACCCCAATAAAATTATATTTAGCTATTGTTGCAGGAAGTGAAGGACCATCACCAAACAATGGTCATCCGTTGCTCCTCCAATCAAAGTGTATCGATCCCTCTAAATATTATTTATGCAATACTTATTCTTATAATAATTGTTGTTTATCAATGGACATTACTGCGAGCTAATTTCATGTGAAAAGAGAAAAAATATGAAAAAAGAAGAAGTTATTATATAGTTTTATGATAACTAGTAATTCTAACTGATATTTAGAGATTTTGGATAAAAAATTGATTATGTAATATAAAAAATAATAATTATTCTATTTATTTTACTTAAGATAAGCTGTATTATTATTTATTTTAAAAAATAAATATATTTTAATATGATATATCTAAACTAGTATGTAGTTTGAATATTATCTTTATTCACAAAACAACCTATGAAAGACAAGGTCAATATCAAACAATTCCATCCTAGGGTTTTTTTAATGAATAATATGATTATTTTATATAAGGCTTGATGGTGCATGGTCAATTGACTAAATAACTAATAACGTACAAAAGATATGGCTTGATTTTAGAACATAAGATCATCCTTGATCAATAATAATTAATAGAAATAATTAATTTAAAATCAAATATTAATTGATATTGAATATTCAACATCCAAAAAATAGGATCTGATAATAGACCTTATTATTTTTGGATTAATTATCAATTAATAGAAGCAGTTAATACAAGGATTATTTTTATTATTATTTTATTTTTATTAAATTAAATATAAAAAACGAGTGTTGGACTGCATTGGCAATGCAAAATTAGACATTGAACCCACACACAATGACAACTAAATTCAAGCATTGGACCCGTGTCTTCATTTTTTATTTATTTAGGGTATTTTACATAAATAAAAAAAATACAATACAAATACATGTAAAAAAATAAAATTAAAAATACCCTAGAAGTCATTGAATTTACCTGAATGCCACTGTCTAGGAAAAATACCGAAATACCCTTGAACTTCAATGAAATTTTTTTGAAAATACCTTTGGTGGCGCGTATAGCTCACGCTCGGCCGCTCTTAGAGGTGGTGAAATTTTCCAACGAGAACTCGTGAAAACAAGGGCAGATTCTGGTAGATCACAATGATAGTACTCCACTGGTGGTGGTGGTTTAGGTCTTTGACCACTAGGGAGAGAGAATTGATGGCTTGAGGCTTCAGTTGGCCAAAGGTTTTGCTGGCTTTTTCCGGCCATATAAGGCGTAGACTGCGATGAGGACCACCAAGGGTTTTCTCGCGAGGAGAAGAGGAGTCTTTCTGTGGTGACAAGGTGTCGTGAAGTGGCCGGGGTTGGGAGATCTGATGATAGAAAGAATCGATAGTGAGGAAGAGAGATATTCTGAGAAATATTACGATGCAGATGCTGCATGGTAATCTAGTGCACCTGGAGCGTTGGGACCCTTGGATCACTTCTTAATTGATCCCAGAATTGTGGCTGGCTTGATCTGAAACTTGATCTGACGATCATGATTGACAAATATTTGTTTCTGTGTGATAAGGTGCATTGGATTCTTGGTACACGCTCAAATAGTTATATCTATATTGATTAGTTAATGAATTGTCAAATATAATATCATCACTCATTTATAGTAAATCATCCAATAATAAACTCCCTTTCTCTTTACTAACTGACCTTGAACGACCGACATATTATGATGCACTTGTACCTATACTTATTTGACTAAAATCTTAAAACACACACAAGATTTGGTTGACGTGGCAAAATATGATCAAATAACAGATATTTCAAAGGTTATTATGAATTTGAGTTTTAATCTAGTGTGGTAAATTCTATTAGATTAGATTAAATCAAGAGTTTAAATCTAATTATTATTATATCTAACAGTTGAGATATTTTTGATATTTTTTTAATTGTTTTTTTAATCAATATCTTATTAGGATAAAAAAAAATTGACTTCAAAAAAATAAAATGAATAGTATCTCAATAACTCAACAATATTTTCAGCATTCTCTCCCCCCTTCTTCTTTTTTTTTTTTTTTTTTTTTTTTTGTGCGAAGTAAGCCAGTGCACAATAGACATGCACCAGACACATGAAATATAAAGCATCTTAAAAAAGAAAATTTCACATGCTCCAACTGTTCTTAAAAAAAAATAAAAATTGTATTATTAATTTTTATTTTATTATATATAATAATAAATATACATACATAAAATTAAAAACTGAAATCGGTATTAAAAAAAACTTGTTTCAATTGCTAAAAATTAATTTCAAACATTAAAAAATATTTTTTTGATCATTATTAACCCGATGGATTTGTTTTTAATAAAAAATAATGATTTTGACCCAAAAATACCTAAAACTTATTTTTTACACCGATCGACACGGTTTGACCCGTATTGACCTGGTGGATTCGGTTTTCATCGAAAATGATATTTTGACCCAAAACGATCCGAAACTCATTTTTTACCCTGATCGACATGGTTTGACCTGTATTGACCCGGTGGGCTTGGTTTTGATGAAAAAATGACGGTTGACCCGAGAAAAATATATTTTTGAATTTTAAACTTTTTTTTAATTTTTATGAATAAGAATATAAATAAAATTATTTATGAGAAAATTTTAGAGAATTCAAAATTAGGTTATTATAATAATTTACTCTTATTTTTTAAATTTTTATAGGAGCAACCCCAGTAAAAAAAAAAAAAAGGTTGAACTTTTGTATCACAAAAATGTTGTTAGATATTCACCTGTTGGAGCAATTCACCCAAAAGCGTTGGCCATAATCCATCAATAGGTTAGGAAATGCCAATGATTAAAAATATAAAATAAAACGTACATTTGGCCCTCAAAAGCACTCATGTATATGGACAAAATTAATGCATTTTAAAAATATATGATATTAACGCTATACACCATTTATACTAAAAATAAAACGTAAATTTTATGGTATCATCAAATTTATTAATTGAGAAATGAAAGATGATGCATGCATTTAATACAATGAAATAAAAAATATATAAACTAATCAATCATAAAACTAGTATTAAATACTAATTAAAAACTAAAATAAAAAATTTATCTTCCTACTAAAAAAAAAACATGCATATGCAAATATTCTATATATGTGGGCTACAAAGAGTCCTTGTTTATAATAACATTGGCGTAATAGACCATGCAATAAATAAAAGAACGAAGTTAAATTTTATTTATAACAATTAAAATTAATATTTGAAAGGGTTTAAAAGATTTTAAAAATGTTTCTTTAGTCAAAACCCTTATTTTCTTATTTATGCATTTTCCTGTTTTTACGAACATTGTTTTTTATTAACAACATGATTTTTTCAATAAACTTAAAGTAATTAAAATAGATGTTCACTAGAATTTTAATAATTTAAATTCATGAGAAAAATATTTTCTTTAGCCAAAATCCTTTTTTTCTTTATTAATTTATTTTAAGGAAACATATTTGTTTTTTTTTAATAAAAGCATGTTTTCTGAAATTCAAATTTATCATGTTTTGAAAAGAAAACTCTCAACAAAAGAATAAAAAAATTATGTCTTGATAATTTTTATGTGCTTGTATAGAAAAATAAAAGGATAATTAGTTAGAGAAAATTATAGAAAAATCTCATAATAAAAAAAATATTTTATTTTCATTGAATATTCATGTGCAAAATTTTTAAGAAACATTTGTATTTTATATTCATGTATAATTATTCATAAAATAATTAAAAAATGTTATTTTAGAAGCTCTAATCTTATTTTAAAAAATAACATTAACAAATGATTTTTTAAATATTATTATAATTATTTATTTAAAATTTTTTATTTTAAAATATAAAAAAATCCAAGAGCCAAGCCCACAAACACCTAGGCTTTAAAGGATAGCTCAAGCACACCTAGTCGGAAAAAAAAGGCTTAAGCATATTTGTAATTAGAAGGGTAGGCCAACACGTTTTTTTCTTTAAAAAAGAGTATTGTATAGTCTACTAAGTTTTTTATTTAAAACAAACGAAACATTATCTGTCAAAGCACGATCTAAGTTTGAAGACCCCAAAACCCAAATTTTAACTTGTTTTCATCTAAAAACATAAAAAAAAAATCACAGGAACATCAATAACCCTATTGTCAACTTCAAAACACTCTCTAATCAATTTAAAAATAAAAAAACAAACAAAATAAACAAATCTAAAATTACAACATTTAGGGACCGAAAACAAGGGGAAATGAAGTTTTAAGGCCAATGTATAAAAATCTAAAATTACAAGGACCATAAAACATGAAATTTGAGACCTTTAGAAACCAAATTAAACTTATATGAAGACTTTAAGGACCAAAATAAGAATATTGCAATATCTAGGGGTTGAAATGTGAGAGAAATGACGTTTTAGGACCAAAACTTAAGCACCTAAAATTATAGGGACAAAAAATATAATAACAGAAAACTTTAAAGAGTAAATTGAACTTCTTTAAAAACTCTAAGGACCCAATTTGCAACATTAAAACCTTAGAAAATGAACTTTTATAACCAAAATATAAATAACTAAAGCTACATGAATAAACCTCTAGAAACTAGAGCATACCTTTTCAATACGAGTGGAGTTAAAACACCCACTTGTTTTTGGCTCCTCAGTGACGACGACTATCACATTTGTAATAAAATTAAAAACAAAGCAGGACATACGACAACTATAATTAGTGTATGACAATGATTCCATAATCTATCTGTGAAATCTTCCGTGGGGCCCCTCTCAGCTCAATTTTACAGGATCTATAAGACAAATACCACGTGGCATGATGCACCAGCACCCCCCTTTTTTCTTTTGCCCATAAAAAATAAACCATATTTTCACCCTTGTAAATTCATCAATTGTTTATTTCTATCCCCGTAGTCTTTAAGTTCCTAAATTTAACCCCTGGTTCTTAGAACAACAGCCAATCTTCAATACATACCTATATTAATCTTTTTATACCATTTCATGCCATCATATACCAAATCCATCTCAATATCAATAGATTTTAAATCCTTTTATAATTGTTACCCTTATTGTCTTACAAATCTTAGTTTCACCCTATACTACTAAATAAATAATTAAGGAAAGACTATTTTCTCCATTTATTTATTGTTTTCCCCTCTCAAATCTCATACAAGTTAACACTTAAAATATTATTGAAAAACAAATTAAAAAAAAGTAGAATATATAATGATTTGGGAAAACATTGGAAGGCTTTAAGCAATTAAAAGGTGTTTTAGAGTGTGATAATGGCTGCGGTTTAAAGTGTTTTTTCGCTCGGAAATGCATTAAAATAATATATATTTTTTATTTTTTTAAAATTATTTTTCACATCAATATATTAAAATAATCTAAAAATATAAAAAATAAATTTAAAAAATAAATTTTAAATTTTTGAAAACATGATTTCAACTGCCAAACGCTGTCTAGATATAAAACCACGTTCCCAAAATACTGCCCAAGTATAGAAGTGAGATATTGAATAATCTATAGGAGTTAAAATACAAAACCATTCATAGTTATTTATGACGAAAAATCCAAAATCTTAACATATATATATATAAAACAAGTACGCGTAACTAAGATAAGATCATAAGAGATGACAGATCCCTTTCGGTTTTAGATCTCCAACAAAACAACGACCTTTCCCCTTTCACTTCTTCAAGCTAAAAAAACATAATTCAGATCCTGATTAAAATCCAACAATGGCGCTGGCGGCCCGAGGAACCCGAGGGGGAGGCAGCGGCGGCATCAACGGTGGACTCCGCCCTTTTTTCTCTTACCGGATCTTCATCTCTGCCATTTTCACTCTTCTCTTCCTCGCTACTTTCTCCATTCTATTCTCCTCTCACCATCACCATCACCATCACCATCACCATCACGAAGACGACGTAAGCATCGAAACCTCACTAAAACTACATGTCTTTTGTAATATTTCAATTCAATTCAATTCGTTGACTTCATTTATTTGTTTTTGCGTTTTTGAATGCTGGATTTGTGGAACAGTCACTGCCTAGTAGCGGAAATGCTTACGTACAACGTACCTTTTTGGCGGTTAAATCAGATCCCTTAAAAACACGATTAGATTTGATATATAAACAAGCGAATGATCACATGACTTTAGTCAATGCATACGCCGCGTATGCGAGAAAGCTCAAGCTTGATATTTCTAAACAGTTAAGAATGTTTGATGAATTAGCTAAGAATTTAACGGATTTACCTTTGAAACCGAGTTATAAATCCTCCCTTTTCGAGCCGGGTAGTCCGGTGGATGAGGATGTTTTAAGGCAATTTGAGAAGGAAGTTAAGGATATAGTGAAAGTTGCCAGGTTAATGATAGTGGAATCGAAGGAGAGTTATGATAATCAGATAAAAATTCAGAAGTTGAAAGATACGATTTTTGCGGTTAATGAGTTGTTAATTAAGGCCAAGAAGAATGGAGCGTTTGCGAGCTTGATTTCTGCCAAGTCTGTACCGAAGAGTTTGCATTGTTTGGCGATGAGGCTTGTGGAGGAGAGGGTTGCCCATCCGGAGAAGTACAAGGAGGAAGGGTATAAGGAGGAGTTTGAGGATCCAAGTTTGTATCATTATGCTATTTTTTCAGATAATGTGATTGCGGTTTCAGTTGTGATTAGGTCTGTGGTGAAGAATGCGGAGGAACCGTGGAAACATGTTTTTCACGTGGTTACAGATAGGATGAATGTTGCAGCTATGAAGGTTTGGTTTAGGATGCGGCCTGTGGAAGGTGGCGCTTTTGTAGGGATCAAGGCAGTGGAGGAGTATAGATTCTTGAATTCATCATATGTGCCGGTTTTGAGGCAGCTTGAGAATGCTAATATGCAGAAGTTTTATTTTGAGAATCAGGCAGAGAATGCTACCAAAGATTCGACTAATATGAAGTTTCGGAACCCTAAGTACTTGTCTATGTTGAATCATCTTCGGTTTTATTTGCCAGAGATGTATCCTAAGTTGCATAAAATTTTGTTTTTGGATGATGATGTTGTGGTTCAGAAGGATTTGACTGGGTTGTGGAAGGTTGATTTGGATGGTAAGGTGAATGGAGCTGTTGAGACTTGCTTTGGATCATTTCATCGTTATGCACAGTATTTGAACTTTTCACATCCTTTGATTAAGGAGAGGTTTAATCCCAAGGCCTGTGCCTGGGCTTTTGGGATGAATATATTTGATCTTGATGCATGGAGGCGGGAGAAATGCACAGAGCAGTATCATTATTGGCAGAGCCTGGTAAGTGCATCTTTCCTTCCTTTCCAACTAACTTATTTCTTACAGGATTTCTCCTTTTAATTGCCACACAAAGTAACATCGTAAATTCTGATCACAGAATGAGGAACGCACTCTATGGAAACTGGGTACTCTTCCACCTGGCTTGATCACCTTTTACTCAACGACGAAGTCCCTGGACAAATCCTGGCATGTGCTTGGCCTCGGATATAATCCAAGTATTAGTATGGACGAGATCAGCAACGCTGCTGTCATTCATTATAATGGAAACATGAAACCTTGGCTTGACATTGCAATGAACCAGTACAAGAATCTCTGGACTAAGTATGTAGACAATGATATGGAATTTGTTCAGACATGCAATTTTGGCCTTTAGACAAATTCCGGTCCTGCTCCATCATTGGCCAGGTAGACAGCAATGAGCTGTAAGTGTTCATACTGGATTACTTCTATTTACCAAAATTTTGGATCCGATCATTAGTTGTCACTTTCAAAGTGCTGTATTCAACCAAAATGGTTTTGTACACGCAGAAATGATTCTTTTGAATGAAATATTTTTGACGAACTCCAGCGATTCACATATTGTGCTATGAGTATTTTGAC
>Ga0307510_10003590_pt1 | contig 18110 bp, 16 predicted proteins | sample 12_EM_MG_FD_207224 | JGI IMG/M metagenome (GOLD analysis project Ga0307510, IMG submission 207224) | Populus trichocarpa ectomycorrhiza microbial communities from riparian zone in the Pacific Northwest, United States - 12_EM | ecosystem: Host-associated > Plants > Roots > Unclassified | place...
GGCGAGATAGTCGATCGGCGTTTCGAGGCTGACGCCTTCGATCAGCATCACGTCCCCCTCGTCGTTGTTCCAGGGAAGAACCGACGCCGCGGGCACGACAAGGAAGTCCTTGCGGGCAAGCAAGTCGCGAAAACCGCGGAACACCGCCGTACGCCGCCGCTCGGCAGCAAGATAATCCTGCGCCGTGAGTTGGGCGCCCGCCTCGATGTTCCAGATTACGGTCGGCGTGAGTTCGGCTCGCCGGTCCCGCAGCAACGCGCTATAGCCGTCCGCGACATGGGCGGCGCGCAAGGTACGGAATTCTTCGATGGCGCCGCTGCAGTCGGGAGAGACCTCCTCGACATCAGCGATCTCAGACAGCGCATCGCAAGCCGCGGCAAACCGCGAGCGGACGTCCGTCGCAACCGACGCCACGCCGAAGTCAGGCGTGACGGCCAGTTGCGGTCGTCCCGACGCAGATCCAGCGCGAGGCTCGGTGCCGACCGACAACGGATCGAGAATGTCGGGTCCGACGCAGGCAGAGAGCCCAAGTTCGAGATCGTCCACGCTGCGCGCCAGAAGACCGTGCGTAGCGAGCATGTCCCAGCCAAGGGCGCGCGCGGGCGCCGCTATCCGGCCGGGTGTCGGACGGATCGAGACCACATCGCAGAAACTTGCCGGCGTACGCACGGAGCCGCCGAAATCGGTGCCGTGTGCGAGCGGGGCCATTCCTGTTGCGACGGCGACAGCAGAACCGCCAGAGGAGCCACCGGATGTCAACGCGGCATCGAACGGATTGCGCGTCGGTCCGCACAGCCGATTTGTGCACACCGCGCCAAAACCGAATTCCGGCGTGTTGGTCTTGCCAATGATAACAGCGCCTGCCTGCCGAAGCCTCGCCACCACAAGCTCGTCTTGATCCGGCACGTGGTTTTGGAACAACAAAGATCCATACGTCGTACGCAAACCGCTCGTGTTGGTGAGATCCTTTACGGCAATCGGAACGCCATGCAGAGATCCTATCGGACCGCCTGCCGCGTCGCATGCGTCGGCCTGACGGCGTGCACCATCGGCATCGACGGTAGTGAAAGCCGAAAAGCGGGCGTCGTGTGCGGCAATGCGCGCGAGATGAGCCTCAAGCACAGCACGTGCGGAAATCTCACGCCGCGCCAGCGCCTTGGCAAGAGCGGTGGCCGTCAATTCGCAGAGATTGGCTTCGACCGTCATGGAGCAAGAATGCACGAACTGCTCGGAAATGACGATAGCACAGGCACGGGATTTGCTTACCCGTTAAGCTCGGGAGGAGTGCTCCATGGCTGAAGCAAAGGGCGGTCGTTCGCTGGTACTGGACGCGATCACGCACCGCTATCCCGGTGGCGCGATCGCCGTGGAAAACATCAATCTCGACGTGAAGGGCGGCGAAATCATCGCCCTGCTCGGCCCGTCCGGCTGCGGCAAGACCACGCTTCTACGCATCGTGGCCGGCTTTATTGCTCAGACCCAGGGGCGGATCATCATTGGCGACGAGATCGTCGATATGCTGCCTCCCAACAAGCGCGCCGTCGGCATCGTGTTCCAGAATTACGCTCTGTTTCCGCACCTGACGATCGCGGAGAACGTCGGCTATGGCCTCGCCGCCCGCGGCGTCGATACGGCGACGCGCCGGAAGGAAGCACAAAGGCTGCTTGAACTCGTCCAGCTTCCGTCGATGGCGGAGCGTTTGCCGCGTCAGCTTTCCGGCGGCCAGCAACAACGCGTAGCGCTCGCGCGCGCGCTGGCGATCAAGCCATCGATCCTACTGCTCGACGAGCCCTTTGCAGCGCTCGACAAGAATTTGCGGCTCGACATGCAGATCGAAGTCAAGCGGCTACAGCGCGTTTCGGGCATTACGACGCTCATTGTCACGCACGACCAGGAAGAAGCGCTGTCAATGGCCGACCGCGTCGCGGTTCTCAGCCAGGGCCGGCTGGAACAGTTTGGGTCACCGTCTGACGTCTACGACCGTCCGCAGACCCTGTTCGTGAACACGTTCGTCGGCTCGACCAATCGCATGCCGGGCACGCTGGTGTCGGCCGATCCGACAGGCGCGAAAGTTCGGCTCGATGCCGGGGCCGAGATCATCGCCCGACCGGCAACGAAATCGATGACGGAAGGTGGCCGCGTCACCGTCTGCATTCGGCCCGAACATTTGCAGTTCGTCACTGACGATTCCGGCTTTGCTGGCGTGGTCGGGATGGCCCTGCCTCTCGGCGCGACCGTCGTGCATGAGGTGACAACTGCCGATGGTTCGGGCGTGAAAATATCCCAGGCGCGTTTTGGCGAAACGCGCCTGCTGGAGAGTGGCGTCGCGGTTCGCATTGCGCCGCTCGCTCCTTCCCTCGCCACTGCATTTCCAGCGTCCATTTGAGATCGGCGTCAGAATACAACGGGAGTATAAGGCCTATGATCAATCGCAGAACACTTCTAACGACCGCATTGACCCTCGGCGCCATGAAGGCGTTTCCGGGACTAAGCTATGCTCAGGCCCGCCCGCTGGTCTTCGCGACTTTCACGGGAAGCTGGGAAGAGGCCCACAAGGCGGTGCTGGTTCCCGCCTTCCGCAAGGCGAACGCCGATGCGTCAATCGTGCTCGACCCGATGCTGTCCGTCGACCAGATCGCAAAAGTGAACGCGGCGCGTGCCAATCCGCCGATCGATGTGATGCTGCACGATCCGGGTCCGGCGCTCGTTGCCATCGGTCAGGATATCGTCGAGGCGTTCCCGGTCGAAAAGAGCACCTATTACAAGGACCTCATTGCCGAGGCGCAGGAGCCGATGGGACCGGCGCCGTTCTTTCAGGTCGTCGGGCTCACCTACAATCCCGACACGATCAAGACGCCGCCCACCTCGTGGGCCGACCTCTGGAAGCCGGAGTTCAAGGGAAAGGTCGGTATCACCAATCTCAACTCGACGCTCGGCACCGGATGGCTTGTCGAGATCGCCAAGATGCATGGCGGCTCGGAATCCAATGTCGATCCCGGTTTCAAAGCGCTGGAAGCACTCAAACCAAATTTGGCTGCGGTCGCCGCTAATCCAGGCGCGCTGGCGACGTTATTCCAGCAGGGTCAGATCGACATTTCGCCTGGCAATTTCAACGCCATCCAAATTCTTAAAGCACGCGGTGTTCCCGTTGAATTCGTGGCGCCAAAGGAAGGCGCGATCGCCTTCAAGACCACGATCCATGTCGTCAAGAACTCTCCGAACAAGGAACTCGCCTTCAAGCTCATCGAAGCGTCCCTCTCGCCGGAGGTGCAGACGACCCTGATGAATTCGCCCTATCTGATCGTTCCGACGAATTCCAAGGTTCCGATGGGCGGCGAGATCGCCCGCGTGCTGGCGAAAGACACCGCGGAACTGAAGAAGAAATTCGTCTTCCAGGACTGGAAGAAGATCAACGAGCAGCGTTCCGCCTGGATCGAACGGTTCAACCGCGAAATCAAGCTCTGAGGATCACAACGATGGCTGCCGCATCGGTGCCACGCGACGTCACATCCTACGGAATAGGGCTGGCCGCACCACTGGCTCTGTTCTTCCTGGTGTTCTTCGTCGCACCATTGGTGCAGCTGTTCGTTCTGTCGCTGCACAATGATACGGCCGGGGTCGTCTGGGGCATCGGCCAATATGTCCACTTCCTGACCGATCCATTCAGCCTGAGCGTATTGGGTTCTACGCTGCTGCTCGGCGCGGAAGTGACCGCTTTGTGCCTCGTGCTGGGCTTTCCGATCGCGTGGCTCTACCATCGGGTCGGATCGCGCGTCCAGACGCTTATCATCCTCATCGTGCTGCTGCCGCTCCTGACGAGTGTCGTCGTCCGCACCTTTGCCTGGATCGTGATCCTGGGTCGCCAGGGCATAATCAACTCGACGCTGCTTTCGATCGGTGCAATCGACACGCCCATACGGCTTCTCTACACCCAGGTCGGGGTGGTCTTTGCTCTCGCCCAGGTACAGATGCCGTTGATGACGTTGCCGCTCATCACCGCGCTCGGTCGGATCGACATGAACCTCGAAGATGCGTCCTGCTCCCTCGGCGCGGGAAGCTGGCGTACTTTCTGGAGAGTGGTTCTACCGCTCGCCCTGCCCGGCGTAATCGCCGGCTGCACCCTCACCTACGCCGCCGCCATCACGGCCTTCATCACGCAGTCCCTGGTCGGCGGTGGACAAATGCTCTTCATGCCGATGTATCTCTACCAGCAGGCCTCGACACTACAGAACTGGCCGTTTGCCTCCGCGATCTCGATCATCTTTCTTCTGGCGGTTCTCGCCGTCGTGACCGTGTTCGGCATGCTCGGCCGGCTGTCGCGCGGATATGGCGGAGCCTGACCGATGGGCGGACGGAAACGAACATGGGAGGCCATCAGCTTCGAAGTCGTCATGACGGCGATCGCGCTGATTGCACTGATCGTCATCATCGCGCCGTCGCTCGTCGTCCTGATCGTCTCGTTCACCAACGGATTCTCACTCAAATTCCCGCCGCCCGGCTATTCCGCGCGGTGGTACGCCGAATTGTGGAATGCGTGGCAATTGCATTTTGCCGCAAAGAACAGTTTCGTTGTCGCAATGTGGTCGACTGGCTTGTCGATCGTGCTCGGTGTTGCCGCAGCACTGGCGATTGCACGCTCGCCCAATCTATCGGCACGCGTACTAGACTCGCTGTTCATGTCGCCGCTGGTGCTTCCCGCGCTCGCTTTTGGACTCTCCGCATTGATGCTGTTCTCGCTCGTTGGCCTGCCGGTGTCCCCGCTCACGCTGGTCATAGGCCACACCGTTGTTTGCGTTCCCTATGTGGTGCGCAATACGGTGGCGGCACTTGCCCAGCTGGAGCCGACCCTGCTGGAAAGTTCCGCCATTCTCGGCGCCAGCCGTTGGTATACTTTTCGACGGATCGTATTGCCCCTGATCCGTCCCGGGGTCATTGCCGGTGCGTTCATCTCCTTCATGTCCTCATTCGACAATGTGCCCGTCTCGCTGTTCCTGCGGGATGCGGCGACCGACATGCTACCGATCCGGATGTGGCAGGACCTGGAGGGCAAGCTCGACGTGACGATTGCCGCATTGTCGGGCGTTCTGATCATCGCTACGGTGGCACTCATGGCGATCATGGAGCGCGTGACCGGCTTGTCGAAGCGGTTGACCAGTTGATGCGTCTTACGCGCCCCGAAACAGGGAATAGCCCCAGCGGGTAAACTTCATTGGCAGATGAAAATGCTCGTCCACATCATCGATTCTGAAACGGAAAGGCGCGACGGTGAGGAAACTGGCGCCGGCTCCGCTCGCGAAGAATTCGTCGAGGTAAAAGCGAACTTCGTACTCACCAGCCTCGATTCCCGTTCCGTTTACGACCGGGTGGTCGAGCTGACCATTCGATCCGAGCCGACCTTCGGCGATCCGCACCGGCGCGAGCTCGATGCGCCATATCTCAACACGCAGTCCCTGCGCCGGACGCCCGCTCGCGACATCGACTGCATGAATGGATATTCCGCCAGCCATTTGCTCTCCTGCCCCTTGGTTATCGATCTACCAGGCCCCGGCAGATGATACACGCACCAGCGGCGGGTCAACCAGCTCTCTTGCCAGCACTTGCAGCCATGACCTGGCTGCAGGCGCTGGTGGCGCTCGCGCTGTTTGCGCCGGGGGCTGTCGCACCCTCCGCTCATCTCGATATTCTCAGCCTCTCAATGTTTTCAACGGCGGTCTTTGCCGTCGGCGTCGTCACATCGTTTTTGGCGGGCGGCTTGATCAACCACATCGGATCTCTTCGCATGGCGAGTCTCTGCGCCGGCGCGGTGGTCGCCAGCATGGCGCTCGCGGCATTTGGATCGGGTCCGACCCTGCTTTTGGCCGGGCTTTGTCTCGGCCTCGCCTTCGGCCCCGAGACACCTTCCAGCACGGCATTGCTGGGCAGGCTGGTTACCGATGAACGACGTCCGCTGGTCTTCTCGATTCGCCAGACCGGCAATCAGATCGGGGCGGTCTGCGGCTCGCTGGCATTGCCCGCTATCGCCGTCTGGCTCGCACCGCAGTGGTCCTACGCAACGGTGGGCGCCTGCGCCGTTGGCGGGATCATTGTATTCGAGTGGCTACGGCCTCGATATGAAGGGCTGACGCAAGCGCCTCCGCAACTTGGTATGCGTGCACGGCTGGCATTGGTGAGTGCCGACCGTCGTCTGGCCGCCCTCGCGGCGGCTTCGATGCCCTTCAGCGGAATGCAGCTCGCGCTCAACACCTACTTTGTCACGCTCGGTGTACGCGAACTCGGGCTCAGCCACCTCGAAGCCGGTGCCGCGCTTGCCTGCGCACAAGCAGGCGGCCTGTTGGGGCGGCTCGGCTGGGGCTTCCTTGCAATGCGCATCAATTCCGCACGATTGGTCCTGATCAGCCTCGGACTGGGAATGACCTTGTGTGCAGCGGTGTTCGGGCTATGGGGCGGTATGCTCGGCAAATCAGCACAATATGGGCTTGCTGCAGTCTTTGGCCTTACAGCGAGTGGCTGGAACGGGGTATTCCTCGCGGAAGTAGCCCGGCTTGCGCCGCAAGACCGGATCGGGGAGACGACCGGAGCCGTGCTGACAGCGTCGTATGCAGGCCTGTTAGCGACCCCTGTCCTTATCTCCATTATCGAGACCTTCGTGGGCCTCAGCGGCGCATTTGCCGGCCTCGCCATCTTTGCGTTTGGTGGAACAGCAGCGCTTGTCCGGAGAGGCGCGCGATGAACGTGCATGAAATCGCCGCCGCAGTTTCAAGCAGGCGTGCCTCGGCCGTCGAAATCGTCCGCGCTACACTGGATCGTATGGCTACCGCCAAAGCCCTCAACGCCGTCGTGACCGTGGACGCCGAGCGGTCGCTTTCGGAAGCCGCCTCCATAGATCGTCGCTTGCAGCTCGGTGAAAGCATGCCTCTTGCCGGCGTCCCCGTTGTGATCAAGGACAACATCTGGGTCGATGGCTGGCGAGTGACGCAGGGATCCCGGCTTTTTGCCGACTTTGTCGCGCCATACGATGCCATCGCCGTCGAGCGATTGAAGAAGGCGGAAGCCATTGTTGTGGGCATGGGCGCCACGTCCGAATTTGCCTGCAAGGGCGTGACGACGTCGTTGCTGTTCGGGCCAACACGGCATCCGCTCAATCCGGAATTGACACCCGGTGGTTCGTCGGGCGGCCCGGCAACGGCTGTGGCAGCAGACCTCGTACCGCTGGCGATCGGCACCGACGCGGGCGGCTCCAGCCGGCGCCCTCCAGCCCATGTCGGTGTTGTCGGCTTCAAACCATCCTATGGCGCCATTCCATATGGCTCGGGGTTCGCCGAGCCGTTTTTCGACATATCCGTGATCGCACCGATCGCTCGCAACGTCGCGGACGCAGTGCTCGCATTCGAGGTGATGGCCGGCCCCGATGCCCGGGATTCTGATTCAGTGCTGGTTGAAAGCGGTGACGTCGCTTTACCTGATATGCGTGTCGCATTCTCGCCGAAGCTGGGTCTCGATACACCGGTCGATCCCGTGATCTCCGAAAGGCTGGAAGCAATCGTCGAACATCTCGCCAAATCAGGCCTGCGATCGGTCCGTCGTGACCCGGTATGGCCGCCCGGCGCGACCGAGGAAGCGCTGATGCCGCTGCAGCATGGGGGACTTGCCGAACTCTACGGCGCAGCCTTCCAAAAAGATCTCGAACAATTCGATCCAGACGTAGCCAGACAGATTGAGCGCGGACTTTCCTTGCGCGGTGTGGACGTCGTTGCTGCCCTTGCCGCAAGCTCAGCCATCAGAACGGCCTTCGCCGCGTTCTTCAGCGAGGTCGACCTTCTGCTGGCCCCGACCGTTCCCTGTGTTGCCTGGCCGCTTGCTCAACTCGGCCCTGCCATGATCGGTGGGAAACAAGTAAGCCCTCGGGCTCACGCGGCCTTTACACCATTCGTCAATCAGGCGCGCCTTCCCGCAATTTCAATCCCCTGCGGCCGTGACGCAGGCGACCTTCCGTTCGGGATTCAGATTATCGCGCGACGAGGGCGAGACCGGATGTTGCTGCAAGCGGCAGTGCGGATTGAGGATGAGATCCGCACTCTTGCTCATTGAATCATGCCAACTCTTGTTCCAGCCAAAGGGCTTTGGCCATTGAGCACGACTGGTTGAACGGTGAGATTGTTGAGAACGCCAGAGCCAATTAAAGCGAGCGGGTCTATCGGCTAATTGCCGCCGCGACTATCCTCTATGGAATTTGGCTTCGGCTTCTTTTCCGCCTGATCACGTAATGTGGCCATATCGTCGTAATTGCTCGCAAGACGCAAAAGCCGTCTCTTGATCAAAGGGTCCGCCTCGTTCGCAAGGTCCCGGAGGACGCGCGCTCTGTTCCTATAGAATTGGTCGTCCATGCGGGGTCCCCTCGGAATGAGAGGCACATGACCGACTTTTTCGACGAATAACAGTAATCTAGATCACAAATCTGACTTTTGCAGACCGAAGTCGCGTTCACATTCTCGCAATGAAGTCTCTTTTCATTGATCGCCAACACAGACCGTCATGATAGAAGCCCGGCTCTGCCCCAATGCGATTCGGAGAAAGAATGCCAAAAGCGAAGAAAGCAGTTCGCCGCGCGTGGACGAAAGACGATGTTCGAACAATGAAGACGATGGCAAAAGCAAAGTCGGGCGTCGCCAAGATCGCCAAAGCGTTGCAGCGGACTCCTGGTGCCACCACTGCCATGGCCGCAAAGCTGGGCGTTTCCCTGTCAACGCGTGCCTAAATGAAACAGCGACAGGCCGCCGTACGGCCTGTCGCCACTTCCACACATTTTCAGCGAGCGATTACTTCGTCACGCCCCGCGGGGATTGACGACGGCATAACCTCGCAGTGAGCGCGCGTGAAGCCTTGTTGCATGCCCGCCTGAGTTAGCGTCATAGGCCATCCAGGTGTCGCCATCGACGTGTTGTTCCAGAACGAAGACGTGCCCGGGTCGCGCGGCAACCATTCCGGGCGCTGGTGCAATCCGGGGAAAACGCAGCCAGTTAGCCGCCAGATTTAATCCCGGCACGATATGACCGAACACGCGGATGGATGCGCCGCAACCACAGAAAGAACGCGGACAACCGGCCGGGCGGCCGCCGACGACTTGAGCGCGACCGTCGTTCACTTCTGCCATTGCGTTGCGGTGTGATGTTAGCCGCTGCTCAAAGCCATGCTGTTCTCGCGGGTCGGACGCGATTCTGCCGCGACGTATTTGCGGGCCGGAGAAGTCGCAGGGCATGGTTACGTTGCATTCGGACACGTTGACAGAAGGTCGGGAAGGACGCGCATCCGAGGCGCTCGATGAAATTACAACAAAAAAAGAAACGACAAGTGCTAGACTGCTACGCATGCAGGACTCCATTTGCGAAGCCTGCCCCAAAACAAGTGCCACCAAATGTGAGGCGAAATTGGGTCCAAGAACGGCCGATAGCTGCTTTCGGAACCACCACGAACCGCATCTGAGCACTCGGTGCATAACGTGTTCATTCGATTTGCCGTTAGTCGCGCGCGAGAAGACTAACCATGGCAAATGCTGAGAACCGTTACGAGGTTATCAGTATTGTCGTTGACTGGCTAAGATGAACCGATACGGTCAGCATGACGCGCGACGCCGTCTAGTTCGATTTTCGACCGAGCTTCAGAATCTCAATTTCCAAAGGCACCCAAAAATTTAGCCGGGAACAGAGCCGCCGTTGCCGCGGGCTCGATCGTTTCCGGCGCAATTGTCGCTTGTGCGCTTTTGGGGCCTGCCAGCTCGCCAGTCGCCTGAAAAATAATCTGTTGCCGTCCGCCGAAATCGGCTTTGTTTCGCTTTGGCGCTTCATGCAAGCGATCAAACTGCAAAGGAAACCAGGACATGAACGGACTTGGCGGCCTCAACAAATCGCCTGATGGCGTCGTCATCGGGCTCGTTCAATTGCAATTGCCTGTCGTGGTCACCAAGACAGACCTCGCGCGTCAGACCGAGCGCATCGTGTACATGGTTGGCAAGGCGCGGCGCAATCTGGGCACCATGGATCTGGTGGTATTCCCAGAGTATTCCCTGCACGGCCTGTCGATGGACACCAATCCGGAAATCATGTGCTGTCTCGACGGCCCCGAGGTGTCGGCGTTCCGGAAGGCTTGCGTCGACAACAAGATCTGGGGCTGCTTCTCCATCATGGAGTTCAATCCCGACGGCAACCCTTACAATTCGGGGCTGATCATCGACGATCACGGCGAAATCAAGCTGTACTACCGAAAACTCCATCCGTGGATTCCGGTTGAGCCATGGGAGCCCGGCGATATCGGCATCCCCGTGATTGAGGGACCGAAGGGTGCGAAGATCGCGCTGATCATCTGTCACGACGGCATGTTCCCGGAGATGGCGCGCGAGTGCGCTTACAAGGGCGCAGAGATCATGATCCGCACCGCCGGTTATACCGCGCCGATACGCGAAAGCTGGCGCTTCACCAATCAGGCCAACGCTTTCCAGAATCTGATGGTCACGGCCAACGTCTGCATGTGCGGATCGGATGGCTCATTCGATTCCATGGGCGAAGGCATGATCGTGAATTTCGACGGCAGCATCATTGCCCATGGCACGACAGGACGTGCCGACGAGATCATCACCGCCGAGGTCCGTCCCGATCTTGTGCGCGAAGCACGGATTCATTGGGGCGTCGAAAACAACATCTATCAACTCTGGCACCGCGGTTACGTTGCAGTGAAGGGCGGCGCGATGGATTGTCCCTATACCTTCATGCAGGACATGGTGGCCGGCACATTCCGCTTGCCGTGGGAAGACCAGGTCAAGGTGACCGACGGCACATCGTGCGGTTTTCCAATGCCCACCCGGCTGTTCGGACCAAAGAGCGCCAAAGCAGCCGAGTGACCCAGGCCTGTAGTTCGCCTGAGCCCACGCGCGCGAGTGACGTGGCAGCGGCGTTCAAACGATCAGCCCGGCATCGCCTTCGATGCCAGGTTGCGGGCGATGCAGCCGCCGATTTTCCTCCAAGCCGGGCTTAAGGATTGCTTAACTCCATTGCATACAACAGAAGAATGTCGATTATTATTTAGGCAATCCCCTCGCTGCACAAGTTTTCAACCAAGTTCGAGAATTTAAAATACGTGATATAATTCAATAGATTGCCCGCGCATGACTATGAGAAAGGCTCTGGCACGAAGATTGCGACATGGAACTCCGAGCTTCGCCGTATCGGCGCGGCTGCGAATTCAGCGGCGGCATGTCCGCCAAAGGAGCGATCCATGGATTTTGGGAAGATTTCTCGGCGGCATCTCCTGCAGGGAAGCGCCGCACTGACGCTCGGATCAGCCCTCGGCGTACGTTCCGCCGCAGCGGCCGACACCACCATCGGCTTCATCTATGTCGGTTCCCGTGACGACTATGGCTACAACCAGGCTCATGCCCAGGGCGCCGCCGCCCTGAAGAAAATGCCCGGCCTCAAGGTCGTTGAAGAAGAGAAAGTGCCGGAAACCGACGCCGTCGAAAAGACGATCGAGTCGATGATCAGTCTCGACGGCGCGTCGCTGCTGTTCCCGACCTCGTTCGGTTACTACAACCCGCACATGATCAAGATGGCGAAGAAGTTTCCAAAACTTCGCTTCGAACATTGCGGCGGATTGTGGAGCGACAAGGATCCCGCGAACGCCGGCAGTTATTTCGGCTATATCGACGAAGCCCAGTACATTTCGGGCATTGTCGCCGGCTATTCGACCAAGAGCGGCAAGCTCGGCTTCGTCGCCGCAAAACCGATCCCGCAGGTGCTTCGCAATATCAACGCTTTCACACTCGGCGCCAAGCTCGCCAACCCGAAGGCGACCACGCAGGTGATCTTCACCGGCGACTGGTCGATGCCGGTCAAGGAAGCCGAAGCCACCAACAGCCTGATCGACCAGGGCGTCGATGTCCTCACCTGTCATGTCGACGGCCCGAAGACCATGGTCGAGAACGCGGCACGCCGCGGCGCGATGGTCTGCGGCTATCACGTCAACCAGTCGCCTTTGGCGCCGAAGGCTTATCTCACCGGCGCGGAGTGGAACTGGGAGGCGCTGTATCCGAAGTTCGTCAAGATGATCGCCGCCGGCGAAGCTATCCCGAACTTCTACCGCGGCGGCCTGAAGGAAGAGATCGTCAAGTGCTCGCCCTATGGCGAGGCGGTCTCGGCCGAAGCGCGCAAGCACGCCGACGAGATCAAGGCAAAGTTCCTGTCCGCGGAGGGCTACACCATCTTCAAGGGCCCGATCATGGACAACAAAGGCAAGGCAGTGATTACCGCCGGCACCGATCGCGGCCAGAAGGATCCTGAACTCGAAAAGATGGATTATCTAGTCGAGGGCGTGATCGGAGCGACTTCGTGACCACTGACGCGGTGGATCCCGTCGATGCGGCCGGAGTTGCTCCGGCCGCCGATGCCGGCTTCCTCCAGCGCTACGGCTCCACCATCGAATACATCCTGATCCCGGGCGCGGCGCTGGTCGGCGCGCTCGCCGTATTCGGCATATTCGTGGCTCTGTTCGGCAAGAACCCGCTCGATCTGTATTTTTACATGTACCAAGGCGCGTTCGGCACCTGGTTCTCCTGGCAGAACACGTTGACACGCGCAGCGCCTTTGATCCTCACGGCGCTGTGCACGGCCTTGCCCGCGCAGCTCGGCATGGTCATCATCGGCGGCGAAGGCGCGCTTCTGATCGGCGCACTGTCGGCGACCTCGGTGGCGCTGGCGATGCCGTGGGCGCCGCCGCTGGTGGTTCAAACCGCGATGGTGTGTGCCGGCGTCATCGGTGGCGGTCTCTGGATCACGCTATCAGGTGCGCTCCGGCAGTATCGCGGGGTCAACGAGACGATTTCAAGCCTGCTTCTGGTCTATATCGGCCTTGCGGTCCTCAACCATCTGGTCGAGGGCATGATGCGCGACCCCTCCAGTCTCAACAAGCCGTCGACCCGCGAAATCGGCGCGGCCAACATGATCGGCAGCATTCCCGGCACTGACGTGCATTGGGGGCTGGTGTTCGGCCTGGTCGCTGCGTTTGCGTCCTACATCCTGATCTACCACACCGTGTTCGGCTTCTCTGCGCGGGTTGCTGGCGGCAACATCCGCGCGGCGAAGATCGTAGGACTTGGCGTCAACAAACTGATCCTGACGATCTGCTTTCTCGCAGGCGGCGCGGCTGGTCTGGCAGGCATGATCGAGGTCGCGGCCGTGCAGGGCCGCACCAACGCCAATCTCGCCGCCGGCTATGGTTTTACCGGCATCCTCGTCGCCTTCCTGGCACGGCAGAATCCGCTGGCCATCATTCCCGTCGCGATCCTGCTCGGCGGCATCAGCGCCAGCGGCGGCCTGCTGCAACGGCGGCTGGGCCTGCCGGACGCCTCCGTGCTGGTGCTGCAGGGGATCATCTTCGTCTTCGTTCTGGCCAGCGACGCGCTGTACGGGCGGATCGGCTTCCTGAAGGGAAACTCCTGACATGGCGGATGGAACGATCGGACTCTGGACCGTCCCGCTCGCTGTGTTCGGCGGCGCCATCCGCGTCTCGACGCCGTTCCTGTTCGTGAGCCTTGGCGAATGCATCACCGAACGCTCCGGCCGCATCAATCTCGGTCTTGAGGGCACGCTGGTGATGGGTGCGATGAGCGCCTATGGCATCTCCTATCTCTCGGGCTCGCCCTGGCTCGGGGTGCTGGCGGCCGGCATCACGGGCGCGCTGCTCGGCACGCTCCATGCCGGTATCTGCTCGCTACCACGGGTGAACGACATCGCCGTCGGCATCGCGCTGATGTTGTTCGGGACAGGTCTGGCGTTCTATCTCGGCAAGCCGCTGATCGAGCCGACCGCCGCGCGCCTGCCGGCGATTGATTTCGGCTGGTGGAGTGACATTCCGCAAGTGCGTGCGGCGCTCCGGATCAATGTACTGTTCCTGATCGGGGTGGCTATCGCGCCAATTCTGTTTTGGGCATTTCGCACCACGCGCTGGGGACTTTTGATCCGAACTGCCGGCGAAAGCTCTGATGCCGCGCGCGCGATGGGCTATTCCGTGCTGTGGATTCGGCTGCGCGCCACCATGGTCGGCGGATTTCTCGCCGGCATCGGCGGCTCGTTCCTGTCGCTGTTCTATCCCGGCAGCTGGAACGAGGGCCTCTCCAGCGGCCAGGGCATCACCGCGGTAGCGCTGGTGATCTTCGCGCGCTGGGACCCGATGCTGTGCCTGTGGGCGTCGCTCGCCTTTGGCGGAGCGGCGGCCCTTGGACCCGCGCTGCAGTCGGTTGGCGTCACCTCCGGCTATCATCTGTTCAACGCCGCGCCCTACATCCTGACGCTGGCGATCATGATCATTACCTGCTCGCCGAAGCGCACGCTGACCGGCGCGCCGGCCGAACTGTCCATCACCCGCTAAGCGAGAGCAAGCCCCATGCCCGAGCGCTACATCAAATCCGAACCCTATGCGTGGCCCTACAATGGCGACCTGCGTCCGGAAAACACCGCGCTGATCATCATCGACATGCAGACCGATTTCTGCGGCGTCGGCGGATATGTCGACAAAATGGGCTATGACCTTTCGCTGACCCGCGCGCCGATCGAGCCGATCAAGAAGCTGCTTGCGACGATGCGCGCGCAAGGCTTTCACATCATCCACACCCGCGAAGGACACCGCCCCGACCTCACCGACCTGCCTGCCAACAAGCAATGGCGTTCGCGCCAGATCGGTGCAGGTATTGGCGATCCCGGCCCGTGCGGCCGCGTGCTGGTGCGCGGCGAGCCCGGCTGGGACATCATTCCCGATCTGGCGCCGCTGCCGGGCGAACCCATCATCGACAAACCCGGCAAGGGCTCGTTCTGCGCCACCGACCTCGAGCTGATGCTGCGGCTGCGCGGCATCGAGAACATCGTGCTGACCGGGATCACCACCGACGTTTGCGTCCATACCACGATGCGCGAAGCCAACGACCGCGGCTTCGAATGCGTCCTGATCGAGGATTGCTGTGCCGCAACCGACAAGAGCAACCACGACCACGCGCTGAAAATGATCAAGATGCAGGGCGGCGTGTTCGGCGCGGTCGCGACCTCGACAGCGTTGATCGGAGCGCTCTCGTGATCATCGGCGAGACACCGCTTCCCAGTGGCGCGCTCGGCGTCGACGCGATCGCGATGACCATGCGGTTCGGCGATTTTACCGCGCTCGACAATGTCGAACTGAAGGTTCGTCCCGGCTCATTCCACGCGCTGCTGGGTGAGAACGGCGCCGGCAAGAGCACGCTGGTCAAATGCATCATGGGTTATTACCACCCGACCGAGGGCGACATCCTGGTCGGTGGCCGCGAGCAGGCGATTGCCAATCCAAAGGACGCGCATGCGCTCGGGCTCGGCATGGTCTACCAGCATTTCACACTGGTGCCGGCCATGACGGTCGCCGAAAACCTGGTGCTGGCGCGCGACGACGTGCCGGCCGTGGTGGATTGGGCCAAGGAGAAGAAGGCACTCGCGGCGTTCCTGTCACGGATGCCGTTCAAGGTGCCGCTGGATGCCAAAGTCTCCGACATTTCTGCCGGCGAGCGGCAGAAATGCGAGATCCTCAAGCAGCTCTACCTGAAGCGGCGCTTTCTCATCCTCGACGAGCCGACCTCCGTGCTGACGCCGGGCGAGGCCGACGAGGTGCTGGGCATGCTGCGTGCCATGGTCGTGGCGGGCGACCTCACCATCCTGATGATCACACACAAATTCCGTGAGGTGATGGCCTTTGCCGATGAGGTGACCATCCTACGCCGGGGCAAACTGGCCGGCCACGGCCGCGTCGCGGATCTGACGCCTGACGATATGGCCCGCACCATGATCGGCGCCGAGCAGTTGACGGTCCAGCCGCCGCGAGTCGGCAAAGTCGGCGACGCGAGACTGGAGCTGAGCAAGCTCACCGCCCTCGACGATGCCGGTGCCCTCGCCGTCCACGGCGTATCGCTCACCGTGCGCGGCGGCGAAATCGTCGGCATTGCCGGCGTCTCCGGCAACGGCCAGCGGCAACTGGTCGAGGTGCTGGCCGGCCAGCGCGAGGCCGAAAGCGGCGAAGTCCGCGTCCGCGGCGATCTCTATCATGCAAGCCGCGAGGAGATGCGCCGGCATAAGATGTCTTTGCTGCCCGAGGAGCCGCTCAAGAACGCTTGCGTCGGCGGCATGAGCGTCGCCGACAACATCGCGTTTCGCGAATTCGACCGCGCGCCGTTTGCTAGCAAAGGCTGGTGGCTCAACAAATCGGCCTTCCGCAAGGATGCCGAGCGCAAGATCGGGCTATACAAGATCAAGACCCGCACGCCGGACACCCCGATTTCAGCGCTGTCGGGTGGCAATGTGCAGCGGGCGGTATTGGCGCGGGAGCTGGGCGGCGAGGTCGAGGTGCTGATCGCCGCTAATCCGTGTTTCGGGCTGGATTTCGCTGCGGTGGCCCAGATCCATGCCGAGATCATGGCGGCGCGAAACCGCGGCGCCGCGGTCCTGCTGGTCAGCGAGGATCTCGACGAACTGCTCGAATTGTCGGATCGTCTGGTCGTGATGTTCCACGGCCAGTTCGTTCATGAAGCGCGCGCCAGCGAAGCCAATCTCACCGAAATCGGGCGACACATGGCCGGACATTGACGGTCAGGGCCGATGGTCAATTACAAAGCGATCCCATGACACCCAAGACCGTAAACCTCGTCAGCCATCCCTTGGTCCAGCACAAACTGTCGCTGATGCGCGACAAGGATCTCTCGACCAAGGGCTTTCGCGAGCTTCTGAACGAGATAGGCATGCTCCTCTGCTATGAAGTCACCCGGGACTTGCCTTTGGAAATGGTCGACATCGATACGCCGCTCGCTGCAATGAAGGCGCCAAAAATCGCGGGCAAGAAACTCACGTTCGCGCCGATATTGCGGGCCGGTGTCGGATTTCTCGACGGCATGCTGGCGCTCGTTCCGTCAGCGCGTATCGCGCATATCGGCCTCTACCGGGATCCGGAAACTCTTCAAGCCGTGGAATACTTCTTCAAGGCGCCACAGGATCTGTCGGATCGCATCGTGATTCTATTGGATCCAATGCTTGCGACAGGAAATTCAGCTTGCGCCGCGGTCAGCCTGCTCAAATCGCGAGGTGCGCGAGAAATTCGGTTCGTCTGCTTGCTCGCGGCCCCCGAAGGGATTGCCCGATTTCAGAGTGAGTGTCCGGACGTCCCGATCTGGACCGCAGCTATCGACGAGAGACTGAATGATCACGGCTACATCGTGCCCGGCCTGGGCGATGCCGGAGACAGAATGTTCGGCACCAAGTAAGGACGTTCAGTCTTCAAATACCCGGGCGATTGCGGCTACGGGTCCGCCGCCAGGCGGACCCTGATGTTCGGCTCCGCCGGAAACATAGACGGCGCCGGTTCCCGCCAAGCCGCCGATCAATCCTCCGACGGCAGCACGGGCGTGCCGGGTTGAGCTGATGTCCGTATCCTCGAGCATGATGTGACGAAATCCACGAACGCTACCGTTTGGCGAGGCTTCCGCCTTGGCGAAGATGTTGACAAGTTGGCGGCTCGCCATCGGCGGCTCGGAGCCGTCTTCGATGTGCAGTCCCACGCTTTTCAACGCATTGATCACGGCTGTGGAATCGATGGCATCGCGCATCACGGCGTGTCCGATCTCGAATGGAGCGGCCGACGACGTCGAATTGCCCAGCACAATGACCACATTGTGCATCAGCTCGATGCCGGCCGATGTGGACGCTACCGACGAAAACAGATCGAACCGCCGAAGGACGTGCTCGTCGTCAATCTCGCCCTCGATCTCGCCAAGAGCAACCGCTACTCCGAGCGCCGATGCCCCACGCGAATACGCCATCGAACCGTATGCGCTGTTTGTAACGGTCTTATTCCCACGGGCGGCTGCCGCTTCGACGCGGTCGCTGGTCAAGAGCGGACATTTGATCTGCACAAAATGGACGTCGTGCGGATCGACGATGGCCGCTTCGGCCATGGCGGCGGCCACCGCCCTCGCCGTTTCCCTGATCTGCACGCCGCGCCCGATCTCCTCGGGCAAAAAATCCCGCGTGTGCGCCATCCCAATGCTGAGGCGCTTCCCGGAA
>Ga0307510_10003591_pt1 | contig 18108 bp, 12 predicted proteins | sample 12_EM_MG_FD_207224 | JGI IMG/M metagenome (GOLD analysis project Ga0307510, IMG submission 207224) | Populus trichocarpa ectomycorrhiza microbial communities from riparian zone in the Pacific Northwest, United States - 12_EM | ecosystem: Host-associated > Plants > Roots > Unclassified | place...
CACACTGGGTGCAATCGCCTGCTACGCAATGTCACTGGCGCCGGTCACCTGGGTGGTGATCTCGGAAATCTTTCCCAACAGCATTCGCGGCCCGGCTGTGTCCGTCGCCGTCTCCGCTTTGTGGATCGCGTGCTTCATTCTGACCTTTACGTTCCCCCTGCTGACTCAACGGTTGGAAACCGCAGGAACCTTCTGGCTATACAGCGCGATCTGCCTTGCGGGGTTGTTCTTCATCCTCCTGCGCGTGCCGGAAACCAAAGGTAAGACGCTGGAGCAGATCGAGCAGGAGCTCATGGCTGGATGACATATCGGCCGCCCTGGACGGCATGGAACCGCAGCGTATAACCCATAGAAGACTTTTCACTGCGGAGCTTCAACGGCAACAGGGTCACGGCTTCCGATGTGCGAACAACGCAATCACCGGCGTTGCGCGCGACGATGACAGCCGACTTCAGGCGGTGATCGGTCCAATCCATATCGACCACGAAGCCGCCTCGGGCAACCAATCCTTTGACCGACCCCGCCTGCCAGGCATCCGGCAGCGCGGGCAACAGATGCAGCTGCGCATTCTGACTCTGCAGCAGCATCTCGATAACGCCAGCCGCGCTGGCAAAATTGCCGTCAATCTGAAAAGGTGGATGGGCGTCGAGCAGGTTGGGATAGGCGCCACCGCCCACTCGGTCATAGCGGATACCTTCATCCCGGGTCAGGCGCAGCAGCTTGCGAAACAGCGTATGAGCGTGATTTCCATCCAACAGCCGCGCCCACAGGCTCACTCTCCAGGCAAGACTCCAACCGGTTGCCTCATCGCTGCGCAATTCCAATGTCTTTTTTGCCGCAGCCGCGAGCTCGGGTGTGGTGAGCGGCGATATCTCATTGGCCGGATACACCGCGTATAAGTGCGACGTATGGCGATGATGGGGATCCACATCATCGAAATCCTGGTACCACTCCTGCAGTTGTCCCTTACTGCCAACCTGGAGTGGCAGCAACTTCGCGGCAGCCTCCGTCAGCTCTTGTCGCAAACGCTCATCGGTGTTCAGCACCTGACTGGCGGCAATCACGTTGGTGAACAGGTCCCGGATGATCTCCAGGTCCATGGTGGAAGCCACCGTAACCGCGCCCTCCCTTCTCTGGCCGTCCTGTTGGTAGTAGTAGGTATTCTCCGGCGAGGTCGACGGCATGGTCACCAGGTGACCACTCGCGTCCGTCTGCAACCAATCGAGGGTGAATTGCGCCGCGCCCTTCATGAGGGGCCACGCATCCTGGAGAAACCGACGATCGCCGGTGAACAGGTAGTGCTCCCAAAGATTGTGGCAGAGCCAGTCGCCCCCCAGGTACCAATTGGCCCACTTCGGATCGCCCTTGCCAAAATCCCCCACGGGCGTGCTCTGGGCCCAGATGTCGGAATTGTGATGCAACACCCAACCGCGCGCGTGATAGAAATCGGCGGCGGCTCGCGCACCGGTAACGGCAACGTGGTGGATCAGATCATCGAGGGGTGAGAACATCTCGGACAGATTGGCTGTCTCTACCGGCCAGTAATTCATTTCCACGTTGATGTTGGTGGTGTAATTGCTGCTCCAGGGAGCTCGCACGTCCTTGTTCCAGATGCCCTGCAGATTGGCGGGCGCACCGGGTGTGCGGGACGACGACATCATCAAATAACGGCCGTACTGGAAGTACAGCGCCTCCAGGTTCGAATCGGTGCCCCCGCGGCCGTAGGCGTCCAGACGCTCATCGGTAGTGAGTCGGCTCTTGTCGTCCTCCGCGGGGTTGAGAGACAGGGATACGCGATCGAAATAACGGTGGAAATCCGCCAGGTGCGCATCGAGCAATTGCGCGTACGACTGCCGCGAGGCTTTGCCGAGGTGTTCGAGGTTGGCCTGGTGCTCGTCCTTGCCCTCGCTATAGGGACATCGGTCAAAGCCATTGAAGCTGGTAGTCGCCGAGAGCAAGAGCACCACTTCAGTAGCATTGTTGATGGCGATCTGCGTATCGCTGACCCGTACCGTACCGCCCTTGACCAATGGCTCGACACTCAGCTCGAAGCGCATGCCCTTACAGTTGTCAGCCGGGTCGTAAACGACAGGTTCGTTGTTCACATTGAAATAATCGGGGTCGACCTGGGTCGGCGCACGGCCTTGCAGACTCAGCATGTTGCTCATAGCTGCGGCATGTGCGCGCAACTGGCTGCGCACAGCGACGGTGAGCGAAATCTTTCGAGGCGCATCCGCTGAGAGCCGCATGACGATCACATTCGCCGGTGCCGAGGCAAACACCTCGCGCTTGTAGTGAACGCCGTCAATGCTGAAGGTGGTGCTCGCAACGCCACTTTGTAGACTCAGGTCGCGGCTGTAATCGGACCGTTTGCCTCGACCGGTGTCCTGCTGAATCACCACATCGCCCAAAGGCAGATAGCTTTGGGTGTAGGGACCCTGCATGCGCCGGACAAGATCGGCGGCCCGGCCGTACTCGCCCCTTCTGAGCGCCGCCCGCGCGGGGGCAAGGAAGTCGTAGGCTTTGGGATTGATGTTGTCGGCGACCGGGCCACCACTCCATAAGGTGGCTTCGTTGAGTTGGATCAGATCCTCATTGATGCCGCCGAAGATCATGGCGCCCAGCCTGCCGTTGCCGATGGGCAACGCCTCGGTCCACACGTCGGCGGGCTTGCGGTAGTGCAGTGTCAGGGCCGGTTGGCCGACCGCGAGCGTGGGGCACAGCGCAAGCAAAGCAAATCGCACACCGAGTTTCATGACTACCACCTGGCGGAAGGAGATGGCGCCCGCCTCGGCACAGCCGGTGGGGGTCAGCGGCATGTTACCGAAATGGGCGCCACCTGTTGAAATGGGGAGCGATCAGTGCCACCCCGAATCCGCGCACGGCGCCGCTATCACGATCCGATCGAGGTCCGGTGCGTATTGCGACGGGTTGTTGAACTCGAGGGTGTTCTCTCCGGCATGTAGCCGGACAGGGATCACGGTGCTGGTGAAAGCATCGAAGGTACTCCCATCGAGGGCCAGCTCAGTGGCCGTTGCCCCGTTGACGCTCAGGAAAAACGAGCGCGGCCCGCTCGTCAGGTAGTCGACTTCCATCTGATAGGTTCCGTCCCGCGGCACGACGACATTGGTGAAGGTCACCGTGCCGCTGCCGTTGCCGAGGTTGCCGGCCTTCGAGGCTCCCGAGCAGAGCTTGCAATAGCCCGGGCTGGCGGAGCCTCCCAGGACTGCATTCTCCGCCTCGTAGGCGGTTGCAGCCGGGAGTGTGGCCGAACCGTCCCCGCTGATCACAATTCGATCCAGATCCGGCGGATAACTGGTGGGATTGCCGAACCGGATGGAGTTGGTACCAGCCCGCAGTGCAACCGGGACGGTACTGCTCGTCGGCAGGTTGAAACTGCCGCCGCCCACGTTGAGCGTCATCCAAGGCCCGCCGTTGACGCTGTAGAGGGCCGCCCGTAGCGAGAGAGTCATATAGTCGACTGTCATCTTGTAGACGCCCGCTCGAGCCACGGTAACCGAGTCGAACGTGAGTGTGTTGTTCAACCCCAAGCCGAGGTTGCCGACCTTGGAGCCTCCGGAGCACGCCGTACAACCAAACACAACGGCCGTGCCTGAGCGGACCGCCTCTTCAGCTTCGTAACTCGTGACAGTCTCTGCCGGAGGTTTTCCGCTGCCGATGACTCTGAAGAGCCGAGTCCCATGTGGGGGCACGAGCGCCTGCAGACTCGGACCATTTGGCCGCACATCGTTGCCGTTCCAGACATCGTGGATCTGGCGGGCAGCGGTAAAGCCCAGGTCCCGCCAGCGGACGGTGACGGGCAACGGGATCGCGTCCATGTTGAACAGAGCCAGGTACACGGTGCCGTCGTCCCGCTTCATCATCCACGCTGGCGTATCGTCGCCCCTGATCTGGGTCGCAGGATGTCCCGACCGGTCGAGCGCGAGCACTTCGTCGTTGGAAAGCATCCGCTTCCCCGCCGCGCTGAGTGTGGTGAGGTCGCCACCCAGATACAAGGGAGCGTTAGCCATTGCCCACATCGTAACTGCCGCTTGCTGCTCGGTTTCATTCAGCCCGGAGTTCACACTCGTTCCCACATCCAGTGAGTCCAGATCATTCCAACCCAGGGTCGGACCCGCGGCGTTTTCCCAGCCGACGACATCGTAGAAGCGCTCGGTGATCCTCGGCCAATCAGTCAGGGTGGCGCAGCGACCCTCGCACTCGACGTCTTCATCGATTCTGCGTGCGTTGGAAAACTGCTGCCAGGTGCTGAGGTAGTCCTGGTCGACCGCCCACGAAACCGTCAGCCAGATGGGGCGTCCGCTGTGCGCGATCGCGGTCGACCAGGCTTGCACATCAGCGAGATTGTTGATGCTGAGGTCATCGCTGTATGAGCCGGGCGTGACTCCGTCCAGCTTGATGAAGTCCACACCCCACGAAGCAAACAGGGCGACCACGGAGTCCATGTAGGCCTGTGCACCGGGCTTGGTGAAGTCGATCTTGTTGTGATACGGCGGAAACTGCCCCGAGCTGAATGCGTTGCCCGGCGTATGGGGTACGACCAGGATGTCCTGGATGTGGTAAGGCGTGCCCAGGATCGGCGAATTGGCATCCACAGCCGGCTGTTCCACGCCGGGGATCCAGTAAATGCCCAGTTTCTGTCCGTTGGCATGCACGTGCGCCGCGAGAGCCGCAATGTCGGGAAAAATAGCCGTATTGGGAATCGGCCGCCCGTACGCGTCGAAGCTGCCCATCCAGCCCGAATCCATGTTGATGTAGTTGAATCCGTGCTTCTGCAGCCCCGAGGCCGCAAGCGCATCGGACTGCGCCACCATGTTGGCCTGTGTCAGGAAGCTGCCCGACAGAGTCTGTTGACTGAAGCTGCTCCAGCCAAAGTACGGGCGATCTCCCACACCGTTCACCTGCGCTGAGGCCGGCAAGCACCATGCGAGCATCGCCGCGGCCAGAAAATTCGCAATTCCAAATGACCGAAATGTTGCGGCTGTCATGTCATCTCCTCCCTGTTGCGAAAAGGACTACTGTGCTACACGATCCAACACCACGGCGGCGGCCTGGAAGTCTCCTTTGAGCAGCAGTTGGATCCCATCGGACATCCAATGAGCGCCGCTCGCCTCCGGCGGCGTGCCTTCTTCCGGGTTCCCGGCCACCATGCGCAATCGATACCGCGCCTGCGGGTCGAGCCCTTTCAGGTGAATGCGCGGATAGGGATATCGCAGGCTGCTCGAATGCAGGAATGCAAACAGCACCGCTTGCCCGGCGTCGGAGGAAACGGACTCCGTCGCTGAGTATGAGCTGCCGTCGCGTGGCGAAATCAGCCGGTACAGGTTGCCCCGCTGTACGGTCGTCCGCAGGCTCTTGTACTCGGCGACCAGCCGCCTGGCGGTCTCAAAGTCCTGCCCGTTCCAGTGGCTGAGATCGGCGCCGATGCCGAGCGACCCCTGCATGGACGAGAGAAAACGATATTCGAGCGAGGTACTACGCTGGTTGACCCAGTTGGGCGAGTCAGTTACCCACGCCATCATGACTCCTGGGGTATAGGCGTAGGTGAATCCATCCTGGATGCTCAAGCGATCGAACGGGTCGGTGTTGTCGGAGGGCCAGACCTCGTCGGTCAAGCGCATGATCCCGAGATCCACCCGCCCACCGCCGCCGGAGCAAGACTCGATCTCCAGCTTCGGATGCCGTTCGCGCAAATGCTGCAGGATCCAGTACAGGTTCTGGACATATGCGACGTAGACCTTCTGTTGGTCCTCGGGTTTCTGTTCGGGCCAGCCCGGCTCGCTCCAGTTGCGGTTGTAGTCCCACTTGAGGAAAGCGATATCGTTGTGTGTCAGCAAGTCATCCAGGACGTTGAAGAGGTGATCGCGCACGTCCCGCCGCGCGAGGTTGAGCACCAACTGGTTGCGTCCCTGGGTCCGCGGCCGTCCCGGAAAGTTCAACACCCAATCCGGATGGTGCCGATACAGATCACTGTCGGGATTCACCATTTCCGGCTCGACCCACAGGCCGAAGTCCATTCCGAGCGCATGGACCCGCTCAATGAGCGGTTGCAGGCCGCGAGGAAATTTCCGCGGGCTGACGACCCAGTCACCGAGTCCGGCATGGTCATTGTCGCGAGCGCCGAACCAGCCATCGTCCATCACAAAGCGCTCAATCCCGATGCGCGCCGCCATTTCAGCCAGCTTCAGTTGTCCGGCCTCGTTGACATTGAACTGGGTTGCTTCCCAGGAGTTGTACAGAACCGGGCGCGCTCGGGGATGCGGTGCCAGCGGGGGCAACACGTGCATGAGCTCGAAGCGATGTAGGAGGCGGGACGCCTCGCCGAGACCGCCGGGCGTGTAGCCGGCGAAGAACACCGGAGTGTCGAGTGACTCGCCAGGGGCGAGCCGGTAGGAAAAATCAAACGGGTTGTAACCCCCGGTCACGCGGACCCGACGCATGATGTCGGGCTCCACGGTAATGCGCCACGAGCCGCTCCAGGCCAACGCGCCAAACCACACGGGACCTACGTCCTCGCTCGTGCCGGCCGGCGCCAGTGCAAACCAGGGATTATTCTGTTCGCCTGTTGAGCCGCGGCGACTCTCGAGCACGGTCTGACTGGGTAGCACTGGCCGGCGATCCAGGTGCCACTCGGATGCCCATTGCCCGGAGAGCGAATATAACTCGTAGGACCGCGAAGGCAGGTTCCAAGTCGCCGCCGCCGCTTGTTGCACGGACAGAGGCTTGCCCGTGTGGTTCTCGATGCGCGCCGAACGCGCAAGGATCCCCGAATCCGGATCAATGTCGTACCGCAACTCCACCCGCACATCGCGCGAGATGTCCTTGAGCAGCACTGACACGTGCGAGCCGCTGAGCGTATGGGAAAGATAGTGCAGTACGAGATCCCGATTGCCGTCCGGAAAGCTGACCTTGAGCGCCGGCTCGGTGTAGAAGGCTGAGCCCCAGGCGGGATATTCCTGTGGAGTCGAGCCGGTCGACGGATCGAACGAAGACGATCCTGTATCGGGTTTGGCAGCCGGCAAGGCGTCGTCGGGGACACGGTGATCGCCCCAGTAAAGAGACTGCAGCTCGCCGCGCTCATTCACACCGAAGGCGTACGTAACGTGCGGCGAGCTGAGCGTGAAGACGTGGGTGTCAGGGTTATAGTCGACGGGTTCCCTGGCAGCACCGAGCACCTGGGTCGAGGCGAGAAGCATCATCCACAGGGTAACTGAGCGATGCTGATGTCTCATGGTGTCATTCCGGCCCTGGGGCGGGCATTCGTCCGTGAACGCCCACATCCTGTTTCCGCGGTTGCAGGTTTAGAAGCTCACACGTACACCCGCAGAATAACGTCGCCCGAACTCGTTGAGCGAATCGAACTCGTTCGCATAACGGTCATAGGTTTGCTGAACCGCATTCGTCAGGTTGGCAGCCGCAAGCGTCACGAGCACGTTATCCGTGATCTTGTAGCTCGCCTGGGCATCGAGCTGTCCATAGCCTTTCGTGTGCGTAATAGGTGCCGTACCGGAAAGGAACGCGTCGCGGTAGTTGTACGCGACGCGCACGCCCACGGGGCCCTTTTCGTAGAAGACAATGAAGTTCTGCGAGTTACCCAGACCCGTGAGAGCGAATGTGCTGGCCGTGTTCGCGGCATCCAGCACGGCATCACTGTGCATGAAAGTCGCGTTCGCGTTGAAGCCCAACCCGTCAAAGGGCGACGGCAGCCAGGTGAAGGTGTGCTGCAGCGCCAGCTCGAGTCCTTCCGCATACGCCGACTGCGAATTGGTCGGCTCGTTGAACTGGAAGTTGACCACCCCACCCGGGTACAGCGCCAGGTTCTGAGAGTTGATAATATTCTGCACCAGGTTGGTGTACTGGTTAGTCACGAAGTCCTTGATATTCTTGCGGAAGGCGCCGATCGACGCGTAGCTCGCCCGGCTGAAGTACCATTCCAGGGACAGGTCATAGTTGTCGGACAGGTAGGGTTTCAGGTCCGGATTACCGCCGCTCGCCTGCATCTCCAACGGTCGCAGCACGTTGTAGTTGATCACGGGCCGCAGGTCGTACATGTCAGGGCGTGTGAGCGAGCGCGAGTAAGCGGCGCGCGCAATGATCTGGTCGGTGATATTGAGCCTCAGATTCACGCTCGGCAGGAAGTTATTGTAGCTGTGCGAGGCCGAGACATTGAGAAGGGTGCTGCCGTCCGCGTTGTGCGCGTAGACCGGATTGTATTCCGAAGGATCGCCCTGGATCGGCAGGAGATCGGTGAGCTGCTGCGTGAAGCCATTCGAGGTCTCCTTCGTATGTACGTATCGCCCACCGATATTTCCCGACCAGGGCAGCCCGGCTACCGTGCCGCCCAAATCGAACTGCACGTAAAACGCCTCGATTTTTTCCGTGACGGCATACGATGAGCTGCCGTCGGCAGGCGCGAAGCCGGCCGGGCTCAGGTTGTTGGCCGTGGTTCCCGGCGCAAGGCCCTTCGCTGCGTCTTCCGCAGCCGTTGCCGCCGGGGTCAGCAGATAAGCCATGTAGGTGCCGGGATCGTAGGTCAACCATTGCCCTGGCAGGCTCGAGCCATAGCCGCCGAATCCGCTGGGACCGTTGTACGTACTGAACAGGCCCGCGGGCGCCGGGGTGTTATAGCCGCAGTAGGCGCATTGCGCGCTGCCGTTGGTGGTGAAGGTGTCCGCTTTCAGAATCCGGTTCTGAAAGTAACCCCCGGAGCGCACGTCCTGCAGAACCGACTTGTGAACGTTCCACTGCAGATCGAGATGGGCCTCATTGATCTGGTCCGAGTTGTCGCGCGCCTGCTGCTGGATGAAATGAGTCTGCAGGAGGTTCGGGTCCGTATACACGTTGCCCGGAATACCCTGGCTGGGAACACCCAACGAAGTGAGGCTCGGAATACCGACCCCGCCGTTGCCATTGTAGGTCACCGTGTCATTGAAGCCGGCCACGGTGAAGTACCGCGGCTCGGTTCCGCCCGCCACCGTGTTCTTGGCGACGTTGAGATCGAGTCCAACGAGGAATTGATTGTCGCTGCTGTTCCACTTGACGTTGTAGCCCACCTGCTTGAGCAGGCTGGGTGAAAGCAGGTCGGTGTTCTGATGCTCGCGGATGTAATCCGTGTGCAGCTGGTCGTTGGTCGTGAAGCTGGTGAGCACGCCGTTCTTGTCCCACGTGCCGCTTTCGAGGGTGGTGGGACCGAAGTACCAGCCAATCTCGCTGCTCTCTGAATGAATCGAGTATTTGTCGTACAGGCCATCGAGGGTCATGACCAGTTGGTCGTTCGGCTTCCACTGCAGTACACCGTGACCGCCGATACGCCGGTAGAACGCGTTCAGGGCGATGACGTCGATCTGCTGTGGCATGAATAAAGTCGGATCGCCGGGAAGCTGACTGAAATCGCTGGAAAACCAGTTTCCAGTAAACGCCCGGTTGGTGGGTGCGCTGCGCTCCTGCAGTGAAAGTGAGCCCAGTGCGCCGATTGTCCCGTCCGCGAACGTGTCACTCACCAGCACAAAGCCCTGCGGTTCGACATGTGAACCGGACAGGTCGTCCTTCTCACCCTTGATGTTCGCGATGGCCGTGAAGCGTTTCAGGTCGAGTGGGCGTGCGGTATGAAGATTCATCAAGCCGCCGATGCCGCCCTCGTTCTGAGAAGCCGCGGATGTCTTGAAGACATCGGCGCCGTTGATCAAGTCCGCCGGAATCGTATCGAATTGGAACGAGCGATGCCCGGTCTGAGTCGGGAGTTGTCGACCATCGACGAGCACGGTATTGAAATTCGGCCCGAAGCCGCGGATGGTGACCGTCTGACCCTCGCCGACCTGGTTGCGGTCGATGGATACGCCGGTGATTCGCTGAAGCGATTCGGCTACGTTGGCATCCGGGAATTTGCCGAGGTCTTCCGCGGAAATGGAATCAACGACGACGTCGGCATCACGCTTGATATCCATGGCCCGCTCGAGGCTGGCGCGGATGCCGGTGACGACGACTTCCTGAAGTTCCGATCCCTGGCCGTCCGCCACGGTGCCCGGCTTTGCCGGGCCCGCCGGAGTGGCCTGGCCATGCGCGATCGACGCGAAGGCGCCGAGAGCGAGGGCCATGACCCCGCCCCTGCGCACGAGATTGCTGGCGTACTGCTGCGATATCTTCACTTTTTCCCCCTCACGAAAACAGCTAGCGGCGGCGACAAACACCCCAACACCTGCGCCAGAAACCGGGACCGACGCCTTCTCCCGGTCACTGGACTATCCGCGAATACATCCGCTCCTACCCCGCCCCACCAGTAGTGGGTTGCTTGCAAACAACCCAAAAGAGGCGCAGGCGGGGAGTGACAGCGCAGTCGGCCGGTCGCCTCAACGGGCGCGCGCGGTCGGCCACTCTTATCGTCCCGCGTTACTAACGTGTACGTTACCGCCACGGATTAGATGCCACTTCCGCTTTGGCAGTCAAGTTGCAAACGCGTCCGTAGAGTGACTTTCGTAAGATTTATATGATTTAGTGGGGAGATGCGGCCGGAAGGTCGCACGGCGGGCGGCCGGACGCACCGCTCTATCCGCCCGAAGGCCGGGCTGCTGCAGCGAAGTCGGCAGGAATCGAAGCGATTGTGCCGCAACCGTTGGCGTCTCCATTGGCACAGTGGACCGGGCACCGCACTTGCTCACCCAGGGGCGCCCGGATCGAAATTGCCTCAAATTCAAAGAGCTGGCTGGTCGGCTGACGGTGCAGAGGCCCGGTGTGTTATCGGTAACGTACACGCCCCGCCGTCCCACCGACTCTCCATCGAGATGTTAGGTGTTGCGTACGGGTTAGTCGCCGAGAGTGGTAAAATGACGCCGCTCGAGATAAGACCCACCTTGGAAATCAGCAGGAATACCTTGCCTCGCCCCAGCAACCGCAATGACATTCTGGCAGCCGGCATGAAACTGTTCATTGAACGGGGATTCAGCGCCTGCAGTGTTCAGGACATCACCGATGCGGCGGGTGTTCCGAAGGGCTCGTTTTACAACCACTTCAAGAGCAAGGAGTCTCTGGCGGCTGAAATCGTTACCGAATACGGCAAGGGCACCACTGATCGAACTATTCTGACCAATGCCCAACTTCCCGCCCTCACCCGCCTGAAGAAGCACTTTTCGGCACTCAACGAGTATTTCTCCCGTTGCAATGATGGCTGCCTGGTCGGCAAGTTCATGGCCGAGGTATCCGACGACACACCCGAGATTCGCGACAGGTTGTTACGCGTGCTGAATCTGTGGCAAGGGCAGATTTCGGCAGTCATTGCGGAAGGACAAAAGCAGGGTTCGATTCGCAGTGACCTCAACGCCGAAGATCTGGCTGCGTTCCTGATTGACTCCTACGAGGGGGCCATCTTGCGCACGCGCGTCGAGAAGAGCCCGCGAGCGCTGAAGTACTTCGTCAAATTTGTATTCTCGACTATCACGGTCTGAGCGTCCCGCGCGGAGCCTCCCTGGTTAACCGGGGCCGTCCAAGTTAACTTGCGCGTTTAAGACGACCGGTCATATTATAGCCCTCGAGCATGCAGGCAGGAGAGGCTCATGGCGCAACTGTCACCCGAAGAAACCAAGACCTTGATTCTGGAGGCGTTCGACACGCTGTTTAACAAGCGTGATTACGCGAAAGCGGCGCAGTTCTGGTCCCCTGACTACATCCAACACAGCGCGCACATCCCACCCGGCAGGGACGGCTTGTTTAACCTCGTGCGTGCGGCGCCACCGTCACTGCGTTACGAAAATCACCTCATTCTGGCCGAGGGCGACCACGCGATGTTGCATGGAAGGTTTAGCGGACACGCTGGCCCGCGTCCCTGGCTCGCGGCCGACCGTTTGCGGCTGGAAGGCGGGCTGTTGGCGGAGCATTGGGACGTCTTGGCTGACGAGCCGACGCAAGCGGAATCGGTGAGCGGGTTACCGGCGATCGGCAACTCGTTTGCTAACCCCGATCAGCCGCCAACCGCGGGGCTGACGGCTTCTGCTTTGACGGTCGAGGACGCGCAGAAGATCACGGCCCCGCTCTACGATGCACTGAACCAGCCGGCCAGGAAGAACGTCTCTGCCCTGCTCGCCCAGGCAACGCTGCCCGACTACCGTTCGTATCACACGAATGACGAATACCTCTCGCGAGATCAGCTTGCCGACGTGTTCAAAAACATCGGCGCGTCAGTCCCGGATCTGCGCTGGACGGTTCAGCACATCCAGGTTTTCCGGGATCAGATCGTGGTGCGCGGCGAAGCGACCGGTACACCGACCGGCGAGTTCTGGGGCGCGGGGCCCACTGGCAAGGCATTCAAGACCATGGCAATCGATGTGTTCACGGTCCGCAACGGCAAGCTGGCATCCGCCTATCACGTCGAGAATTGGGTGACAGCGCTTCAGCAGATCAGAAAGTAAGGCGCATCGAGCCGATCACTTCACAAGAGGTGCACGCGTATGTCTATGAAAGAGTCTTCCAGCAACCTCACGGCTGCGACGCAATTCGTCGCGGCCGGCGGGGAAAAATATGCCTATCGCCGCTTCGGCTCTGGGTCAGGCCTGCCTCTTCTGTGCCTGCAACACTTCATGGGTACACTCGACAACTGGGATTCGGCCGTCACCGATCCGCTGGCGCACGGCCGGGAAGTCATCCTCTTCGACAACGCAGGTGTAGGCCGATCGAGCGGCACGGTTCCCGATTCGATCGAAGGCATGACGACCCATGCCCTGGCATTCCTCGATGCGCTAGGCATCAAACAGTGCGATGTGCTCGGTTTCTCGTTGGGCGGCATGGTTGCGCAGCAAATGGCCCTGGAGCGCCCGTCCGTTTTCCGCAGGATGATCCTCGTGGGAACCGCGCCCAGAGGCGGCGAGGATGTAATGCATCTCGACAAGCCGAGTCTGTCGAAGCACCTGCAAAACCCGGCTCTGCAGGGATACACGGTTCTGCAGAAGATCTTCTTCGCGCCCACGCAGTCGAGTCAGGCCGCCGGCGCGGACTTCATCGCGAGACTCACTCGGCGCACAGCCGATCGGGAGCCCGCCTCGGGCCCCGCAGTTGCCCAGGCGCAGATGATTGCCTTCCGCAAGTGGGAACAGGGGTCGGGTGAGCCTTTCTCGGATCTCGCCAAGATCCAACGACCGGTCCTCGTCATGAACGGGGTCTTTGACGAGATGATCCCGGTCCGAAACTCCTATTGGCTGGCCGAGCATCTGCCGAATGCCGTCCTGATGGTGTATCCGGATTCCGGTCACGGCTCACTGTTCCAATTTCATGACGCGTTCACGCGCCAAACCGCGGCATTCCTGGCTTCGGACTCTAACACCGCGCCGTACTGACGCGGTCAATTCTTCCTGCGTGCGCGACTGCTTCCCTTGAGTTGATCAATCAACCAACGGCCCGCCGGACCTGGCGGCGCGTCGTTGCGATACACCGCGCGCATGGGCATCACCGGCTTGAGACTGCTCGGAAGCTCGATTCGAACCACGCGCAGCTTGCCGCTGGCGATATCGTCCTCAACCATGAAACGCGGCATGTTGCCGAAGCCGAAACCGGCGCGCAGAAAAGCGTGCCGGGCGCCCATGTCGGCGAGCCGCCAGGCGTTCTTCGAGAACACGGCGTAGTTCTGGCCTTTGGACAACGTCGATCGATCGGTCAACACGAGCTGTGTATGCCGCTGCAGCTCAGTCTGGGGAATGACGCCTTTGTACGAGGCCAATGGATGCGAGGGGGCCACGACCGTAACCAGCGGCACGTCGAGCAGGAACTCGCTGTGCATGGTTTCGGGCAGCACCGGCAGCGAACCGACGATGCCGACCTGGCAGTTCCCCTGCAACACCGGCTCAATCACCGCACCGAGCACTTCAACGAAGAGCCGCAGCGGCGTGTGCGGGAACGTGTCGCGAAATTTGTCAACTGCCTCGATCAACTCACTCATGGGATACATCACATCGACGCAGAGCGAGAGCTCCGGCTCGAGCCCTTCGCGCAAGGTCTTTGCGCGAGCTCTGAATTCGTCCATCTGATCGGCGACCGCACGTGCATTCTGCAGCAACGCGCGCCCGTCGTCGGTGAGTGTTGGATAGCGCGCACTGCGATCGAACAATGCCACACCGAGCTGCCCTTCGAGGTTCGCCAGGGTCTGGCTGACGACGGACTGCGCGCGCCGAAGCTTGCGACCCGCGGCGGAAAAGCTGCCTTGCTCGGCGGCGGCGATAAAAGTGCGCAGCTGATCCAGGGTTACACCGTCGAGCATCACCTATCTCCAAAGACGATGGATTGCATCGAATAATATAGGCTTCTGAGATGGGCTTTTGAAGCCTATGGTGTTCTCCACGAAGACACCACTCACTCATTTCGCAACGCCGGGAATACCCATGAGCCGAATCCCTACCCACACAATCGAGAGCGCGCCCGACGGCGCGCGTCCGATTCTCCAGAAGATTGCCCAGTCTTCCCCTACCGGACGTCCCCTGAACCTGCATGCTCAGATGGCGCATTCTCCGGCTGTGTTGGCAGCGTACGCATCGCTGCGCGCAGTGACCGCCGAACACGGTACCTTGGATCCGGAGGTGAGTTGGGCACTCAATCTCGCAACCGCGGGCACGGTCGGTAACGACTACATGATTGGGATCGCCAGTCGATTCGCCCGAATGAACGGTTGGACCGAAGAACAGATCGCCGCCCTGCGGGACGGCACAACAACGGGCCACCCCAGGATCGACGCGCTGACCAGCGTGGTCAGGGAAGCGGCCGCCGATTCGGGAAGCGTCACCGATGTCACGTGGAAGGCCGCTCAACAAAGCGGCTGGAGCGATGCCCAGCTGGCCGAGGCGTTCGCATACCTCGGGATGACAGTGTTCACCGGTTACTTCCTCAATTACGCGCAAACGGATGCCGACGTCTGAACGCAAACGCGCCGCTCATCCGATCCAAGGCGAGTGACGAATCACAGTACAGAAGTTGCCACGCTGGAAGTGCGGGTCCTTAGCCGCAATCACATCAGCTTTGACGTTACCGAAAGTCGTCTCAGGCTTGTTTTTGATGCCATCGTAAAAGGCCTGAATGATGTCCTCCTTGAACGACTGGGTACGTGGATGTTGCCTCACGACCGCCTCGCGCTCTTCAGTCGAATACTGCTCGTACGTGAGTCCCAACACATCCATCTCGACGCCGGCGGTGACCAAAGCGACAACAGGATGCATGTGTTGCGGCACGCCCGGAGTCGTGTGAAGGGCAATAGCCGTCCAGACTGTGTAGAGGTCGTTTTCGGGAATTCCGTAGCTGCGCAGGAAATCACGCGCGGCGTGCGCACCGTCCACCTCGAAACGTTCGCCTTCGCTGCTGTGGCTGGGCATCAGCCCGAGGTCGTGGAACATCGCGCCGGCGTAAAGCAGCTCGCGGTCAAATGTCATCCCGCGGTGAATTCCAGCCAACGCGCCGAAGTGATAAACGCGGCTCGAATGATTGAAGAGCAGGTCCGTTTCGTTATCGCGGATATACCCGGTAATCGCTCGTGCCAACCTGCTGTCCGGGATGGCGGCCTGTTTGGCAATTGTAGACATGGATCCTCTCCTTCACGCCTTGCTGGCCAACAGAGTAGGTTTGCGCTAGCGTGTCCTCAATCGCCCTATTACGGCAAAATCGGACAGATGCAGGCAAATGCGGACTTCGCAGCGCAGACAGCGAAAAACAGTGGTTATGGTGGCGTTGCGCGGTGTCCAGCTTCTGGATGTCTCGGGCCCCCTGGATGTCTTTGCGGAGGCGAATACACAGGTCGGTTACCAGGCTTACCAGTTAGTCGTTGCAAGCCCAAAGCCCGGCCCGATCCACAGCTCATCGGGAGTCAGGTTGATGCCGGATCGGGTCATCGGCCGCGATGTGATGACCCCGATAGATACCTTGTTGGTTGCGGGCCGCCCCAATGCTGCGGAGGGCCTGCTCGAGGCGGATGTTATCGATTGGTTGCGTGAGCAGGCACCGCGCGCCAGGCGGTTTGGATCCGTGTGCAGCGGCGCATTCTTCCTTGCTGCGGCCGGTCTGCTCGATGGTCATCGCGTTACGACACACTGGGCCGTCGCTTCGCAGTTGAGAGAGCGATACCCGGACGTGATAGTCGACGAGGACGCCATTTTCCTGAGCGACGGGCCGCTACGCACCGCTGCGGGCGTAACCGCGGGGCTCGACCTGGCGCTTGCGCTGGTGGAAGAAGACCTGGGGCGTGAGGTCGCGATTCGAGTCGCCGGCCAGTTGGTGATGTACTTCAAACGTCCCGGCGGTCAAATGCAGTTCAGCCGCAAGGGAGAAGCCGTGCCCGCGGGCCGTTCCGCGCTTCAGGAGCTGCAGCGCTGGATTACAGCCCATCCGGCACTCGACCACAGTGTCGAAAATCTGGCCAGGCGGATGGATCTGAGCCCGCGGCATTTCTCCCGACTGTTCCATCGTGAAATCGGCGTCACGCCCGCAACCTGGGTTGAACAGGTTCGTGTGGCCGCTGCCCGGCGGCTACTCGAGCAGGGAAATCAGTCGCCAAAACGAGTGGCGGCCGGCTGCGGGTTTGCCGATGCCGATACCCTGCGCCGCGTGTTTGCTCGAAATGTTGGCGTGACGCCAGCGGAATATCGCAAGAGATTCGTATCCGTCGTCTAGTGCGGGGCTCGACGTTCTGGCTGACCTGCCCGCAGGCCGGCGGGGCGCGCGATTTCCGCGGCTGTCACCGCTCCCGCGATGCAACACGGCGATAACGCTCGAACCAGCCCAGGATTGCGTTCGAGCGCGCGGCAAATTGGGACGGGCGAGTCAACACGTGGTACGCGCCCGGGATCTTGACGAGCGCGGTCGGAACGTTACGAATCTGCAAGGCCTGGTATAGCTGTCCGGCCTCGGTGCCAGGCGTTCGCACATCCACTGAACCAACAACCACCAGTGTGGGTGTAGTTACATTCCCGACGAGGGAAAGGGGCGAGTGTGCCCAGTACGCATCCGGAGCTTCCCAGGGCAGTTTGTCAAACCAATAGTGGGTGACATACGGCGCGATATCCGAAGCGAGCGTGCCACTGGACCAATTGATGATCGGACTCTGACTGGCCGCTGCCCGAAAGCGGTGTGTCTTGCCAACAATCCAGGCTGTGAGAACGCCGCCACCGGAGTGACCGGCGACAAACAACTCGTCCGCATCGACGTTGCCGGTCTGGATCGCAGCGTCCACCGCGCTCATGAGGTCGTCATAGTCATGACTCGGATAATCGTTGTGGACGAGATTCGCGAATTCCTCGCCATAGGACGTCGAACCGCGCGGATTCGAGTAGACCACCACGTAACCGGCCGCCGCCCACAGTTGATGACCGTGCGAAAACTGGGGACCGTAGCTGAGATACGGGCCGCCATGGATCTCGAGAATGAGGGGATACTTCTTCGCCGGGTCGAAGTTGGGTGGGGTGATCATCCAGGCGTCGATCGGGCGGCCGTCGAACGAAGACTTCACCTCCAGATGGCGGGTTTGGCCGAGCTGCACCGAAGCGAGCGCGGCTTGGGACGATCGCGTCAGTTGCTCGACCTTACCCCGCCGAACAACAAACAGCTCGGGCAGGCGATCGGTCGCGCCGCCGGTGTAGACGACGACATCATTTGCCGCAGATGAGAACTCTCCGCCTGTATACGGCAGGTCGATGTCGGCACCCTCGACGACGTGATCGGCCACGGGCGTCAAGCGACCGTCGAGCGACATCCGGTCGATGCGTGTCACACCGCGGTCGGTGTACTGCACGAAGACGTTGCGGCTGTCGGCGGTCCAGCGGTATGCGGTGATCGATCGGTCGAGTTTCTCGCTCACCACGCGGACATTGCCTCCGTCGCGGTCCATGGAGTTGAGGCGAATGTTATGAACACTACGACGCCGATCCTCGAACCCGAGGAAGGCGATGTGAGATCCGTCCGGCGAAAAGGCAGCCGCACGGTAAGGACCTGTCAACCGAGTCAGCGGCACGAGACTGCCATCCGCTACACCCAGGCGGTAGATCGTCAGGTGAGTGGGTTGGTGTCGATTCGGGTCGACAGGCTGGCGCTGCCAATCCTCACTGCGAGCGCCCGACAGGAGCAGATCATGTC
>Ga0307510_10003592_pt1 | contig 18106 bp, 9 predicted proteins | sample 12_EM_MG_FD_207224 | JGI IMG/M metagenome (GOLD analysis project Ga0307510, IMG submission 207224) | Populus trichocarpa ectomycorrhiza microbial communities from riparian zone in the Pacific Northwest, United States - 12_EM | ecosystem: Host-associated > Plants > Roots > Unclassified | place...
TGTAGAGGGAATGCTTCTTACCTCTCTTAACTGCCGGGTATATAGGTGGAGCCATTTTTCTCCATTCCTGTTTGTTGTGGTACAGAAGTGTTTGCCGGCGCGTCAACTTTAACCTCCAGATTCCTTGGCATGTGGGAAAACCTTGGGGCCAAGGTGTCCGGATACTTAAAAAAACGGCTAGTAGACAAGCTATAACGTAATTTATCGTGCAACGGCTCATCACGTAGATGCGGCTCAGCATGGCAACCACTGGAACACCAAATCTATATTTTATTATCTGCACAACTAGTAGTGATACCATATTGAAAATATGTTAGAAAATACTTTTAGAGATGGAGAATCTGAATCTGAAGTTTATATTTAATAATAAAAAATAATGCTTCATGTATACTCACTTTATTCTAAACTGGTTCAAATAGCACGTTACTTACAATAGTAGTGAAGAAAATTGAAACCAACCACAAAAATAATAGTTTAAACAAATAATATGATTACCTAGGTTGTGTATTTGATGTATGAACTGCTTTGGTATTTGTTTGTAGCTATTTAGAAAGGCAGTGTGACTGGAAAAACAAGGATAGTTAAATATCTATCTTAAAATCCAAACAAGATGATAGCTGCTCATAGGGTTTACGTAATGTTCCAATACATTGTAATCTACTTCAATTTAGTGATTCAAGATACTATATAAATCTTCAAAGCAGTTAGTAATGCCTTGCAAAATTTATTCACTAGTTATTGGAAAGAAATTTAGAGAGAAATACTACCCTCCTGCCTTAACCATGTAAGCTACACATGCCGAATAAGGCCAAAAGCTGTGTTATATGATCTATTCATATAGCTAAAGCTATGGAATAAGTTTTAGTATGTTTGGGGCTTGAGATTTAGAGAATTTGCACCACAACTCTACCAACACCAAATATTACAAGCCAAATGGTGTGTTTTTAGAGTAGAGGTGTGAGATCTCTAAATCCCAATATCCAAGTGCACTAAAACTTATTCCATAGCTTTAGCTCTATGAATAGACCATATAACGAAGCTGTTAGCTTCATCCTGCATGTGTAGCTTCCATGGTTGAGGCGGAAGGGTGTTATTTCTCTCTAAATTACTTTCCAATACCTAGGGAATAAATTTTGCAAGGCATCACCAACTGCCTTGGAGGTTTATATAGTATCTTGAATCACTAAATTGAAGTAGATTACTAAGTATTGGAACATTACGTAAACCCTATGAGCAGCTGTCACCCTGTCTGGATTTCAAGATAGATATTTAACTATCCTTGTTTTTCCAGTCACACTGCCTTCCTAAATAGCTACAAACAAATACCAAAGCAGTTTATACATCAAATACACAACCTAGTTTATTATATTATTTGCTTAAACTATTATTTTTGTGGTTGGTTTCAACTTTCTTTACTATTATTGGAGGTAAGATACTATTTGAACCAGTTTGGAATAAAGTGAGTATACAAGAAGCATTATTTTTTATTATTAAATATAAACTTCAGATTCAGATTCTCCATCTCTAAAAGTACTTCCTAACATATTTTCAATATGGTATCACTACTAGTTGTGCAGATAATAAAATATAGATTTGGTGTTCCAGTGGTTGCAATGGAGAGCCGCAGCAGGGTACAGAGCCGAAACCCCGTAAAATACGTTATAGTGAGATGGCTTAGTTCCACTTCCACCCAGCCTCCGTAACAAGGAAAAAAAGCATTGAAAGAAAGCATATTGGAACAAAAGAAATAATAAAGAAAGTGTAAAGAAGTCCGGACTTGTACCCGGCCTGAGAACAAATATAGAGAGTCAAAAGAAGCATTTGAGACAGAAACCATATTCCCATACTTTTTGTTGTAAAATACGATCGGAATCTGTGCACGGAACTTGGACAAAGAAGTGATAACAGAAAGCAGTGAAGATCTCTTATCGTGACAATGCTTGTTCCTTCAATAATAAGAAAGCCATAGCTCAGCTATATAATACAGCAATTGAGTTCATCCATTACCACCGTGTTACCATAATAAGGAGAAACAAAGACTATCAAAGAAGTATCCTGTGAGGAACAAAAGGAACAATGAAAGAACACACAATAGGCTTTCAAGTCAACCGGTACCGAGTATGAAAGATAAAGGGTTGAAAGAAACATTTGAGAGGAGAAAGGAACCATATTTGAGAGAAGCAGAAAAAACATATACCAACACTTTTTCCCATGCCATGCTTGAGTGATATTACATGACCACAGACAAGAATACCTGTATTCGATGCAACTTATGTATCCCATATTCACATTTCCACCATCAGAGTTCCGAATGGTCGGCGGAAGACCGGACTGGACTAGCTAGTCAGGTCGAAAGTCAAGTCTAGTCTAATGGTGGAAATTGGACCGACTGGACAGTCAGGATTATTGAACTGACTCGACTAGGACTAGTCCGACCAGGCCCACCAAGCAATAGGATATGCTATTTTTATTCCAATAAGTTACATTCAAATAAAGCTTTTCTTAATAAAACTTATTGTTTCCATTGATTATACGGTGGAGATAGTGCCTCGTTTAGATCAGGGGTGGCGAAAATATGTTCCCAAGTATCGAACTATTTGTTGTCCAGAATGTATCATGCTTGCTGGTATGCGGAATGATTTGTATTGGAGGAATGGTTCCAGTCATCGACATCAACCAGGACTGACCGGCCTGATCCTGCCTCCAAGACTTGACCGGTCAGACTATTCGGAACCCTGACTGCATGTCTCCTGAACTCTCCCTCCCACTCTCGTAACAAACCCAAACACATCCATCCAACATTTAGCACCTTTTCCTATGGGGCTACCGTGGGTAGCAGAATTTCCTCCGGGATGGAATCGATCATTTGGTATGTGAATTCGATGATGGAACTCATCTAATCCTCAATTGGCTAGGGGTTTCTTTGGCATGGAGATGATTGGACGGTGGCTACCGCAAGAGAAGCCACATCACCCCCCCGCTGTTCTTGAGCTTTGCCGACAAGAACTTTTGTAAATTCCCCCACTCACCCTACCTATCGCTTTTTCATACCATTTCTACACTCAACCAATGTTTAGGCAGATCACGGCCCAGACTGTGTGCACATAGACAATCGATCAAATTCAGCGACAACAAGTGCCAACTGCGGCAACCCGAGGGGGGGTTACAGCAAGACCATTCATGGATCCGACGGGGGTGGGCAGATTCTGCGCCGGTTACCTCCACCGGAGCCAGAAAACAGAAATTGTGGAGTGTGCACCAGCTGATTTGAAGTTGCTGGGAGTCAGGCTTGAGGGATGATCGAGTTTCAGGGGTGGAAGGGCATTGGAACCGATAAGGTAGTTTTGTTCTACTTGTGTACTGCGGTAACCTGTGATTGGGAGCCGGGTTTCAGGTCATCAAAGCCTCCACTGCATTTTGTCTTTCCTTGGCATGGGGGTGATTGGACGACGGTAGTCCTGTTGCCACATCACCCCGCTTTCCTTCCTCCTTACCCAAGTACTGTGGAATTTCGGGTGCATGGGGTACAGTACATCAGTGAGGTCGACACGTAATTGGGAGGCGGTTTGCAAACTCAACTAATATTGCATGCCGCCAGAATTCAGATATCAGTTCTGACCCCAGCATCATGCAATAGTAGTCGTGTTGGCAAGCGCGATTCCATTGCGAATAAGATGTAGTGGAATGCGCGAAAGCTGAGGTTTAGGCGAGGCGGCGGTTGCTAGTGCAGGGAGTGGAGAATCGCCCCCTGTTGCTTCCCGTGGGTTATTATTGCTGTGCTGTTCCCGCCCCCACTACCGGCACGCTGGGGGACCCTACTTTACTCGTAATTTTCTGACGTTTGCAAACACGACTGCTATTGCGCACCACCACAACCTTGATGCTCCGGGAAATTTCTCGCCCATATGCAATAGTAGTTGTGTTCGCAAACGCCAGAAAATTACGAGTAGTAGGCATTTCAAAATTGCAACAGACTCGGATCGCGGGAAGAACGACGAAAGTGTGTGGTGGGGGAGGGAATGCTGGTAATTAAAAATTTCTTCCTACCAGGCTGAGGGCTTTTCTGCAGGAGGGCCCAGTTTACCCATTGGGTCTTGAACTGCTGTTTTACACATCTCGATCGGGAGTGGCAATCAAAAAGTATCCCTGAGCGAATAGCCTCGATCTACTTGAGACGCAGCTGGACGGAGGAAGGTCTCTCGGGGCTAACCATGTTAATGAAAGGCTCTAAATATTGCCCCGAAAAATAAAGGGACATGTAGACTAAACGTGTGAGAGAATACGTAATTTGCGGTGAAACGGAGTTAGCCGGTGTGAGCATTCTAGCGAATCTCTCCCTTGAAGAGTCTCATCTACCTATCACAGTTCTGAAGATTGGAGTGCGAGGTTTGATTATTATTATCGTGTTATTCTAATTCGCACATAATAATTGAGAAATACCGGAGTGGGGGGGGCAAGTTTCATATGACGAAGACTTTAGTAGAGTGGTTGGCTCATAGAGTGGTGTGCCTTATGCGGCGACAGAACAGCACGACACCGTGCTTTGCAGTAGTCTCTAAGGCGGGGCCATCTCGCGCCAGTTCATAAAAACCTCCAATGTGTTCATATTTCCTTGGTGTGAAAACGACTTGGGGCGATTGCCACAAAAGAGACTAGATAACCCGCTTTCCTCTAGCTTTGCCCACAGGAAAATTTCGTAGGCTCCCCCATCAACTCTTCGACTTCCGCACCATTTCTAAATTACATACAACAAACATTTTGGATATAGCATCATAGCCCAGACTTCCAACTTACTTGATAAGGCCCAGAGGCAACAGTGCCATGATTTCCACATTAGGACATAAGCCCTCCCAGTTCCTAGATCGCAGCAAGTTGGATCCCCACCTTATATGGAATCTCTCTCAACTCGATCCAGATTCCAGACATCGCGCCATACGCGCTACCAGATTTGAAAGCGTGGGTGATTGGATTTTGGAAACAAGCGTGTTTCGAGAGTGGATGGGCGGCGAGGGTGGAGCCGATAAGGCTGTCTTGTTTTGCTCCGGGAATCCGGGAGTGGGCAAGACTTATCTGAGGTAAGTGGCAGGATTATTTCCAAGAAGCAAATGTCACTAACGGCCGGAAATACTAGTTCCCTTGTGGTCGACAGCCTACGCGATCGGGCAGTTGCATGGTTGTACTGCGACCACGCCTCTTCGGATAGACATACAGTCACCGCCATCATAGGAGCGATTTTGAGGAAACTGCTAACCAGGGAGGCCCTGAGGGATATACAAGAGGCGGATCGAGAGGGGAGAGAGCTACTACTTCAGGATATGATGCGAATTCTGAGAACCGCGATTGCTTCGTTGCGCCAAGCTTTCATCTGTATTGATGCGCTAGACGAATGCCCACCGGAGAACCTTCCGGAGCTTCTTGAGTCGCTAAGAGACATTGTCCAGGAGTTCCCGAGGACGAGAATATTCCTCACTGGGAGGCACCATGTCCAGGAAGTCATTCGAAGACATTTCGCCGGAATGGTTGCGATACCCATCTGCCCTGACCCGAAGGACATCCGAGATTATCTGAGGACGAGGCTGGAGGGGGACAGCAAACCAGAGGAGATGGACAATGATTTAAGAGCGGATATTGGGAAAATTATTGTGGAAAAGGTGTCTGATAGGTGGGTAGACGCATTCGGTGCTTCCCCTCCATTAGTGGTGCATAGGTGCATACTTATTCGCAACTGAGTCTAGCTTTCTCCTTCTTTCGCTAAGCGTCGATGCTATCCTAGGACAAGCCACAATTCATTCAAGGCGAATAAAGCTTGAAGAGCTCAGGGGGGGAAATGGGCTGAGTGCTGGCTACACGGAAACCCTCACCCGACTGGATGCCCAGAAGGGAAATGAGTTAGTACTAGGGCTAAATGCACTGATGTGGGTGTTGTATTCCGAAAGGCCATTACGGGAGGAGGAGCTCTGTAATGCCCTGGGAGTGGAGACAGGATATACTGATCTGGTCTCGGAAAACGTTCCTACGATACAGACGATCCTTGCATCTTGCCTAGGCCTTCTCACGGTCGAGGCGTCTTCGTCCACAGTCCGACTCGTGCACTTTACCCTCAAGCAACATCTCTTAAGCGATCCTACCCTATCCTATAGTCCCCACTGGACAATTGCGGAGGTTTGCTTGACATATCTCAACTTTGGATCGGTCAGGGATCTTCCACCAACTCTGGACTCGGCCCCCTCAACAATGCCACTTCTAGAATATGCTTCTGTTTACTGGGGAGAGCACGCAAAAAGAGGGATGACGGAAAATGGCAAAATACTTGCACTGAGGCTTCTCGATAGGTTTGACAAGCATATATCTGCTCAACTACTACTATTGTGCAATCGTCGGTATACAGGCTGGAGCTCATTACTTAGCCAGGTGGCCGGAGGACCTATAGGATTTACAGGACTGCATGGGGTAGCATTCCTGGGAATCGTAGAGATGATTTATCCGGTATTGGATATGAGGAAATGGGACGCTAATGCTGCCGACTGCACGGGGAATACGCCTCTCATCTGGGCAGCCCGACGAGGGCAAGAGGAGATAGTCGAATTCCTTTTAGAGAGAAAAGAAATCAATCCCGACCTTGCAGACAGCGAATATGGCCGGACGCCACTCTCGTGGGCGGCCGAGTCAGGGCATGGGGGGATAGCAATGATGCTTTTGGCTCGGCGCGACGTCAATCCCAACCAGATAGACACCAAATATCGCCGGACGCCACTCTCGTGGGCTGCCGAGTCAGGGCATGGGGGGATAGTAATGATGCTTTTGGCCCGAAAAGACACCGATCCCAATAATGCAGACAGCGAATATGGCCGAACGCCACTCATCTGGGCGGCTAAGAACGGGCACGAAGGGGTAGTAATAATGCTTTTGGAACAAGTGAACGTCGATCCCAACCAGATAGATACGGAATATGGCAGGGCGTCACTCTCTTGGGCGGCAGTGGGAGGGCACGAAGGGGTAGTAAAAATGCTGTTGGAAAGAGTGGACATCGATCCCAACCAGATAGATACGGAATATGGCAGGACGCCGCTCTCGTGGGCGGCAATGGGAGGGCACGAGGGCGTAGTAAAAATGCTTTTGGCACGAGAAGACACCGATCCCAATAATGCAGACAGCGAATATGGCCGAACGCCACTCATCTGGGCGGCTAAGAACGGGCACGAGGGGGTAGTAAAGATGCTTTTGGAACGAGAGAAAGTTAACCCCAACCAGATAGATACGGAATATGGCAGGGCGCCACTCTCGTGGGCGGCCGAGTACGGGCGTGACAGGATAGTAATGATGCTTTTGGAGAGAGTGGACGTCATTCCCGACTATGCAGACACCGAATATTGCCGAACGCCGCTCATGTGGGCCATTATCGCCGGACGTGAGGGGGTGGTACGAATACTTTTGGAACGAGAGGGCGTCAATCCTGACTATGCACATCCCAGATGCGGCGTAACACCACTCTTGCTAGCAGCGGTGAGTGGGTACGGGGGTATTGTGAAGATGCTTTTGGAACGAGAGGACGTGAATCCAGACCGCGCAGACATTGAATATGGCCAAACGCCGCTCTCTCGGGCGGCTGCCTGGGGGCATGAGGGGGTTGTAAAGATGCTGCTGGAACGAGAGGACGTTAATCCCGGTCGGGCAGATACCAAAGACGGTCGCACTCCACTAGCGTGGGCTTTCAGGAATGGGCATGGAGGGGTAGTCAAGATGCTGTTACAACGGAACGATGTAGGATGTGATGGAGTGGCACGGATCCTACCTTAACGGGAAAATGCTAATCTCCGAGAAAGCCAGCGGAGGCTGTCTGGCCTCCCTCCTACCCCGGCGGTCTCTGCCTCCCCCCCATCTTGCGGCTAGATCTCCCTCGTAAGTCGGGAAAGCTAAGGCTAGCTCTGGCAGAGCCTAACCAATACCCTCGTTTCTGCTCGGCCGGTGTTCTGTCATCACCTCCCTTCTTCGTCCCTCCTCTTTTCTCTTCCACATCCTTCCTCCCCCGTTACTAGCTATATTCTTATCCCATTGGTACTTTCTGGGTGGGCGGTTGGAGTGGGGACTGTTTGGATGTAAATATGTATTGGTGAGGACATTTTTATGGTTTCTTTTAGTTCTCACTATTTATCTGCATTGTGATTTGTTTCCTTTGCATGTTTATAATACGGGGATAATTGCGCGCAATGGCCAACCGGTCGAACTAGGCTAGGGCTCAACTAGAAGGGTACTAGGGAGAATCAAAAACTTCATTCGTTTGCCCTCCTTTCAAACTAACCAAACATTAGTCTATATAAAAATAATAAAACTCTCAATCATTCTATCGTCTGCCACACCTATCGATCCCCCATTCATGCGTAATCCCATTTGCTTGTGTACCTCCGTACTCTGAATAAAGGAAAAACATAGCCAGAAACCATTCCGTCTATCCTTCCGTCTATCCTTCCTTATATCCTTCCTTCTAGGAGAAATGAAACAACTAAAACTATTATCCTGTCTTATCCCTCAGCTATCTATTGTTATGAGATGCTGATAGGGGAAAGATGGGTGAGGCAGATGAAGAAGTACAAAGAAGCCAAGGAGGAGAGGTCTGTCTATTCTGCAGATTCGTTTCTTGCTTGCCCATGCATTTACCTACGGCCAAACAGACAGTTTAAATACAGAGAGCTTTACTACACATCTGAGTTGCCGGGAGTCCTTCCAGAGACATTTTCCGTCCCCAACACGCACTGCCTTCCGACACATTTCTCGCCTTGCTCTCCGAGCATTTCCGGCCATATATGCGAATCCTCTGACTAGTATACAAACCAGGCATACTCGCCCCTCCTCCGTGATTGATAATGACTGACAAAGGAACTAGTAGATAACAACTAAGAAAGATGGGAAAGGTACAAAGACAAGGTATACATGTATGCCCAGTGATCGCCGGTGATATTCAACACTATCCGCCTTCCTTGCATCTGACAACTATCCGCTTCCATCAACTCTAACAGTTTATTCCTTTGGAGTTCGGGTTAGACCGGGTCCTGTCGTCATATCCGTGCTCTTCATTCCCGGTATTCTGTTATTTGTCCAGTACTTGTCTTGCATTTTGTAGATTCGCGTTATAAGCAAATTGGGGCGAATAGACAGAGGGTAAGCTTGAAGAAGCCTGCTTTAAATTGGTGAGCTGCTAATTTATTGTAATTCCTCTCATCACTGCCCTGTGATCAGCAGCCGGCCCCTTTTTTCCTAGTATCCTGGCGTTCGGGGACACTGCTGCTATTTCTTACTACCGAAATCCTGAGGCTCCGGCGGATTTTTTGCCCGTAGACAATAAGTTAGCAGTTGTGTTCACAACCGTCAGGGCATTACGAGTGTAGACTACCGTACCCCACCACCAGTTCCGCCACACATCATCAGAGGGGTGTCCCAAATCGTGAAGAACAAACCCTGACCCTAATATACCGGATACTTCTTTAGAGTCATTTTTACCTATAAACGGCTGCCTAGCACCTCGAGACGGTTCCGGCGATTAAGCAGGGCTTGGCGGTCGGAGGTGTGCAGGCAAGTAGATGGTGTTTACCAACAGTAGCGTGCCGTCCAGAGTATGTGGAATTTCCAAGCGAACCTCAAACCGTTTACTGACAAGAATTTAGAGCTGTTGAAAATTAGGTAAAAACCTTTCTACGGTCTATCAGAAAATGATGCCAGTTAACATACCACCGCCTGGTTTTATCGCCAAAATTCTAGAATTGGGCGGCTAGGTAAACGTGCCCTGAATACCACAAATATATCCGCTAGTATGATAAAAGCCTGAGTGTGAAAGCAGGTGTCTAGGCTCGCTAAAATTAAGAGGCCGTGAGTTAGATCACTGTTGTGGGAGTAGTCGTCGGATAATGATAGGCGCAGGCCTGATAACCCATAGAAATATTGCGGTATAATAAGGCAAAAACTTGAATAATGCGGCAAACTTTCTGAGGCTTTTAGGATCCGGTGTATCCCTTAGTCCGGTGCTACCAAGAAATCGGTGGCGTATGTCACAGTTGGAAACGCCAAGAGGTTTACTCCCTATTAAGGAGAGTTTTCGATTAAGGAAAGATAGTTTCCAGATCCCGTCGTTTTCTTAACGGGATCTCTTGGGCGCACCACGCGACAAACTATGTGATAGTAGTGTGCTATGCCTTGCATCAACCCGAGAGTATAATGACTGAAGGAATAATTCCCAGATAAATTGATCGTAATCGGCATGCGAGTCAGAGAAAGTTTTCTTCATCTGAGTGGGTGGTGATCGAGTTTTCACCCACACTCGCATGGCATTAGGGAAGGCGGATCCTATGATAAAGGACCGGACCATCTAGCTAGAAATGTTATGCGAATTTGAACGTCTATCAAGTGCCCAAGTGAATTGCCCAAATTCTAATCAATCTCTTTTCCAATTACTTTACACATTTTACTCCCTTTACTCGGCCTGAACCTTTTACAGAATCCTGCCAAGAGCGGCCCCCCTCGGTTGCTTCGGCCGCCCCACCATCATACCCTACATACGCGCGGCTGAGGGGTTTGGGCTACCGCTACCGGCACCTTACCCGATTAACGTAATTCTGGGAGGGAGGACTGCATATATCCGACGCTGCATTAGCTATTGATGCCGGGTGGGCGCAACTTGGATTTCACCAGTAGGAAATTGTACACTTATTGGGAATAGCTTACTGGAGTTGGTATGTATTGGACTGGGTAAGCTATATATTTAGTTATTGGAAGGTTATCTTGGACTAACATTGGTTTAAATAGCGACTCGATAATGTTTGCTATTGTTTATTGGTTTTTTAGGAGGTAGCTTACAGCCTCTGCTCAGTAATTGAGCTTTCCAGGACATAATTCAGAGTGGGTGCCCGGATCTTTCCTTTCTTTGCCAGCGCATCCGATCGCTCAACAAAAAAGCAACGGACGGGGGAAGAAAAAAGGCCAATTTTTGGCAGTGTTCCATAGTAACCCTTTTTGAAAAACGCTTCAATATTACGAATAGAGCAGAATGTGTAGTGGGGCGGCGGACTGAGGACAAGTTTTATTCAGGTCTTCACTCTAATCCTATCTGAAGTATTGCTCCAGTGTAAACGAAAGTACAAATATGTTCGGCTATCTGCCAGACGACCTGGGAGATCGGAACATAGGAAGTGGCCAGAGCCATATTAATATACATCGATGCACTAATTGTTATTAGCGGGGCAACCTCAAGTGCATCTGTACAGTACTCGCGGCGAGAATAAGCCCCCAGACAACGGGCGCAGCCACGATCCCCCGCAAAATTCAACCATCATGAGAACAACTATGCCAATTACGATGGCAACCACAAATATAATGACTGTTAGTACTAAGGCCTGTCTATTTGAGCTCCTCCCTCATTGGATCTCCTAATAGGGTTTTTCATTTTAACTGTGGCATCTATGTGAGTCCCGTTAATGTATAGGCGGCCGGGTTTAAATTTAATTTTTAGCAATGGAGGGTCAGGTAAACGAGCTTTAAGCTATATTAGACAGTATGTTAGCTAAACATGTAACTATTCTATTTTCTTTACACACCTTCAACTGTATGAATTTCTTTGACGGTCGGCACTGTCTCTAGTTGTTAGACGGCCTCTATAGGTAAACGGGCCCTTATTCTCGCCGCGAGTACATAAATGGAAATATGGGATAGCGACACTCTCTCTTTCTTTTATTGATACAAGTACTGTCCTACTACATTTCTTTTTAACTCTGGCTTCTTGTGTGGGAGTAGCGACATACCCGGTAGGGGATCATTGAGAAAGTGAAAACATAACTCATATCTGCATAGTGTGCCGTGTTGGATTAGGGGAAATAGTTTTACAATTTTTAATGCCACCCCCGGGTCGATATCCCTCGATAGCTGGGGAATGCCTATCACCGAATGGGGCCGGGTGTCTTGCCGAGGGGATTACACCGGGAACTCTATCGTCCGTCCGCAAAAGTTTCCGAACACCACGATGCAACGGCTCACACTTCTTTGTCAGCGCCCAGCTCAACAAATGACGTCTAAAATCACGACCAAAAAATATTTAAAAACAAAATAAATCTATCATTCTAATTAATATCTTGTGTATTATCTATCTGCTTGATTGAGATGTTTTGTGGTGATGAAGGTATGGTGCGTTTAGGAGGGAGGGGCTCGGTTGCGATAACTGGATAGTGGAACCTTGTAGCGCCAAGTGTTCGGGAACTTTTGCGAAGGGGCAATACCACCTGGAGCCGAATCCCCCTATGTTATCAACAACAACGACAGGGGGACGCAAAAAATTCTGTGGTAGCGTCCTCATTGGATGGTTGACGTGTTGTATGCAGCTAATGCGACATGTATCACGATGCAGGGCACCTCCTCGAGTGCTCGAGTACCGGTATCAGCCCACTGCGCATTCCAGCCATGTCGGTGGTGTACTCGAGTATGGTGGCAGAATACACGACTGCGGTCCACAGGAATAATAGATGCTTCCCGCCAGAGTTTCAGGTACATGGGGTGCATCATCTGTGAGGTCTGCACTAATTGGGCGACGGTTGTGAACACAACTGCTATTGCATGCCGCCAGAATTGGGTTTTCTGCACAGATCCCAGCATCATGCAACAGGGGTCGTGTTCGCAAGCGCGATTCCACTGCGAGTAAGATTTGCCGGAATGCGCAAAATCCCAGGTTTAGGCGAGGCGGAGGCCGCTAGTGCAGAGGCGAGAATTGCGCCCTATCGCTCCCTGTCCGTTATTGTTGCTGTGCTGTTCCCCCCTCCACTACTGGCACGCTGGGGGACTCTCCGTTAGTAGGAATTTCAAAATCGCAGCAGGCTCAGCTCACGGGAAGGACAACAAAAGTGGTGAGGGAGGAAATACTGGTAATCAAAAATTACTTTCTATCAGGATGAGAGCTTTTCTGCAGGAGGGTCAGGTTTGGAATCTTGAACTGCAGTTTTACCCATCTCGATCGGGAGTGGTGTTCGAAAAGTATCCCTAAGCGAATATCCTTGATTTACTTCATACGCAACTGAATGAAGGGCCGTCTCTCGTGGCTACGGTAGCCATGTTGACCCTTAAAAATAAGGGAACATGTAGACTAAACATGTGAGAGAATACGTAATTTGCGGTTATATGGAGTTCACAGGTGTGAGCATTTAAGATAATCTCGCTCTTGAAGTGTCTCATCTACTTATCACATTGCTGACGATCGGAGTGCGAGGCTTGATTATCATTATCGTGTTATTCTAATTCGCACTTAATGGTTAAGAACCACCGGAATGGGGGGGTGCAAGTTTCATATCACAAAGACTTTAGTCTAATGGTTGTCTCATAGAGTACTGTGCCATATGCTTGCGGCTACAGCACAGGACGACACTGTACTTTACCGTAGTCTCTGAGGCGGGGTCCGGCAATTAATGGACTCCACTGTGGTCATATTTCCTTGGCGTAAAATTGACTGGGGGGGCGGTTGTCACAAAAGAAACTGGATATCCCCGCTTTTCTCTAGCTTTACCCACTGGAAAATTTTCTAAACTCCCCCCCCATCAACTTTTTGAATTTCTTTACCATTTCTACAAACAACCGATCTTTTTTGATAGAGAATCATAGCGCAGGCTTCCAACGCGTACTCGATACGATTTAGCGGCGGTAGAGCCATGAAACACATAAAGCGCAGATTGTTCGAGCACAAGTATGGCGACCGGATGGATAACTACCTAGAGGCCCCACCTCAATACTTAGGCACCACCGAATTTGAGGGCGAGCGCGACCAGGTGGTTACTTACGTTCGAGAGGATATAGACCCAGCTATCAGACATCTTCGCATAAGCGATACCAGATTTGAAGGCGTGGGTGATTGGATTTTGAGAACAAGCGAGTTTCGAGAGTGGAGGGGCGACGAAAGTGGAGCCGATAGGGCTGTCTTGTTTTGTTCAGGGAATCTGGGAGTGGGCAAGACTTATCTAAGGTAAGTGGCAGGATTCTTTCCAAGAAGCAAATACCACTAACGGCAGGAAATACTAGTTCCCTCGTGATCGACAGCATACGCGATCGGGCGAGTGCGGAACATCTAGCGGTTGGATGGTTGTACTGCGACCACGAGTCTAAGAATGAGCAGACAGTTACCGACACGATCGGAGCGATATTGAGGTCACTGCTAGCCAGTAGGGGCCAGAGGGATATACTAGATCCGGAGAGTTCAAAGCCACAACTTCAGGACCTGATGCGACGTTTGAGAAACTGGCTTGTGTTACACCAAGCCTTCATATGTATAGATGCGGTGGACGAATGCCCGCCGGAGAATCTCCCTGAGCTTCTCAAGTCGCTAGGAGACATTGTCAGGGAGTTCCCGAAGACGAGAATATTACTCACCGGGAGGCCCCATATCAAGGAAGTCATTCAAAGGCATTTCGTCGGAGCGGTTGAGATACCCATCCGTCCTAACACGAATGACATCAGAAATTACCTGGCGATGAGGTTGGAGAAGGACGACAAGCCAGAGGCGATGGATAGTAATTTACGAGCGGATATTGGGGAAGTTATTATGGACAAAATGTCTGATAGGTGAGTAGGAGCATTTGGCGTTTCCCCTCTGTTACCGGTGTATGGGTGTATTCTTACTAGTGACTTGATCTAGCTTTCTCCTTGTTTCGCTTAGCGTCGATGCTATCCTGGGGCAGTCCACGGTTGGTCGAAGGAGAACGAGGCTTGAAGAGCTCGCGGGGGGCAATGGGCTGAGTGCTGCTTACACGGCAACCCTAGCCCGGCTGATGGCCCAGAAGGGAAAGGTGTTAGCACTAGGGCTGAAAGCGCTGATGTGGGTGCTGTATTCGGAAAGGCCATTACGGGAGGAGGATTTCTGCTATGCCCTGGGAGTGGAGATAGGATCTACGGATCTGGGCTTGGGGAAGGTTCCTACGATACAGACACTCCTTGCACCTTGCCTGGGCCTTCTCACGGTCGAGACATCTTCGTCCACAGTCCGACCAGTGCACTTCACTCTAAAGAAACATCTCTTAAACGATCCAAATCTATTCCATAGTCCCCACTCGGCGATTGCGGAGGTTTGCTTGACATATCTCAACTTTGGATCTGTCAGGGCCCTTTCGCCAACTCCTCGCTCGGGCCCCTCAACAATGCCACTTCTAGAATACGCTTCTGTTTACTGGGGAGAGCACGCGAAGAGAGGGATGACGGAAAATGCAAAAATACTGGCACTGAGGCTTCTCAATAGATTCGATGAACATATATCTGCCCAACTACTGTTGTCGTGCAATCGTCGATATACAGGCTGGAGTGCATCACTTAGCCAGGTGGCAGGAGGACCTGTCGGATTTACAGGACTACATGGGGTAGCATTCCTCGGAATCGCGGAGATGGTTGCTCCGGTATTGGAAATGAGGAAATGGGACGCGAATGCTGCCGACTGCACGGGGAATACGCCTCTAATCTGGGCAGCCCGACGAGGACAAGAGGAGATATTCACTGCGCTTTTAGACCGAGAAGACGTCATTCCTGACCGTGCAGACCGCGAACATGGCCGAACGCCACTCATTTGGGCCACTATGACGGGGTGTGAGGGGGTAGTAAAGATGCTTTTAGGACGAGAGGACGTCAACCCCAACCGGACAGACACCGAATATGGCAGGACGCCACTCTCATGGGCAGCGGAGTACGGGCATGAGCGGATAGTAATGATGCTTTTAAGCCAAGAGGACGTCAATCCTGACCATGTAGACACCGAATATGGTCGAACGCCACTCATGTGGGCCAGTATGGCCGGACGTGAGGGGGTGGTAAAAATACTTTTGGAACAAGAGTCCGTCAATCCCGACTATTCACACCCGGATTGCGGCGTAACACCACTCTTGCTAGCAGCGGTGGGTGGGTATGGGGGTATAGTGAAGATGCTTTTGGAACGGAAGGACGTCGATCCAGACCGTGCAGACACTGAATATGGACAAACGCCACTCTCTCGCGCGGCTGCCTGGGGGCATGAGGGGGTTGTGAAGATGCTGCTGGAACGAGAGGATGTTGATCCCAACCGGGCGGACACCAAAGATGGTCGCACGCCACTAGCGTGGGCTGCTAGGAACGGGCATGAAGGTGTAGTTGAGATGCTTTTGGACCGGAACCACGGAAGGCATGATCGAATTGCACGGAGGCTACTTTAGCGGGGGGGGCTACTAATTTCTGACAAAGCCAGTTGTGTCTACCGGCCCTCCCACCCTAGTAGTCTCGGCCTCCTTCCGCCTTGCCCATAGACCTCTTCCGCCGGCCAGGGAAGTTAAGGCCAGCTCGAACCCGGCCTAACCAATCTCCTCGTTTGCGCTCGACCTGTATTCTGTCATCGCCTCCCTTATTCACCTCTTCGCTTTTCTCCTCCACATCCTTCCTTTTCTGTTATAGATACATTCTTATTCCATAGGTACTTGCTAGGCAGGGGGTTGGTATAGGCAAGATTCAGATGTAAATAGGCATTGGCCAGGGCATTTTTCTAGTCTCTTTTGGCTATCACGATTTATCTTCGATGCTTTCTGATTTTTTTCCTTCGCCTATTTATTCCTTTGGAGTTCTGGTTAGACTGGGCCCTGTCGTCATTTTCTTGCTCTTCATCCCTGGTATTCTGTTCTTGGTCAAGTATGAGTCTTAAATTTTGCGGAGAGACACATAGTGTAGTTCCACCTATTACATGCGATTGGAATTGACAGCGGGTAAGCTTGAAGAAGCCCGTCCTAGGTTGGGGAACCGCTAGTTTATTTTCTCCTAGTAATTCTTCTCATCGCTTCCAAGTGATCAACAGCCCCCCCTTTATTTGAGTATAGACTACCTTACTCCAACACCCGTTCTGCCAGACATCATCACGGGCGTGTCCCGAATCGCGAAGCACAACCCTAACCTTATCTTACCGGATACCTTTTTAATACCTGCAAATATTTGGCTGGTATAATAAAAGCCCCAAGGAGAGAGCGGCTAGCAGGGCTAGATTCTCTAAATCTAGGAGTCGTGAGTTCGCTTACCTTAGTGGGGATATTTGTCGGATACCAGGCTATACACCGGCGTGCGGGATGGCAAATAATTAAACCTTTTTCCCCCCCACCCCCGCGACAACACTTGTGTCTTCGAGCGATACTCCAAAATGCTTTTCCTAATTGGCAATGGATTGTTCCAACCCGCCATTAAATCCGACAAGAATGCGCAAGTTATGAGTTGGCTCCCTCCACTATCGTAATCGAGTACAAAAGAAGCGCCATCAAGCCGTGAGCAATGACTGATTCGACGATACCGGGCATTGTGGTTTGGAAAGTAGGGGGTTTCCATACTGCAAGGATTGAGCAGGTTGAATTCTGCCGGGAGTGGGAGCCTCTCCTTGGTTACAGTAGTTCTGCTGTGACACCAGCTTACCGGTGAAGGTAAGGGAGATTGATGGGGTAATTTAGCAGTAGTGTGTAACCAATTCGAGACTCACTCAAAAACTCTGCTTTTGTAGGCATTGTCGGTCAACATGATCAACCGTACATACGGAGGTACAGCCCATAAGTATTGTATATTTCGCTAGCAGGGGGGTGATGTCCTTGCAGGGAAGGGATGCGCTAGGAGGGAAAGAGGCTAGCTGATTAGGACTAGTGGCATGGAGGTCTTAGGCTCGGGTAAAGGTTTTTCACAAACTTTAGCTTTTTGGATGATTCCAAGATGTCACCGTCCGAGTCGCGACTCTAGAAATATTTGCCTTCGCTTCTTAATTGATTAAAATATTATTCCAAACTTGCAAAGCATACAAGGCTCTGCTGAAAAGTCTTTCGAACCCTAAGTCCGGTTGGGTTGGTCAAAGTTAGGTATGTATAGACGAATCATACAGCCTAATAGTTCATTAATACTAACTTTCCTAAAGGAGAAAAGTATTGAACTCTTGAAGCTGTCGATAGAGTAGGAGTATTCTCAGAGCTCAGAGGTCAATTGAACAATGGTCAATAGACTTACCCTTCATACTCAGTATATTGCCGAGTACTCGAGTTACAGCAAAAATTCCTCCTATCCGCAACGCCGAGAACCCTATCGCAGGGAACGAAAATGCCGAGAACCCCGGAAG
>Ga0307510_10003593_pt1 | contig 18102 bp, 19 predicted proteins | sample 12_EM_MG_FD_207224 | JGI IMG/M metagenome (GOLD analysis project Ga0307510, IMG submission 207224) | Populus trichocarpa ectomycorrhiza microbial communities from riparian zone in the Pacific Northwest, United States - 12_EM | ecosystem: Host-associated > Plants > Roots > Unclassified | place...
TTGGGTCACCACCCCAAAAATCGAAATTCCCAAAACTGAACCTTAGGCTCCCAAACTTGGGCTGCAACTAGATCTAGTGAATGCGATTATATATACCGAGTTTCAGAGCAATCCATTGAGAAATAGACGAGATATAGTGTTTTGAATTTCTGCCCTTAAAATTATATGCAAATTTCAGGTTTGTCAAGTCACATGCAAAACACAGTAACCCATGAATCATGTGCTGGCAAGTAGTCTTTCCAGCACACAAGGTACTGCTTCTTCTTCCAACAGCCAAAAGACCTCTCTTTTAGAATCTCCTTGATTTCCCATTCTGGTTCACCTTCTAGTATTTCTGGTGGTGGTTCTAGAAAGTTGGGTCCATGTTGGTCTGTTTCTTTGTAGGACATGAGTAGGGAAGCATGAAAGATGTCATGGATTTTCCAGGTGGAAGGGAGTTCGAGTTTGTAAGCGACTTTTGATATTTGGGAGACTACCTTAAAAGGTCTGTATCTCCTTGGGGAAAGCTTGGGTGTGGTGTTACTTGGGAGTTATAGGTTGGTTCCTTCTAGCCAGACCTTTGAGCCTACTGCAAATGGAACATATCATGGCTTCTCTTTTATCCAGGATTCTTGCGCTTTACATTGGGCCTCTTGGGCGGCTTTCCTGGCTTCTTCGATGGATGAGAGTCATTGTTCTAGGGAGGGTATGGTAGTCTTTCTGGTTGGTTGGTGTACTTGGGGTGTGTATCCGATGAGTAAGTCATATGGTGTTTTCTTGGTAGTTGCAGATGGCCATGAGTTCTTGGTGTACTGAGCAAGTGGTAACCATGCATGCCAGTTGTTCTGTTGTGTTCTACAAAATACTTGGAGATATTGCTCCAAGGTTTGATTGGTTCTTTCACTTGCTCCATCAGTTTGAGGGTGATATGCTATACTGATGTTCTGATGGATGTTGAGGATACAGCAAAGTTCTGTTGAGAATTTCGATATGAAGCAGACGTCACAGTCCGATATGATTTTATGGGGGATGCTGTAGTGAGGGATGACATGGTTGAGATAGAGTAATGCTACTCCTTCTGAGTTGATGGTCTTGTGACAGGGGATAAAAATAGACACTTTAGAGCAGTTGGTATCCATGATCATAAGAATGGTATCAAAACCACCTGATTGTGGGAGTTTAGTGATGAAGTCCATTGTGATGGTTTCAAAGGGTCACGCGTTGTCTATAGGAGTAATGGGGAATATAGGTGGATGGGTAGGGTGAGTATTGACTTTGGTCATTTGGCATGTAGCGCATCCTTTGACGTATTCAGTGACAAAGGTTTTCAGGTTGGGCCACCAGTAGTACGGGGTGATTAACTGGAGCATCTTGGTAATTCTGGTGTGCCCAGCAGTCACATGGTCATAAAAAAGGGAAATTACTCCCCTCCTACAAGCGTTGTCTGCCATGACAACCAGGGCGGTCCCATGATACCAATGTGTGCTGTCCAATAGGGAGAGGTTATGTGTTGGTGCCCATTTCTTGAGTAGCAGTTGCTCTTTGTATTGAGCCAATTTGATACGGCTGTCCAAGTTGTCGCTGATACTGTCCATATCAAATACTCGGATTGAGGTATGATTGTCGCAAAAGTAGTGGTCTGGCCATACAGTGATGTCATCATTAATTGGGTTGGGTCCCTCATAGTTGGGTCGCCTGGATAGGGCATCTGCTCAATTGGTGGCACCAGGTTTATATTCCAAAATGATATTGTATTGCTCCCTTTCTGGTAAGTATCCAGTGACACAGGGGCCTATTTTCCTGGGTTCCTGATAGTAACAAAGGTTGGCATGATCAGTAAAGACTAAAACAGGTATGGTTGTCCCTTTTAGGAGGTGAGACCAGCAGCATAGTCTGCGCATAACTCCTAGGAATTCTCGATCATAGATGGGGTAGTTCTGCTCAGTTTGGGTGAATTTCTGGGAATGAAATCCAACTGGTTGTCTTGGTCCTGGCTTCTGTGTACCATCCAGTTTTGTAATAGGGGGGTCTTGTTGATATAATATAGCACCTGTTCCAATTTGTGATGCATCTGTTTCAAGTTTGAATTGTTGGTCGGGGTCTGGTCAAATAAGTACTGGTATGTGGGTGATCATGTCAATAAGTTTGTTTTGAGCCTCCTTTTGTTGGGGTCCCCATTTGAAAGGTATGTCTTTTCCAGTGAGCTTTGTAAGTGGTGCAGCGATGATACTGAAATTGGGGCAGAACATTCGATGGTATCCAGAAACTCCTAGGAATCCACAGACTTGTCATTTGTCTTTAAGTTCATGTGGGTAGTCCCTGAGTCCTGCAACTTTAACTGGGTCAACTGTAGCTCCATCTTTTGATATTTGGACACCCAAGAAATCCATTTGTGGTTGCATAAAGACAGATTTTGATAATTTGAGATGTAAACCATGGTGTGCAAGGAGGTCAAATAGGAAGTGGATAATGTCAACATGAAGATTGAAGTCTTTGAGTAGGGTTTCTATTCCACAGTCATCCATGTAGTTTTGGAGTATATGCTGTATTTTGAGTACACCTTTCTTCTCAAAGTGTTCATATAACTCTTCAAGAATACCATTCATAAAGCATTGAAAACTTGCTGGTGAGTTGCTCATGCTGAAGAACATTACTTTTGGTTCAAATAATCCTTGGTGGGTTTTGAAAGCAGCTTTCCATTGGTCTCCTTTGTGTATTCGGATGTTGTTATAACCCCAGTGGATGTCGAATTTACTGAATAATTCCATCCCCTGTAGGTTTTCAATACATTGTTTGAGGTTGGGGAGTGGGGTGACATCTTTCCTAGTGACCGCATTGAGGGGGTGATAGTCAATAATATACCATTTCTCTTTAGAGTCCTTTTTAGGGACCATAAATGTTGAAAAACTGTAGGGGGAGTCTGATGGTGTGATATATCCTTTAGCCAAGTTTTCGTCAATGAATTGATCCTCTGCTTTTTGTTCATCTCATAAGAGCAGATAAACTTTGCAGTTGAAGCGAGTGGGGGTGGTGTCCATTAGTACAATTTTATGGTCTCCTTCACCACAGGTTGGTGGGAATTTATTTGCTTCTTCATCTGAAAATAGTGCTGTGTGATGTTTGAATTTTTCCGGGAGGATGATTTCCTCCTTCCCATGTTCTGTTGCATACTTATGGGCCATTTCTACTGCTGTATGGGTGCGATTGACTTCCACTGGGCCTCCCTTTATTTCTAAAGGGGTTACTCCCAACCATGGAGTGCACCTAGTTTGTTGTGCTTCAAGGATAAGGTCTTCATTAACTGGTACTTTACTTTTGACCCATGTTTTTGTGCATTGAAGAGTTCTGAATAATAGAGTTTCCATTTGGACTTTGGGGCCTAAAAGTGTTCCCTTTTCCCAGTCAATTTCTGGTTTGAAAGCTTTAAACCATGGGTAGCCAAAGAGAAGTCAATCTCATCCTAGATTAGTGACAAAGAATCTTTGTCGTTCCCTTTTGTTGCCTTTAGTGACAAGTAAGTTGCAAGCATGAGTGATTGTTCCATGTCGGTTAAGGGTTCCATTGACATTGAATACTGGGCGGGGGTAGGGGAGTTTCTTCATTCCTAAGCATAGTTTTATGATGGTTGTATGGTCAATGAAATTTTCGGTTGCCCCAGTGTCAAGTAGGACTGTTTCTTCTGCCTTCCCTTGATAGTGTGAAAACACGACTTTTATTTGCACAGAATTTGAGCAATTTACAAAAACACTATTGAGACAGAATGCCCTAACTATGGCAGCTAGTTTTGGGCTTGAGGAAAATCCTTCAGCATAAGGGATTCGATGATGCTCAGTTTGGCATCTTCGTCAAGCAAGCCCATATGTTCTGTTAAGAAACTGGAGATGTCATCTGGGGTCATATCAATGGGTCCTTGGCCTTGAACAGTAGGAGTATCGCTGTTAGCAGTTTTGCCACTTTTGGTGTGGTCTGCCATTTTCTTGTGACAGACATGAGCTTGATGTCCTCTGTTTTCATAGTAGAAGCATTTGTTTTCATTCATAAGTTGCTGCTTTTTGGTGTCAGAATGTGTTTGTCCCATTCTATTGGCATCGACATCCATGGCATGGCCTCCTTGGGAGGTGGTATATGGTCCAGAAGTTCTGTTTCTTCTGTACTGGTTGTTTTTCCCTTGGTTTGATTTGGGTGTTAGTCCAAAGGCTCTGTAGAGTCCTTGTTTTTGTTGACTGAACTGGGTGGCAGCTACCCACTTCTGATGGGACACTCTGGCCTGATTTTCCCATTTTTTAAAGGTCCATGGAATTTCTATGTTTGGGTTAAAATCAGGGGATTGTATAATTGCCCTGGTGAGTGGCAGGTTCATGGCATGTTTGAGAGTTTCTATGGTTCCCTTGTCATCTAGGGGAACCCCTGCTTTGTTGGCAAGTTGTTTAAATTTAGCAAAGAAGTCGTCAAGGTTTTCTCCTTGCTTGAGTTTGCATAATTTCTGGTAGGCTTCCTCCCTTTGATTTTGGTTGGTGAAGGCTGATTTGAACCTTTCCATGAAGCTATCCCAGAGATCTTTATCTGTTTCCTGAGCTCCGTCATCCACTGCTTCCTGGAGTTTGTGCATTTGTTCCTCTTTCCAAGCATCTACTAGAGGACCATCCATGTAGGTGAGGAGGGTGATGACCCTGGAAAAGGGTTTTCTCATGGTGTCATTTTGTCAGTTAATTGCCTTCCAGAGGTCAAAGTTGTTTATAAACTTTCTGGTTGTGCTCCTATCTCCAGCAAAGATAGGTGGTGGGTTCCCTTTAAGAGCACCATTGGCAGGGTTAGCGATGACGTTAATTCTCTGTGCTTCCTGTCTGCTTTGTCCAGTAGTGACATTAATTTCTTCTTGTTATGTTCCCATTGCGGTTCAGATAGATAACTGGGGGGGGATAGTGGCTGCTGGGGTAGTGTTAAGAGGGATATCAATGCCTTGGTGGACTGCTGCTTCAATTTGGGAAAGAATAGGTTCTTGTTCTGTGAACAGGTGGCTTCCTTGGAGGGTTGCAATGTGGTGAACTCCTCCTGCAAGAATTTCTTTGTCTGGTGATTGCTCAACAGCAGTGTGGAGTGTTGGGCTAAAATGTTCTGGACTAACATAGTCCGGATGCTGTGGATCTGTTTCTTTCCACCAACCAAGGTTTCTGTTTCTTTGTAGTTTTGCTTTGATGGAAGTGAACTAGCCTTCTGGTTTCCAGAGAAGTCCAACCCAGAAGTAGTTGTCATTTGCTTGAACGAATTTGACAGGGGTGTGTGTTTTAGTTGAAAGATCGATGTAGTACTGGTGTTCATGTAGATACAAGATAGCACCAGGTAGCAAGACAGTCATGTATTGTCACAATAAAGTTTGGTGTTTTTTAAAGTACCAACTTCCCCTTATTTTAAGCAATCTGTGGGGGATTTTCCAGCACAGGGGGGGGGACAAGACAGCTGGTTGTTCAAGAAATTCATGGTCAAACAGTTGGCATCTAGTCTTCATTGTTGGTAATGGGTCATATATTGTTAGGGGTGATAGTAAGGGTGAGACTAAATGGTGTAGTGGTTGTTATGTTTTGATTGTAGGAGTGAGCATGGTGGGTTTCTTGGTTTGATTCTGTGATGGTGCAATGTATTTTTTTGCGATTCACATAATCGAATGGCACAACATGTGACCACATGCCCTTGCCAAGATATGCTGATTTGAAGCACCGACTCTAATTTGAAATTTCAGCGTGACAGCAACTTCTGCAGCTTGAAAGAAGGGAAACAATGAAAACATGGTCTTTTTGCTCAAAAAAAAGTATGAGTGGATTCACATTTTTGTCAACTTTCACATGGAAGTAAGACTGAAGTTTTATTTTTTTTGGTTGTGTGTCTATGCAGATTTGTCTTGCTACCTGGTGGCTGATGTCAGCTGTCTCATATCTACATGAACACCAGTATCCATTGTTGACATTTCCTGGTCCTTGGTATTCATAATATGTGTTTCCTTTGACGTGTGCTGGGAGATTGTCCTGTTGTCTCCTGTGAACTCATTTGTATTCTTCTTCGAGTTCTCTGATGAGTACTACTGCTGCCAGGGTGTAATCAGTGTTTGTCCTATGTTTCAAGGACATTTGAGGAAAGCCTGACTTATGTTAAGGCCTATTGAACCTTAAGGCATGACGTGTGCAAAGGTGAGGTGTGCAGCAGTAACAAAGTTACAAAGGTCATAATTCCTTTAGTAACCTAAGGTGCTTTGGAAGGTGATAAAGGCAAGAGGGTCACTAAGACCAATGTCTGGGTGAAGATAAAGAGGAATAGGAAGTATCTTCAAGGACTTGAAGATAACTTTTAAAGAAAGAAATAAGGGAATGGTTTGTCAAGCAACAAGGACTTTGAACGCAATAGATTGCAAACTAAGTCAGGCTTAAGGCCCAACTCTAGGATATAAGCCCAGCTTATATACAAAAGGGCAGCTACCTGACTAAGCATACAAATGTAGAGAACAATGGAGTCACTAACAATAGGCATCACAGAACAATGGAGTCATGAACAATGGTGGTCACAGACTACCATAAGAAGAGGACAATAGGAATCATACAAATGGAGGGAACAATAGGGTTCCTGACAAGATGGCTCTGTTGTACAGATAAGCAGTCATGTGAGTCGAGGTCATGTGATCGTATAAGTACATAATGGTCAAGAAAAGAAAAGAAAAATGTGGGCCAAGTGCCCAGGAGCGTAACATCTGGTGCATATTATAAACCTTGCAACACAGGCACTGATTACCACACATAGCAAATCCAAACACTACAACCCAGCAGAGCCCGATGCTGATCTTCAAGTCATAGGTGACAATGTTGGGTGTGATGTGGTTGGACTTGTGCAGACCATATGTGTTAAGGTACTATGTTCAGCTCTTTCTACGATCCACATCTGACTCCTGGAATCCAGGCCCATTCCTCTGCAAAACAGAAACAGTGTTTTGCAGATATTCAAATGTGCAGGGAAGTCACATATGTTTGCCAACTGCTCATTGACATGCCAGTTTATTGGTCCTCAACATATGTCATGACTTCATGTGCTGAGGAGATGCATGATGTATGACACACTGCAATTTCACAGCTGTTACTGATATTCAATTCCAGATTGTTGACATTTTTGTCTATGAGATTGGCAGAGATGAGAAGGACCTTGTGAAGCATCATAAAATCAACCATTTACAACTCAGTTCTGTGGAGTGGGAGCAAGTAAAGCTATTCAATGACCTCCTAGCAGTACATTGTTGAAAATCCTTTTATCATGGCACAATTGACTGATTATAAATTTACAACATGATATAGCATGCCAACAATGCTCAACATGCATTCTTGTTGGATCAAGCAGCAACCTTACATCTTGCATTGCCTGTGCTTGAGGCACTCCACAAAGCATGGATGACCCGATCAACTTGCAAGAAATACTGAAGTTTTTTTCCTGCCCTGCAAGCTGGCTTGACAAAGATTGAAGAGTACTATAACTGGACTGCTGAATCAGATGCATATACATTTGCTATGCATTGCATGCAGCTCCTCACTGTTCCTTACCCCAGCTCACATATCTTATAGTCCTTGATCCATCCCAAAAGACAGAACATATTTGGAAATATTGGGGTGCCAATAAGTTGGGTAGTGTCCTCAAGCATGCAGAGCAAAAAGTAAGTTTCTTATTCTATCTGATGGTGTCTAGGTCATTAACAAATCCCAGTATGAGGAATGCTACCTTGCAATGTACAGAAATAGCCCTGCCCCCCTGCTGAAGAAAACACCAAGTTTGACAACACACAAAGTGGGTGTACTGCTTTGTGAGCTGTCCAACAATGAGGACAACAACAAGGACCCAGATGTTGGGGATCCATCCAGCAGTCAGCATGTCCCATGGCACAGTGACTTCCATGGCTACCTCAATTCAAGGGACAAACTTGGAATGATGAGTATTGTCAAGTGGTAGGGTGTATGTACCCAAAACAAATGCCCTACCCACACTGATATGTCACAGTCACAGTTAAATGCAAATCGATATCCCATCTGAGCATCTCTTGCCTGGGACCACCTTCCTGTCATAGCATCATCAGTATCGAGTGAGCATGCATTTTTGTCTGCAGGAATCACAATCTGCAAACACTGTAGCCAACTCAAGCCAGACATTGTCAAGGCCTTACAGTTTATGAAGTGCCTCTATTGCCAAGAACTCCTGTTTCGTGAAGAGCCAAGCACCACATTTAAGGGTGAGGAGGAGGAGTTTGAGGTTATTGGTGATGTGGCTTGAGGTGAGGAAGGAGCAGAGGGAGAAAAGGGTTGGGATGGCTTAGTTGGTGACCTCCAGGACAATGAGGGTTTCCAGGATTTTGATGCTGATGATGTTTTCATTCAGACCATTCTGTAGGGACTCATTTAATTAAGTGGGACTCATTTTAGAAGTGTCCTATGGATTACTTGGATGATCTCAGCACTCATCACTCCCACCTGGGATTGTCATCAGTATCATATTGCCTTCTTTGCTGATAAAGGTGCAGTGGAGGAAGACAGCCAGGCATGCTGCTGTGGCAGGTGGCAAGGATGATGGACCCATTTAATCAGTCCTTATGCTGAAGCCCAGGCTTAAGCCCAAGCCCAGCCCAAGCCCAGCCTGAGCCCTTGACTAGGGCCTCTCCAAGTTTTTGCAAGCCCAAGCCCTATCAAGCCCAGCCCAAGCCTGGGCTTTTGAGCTGAGCTGAGCCCTGCAAATCACTAACCCTTAGGTGAGGGGTAAAGGTTTTGGTGGGTAAGGGTGTGACCAGCCTTAGGTGATCGTTATTACTCATATGGTACAGCCTTCGTAAGTCGTGGGAACCGGCCCCTGACGCTTAGTGATCAGATGACTGATGCTATGTAATGTGCTTACTGATCTAGTTGGAGTCACTTAGTGATCCTAGTAGTACCTTAGTCATAGCATGTATCTGGCTTACTACATGGTGATTAGTCGTACTTGTATCTTAGCATAAAAGAGGTTTGCTGCTGTCCCTAAGACAGCAAGTTGAATCTCCTGTCAATTCAACTCCCTTCTCATCTCTTACATCTTGTTATGTTCTGTGGACTTACTTTTTTCTTTTCTATGCTTACCAACCTTTTCCCATCATGTGACTGCTTACTTGATACATCACCTGACTGCTTTCTTGCTTACTTGACTGTTTTCTTGTCACCATAGGAACACCAGCTCATTCCTAAGATCATTGTACTTGTTTCCGCTATCTTTAGTTTGCCAGCTCATAACTAGGATCGCTCTTCTAGTTATTTGTCACTCCTACTAACTGCTGTACTTGTTTTCCGTCATTACTAGTACAGGTACTAGTAGTATTATCCCTTAGTCATGGTAGCTGCCCTCATGTATATAAGCCGGTCTTATTTCTAGAGTTGGGCCTTAAGCCTGACTTGGTTTAATACCCAATCTTGTTGCTTCCACTGTGAGACTTCTAAAAGTCTTTTCTTCATTTCTTGAGTCATCTCAAAGTTCCTTTTGAGACTCTCCTTTCCTCTTGCTCATCTCCCAGACCTTGGATTAAGTTCCACTTCATCCTTTTACCCCCTACATTGTGCTAAGGGTTAGTAGCCCCTTGCGACTACGCTTTGCTGCCACACATATCTTTGCGCACATCGCGCCTTAAGGTTCTTGGACCTTAACACAAGTCAGGCTTTCTTCAGACACCCTTGAAACACAGGACAAATACCAGCAACCCTGGTGGCAGTAGTACTTATCGGAACTCTCGATCAAGACAAAAGAGTTCATAGGAGACAACAGGACGATCTCCCAGAACATGTCAAAGGCAAAGCATACTTTGAATTCCACGGATCTGGACACAGAGATACCGGATACTACATCAACCTCCCAAAGAAAACACATGGAGCTGTTGAATTCGTCAAAGTAGAAGATGAAGATTACTGGGTAAAACTCCTCTGGAAAAACGACCAGTGGATTACAAACCAAGGAGGAGTACTTCATACCCCAAAGCTTGGCTCTTGGAGAGAAACAGACCCTCAGCACCCACATTATATCAACCCAGAACACTTTAGCCCAACACTTTACACCGCTACCAAACAACTGGAAGAAGAAATCCTTGCAGGAGGAGTTCATCACATTGCAACCCTCCAAGGAAGCCATCCGTTCACAGAACAAGCACCTATCCTCCCCCAAATTGAAGCAGGAGTTCACCAAGGAATCCCTATTCCTCTTGACACCATCCCAGCAGGCGCTGTTCAACCCCAGTTATCCATTCAAACCACAATGGCAGAACAAATCGACACCACTATCGCAGGACCAGAAGTGCAACCGCAACCCAATATTAATGTTATCAACCATAACACCAATGGTGCACTCAAAGGAAATCCTCCACCTATCTTCGATGGAGACAGATCCAAAAGCAGAACCTTCCTAACCGCTTTCTACCTCTGGAGGTTGACCAACAAACATAACGACACTATGAGGAAGCCTTACTCACATGTTACCACCCTCCTTTCCTACATGAGCGGACCACAAGTAGACTCTTGGAAGGAGGAACAGCTTGACAAACTCATCGAAGAAATAGATGATGGAACCCAGGAAACGGATGAAACACTCTGGGACAACTTCATAGAAAACTTCAAACAAGCATACACCAATACAAACCTCAGAGAAGAAGCATACCAGGCACTATGCAAACTTCGCCAGAAAGAAAGCCTAGACAAATTCTTTGCCAACTTTAAAAGGCTAGCCAAAGATGCTAATGTAGCACTCGATGATCGTAGCACCATCAAACTCCTGAAAAACGCCTTAGCAGGACCACTTACCCAATCAGTTATCCAACTTCCTAGATATGACGTTAGTGCTGACCCTGGCTGGACCTTCAAGAAATGGGAAACAGAAACTAGAAAACAGCATCTCAAATGGAAAACCGGGATGCAGTATACTAAACCAATCGACCCACGACAACAGGCAATGTACAGAGCGTTCGGAATTAATCTGAACCGCAGAGGAAACAATCGCAGAGGACATACCAGTGGACCAGGACGCTGCACCACCTCTCAAGGAGGATACCACATGGATGTCGATGCTGCAAAAACAGGCAGAGGCATACAACACTCCAAAGCAAAGAAAAACAAGTTAATGGCAGGAAATCAATGCTTCTATTGTGAAATCCAAGGACACCGTGCCAAGGACTGTCACAAGAAACAAACAGACCGCTGCAACTATGAAAGTGGAACCAATAACAGTCCTGGCAATAACAGGTCCACTAATTATCCTGGAAAAGGTGAACCTACCACCAACCGCATTGCACCCGTCGCACCAGACATGACCCCTGGAGATATTTCCAATTTCTTGAAAGATAACATGGGCTTGCTTGACGAAGATACCAAGCTGAGCATTGTTGAATCTCTTATGCCAAAGGATTTTACCAAAGCCCAAAACTAGCTGCCATAGTTAGGGCATTCCGACTTGATAGTGTGTTTGTAAACAAGTCAAATTCAATACAAGTTAAAATTTTGCTATCACACTATCGAGGGAAGGCAGAAGAAATCGCATTACTAGACACTGGAGCTACTGAAAATTTTATCGATCACACCACTGTTGCTTGTCTACGCCTAGGAACCAAGAAACTCCCCTATAACCAACCTGTTTATAATGTCAATGGAACCCTCAATCAACATGGTATTATTACTCATGCTTGCGATCTACTAGTCACCAAAGGAAACAAGAAAACATGACAATGTTTCTTTGTCACCAACCTTGGACATGACAGGTTCATCTTGGGATCAGGGAGCTGCACGGGTCTACCTGCAGAAACCCGTGGGCTTTCTAGCAAGCCCAGGATCGCCACAATCGGCCCAGAAATGACTGAGATATGGTCAAAACAATGTTTGGACCATATCTCAGTTATTTCTGGGCCGATTTTGATGATCCTGGGCTTGCTAGAAAGCCCACGGGTTTCTGCGGGTAGACCCGTGCATTTCCCTGCTTGGGATACCCATGGTTCAGGGAATTTCAACCAGATATCAACTGGGCTAATGGCATGCTAAGGGGACCCGCAATTCACATGGAAACCCTACTCCTTGGAACCCTCCAACGCGCTAAAACATGGATCAAAAACAAAGCACCAGCAAATGAAGATCTCATACTAGAAGCACAACAAACTAGGTGCACCCCATGGATAGGAGTAACCCCTTTAGAAATGAGGGGAGGCCCAGTGGAGGTCAACCGCACCCATACAGCAGTAGAAATGGCCCATAAGTATGCATCGAAACATGGGAAAGAGGAGGTAAAACTCCCTAAAGAATTCAAACGTCATACAGCACTATTTTCAGATGAAGAGGCAAACAAATTCCCGCCAACTAGTGGCAAAGGAGACCACAAAATTGTACTCCTAGACACTGCCCCTACCCGCTTCAATTGTAAAGTCTACCCATTATCACGAGACGAACAAGAAGCAGAAGACAAATTCTTGGATGAAAACCTAGCCAAAGGATATATCGCACCATCAGACTCCCCATATGGTTTTTCCACATTTATGGTCCCAAAGAAAGACTCAAAGGAGAAACGATATATTATTGACTATCATCCCCTCAATAATGTCACTTGAAAGGATGTCACCCCACTTCCAAACCTCAAGCAATGTATTGAAAATTTACAAGGAATGGAATTATTCAGTAAATTCAACATTCGTTGGGGCTACAACAATATCCACATCCGAGAAGGCGACCAATGGAAAGCCGCATTCAAAACACATCAAGGCCTCTTTGAACCAAAAGTCATGTTCTTTGGCATGTCAAACTCCCCTGCCAGTTTTCAACACTTCATGAATGGCATACTGGAAGAATTATACAAGCACTTCAAGCAAAAAGGTATCCATGATATTTGACGCATGATACAGAACTACATGGATGATTGTGGTCTTGGCACATTACTCAAAGATATAGCGCTCCACATCAAAATCATTCACTATCTATTCAACCTCCTTGCACACCATGGACTCCACCTCAAATTATCAAAGTCGGTCTTTATGCAACCCCAAATGGACTTCTTGGGTGTCAGGATATCTAAAGATGGAGCTACTATTGATCCAGCTAAAGTCGCAGGACTCAGGGATTACCCAAGAGAACTCAAAGACCAACGCCAAGTCTGAGGATTCCTAGGAGTCGCCGGTTATCATCACATGTTTTGTGCAAACTTTTCCATTATTGCCACACCACTCACCAAACTTACTGGGAAAACTGTACCATTTGAATGGGGTCAAGAACAGAAAGACGCACAAGAGAAACTTATCACCCTTATCACCAATGCCCCAGTACTTGTCAAACCAGACCCAAGTTGCCAATTCGAACTTGAAACGGATGCATCACAAATTGGCACAGGAGCAATACTCTATCAACGCGACCCCCCAACCAAACATGTTGACAGAACAGAGAAATTAGGCCCACGAAGACCAGTAGGATTCCATTCCCAAAAATTTACCACAACCAAACAAAACTACCCCATATATGATCATGAATTTCTAGGTGTCATACATGGTCTACGATGCTGGTCCCACCTACTCAAAGGAACAGCAATCCCAGTCCTGGTGTTCACAGACCACAACAACCTACGCTACTATAGGGACCCTAGAAAAATTGGTCCACAGGTCGCTGGCTACCTACCGGAAAGGGAACAATACAACATAATTTTGGAATATAAACCTGGTACAACAAATTATGCAGACACCCTATCCTGACAACCTGACTATGAAGGAATAAACCCTGCCAATGAAGACGTCACTGTTTGGCCTGACAAATATTTCTGTGAAAACCACACCACAATTCGTGTATTCGACATGGATAGCATTGGCGATAAACTGGATAGCAAGGTCAAACTAGCGCAATACTCCAATCAACCAAAACTCAAGCAATGGGCACCATTACATAATCTATCCCTACTTGATGGCACTCACTGGTATCACAGGACTGCCCTGGTTGTCATGGCAGACAACAGCCTTAGGAGGGGAGTAATTTCCCTTTTTCACGACCATGTGACCACCAGGCATCCCGGGATCACCAAAACCCTCCAACTAATTGCACCCTACTACTGGTGGCCCAACATAAAATTCTTCGTCACTGAATACATCAAGGGATGTGCTACTTGCCAAATGACCAAAGTCAACACTCATCCTACCCATCCACCCATGTTTCCTATCACCCCCGCAGACAATGCGCAACCTTTTGAGACTGTCGCAATGGATTTCATCACTAAACTCCCACAGTCAGGAGGTTTTGACACCATTCTTACAATCACGGACACCGACTGCTCCAAAGCGTCCATCTTCATCCCCTGTCACAAGACCATTGACTCAGAAGGAGTCGCATTACTCTATCTCAATCACGTCATTCCCCACTACGGCATTCCCCATAAAATCATCTCAGACCGTGATGTCTGCTTTGTCTCAAAATTCTCAACAGAACTCTGTTGAATTCTTAACATCCATCAGAACATCAGCATAGCATATCACCCTCAAACTGATGGAGCAAGTGAAAGAACCAATCAAACCTTAGAACAATATCTCCAAGTATTCTGCGGAACACAACAGAACAACTGGCACGCATGGCTCCCGCTTGCTCAATATACCAAAAACTCATGGCCATCCGCAACCACCAAGAAAACCCTGTATGATTTGCTCATCGGATACACTCCCCAAGTACATCAACCCACTAGAAAAACCACCATTCCCTCCCTAGAAGAACGACACTCATCCATCGAAGAAGCCAGGAAAGCTGCCCAAGAGGCCCAACATAAAGCGCAAGAATCCTGGATCAAAGAACATCCACAGTTCATACCATTTCCCATAGGATCGAAGGTCTGGCTAGAAGGAACAAATCTAAAATTACCCAGCAACATCATGCCCAAGCTTTCCCCAAGGAGATACAGACCTTTTAAGGTAGTCTCCCAGATATCAAAAGTCGCTTACAAACTCAAACTCCCTTCCACCTGGAAAATCCATAACGTCTTTCATGCTTCCCTTCTCACACCCTACAAAGAAACTGACCAACATGGACCGAACTTTCTGGAACCCCCACTGGAAATACTAGATGGTGAACCGGAATGGGAAATTCAGAAGATTCTCAAAGAGAGGTCTTTTGGCTGTTGGAAGAAGAAGCAATACCTCGTGCGCTGGAAGGACTATTTGCCAGCTCATGATTCATGGGTTAACGCCAAGGATCTCCACGCTCCGGAGTTATTATTGGACTTTCAAAATACCTCGAGCAGTATAAGAACCCTCTCCCTTGACAAGTCACCCCCAGCATGTCCAACCAGGCATTCTATACCTTCACTATCAACCCCCCTTTCAATTTGTTCCGTCACCTCTTCAGAGACCTCACTATCTGGCCCAGCCATAAGTTCCACATCTTCACCCCAACTGCCCAGAAGACTTCGTCGCTGTACCGAACGATCCACCCCACTCACACTCACGCCCTTGAACACTCCCGTTTCTGTAAGGAGCATTACTGCCCCTACCACCGCTGAATGCCCATCAACTTCACTCAGCCAGCACACTTCAGCTATGTCTACATCAGACCAGGAGGTACCACAGTCCATACACAGCAGTCCATCTATGGCAACAGGGACATTACCCTTTTCTCCACAATCGTCCCAGTCACCGGACTTACCTACCATTGCTGGACTAGAGGTCACTGCTATGGTGACCAATACTTACTCCAATCTGAGGATAGCTTTGAGCAGCTTCCCGGGTGCATCACAAGGTCAACCACCGTCCTTCCCCACCCCCATACTTGGCCGCACTTCACCATCCCCTATCCCAATCCCACCACGTATCTCCCATTAGAGCAAGGACAATATGGCTTGAGCACCATCCCCCTCCCCCCTGTTGACCTTACCCCCAACCCCATTACTCCAATGCCAGCACCGTCGCCCTCTATCACCCCAGCCATCCAGCATCCACTCAAACATAACCATGGACGAACTCCCTGACAACAAGATACTTACACTAGTGGGGCAGATCCCCTCTTCAGGAATGGTTCGCCTTGTGAGAAGGCAATGCAGAGCCTTGTTGAAGTACATGGAGGCTCAGGAACATATAACTGGGGCTCTTTCAGCCTGGACAGAGGATCTCCTCCCAGCAATTAATATTCTAGGAAACACTGAACTCGACGACCAGATCTTTACCACCACCTTCCGTGACTATACTGCCATCAAACACCTTTTTCTCATCCCTCAAATCCTTGACAAAATTGAGGGCTACATGACAGATGACGACGTTCAAAGTGACGAACCAGTTAGATTCGCTACGTATAACCCCACCATTTCTCTCTCTTCCACTCCTAGCCCCATCCCCAATGTTCCCCAGCTCACCAAACAACTTAACGACCCGAACCATCCAGGAGCTGGGTGGGGTGAGTACAACTGCGGTGATACACGGCAGTACCCCCTTGTCTTCCTCAATGAGTACAGGCAAGACAAAATAGCACGATATGTCACTTTTAGGCAAATCGGAGTTGACACTCACATCGTAGGGGTCCGCAAGCAAGGGGATCCCAAGTACTCCATCCCTCTTCACGCACATGCACACCCCTCTCCCAATTTTAACCATCTTGGGGTCAAGGACTACAACCTTAACATCTTCCACCCCTCTTCCACATCTTGACTTCTCATCGACAACACCATTATAGATCTCAAAGACCCTGGTGTTGTCGCTGACATATACAGATATCGAGTGCATCAGAGTGAACTCAAGGTGGTAAAGCGCCAACAAGTTGAGCTTGATAGAAGGGAAGAAAGTGCTCAAAGCAAGCTCAGCACAGTAGAATGCCACCTCACTTATGCCGCGGTCTGCACTCGACTCGTTCCCCACCTCAATCGCATTCGTTCTCCCTCCACTAACACTATTCACATTCCCCATATTTTCGTGGCTCAAGGACTGCCCAATGTCAAGGAAGGGGAAGACAGTCTCAAGTGCCACGCCATCTTAGGCAAGTGGCGTCAAGGAGGCAAGCCCAAGTTCCCCTATTGCCTCAAGTGCAATAAGTCGCACCCCAATCACGTCAAGGAGGAGTGCCCCCTCTGGAAGACGTGCTGCTGGTGTCTTAGTACCCAGCATGCACACAACGACTGCCCTATTCCCCACAAGCAGTGTGACACCAAGTTTTGCGCCATCCCCGCTATTCACCCCAACTTTGGGGATAGGTGCACTGCTATGTCATCCCCCACTTTGTGTCACAAGTTGGAGTTGGCTTGCACTGACTATGACAAGGACCTCTATCAGTGGGAGGCTTAGGGTCGTATGGTAACAACCACCATAGGGGGGGCATCATGTTACATTCTGTAGACTTACTTTTTTCTTTTCTATGCTTACCAACCTTTTCCCATCACCTGACTGCTTACTTGATACATCACCTGACTGCTTTCTTGCTTACTTGACCATTTTCTTGTCACCATAGGAACACCAGCTCATTCCTAAGATCATTGTACTTGTTTCCGCTATCTTTAGTTTGCCAGCTTATAACTAGGATCGCTCTCCTAGTTATTTGTCACTCCTACTAACTGCTGTACTTGTTTTCCATCATTACTAGTACAGGTACTAGTAGTATTATCCCTTAGTCATGGTAGCTGCCCTTATATATATAAGCCGGTCTTATTTCTAGAGTTGGGCCTTAAGCCTGACTTGGTTTAATACCCAATCTTGTTGCTTCCACTGTGAGACTTCTAAAAGTCTTTTCTTCATTTCTTGAGTTGTCTCAAAGTTCCTTTTGAGACTCTCCTTTCCTCTTGCTCATCTCCCAGACCTTGGATTAAGTTCCACTTCATCCTTTTACCCCCTACATTGTGCTAAGGGTTAGTAGCCCCTTGCGACTATGCTTTGCCACCACATGTATCTTTGCGCACGTCGTGCCTTAAGGTTCTTGGACCTTAACACATCTTGCTATAAGTGGGCACTAGGACGTTACTCTAGTGTGGGAACCACTTCTTCCAAATCGACTACAACTTGGCATCAAGCTATCCATATGACATACCACCAAGTTAAGACCACTTATTCAACCCAACACTGAATCAGTGTTGCCCTCACTTTGTGGTGGTGACAAAGGGTAAGGGTACAAATTAAAT
>Ga0307510_10003594_pt1 | contig 18101 bp, 15 predicted proteins | sample 12_EM_MG_FD_207224 | JGI IMG/M metagenome (GOLD analysis project Ga0307510, IMG submission 207224) | Populus trichocarpa ectomycorrhiza microbial communities from riparian zone in the Pacific Northwest, United States - 12_EM | ecosystem: Host-associated > Plants > Roots > Unclassified | place...
CCGTGAGCTGCGACTGACCATAAAAAAGCTGGACCTCATCGGAATAATATAATTCGCAACCCAGGTCGACAATCTCTTCGTGCAGCAACTGGCTGCCCAGGGTATCGAGCTGGCGGTCGAGAAAACGTGAGCTGCGGTGGATGACCGAGACCCTGATAGCCATTTCGCGCAGGGATGCAGCCAACTCAAGTCCCAGCAGACCGCCGCCTACTACGACGACATGTCCGCCGGTAGGCACCTGTTCCCTGAACCGGTCGGCATCTGCACGGCTTCGCAACGTGAAGATACCATCCAGGGCCGGTATATTTTTGGGCAGGGCCGCGCGGCTGCCCGTCGCGAGGATAAGACGATCGTAGTATGTAGTGACTCCTGTAGAATCGATGACGTATTTGTCTTCGCGGTTTATGGACTCGATGCTGACGCCCCGGCGTAAATCGATATCGTTGTCCGTCTCTTCTTCATCAGTCATGCGCACCAGGTCCTTCCAGCTCTGTGTCCCACTGATATAGTCGGGCAATTGCACGCGATTGTAAAAGGGCTGATCTTCCTTGTTAAAGACAATGATCTCGTCGTCCTGGTTGAGGGCACGGTAACTCCGGACAAAGCCATGCGCCCCGGCTCCCGCACCTACGATGACGATCCGTTCCTTTTTCTTTTTATATCGTAATACCTCAACGGCGCAGAACTTAAAATCAGGTTCTTTGGAAACGGGGTCTACCAGGTTGTTGGTTACGTTGTTGACCCGGTTGAGATCGTTGCCAAGGATCTTTCCCCAGTGCATGGGAAGAAAGACCGTGCCTTTCTTTACGCTATCGGTCAGCTTAGCCGGCACCCGCACTTCTCCGCGACGGGATCGGACCACGACAATGTCATCCGCCATCAAACTCAGGGCGCGGGCATCCGCAGGATGGATCTCCAGGTAGGCCCGGGGGATATGCTGTTTTAGCTTGTTGACCTTTCCCGTCCTGGTCATGGTATGCCACTGATCACGGATACGGCCTGTCGTCAGGATAAAGGGATAATCGGGGTCCGGCAGCTCGCTGCGTAATTCGTCATCTGCAGCATGAAAGACAGCTCTGCCTGAAGGAGTATGGAATTTTCGGTCGGTGAACAGGCGGGGTGTACCTACCTCGCCATTACGTGCCGGATCGTTGTGACTGCCGGCCGGATAAGGCCATTGTACCGAACGGCGTCGTCGAAGTATTTCATAATCCAGGCCAGTGATATCGATGGAGGTGCCGGCGGTCAGCAAGGCATGCTCGCGGAAAATAGCAGCGGGTCCGCTATAGTCAAAACCCGGGAAGCCCATCTTCTGCGCCAGTCGACATAGGATCGTAGTATCGGGCAGGGCCTCGCCGGGAGCGTCGAGCACTTTGTCCAGCAGGCTGATCCTTCTTTCGGAATTGGTCATGGTCCCTTCCTTCTCCGCCCAGGTGGCGGCAGGCAGGATCAGGTCGGCATAGGCCAGGGTCTCGGGTTTGTTGCTGACCTCCTGCACGACGACGAATTTTGCTTTCTTCAGCGCGGCCTCGGCCTGGCGGATATCGGGCAGGCTGACCAGGGGGTTAGTCCCCATGATCCAGATCGCTTTTAGCCGGCCTTCGGCGAGGGCTGCGAACATCTCGGTAGCGGTCAGCCCTGGTCGGGCGGAGATAGGACCGCTGCCCCAGTATTCCTCCACCTGCCGGCGGTGTTCGGGATTGGAAAGGTCCCGGTGTGCGGGTAGGAGATTGGCCAGACCGCCTACTTCCCGGCCGCCCATGGCGTTGGGTTGCCCGGTCAGGGAAAAGGGACCGGCGCCGGGCCGCCCTATCTGTCCTGTCAGCAGATGAAGATCGATAAGAGAAAGCACTTTGTTTACTCCGCTGACACTTTGGTTCAATCCCATTGTCCAGAAGCTGATATGCCCCCCGGACTCTCCTATCCAGGTCGCGGCCTGACGGATATCCGTTTCGGACAGCCCGCAGAGAAGTGCCGCCTCTTCCACCGATCGGGCGAATACCCGTTCCCGATAGTCTTCAAATTTTTCGGTATGATCGCGGATAAATTCCGGACTAAAGGTCCCCTGCTCGATCAGGATGCGGCCGATGGCATAATGGAGGGTCATGTCCGTGCCGGGGTTCAGCGGCAGGTGGAGATCGGCTGCGACGCAGCTGTCGGTGCGGCGCGGATCGGCGACAATGATCTTTACGTCTGGATGAGCCGCTTTATGGGCCTCCACGCGTCGCCAGAGGATGGGATGGCACCAGGCGGGATTTGCGCCGGTAACAAAAAAGCAATCGGCCAGCTCGATGTCCGCGTAGCTGACCGGAACGCTGTCCTCGCCAAGCGCCATCTTATAGGCTGCGACGGCACTGCTCATACAGAGCCTGGAATTACTATCGATATTGTTGCTGCCGATAAATCCCTTCATCAGCTTGTTGACCACATAATATTCTTCTGTGAGACATTGTCCGGATACATAAAAGGCAACGGAGTCAGGACCATATTTACTGATAAGGGTTCGAAAAACCGCGGCAGCCCGGTCCAGCGCCTCGTCCCAGCCGACACGCTGCAGGGGCATATGTCGTGCCGGCCGCATCTGGGGAAAGAGCAGCCGGTCGCTGCGGTCGTTGGAGGTATGATGAAGATTCAGTCCCTTGCTGCACAACATTCCTTTGTTCACAGGATAATCAGCACTGCCTTCGACGGAGATCCTGCCTTTTTTATCTTTGTGTACGGTGACGCCGCAGCCTACACCGCAATAACAGCAGGTGGAGAAGTAGCGTTCGGTGTGACGAGGGTTGACAGACATGAATAGATAAATTTTTTAGGCCGTCGCTGGCGCCGTCATTTCCGGCGTGGTAGCCGGCGACGCCTTTCGAAACCGGGTAACCGATACGATAGCAGCAATGATCACTACCGCTAGCCCGATATAGGTAAAGGCCTGGCCATAGGTGATGGATTCCGATTTAAACAGGAAGCCAAACAACATTCCGCCCAGGTTGCCGCCCGCACCTACTACCCCGCTGATAAGACCTACATTTTTTTCGTTAATAAAAGGGACGATACCATATACAGCGCCATTGGCCATTTTCAGAAAGAGGGCAAAGGTCAGCATGAAGGCAATAGCGATCGGGAAGCTCGGTGCATGTGCAAAGGCGATGAGTCCCAGTCCTTCGAGCAACAGGGCTGCGGCCAGCAGGCTTCCTTTTCCGCGCATGCCCCAGCGGAAGCCGGCACGGTCGGAGAAATAACCTCCAAGCGCACGCGCAAAAAGGTTCATAAAACCAAAGAGACCTGCCCAGAAGCCGGCGCTATGCTGCGACAGATGAAAGGTGTCTACGAAATGCAGCGAGGCTACATTGTCAAAGGTGATCTCCATGCCAAAACACATGGCATAGGCCATCGTCAGTGCGACTATCCGCCAGTCGGCAAGGACGGACCAGTCCGTGGAGCGGGAAGCAGCAGCCGGATTACCAACCTCCGAATAATTCCCCGCCGGAGTATCCTTTGTGTATTTGTAATATAAAAAGGCCACTATCCACATCATGACTGCCGGCACGATCATAGCATAACGCCAGGCCATATGTGGTGCATAACCAAATCCCACGATAGCCGAGAAGATGATGGGCATGACCATATTGGTCACTCCCCCGCCCAGGTTACCCCAGCCGCCGGTAACTGCATTGGCCGTGCCCTTTATATTTGAGGCAAACATCATCGAAGTATGGAATTGGGTGATGACAAAAGAGCCGCCTATAACACCGATGGCCAGTCGAAATAAAAGAAAGCTGGTATAGTCTGTCGCCAACCCGGCGAGGAGTACGGGTATCGAACCGACGAGGAGAAGACGTACGGCCGTCTTGCGTGGTCCGAGCCGGTCGCACAATTTGCCGATGAGCAGACGGGCGATGATGGTCGAAGAGACAGATGCAATAATGGTGTTGCCGACCTGTGCTTTTGACAACCCCAGGTCTGCGCGGATGGCAGGCATCAGGGGAGCAAGGCCAAACCAGCCGAAGAAGCAAACGAAGAACATGAGCCAGGTGATGTGGAAGGTACGCATCTGAACCGTATTGAGAGAGAAAAGACGGATACGGTCGAGGGGGCCTGCCGATGCGGCAGCTGTTAGCGGTGTTGGAATTTTGTTCTTCATATCAGTCAGTTTTATTTGGTCAGAAAATCAGGTCTTATATTTAATTGCAGATAGGCCCAGGTGGCGTTGAGCCTGGCAGTTCCGGGGCTGATCCCTTTCGCATATTCCATGCTGTGGGAAGCGGCCAGGCCGCAAAATCCGGTTTCAAGCGTGACTGCCTTGCTCAGCTGGTAGTCCGCGATCAGGTCGACTTCGCTGCCAAGGTAACGGGAGAGGCTATTGCCCTTCAGATCCTTTTGCGCGGCAGCAAGGCCAAAATAATGATAAGCCAGCTCCAGCGTCAGACGGTGGTCGCGGGAGCTATATTTTTCTTTTGCAAAAGGGTTGTTGAGACCGCCGGTAGCCGATCCGGAACCGGCATAGAAAAAGTCCATCGCACCCCAGAACTTATGCGGCGTCCCATAAAGCGGATCGAAGCGGTGATTGGTGGAGGAAGCAGAGAAGGCATTGTTCCCTGAAAGATAATCCCAGCCAAGGGTCGTGGAAAATAATTTTCGGTTATATGTAAGGGATAGTGTCGATGTATAGGCTGACAGGTTCAGACCATCGCGGTCCTTGCCCGCCTGGTAATAAAATCCGGCTTGCAGGCTCCAGTCATTACGATGACTTAGGGGAGTGTTCAGCAGCAGTCCGGTTGTGACGCGGGCATTGACACCCGGTTGATTGAAGTGTCGTCCATAAATATACCCCGTGTCGGAGCCGGCGATATTACGGACCGAATCCAGTCGATATTTTCCAAATTCATCGGCAAAGACCAATCCTGTAAGCCGGGCGCGGCCGATGGAGCGAGCTACGTAGAGGAACTGCATGGACTTATAATCCTGGTTAGCTCCATTGGTGCCGGGAGCCGCGGCCAGGGCCGGGCTGCCATTTCGCGCGCTGAGACCGGCGGCATTTGTTAGCGGGATAAAAGCTGCGGGCACCGGTGCGAGGTTGCCCCTGCTATCCTTTATATAAGGGGGCAGGTTAGCCGGTGTATAGTAGGTACCGTTATAATTAATGGCATCTGTATTCTGGTTGAAAGCAGCCCCCAGATCGGCCTGCCACCCGCCATGCCGAAGCCGGAAGACGATGGCGTCGTGACGACGGGCTTGTTGGAGCCAGTCCAGATTGCCCAGCAGACGCTGGTCATCATATACCAGTTCCTGTCTGCCGACGCGAACGCTGAAATAGTCCACGGCGGAATGAGCAAAAGAGCTGTCTGCCTTGTTCGCCAGGACGATCTCGGCCCATGCCTCATGCACGCTAAGACGGCTGCCATCTGCATTGTTGATAGTGGAAGCGTCGGCGCCCCATACGCGGACATCCTGTACAGAAGCCTGAAAGATCACCCGGGAGGAGCGATAGTTAAAGCTGAGCCGTGCCCGCTGGGATGTAAGAAAGGCGGGTTTCGAACCGGCTGTTTCCAGCGTGCCATAGCCGTCGCGGAGTTCGGTCCGTGTACGGAGCTGTCCTGTCAGCGTGAGCTGGGCACGGGAAGACAGGGAAAGGCTTGATAAAATGATGATACTCATCCCTTTTAAGAGTTGTTGCAGATACATAAGACTTGTTGTTTTGGTTACAGGAAGTTCAAATGGAAGCAACCGGGATGGATGGCAATCGGAGACAATTAAGCAGTGAAATAATATATTAAAATATAATTAATCTAATATCAAATCATTTGGCAGCGACAAAAAACAATCAATTATATTATCTATGTAATAAAAATAAGGAAACTAATCAGATTTTCCTCCTACCAAACATGATTTATTCATATATTTATTTTATTTATATAATATAAAACCGGGTTATCACATCTAATTTGCGTTTATAAAACTAATTTGCGCAGGTATAAGTACTAAGTTTAATAGATGAAGAAGAAAAACAACAATTGCGATCTGAAGAGCTGTTTTCTTTGCCAGCGGTGCTTACCGGAATGGCTGCCAGCAGTGCAGACGCAGCGGAAGAACCTCCATTTTAAAAAGGGGGAGCTGATTTTCGAGGAAGGGGAAGAAGTAAGGGGCATTTACTTTGTGAATAGTGGGACGGTGAAGGTGCATAAGAAATGGGGGACGGAAAAGGAGTTGATCATCCGTTTTGCCCAAAAGGGAGACATATTCGGGCACAGGGGGCTCGGCCATGAACATCATTATCCTATTTCTGCGACGGCACTTGAACCGGTCAGCGTTTGTTATGTCGACCTGGAGTTCTTTCAGACCTCTCTCAAAGTGAACCAGGAATTCATGTATGGTCTCCTGCTTTTTTTTGCCGACGAGCTACAGGAGTCCGAGCGCAAGATGCGCAACCTGGCGCATATGCAGGTAAAGGGAAGGGTTGCACAGGCCTTATTAAGCTTAGAGGACAAATTTGGACGCTCGCCGGAAGGTCATATCGGCATTACGTTGAGCCGCCAGGATCTGGCTTCCCTGGTTGGCGCCACCTATGAGACGGTCTTTCGCATCATCAACGAGCTGGCGCAGGAAGAGCTGATCGAATTGGATGCAAAGAATATCACCATCACCGATGCCGTCAAATTGCACGATTATACAAAAGAATAACAAAGGACTTCTTCGCCTCCGCCAAGATCTTCGCTGCCGGCGGGGTGCAGCGCGAGGGCATTGGCTTGTCTGCCAAGACGGATATCCCCCGAGCCATTGAGGCTGACGGGTGTGAGCCGGACCGGAGCGCCGGACAGGTGTACGGGAAAGAATTCATCCAGCGGCGTTCGTTTCTTCCGGGGCTCCCCCATCGGTAGTCCCAGGGGTTCGGGCGCCGGAAGACCGAGACAGACCTGTAGATAGGGTTGTATGAGCAGGATGGTGTTGACGAGGCAGGAAAAGGGATTGCCGGGCAGCGCAAAGATCATGGAGTTGTTTGGCCCCAGTCCGCACCAGGTAGGCTTACCCGGCCGAATCGCCATTTTGTGAAACAATTTTTGTGCTCCCAGGTCTTCGAGTACACCGGGTACATAGTCTGCGTCACCGGCGGATACCCCGCCACAGAGGATTATGATATCGCTGGGCAGAGCCAGGCCGGATGACTGCGCCGGATCGCCCGTCAGCGCATGTTGCAAATGCTGACGCAACAATACCTGGTCATCGGGTACATGAGCAAAAGCTGCCAGGTCAAAACCTTCTTTTTTCAGAGCTCCCTCGATCAGCCAGCGATTGCTGTTGCGGATCTGTACGGGGCTGATAGGCGCCCCTACCGGCACAACTTCATTTCCCGTGGTCAACAGGGTTATCCGGGGCAGCCTCTCCACCTTCACTTTTGTTTTACCAAGAGTAGCCAGCAAGCCCATGACAGCGGGTTCGCAGCGGCAATTGCGATCGATGACAACGGATCCGGCACGGAGGTCTTCACCGCGGCGGGCAATGTTCTGGAACAGCCGCCAGGGAAAGGCCGGGTTGGAAGGTGCGGGCAGCATACCTGCAGGCAGCGGATCGGACAGCTTGTTTTTTAGCACCATTGTTGCCGGGCCTTCTTCTATGTCTTCCCGGCGGATGATGATATCGGCAGATTCCGGCACGGCTGCGCCGGTCATGATCTTATAACATTCTCCCTCGTTGATCATGTGGATGGGATTATCACCGGCAAACACCGTCTCTGCGATGGTAAACTTTCGAATACCGGTCTCCAGGTCATTGTATCGCAGCGCATATCCATCCATGGTAGCCCGGGGAAAAGGAGGATAGTCCCGGTCGGCAAAGATCGGTTCCGCGAGTACGCGGCCAAAGGCTTCTTCGAGCGGCACCTCTTCGTGGCCAAAGGAATGGGCCTGTTGCAGAACAAGCTGCTGTGCCTGGCGATAGTCGATCAATGTCCACCTCCCTTCATCATTTTACGGGCATGAAATACTGCTGGCAAAATAGCTTCGAGGGATTCTCTTGCCCCGTCGCTGCTTCCAGGCAGGGTTACGACCAGGGTATGACCGATAGATCCCGCCACTCCCCTGCTCATCATCGCCATCGGCGTACGTTGTTGTCCAAATGCCCGCATCGCCTCGGCGATGCCGTCGGCATCCCGTTCGAGCAGTTCCTGAACAGCGCTGACTGTATTGTCGCGGGGGCCAAGTCCTGTGCCGCCGGTCGTGAAGATGAACTGAACGTCCTCCTTTACCCATTCCCTTATCTGCGACTGGATCTCTTCCTTATTGTCGGCAACGATAATGTAGTGTTTCACCCAGGCGTTGACCGCCTCCAGCATCTCCTTTATCAGCTTACCACTTTTGTCTTCCCGCTTGCCTGCGGCCGTGGAGTCCGAGCAGACTAGTACGGCACAGGTAGGCGGCGTGGCAAAATACTTTTCGCGGTCACTTTTCCCGCCTTTCTTTTCGAGCAGCCGGATATGACCTATCTCAAGACCCTTATCCACCGGCTTCAGCATATCATAGATCTCAAGAGCCGCGATCGAAACACCTGTGAGAATCTCCATTTCAATGCCAGTGCGGCCGATGGACCGGGCTTCTCCTTTTATAACTATGCCTGTCCTTCCGGCGACAGCCTCGCCAAAAAGATCTGTATGTAATTCTTTGTCGAGGAACTCGAATTCCATTTCCATGCCGTCAATGGCAACGGGATGACAATGGGGCAGCAATTGCGGGGTTGCCTTGGCACCAAGAAAACCCGCGGCGCGGGCTACGTCGAAAAGATTGCCTTTGGGAAGCTCTTCGTTGCGGATGAGCTCTATCGTCGCGGCGGAGCAGAACAGAATGCCTGCGGCCCGGGCGGTACGCAGGGAGATTTGTTTATGAGTTATGTCGCGCATGCACTTAATTTTTAGCTAACTGCCAGTTTTTTCTTCGTCTTACGGATGGGTGCCTTTTTTGTCTGCGCATTAGCAGCCGGCTTTAACATATAGGGCCGGTTGAATGATTCCTGCGATAGCTTAAAAAGTATGGCCAGCTGCCGGATGATATCTTTGGAAAACCCTTTTTTATAATTGATAATGTCGGAGATCAGACCCGGGCTTACCTCTAATTTTTTGGCAAGGTCTGCGGATTTCATCTGGTGGTCTTTTAATAAAGAACGTAATAACTCTACCGGGTTCAGGTCGCTGAAAATACTATGATCTGCATCCCACTTTTCAATCAGTAAAGTCAGCAAAGCAACTTCATCTTTTATTTCAGTTGTTTTGGGTCGGGAGAAAACAAGCTCTTCCAGTTTTTTGCAGTAGGTATCATACTGCTTTTCGGAAGTGATGACTTTGTATTTTAAAGTTTCCATCCAATTAACATTTAATAGACATTAACAGTGTATTGCATTTTCGCGCCGCATAATTTGTCGTATTCGGCGTGTGTCCCGATCCAGCAGACGAACAGGTGTACTTCCGTTTCGCCAAAAGCATATTGGCAGATCATCCGGTAATTATTACCTCCAACATCGAATATTACCCTGGGGCTTCCTTTACCCAAAAGGTCAGCAGATCGGAAAGTTTGCTTTATATCCGATGGCTTATGCCAATCCGCACCTTTTACCTTTGATAGCCATTCCCCAAAGGGTATATGACTCCCGGCATTTTTCAGGACATAATTCCTGATCGTCTTTGCTTTTATCAGATGAACACGCATGCAATTTAGTCATTTATTGTTTCTAAAATTCACGAAACGTGAATTTTTTTATGAAGCCTAAAGTTCTATAAATAATTTCTAAAGAAATTGGGAACTTTCAGGCTCCAAAATGACTAAAACAGCTGCTTAGGAGAAGATGCCCACATACACTTTATCCCCCTTCACCTTCACCGGATAGGTCCGGATCCTGTAATCATCACCGCTAAGACATTCGCCGGTGAGTAAAGAAAAGGTCTTTTTATGAAAAGGACAGGCGACCTTGGGTTCACAGGCTTCACCGGTGCTGCCGGTCATGCCCCTGGAGAGGGCCATCTGCTGTTTGTGCGGACAGAGGTTTTGGGTGGCGAACCATTCGCCGCGGCGGCCGAAGTGGAAGATGGCAATCTGTTCCCCGTCCATCAGGACGCAGGCGCCGCCGTCTTTGGGGATGTCGTCGACATGACAGGCCAGCTGCCATTTGACGTTTTGGGTCTGGTTTATTGTATCGGACTGTGTTAGCGTTTGCATTGGTTGAATGTGGTTGGTTAATAATGTTGGGAAGGTTTGTCTATATCTACCATTCCTGGGCTTTCACCTGCCCGCGAAGCGGATCGAATTCCAGTTCGGGATCTTTTTTACGCGGAGCGTTGACAAAGTGAACAAAGCGTTTGCGGAGCTCGGGGTTGTCCACCACTTCCTTCCATTCACAGGTATAACTGTCGACAAGAGACTGCATTTCTTCTTCCCAGGTCTCACCCAGACCAAGACTGTCGTTGACGATCACATTTTTCAGATAGCTCATCCCACCTTCCATTTTATTCAGCCAGGTCGCGGTACGCGTCAATGCATCGGCGGTTCGGATGTAAAACATCAGGAAGCGGTCGAGATATTTCACACAGGTGGCTTTGTCGATGTCGACAGCCAGCAGTTGTGCGTGCTGTGGCTTGGAGCCGCCGTTGCCACAGACATAGAGGTTCCAGCCTTTTTCGGTAGCGATGATCCCAAAGTCCTTGCTCTGCGCCTCGGCACATTCGCGGATACAACCGCTGACCCCGCCTTTTAATTTATGCGGTGCGCGGATACCCCGATAGCGTTCCTCGATCTCGATGGCGAAGGAGACGCTGTCGTGCAGGCCGAATCGGCACCAGGTGCTGCCAACACAGCTTTTGACAGTACGAAGGGCCTTACCATAGGCGTGACCGCTTTCAAAACCCGCGTCGATCAGCTCCTCCCAGATAGCGGGCAGGTCGCCGACATGGGCGCCAAACAGATCGATACGCTGTCCACCGGTGATCTTTGTATAGAGCTTGTATTTTTTTGCCACCTTTCCCAGTACGATGAGCTTGTCCGGTGTGATCTCTCCGCCGGGTATACGAGGGACGACCGAATAGCTGCCGCCTTTCTGTATATTGGCGAGATAACGGTCATTGCTATCCTGAATGGTGGCCTGTTTGACGATGGTCTCGTTCCAGCAGCTGGCCAGGATACTGGCCACTACCGGCTTACAGACCTCACAACCGTCACCCTTGCCCCATTTCGCCAGCGCGTCATCATAGGTTCTTATATTATGCAACCTGACCAGGTCAAACAGTTCCTGCCGGGAATGGCTGAAGTGCTCACAGATCACATTACGTACATACTGTCCATTGGCTTTCAGAGTAGCGGTGATGAGGTCTTTTACCAAAGGAACACAACCTCCACAGCCTGTGCCGGCACGGGTACATTTCTTCATTACTTCGAAGGAGGTCGCATCTTTTTCCGTCACTGCCTGGCAGATCGCAGCCTTTGTAACGGACTCGCAGCTACAGATGAGGGCTTCATCAGGCAGCCCCATCACCCCGGCAATCTCGCTGGCCCCGCCACGGCTGCCAAGAATAAGATCTTCAGGATCGGGAGGCAGCACCAGTCGATTGTTGACGGTCTGTAACAGGATGTTGTAGGCAGTCGTGTCCCCGATGAGGACTCCGCCCAGCAGGTATTTTCCATCCGTGCTGATATTGATCCGTTTGTAAACACCCTTGTGCCTGTCTTCAAACACGATGGTACGGCAATCGGGTTCGGTCGCAAAGGGATCGCCAAAGCTGGCCACGTCCTGACCGATGAGCTTGAGTTTTGTGCTCATATCAAAACCCGGGAATGACTTGTTGCCATCTGTCAGGTTATTCACTACCACATCTGCCATTTCATAACCCGGCGCCACCAGGCCATAGATCATGCCGTGCAGAAGAGCACATTCCCCGATGGCATAAATATTCTTATCGCTGGTCTGGAGGCGATCGTTGACCACTATCCCACCCCTGGTCCCTACCTGCAATCCGGCCAGTCTTGCCAGCTCATCACGGGGACGGATACCTGCTGAGATCACCAGCATGTCTATTGGGAGCCGGGTCTCGTCAGTAAATTGAAGGGCTTCCACTTTGTCTTTGCCTTCGATAGCCAGGGTCGATTTGTTCAGGTGCAGCTCCAGACCCAGCTTCTTCAGGCTGGATTCCAGCATATGGCTGCCGGCGCTGTCTATCTGCCGGGGCATAAGGCGGGTTGCGAATTCGATGACATGGGTTTGGGGAATGCCGAGGTCGAGCAATGCCTTGGCGGCCTCCAGTCCCAACAGACCACCGCCCATGACGGCCCCACTTTTTACACGGGGGGCATAGGCCCTGATCTTTTCCAGGTCTTCGATGGTACGATAAACAAAGACGCCTTCTTTTTCGATGCCGCTGATGTCCGGAACAAAGGCCGAGGAGCCGGTGGCAAGCACAAGGATGTCATAATGTACGACAGCCCCTTTGTAAGAATGGACGAGCTTTTGTTCGCGGTCGATCTCCCGGATGGGATCGCCAAGATGGAGTACTATCTCTTCATCTTCGAACCAGCCTGTCATAGGAAGGCTGAGGTCGGCAGCCGACTTACCACTAAAAAATTCGCTGAGATGTACCCTGTCGTAAGCCGGATAGACTTCCTCCCCAAAAAGGACGATCCGGTATAAACCCGATGCCTTTAGTTTGGCGCAAAATCGATGTCCAACCATTCCGTTGCCCACCACCACTACTACGGGTCTGGCAGTATTGTTCATGATACTGATTTTTAAGGGTGAAGGCAGGCAATCGAAGACGTATTAAAAATATAACAATGTAATACTATTACACAATTATACTAAAACTTTATCTTAAAAATATCATCTATGTAATAAAAAATATAAATACTTCCACTTTTTTGATCTATTTTGTATTACCAATTCGAATACAAATAATATATTATATGAAAGTTATTTCTTCTTATACGGCTGAATTGATCCTTGTCGGCGCTGGTCCGGGCGACCCGGAGCTGATCACGGTAAAAGCCTGGCGGGCCTTACAGAAGGCGGATGTCATTCTTTATGATCACCTGGCGAATTCTGCCCTGTTGGACCTGGCGCCGGCCAGTTGTGAGAAAGTTTATGTGGGAAAAGAACCATATGGCCCTACGACAAGCCAGGAAAGGATCCATCAGCTGATGCGGGAAAAAGCATCCAACGGGGGAAAGATCATCCGGCTAAAGGGAGGTGATCCGTTCATCTTTGGGAGGGGGTTTGAAGAGCTGCTCTTTGCCCGGGAGCTGGGGTTGCGGGTCTCCTATATACCTGGTATTTCCAGTATGCAGACTTCGGGTTTATCGGATATTCCGCTGACCCATCGGGCGATGAGCGAGAGTATCTGGATCGTCACCGGGACAAAGAAGGATGGCTCCCTATCGGAAGATCTGCGACAGGCATTGAAAACCAGGGCCACCGTAGTCATTTACATGGGGATGCGACAGCTGACGGAGATAAGCCGTCTTTACCTGTCGGAGGGATTGGGTCATAAGCCTGCGGCTATCATACAACACGGCTCACTACCAGAGGAACGGATAGCGGTGGGGACGGCCGCCGATCTGCCTGAGATGGCAGCCAGCCACGGGCTCTCACATCCGGCAATCATTATCATTGGGGAAGTGGTCGGTTTTGCGGCAAAAAAAGAAGGTTACAGGAACAATCCCTTTGATCAGGAATTGTCTGTAACCTCTGGTCTGCCCGAAACAGAGCAGAATATAGTAAGGGTGGACCAGTGGCCCACCCGGGCTATTATTTAAATTTCTTAGCGTCTTCGAGGAACTTAGCCAGCCCGAGATCCGTCAGCGGGTGCTTCAGGAGACCCAGGATGGATTCGAGCGGAGAAGTAATGACGTTAGCGCCGGCTTCTGCGCACTTTACAATGTGCAAAGGGCTGCGGATCGAGGCTGCGAGGATTTCTGTTTCGTAACCCTGGATATTATAGATCTCGGCGATCTGTGCGATCAGCTCAACACCATCCCAGCTGCTGTCATCGATACGGCCGATGAAAGGGGATACGTAGTTGGCGCCTGCTTTTGCAGCCAGGATAGCCTGACCGGCAGAGAAAACCAGCGTACAGTTCGTTTTGATGCCGTTGTCAGAAAACCATTTCAATGCCTTGATCCCTTCTTTGATCATCGGAACCTTCACCACGATGTTGGGGTGAATGGCATGGAGCTTCTTTCCTTCTTCGATGATCTCATTGAATGTGATAGATACCACTTCCGCGCTTACATCTCCGTCCACCAGTTCTGCGATCGTCTTATAATGGTTGGTAACTGCTGCCTCTCCCGAGATGCCGACTTTCGCCATCAGTGAGGGATTGGTTGTCACACCATCTAAAATTCCTAAGTCGTTTGCTTCTTTAATTTGTGCCAGGTCGGCCGTGTCAATGAAGAATTTCATAAAATTATTGCTTTATTCTTTGTTCAATAAAGATACTAATTAATAAGTAGATTGAAGAGCTATGCTAACCATGGGGGAGGGAAATAAAAAATGGCAAAAGTTACTTATATCGCACCGCTACGACCACCTACCGTTGCTGCCTTCCGGCCCTGGCGGGGTTCAGCGGGAGCTGGTCGTATAAGACTTTTGCCGGCACAAAGATAAGTGGTATCGCGCAAATAAAAATTAAATAATTTATATTTTCTCTTGTACAAATCACAGTTTTTTATTCTGAGAGTTGAAGCGGGCGATCCCGACCAGCTCATCCGCCCTGGCCCCCAGCGCACGGTAATACACGAGGATCATATAGTCGTTCTCCGTCTCGACATGATTGCCCTCAGTCAATGAAAAAGAAGGCTTTACTTCTGTATCTCCTTTCTCGACCGTGACATACATAAAGTTGTAAAATCCCTGCTTTAGGGAAAAGCTTCGCTCATAGCGGCCTTTGTCTTGATTGAAGGTCATACGGCTGGAATCATCCAGCCCTCCGCCGGTGAATTTCCCCAGGACATAAACGTCCTTATTGGGATATGGACTGTTACCAGGCGGAACATAGCTAAACAGTACGGTAGCATAGTCTGTCTGGTATAGCGGGTTGAGGCTTTCCGTGGTCTGAAGGAAAAAGTTTCCGTTGTAGTCCTTATAAAAATAATAGTCCTGGTGTGCACGCTCTGCATCCGGATGGACATTTATGAACGCGCCAGTCTTCCCGTAAGTGGCAGACTGGACCCGGTCACTCTGGTATCGAAAGCTTTGCAGGTCAAGCCAGCGCCATTCCATGCCTCCTTCAAATACGATGTCATTGTCATTGTTGTATTCGAGATTGTTGTTCGAGTAGAAGGTGGGTTTGAGTCCCCGGATAGGATTGTCCCAGCGATAGTTCTGCAATACCACCACTTTTATCTGGTCCAGCGCGTTGTTGGGATTGACGGCACTCGTATTCACCCGGAATGTGACGCGCTGATGCGTACGGGCAATCTCATAGTTCAATGGCTGAAGAAGCTGGCTCTGGATGTTCGTTTTTGCATCGGAGACGAGAAACCGGCGGGTGAAAGCCAGCTTCGAGGTATCTCCATCCAAAAAAACCTTTAGCAGATAGTTGCCGGAATGGATGGGGATGCAGTTAGGGTCCGGCAGCACCGCCTGGTAGTGCGTGTATTTTGTCAGGGCCACGGAAGAAAGCTGATAATTATCGATCCGGATCTGGCTAAAGCCTTTGATATAATCGAATTCGCTGACGATAGCCGGTGTCCAGTCTTCGTTGCACAGCTGTATGGTATAGTAATAACTTTTTACATTCCCGTCGATGTCGTCGAAGTGCAGCTCCAGCTGATCGCTGCTGCCCAGACGGATGATCGGGTAGCCGAGTTGGTTACCCGCCATAAAGAGCTGCGGGGTGCGGATGACCGGGGAGTAAGTGAAGTCAGGATTCTGCGCTTTTGCGGGTTGGGTAAAGGCAAATATTATCAGCAGCAACGGGAAAGAAAGACGATTCATGGGAAATGAATTAGTACGCCAATATTAGCTATTTTTGACGATACATGAACGTAGCAGCCTTTATAGCCCGGCGTATCGCTTTTAACCGGCAGCGATCATTTTCCCGGTTTATTATCCGTCTAGCGATCGCAGCGACGGTGATCAGTGTCGCGGCAATGCTGGTGACCCTGGCTTTTACCAATGGCTTCCAGTATGCGGTGGGTCAGAAGGTCTTCAATCTCTGGGGACATATCCAGGTACAGCATTTTCCTCCCAGTGGCGGTCCGCTGGCGGAGGAGCTGCCCATCGAAAAAAGTGATACGGTCGTAAAGATCCTTCACAGCAATAAAGATATCCGGACAGTCCAGGCCTATGCCACAAAGAATGCCGTTATCCGTAGCAAGGAAGGCATCGAGTATGTCCTTTTAAAAGGAGTAGAGCGGGATTATGACTTTAGTAATCTCCAGGGCTTTCTGAAAAGCGGCCGCTGGCCCCGTTTTACCGACAGTGGTTACAGCAATGAGATAGCTCTTTCTTCCTATACAGCCGACCAGCTGAAACTAAAGGCCGGTGACAGGGTGCTGGTCTATTTTATCCAGGCCGAGGGGCAGCCGCGGGTACGCCCCATCATCGTCTCCGGTATTTTCAAAACCGGCATCGAAGACTATGACAAGATCATTGCCATCGGAGACCTCAAGCTGATCCAGCGGCTCAACAACTGGAAAGAAAACGAGATCGGCGGGTATGAGCTGTTTACGACCGACTATCGCAATGCCGACCGTGTCGATAGCGTTGTCTTTTCCCAGTTACCACAGACCTGGGGCAGCCGCACTACAGTAGAGACCACTCCCAATATTTTCCAGTGGCTGGACCTGCAGAATACAACGATAGTCCTGGTGCTGATCATCATGATCGTCGTCGCCACGCTCAACCTGGTGACCTGTCTGATCATCCTGGTGCTGGAGCGCACCCGTATGATCGGCATCCTGAAGGCCGTCGGCACACCCAACTTATCCATCCAGCGTATTTTTCTTTACCAGGGAAGCTATATCACGGTATTTGGACTCGTGCTTGGGAATATCGCCGGCCTGCTGATCTGCTGGCTTCAGGACCGTTACGGTTTTGTACACCTGCGCGAAGAGGCCTATTTTATTTCCAAAGCAGTTGTGAAGATCGAATGGTGGCATATCGTACTGGTGAATGCCGGCACCTTTGTCATTTGTTTTCTCGTTTTGATGATCCCGACGATCGTGGTGCGTCGCATGCAGCCGGCAAGGGCTATCCAGTTCAGGTAAGATGAGATAATATAATCCCCGTCGCTACTGCCGCATTCAGCGACTCCGCCTGTCCCACCCTGGGGATGGTGATCCGGTTTGTCGCATGTTCCAGCAGGGCCGGGCCAATGCCTTTGGATTCATTGCCGATGACGATCCACCCCCTGCTGATACGCTCCGCCTTATACAATTCTTTTCCTTCCAGCACCGCGGCATAGACAGGCAGACCGGGATAACGCAACAGCACGTCCTCCGGATTGGCATAGACAACGGGGACACGGCTGATGCTGCCCATCGTCGACTGGACAGCCTTGGCATTGAAAACGTCGGCGCTGTCCGCGGTACAAAGGACCCGCTGTATGCCGAACCAGTCTGCTATACGGACGATGGTACCCAGGTTACCCGGGTCCTGGATGCCGTCCAGCACCAGGCTAAGGCCGGCACCGAAGTCCGGTAGGGGAAAAGAAGGTTTTTCGAAGACAGCCAGCACCTGATTGGGAGTGGAAAGGCCGGAAAGGCGTTCCAATTCGGAGGCGCTGACCTCGACCGGCGCCGGCTGAACGGTGGCGGATGCCGGGGGATGGGAGCCTGAACCGGGGCGTTTTGCGGCTCCGGATACGGATTGGGGGGGCGGGGGCAAGTGGTTAGAGCCCGCGCCGGTCCACTCTTTCAGCGCGTACAACTGCCGCAGACGCATACCGGGAGCCTGGATCAGCTCCCCCACGATCTTGGGCCCTTCCACCACAAATACCCCTTCTTCATCCCGAAATTTTTTATGGCCTAAACTTTGAATATATTTGACCTGTGATTTTGTTATCATTACTCTTCGTTTATATCCAAAAAGTTAAAAATAGAAGTGGGTTTCTTTAATCAGTTAATTTCACAGCGCCGGCA
>Ga0307510_10003595_pt1 | contig 18095 bp, 28 predicted proteins | sample 12_EM_MG_FD_207224 | JGI IMG/M metagenome (GOLD analysis project Ga0307510, IMG submission 207224) | Populus trichocarpa ectomycorrhiza microbial communities from riparian zone in the Pacific Northwest, United States - 12_EM | ecosystem: Host-associated > Plants > Roots > Unclassified | place...
TTCTCCGCTGCGTCTACCCTTGCCCGACGATGTTATTATTTTAGAAACAAAGCTTGCGCTAGAGTGCTTCAAGCGCCGACGAGCACTGGAGGAACGCTTTCGTCGCGCTAGGACGAAATCTGGCAGGGCAAGGCTATCCGTTCGCATCTACATTCGCGTCTTGCTAACAGCGCACCCCAGCGCACAGCGTCCGATGACCAGGCATATTACCTCGAACGACAATTGCTTGACGCTGAACGCGCAGAGCATTCAGCACTATCTACTGAGTATCGCAGCGCAAAATCCGAGCTGGAACGCGTTACGCGTCTGCAACGCGTGGCTGCGCTCCCGCAACGAACAAATTACTATCCCTCTGCTGCCCCCGTCTATGCGCATCACTATCGCACATATCATTACCCCTACGCCCAGACCTACGGGGCTCCCGTAGGATCAGCCGCGGCTACCCAAGGCTATCCCTATTCCGTCCCACTAAGCTCCACCATCACCCAGTATATTCCGCCTGCCCTTACTGCAACTATCCCAAACACCAAATCACTATCTGCTGCCACCACTTTAGCAAGTAGCTCGACCTCCACCCCTACGACGACATCACCATTGACGCCAGCCTCCGACACATCAGTTCCGACGCCCGCACTATCTGCCACTGGAATGTCCACTGCCATTCCAGTGCAACTGCCCGTCTCATCATTGCCAACACTACACGCCTTGGGCATTGTTCCCGTTCCCCCACAATCATCGTCATCCAATGCACCTACGCCGCCGGCGGTCCTGCGTGGCACATCAGCAAATGGTGCCATGCTTAACCTCGAAATCAACGTGTCCCTACTCCAGGCTGCTCAAATGAGTGGACTGGCGCTTGTTCTCAACTCGATTATGAGGGGCTCCAGTAACACAGCTACTGGAGAAGTGCCGCCGCACGCACAGGTCGGCGCACCGTACACCTACCCTTACACTACAGTGCAGCCGCCGGCACCGACCACCGTAGCCACCACCCCATCATCAAGTGCTGAACCTAATAAAGCGGCGTCCGAGCCCCAAGGACAGGAAGGAAAAACGTGAATAATACGTTATCGAACCCCTGATCGTCTTTTACCATACCGCACTTATACTTATTTCCTGACTATTGCTTGTACTGTTAACAAAAATAAGGCAGCCTTTTCGGTCATTAGATGCTTTCTGGCAACATTTTGCGATAGACTTGACGTTCGTAGAGTTGACCATAATCCATGGCGTCGAGCAGTGCTGGAAATCTATGCATTATGAGAGTTATGCAGGGCCATGTGTGATGGCTGAAGGCTGTCAACGTGGGACTGCGTGAGTCTATGCATTATGCGTTATGGGCAGGTCAACTGTATCAGACAGGCTCCCCAACCCATCGTCCTCCAACGCCTGGTATCTCCCCTTCGAGACGCTCTCCATCAACGAAGGCTCCGCCTTGGATGACATCCTCGGGTAAATCCAAGTTTAAATCTCGGCATATTTCGACAAAGTCCGTTGGGAGAGGGGCGGAAATTGTCAATCGAAAACGTTTGCGAACCCCTTCGCGCCGATATCTCTGGAGGTGGTACTGCTGTATCAGCCCTCCTGGATTGAAAACCAAAAAAAAAAAAAAAAGAGACGGTTAGAAAACAAAACGCACGCACCCAAAAGGAGATGGACGAAGAATGTAAAAAAAGACGGTCTGCCGGAATGCTTGTGCGTGCGGAGACCGCCAGCGGACTAGTCGTGGCGCTCCCGTACAGTGCGTCACCAAGAATTCGCGCTGTCAAAAGACAGAGAGAGAAGGGGGCATGAGACACCGGTCGGTCGGTCAAGACACGCCAAAAAATAATCCGAGAGGGCCTCGGACTCAGCGAGGCTTGTTGAACGCGCAAGAAGAGTCCAGACTCAAACGTACCCCCGAGGACGCGGGCCATGTGCACGCGCAGCTGATGCTTCAACCCCGTATGTGGATGCAATCGCACGAGCGACAACGGCTCAACGTCCTGAGCGGGCAAAAATCGAACATAATCAGCCCACAAGGTTGTGGTGGTGGTGGTGGTGGTGGGGGGAGAATCCACCCTCGCAGAACTCGGGCCCTCCCCTCATCGAAAAAAAAGGCTGACCGAAGAAGCGAGGACCTCCCACGCCGTCCGCGCGGCCTTGGCCTTTTTGCCTCTGCCGCCTCCGACGATTCCGACCCGTTTCCCGGCCGGCTCTAGATCTGCCCCGGCCCCGGCCTCAAGGCCAACCTGGATCATCACCATCATCCTGATCATGAGCATCTTTTTCATTCGAGTTTCAAAAGCAAAAGCAAAAAAGTTAGTTGATGCACGATGGAACCCGCACGCACCCGGCCGTCGTCGTTCACCCGCAGCGGGTTGGTGATCAGCCCGGCAGTCCTCGCACCCGGGCCGCCGTCGGCTACGTCCACGTCTCCGGTCCAGGCGCCATTTCCGGGGCGGGGCTCGCCGCCGTGAACGACCAAGGCGAGGTACGTTTTGGCGATGGAACGCGTGCGGAATTGACGCGACAGCTCCCGTGCCATGTGCTTCGTTCGCGCGAGGACCAACGCCCCTGTCGTTCCCTGCCGTACGGTACAGTATGAATGCAATTAGTGTCAGCTAAAAAAATACGCAATGGAAGGTGGGTGACCCGCGTGGAAGTTCAAGTGCGTTCCCCGAGTCCCGGGCGTAAACGTTTACGCCCGTATAGTATAGTACATACCTTGTCTAGGCGATGGACCGGATACGGATTTTCTCCGAGGTCAAACCTCCATCGTAGACCTAAGGAAAAATAGAAACGGCCCGACGGATGAGCGGCGCCGAGATTGTGAAAATTTGGCTTCCAAAGTTCGTACCGTCTAGTACGTCGTTGAACGCAGTTCGGGCTAGAGGCGCCGGTGCAGCGGCAGCTATGCTCCTCGTCGCCGTACTAGCCGCCGCCGGCGTGCTACTAGTACTAGTACTAGTACCCTGCGATACGAGCCCAGGGGGCTTATTGACAACGATGACGCCCCGATCTACATATAAAACCGTGACGCCTGGATGCGGACGACCACGAGCCTGTTTTGTCGCCGAGAGCATCCGAGTCCGGGCTGTCCCCGCAGCTGCCAGTATGGTAGCACGCGGTCCAGCTCGGAGGAGAGCTTTGACCGAGCTGCCTTGGCCCTGTGCCAGTGGCACCAGTAGTAGTAACCCCATTGGTTCAATCCCCCGTGCGTGTGCGCGTGGGGGCTCGGTTTTCAAAATTGGCAATTGGCAGTATGTGTGTGTGCTTGTTTTTTTGTGTTTCGCTGGAAAGTGAGAGTGTTGTCGACAGTCTACCCCAAAAAATCAAACAAACACTGATCGATATTTGAACTTGTTTGTAGAAAGAATCTAGCCCCCTTCAGCGGTATTTGGTTGTTGTACATAGTATAGCATGTGGGCATGTGGATGTGGTATCAATATTTTAATATCAGTGGTGTGATCCGAGGAACTCGAACCCTTTCGCCTTCTTCCTCTAGGCTCTATCAGGTAACGTGCGCAAGCAATGTCCCGAAGATGTTTAGCCAGAGGGACAAACTTGAACCGCATTCGTTCAGGCCGCATCTCTTTCGCGTATGCATGTGAACTTTCAGGAACAAACGGCTAGAAATATAAGGCCGTGGATGACCACCATCATTTTCAGCTTCCCATCTCGCGAGTCGATGCGACCCCATTACGTCTCACTGACTCTCACAGGCCTGGGCGAGCTCCTGGAAGTATGATACAATACAGTATGTAGCACCGCGGATCACGGCGGAACAAGCACAAGCCAGTTAACTTACTTAATCGTGCCTCGGAGCCATATCTACGTTATCGCCTTCTACTCAATTAAGGATTCAGATCAAATGTCATAGTAGGTGCCCCCGATCTGGGCCCGCTTCTCATATCGTGGGTGCAGAGCGCAATCACAGACACTAACGAGAGGAAACCTTTCCCATTCAAAAAACCGAATGACGTTTTATTCTGCGCAATTATGGATATGGGTGTCGATCATCGTGATGAAATGACGTGCTGAAACACGATACTGTACAGCCATGTGACAGGGCTGAGGCGGAGGGCTTTCTGTGCATTTAAATGCTCCAGCTCAGAAGCGCTCTGAACAATCTTTTTTCAACTCTTGATTATCACACGGAGCCTGAGGGTGTTGTAAACATTTCCACGATCAGCGCCCACTCTGGATAGATCAGAAATTCCGCAACACACCTCTGTCCAGAAATGTTGGGCTCTGTGTCAATGCCGTGGAGAAGACTGTGCCTCCTGAATATACAGTAACTTCCTTTGGCGCTCCGCTGCCTGTCCGCCTACCTGAGAGATCAAAGACGAAGGCAAGATTGAGTCTAATGTGCCTTACTTGGGTAACGGCCATTTAAGACTCGACTCAAGGATGCATCATATGCATCTCTAGAGCCCGAGCTTTGTCCCAAATGGAGGATGTCAAGCTTGAAACCTCGAGTCAATGGGCGATATGATATCCCTGGACGGTGGCGTTCGACCCTGTGAGGCTGTGATCTCGCGGGTTACTAAATAAGCAAACGCGTCTCTACCCCCGTGTCCCCCAAAAATCCGTGAACACGTCAGCGTCAGCGGATAAAAAAACGACATCTATATACAATCTATAAACGCCTGATGTAACTTGTCCAGGCGGGAAATGAAGACGGGGATGACATTTTGTACATTATGCGTTACAAGTCCCGCCCATGGGGCCATGATACCACCACCAGTCCCATAAGGCATTGATTACTCGTACCCGTTTGTTGGACGCAGGGGGACGCTTGGCAAACTTGACATGGCGAGGAACCCAGGTCTATTTAAGTTCATGACTGATAAGAACACGAGTCATGTGTCCCGGAGACATGGTAGGACAAGGCCAAGCCGAAGACGCCACAGCGGCATGGGACTGGACCTATAATCTCACACAGTGGAGTCACGTTCTGCAACCCCACCTGTTCCGTGGAAGGAAGGGGCTGCGTAGTCTCGCGCAGGTCGGTGCAGGTGATGGATTAAAGAAGAACTTGTGCCATCTCGTGCGATGCTCGCATCATAGCGGTTTCCCCGAACGGAGCTGGGTTCCCACCTAGGAACATCGGTTAAAAATATTGCATGAGACGTGAGAAATTGTAAAGGACACGGACGTATGTGGCGAAGGTGAATGGTGAGGGTGAGTCACATAGTTCCAGCCCGTCCTCAGAGGAGGCATGCCCAGATCACCATCGGGCTCGTGCTTTACGCGAGAAAAATCTGGTGGCGGAAGGTGGCCGTCAAACGTAGCATGGGGGTTCCCGGAAGTTGGAAGCAATGAGGCGTCCGTCGTTGTATATGACCCCTGAGAAAACGTCCACGAGTCTTGAGGACGTTGTGAACGCTCTGCGGGATCGCCCACCCGAATGCGTGATAAATACGAGTGCGAGGAAATGCGAGGAGTCGATTGGGCTGACGTCGGTTGTGGCGAAGTGTATTGGCGTGATAGGTCGGCGAGCCAAGGGCCTTCCTCTCTTCTGGGTGCATGACGCGTTGGCGTACTTATAGGTGCCATGCCGATGTCTGCTGGCATGTAGGGTCCTATACGGGAAAGGTCGGATCGCGAAGACGTTGATGTAGAAAGCTGAGGAACCCCGGGAAGGCTGAGCTGGCCATGCTGATGTTCTTGTACGATGTTGAGACTTGACATGACGAATTCTTTCTCTAGGTCAGGGATAATCTTATCCAAGTATGCCCTGTGTGTGCGCGTGTGGTCAAAACAGGGAAGCGGGGTCAGGGATAAGAGGATGCCCATACAGTTTTTCCTGTGCCGTCTCCCAGCGGGGTGCGGCCCATCGCAGCGCGGTAAGCAGCCATTTAACGTCTTGCATATGGGACCCGATAGTCTGCGTCGCCGATGGCGTTTTACCATCACGTGTGATAGGGTCCCCATCGCGAGCTTTGATGATCCACCGATCAATGCAGAGGACCGCTATGGTGACCTCGGCCCCGACGAGGAGTAGTGGGACGTTTGAAAGGGCGCGCCTGTGGACAACAGCCAAAATTCGAGCGATCGCCTTCGCCGCGTTGACGGTCATCGCACGGGCGGTCATCGCGTGAGCGAGACAGGGTGGGGCTGGTCGCGAGTCGCGTGGGGAAGTTAGCAGCTGGACAGACGATGGTATGAAGGCGCGCTGCATGAGTATTGTGATGAGATTATAAGTTGAATAAAGTGTCGCTGATTGATTGGCCAGGGTGAGATCTTCGATGTCTGGGGACCATTTTACTGGAGGGCTAGTCAAAAATCGCTGCAACTGCTAAACCCTAAGTACGGCGTACGATGTTGGGGCACTTTCTCAGCCCACTCTGTCAAGTTCTCGTTCAATTGGTTCAAAATATCCTCCATGCGAAACCCAGAAGTAGGACCATCGTGCTCGATAATATCCTTTAGTCATGGAAATAAATGCGTGAAACAATCCACAGAATATGCGACTCACGAAACGGTGCAAGGCTGACGCTGCAAAGTCTGTGAGTCGAAGCCAAAGATTGAACGCGGTAACGGTTGACGGCTTATCAGGTGGCTGTCGAAATGCCAGCTGTGTATTGTCATTCTCCCAGAACTCGTCATCGACTTCAAGAGGGTATTCAGCGGTGGAACTGTCGGAAGTGCCATGAACACAAACACATGAGTCTATAGATGAAAAGGTGCTTACTCCTCTTCCTTTACAGCACAGGGTCGTCCAAGGACGGCGGCTTGCATGCGATCCAGGCCATTGAGATACCACCATACCCGTTTCCAAAGTTCATTCTCCACGGTTGGGCCTGCCTTGATATACGATTGCTTACTATGCGCGCCAATGTCTTGCATTTTCCGTATCCCGACTCCAATGGTATACCACAAGTCGCGATGCCATCGAGTTTCACTCTGGAACTGGGCCATGAGCTATGAGACAACCGATTAGTACCGCTGGAAGGTGGGAAGTGCGTGCGCATACACATAACGTCTGGCATTCAAAGAGGCTCGAAGGATTGAGGATGGCCCGTCGTTTTTTCTCCACTTCTGTGTAACGCTGAGTCGTTAGGGACGACGTGAAAGAGAACTAGCTTACCCAAAATCGGGAAATAGTACTTGAACCCTGCAGTTTGCCATTGGGAGTGCTCGGCGTTTTCATCCGGAGGAGTTTCGACCGGTTCGTCCAGAAGTACCCGGGCATCGTTCGTATATCGACTAGCGAGGGCAAATACAGACATGCAAGTGCATGCGAACCAAATGTCAATCTTGTACAACCTGTCCGTAAAGTGGTGCGCAAACGTTGGTCGGTGCAAGATAGGGAACATGCTGTTGCAGTGCAGGAAGTAAAGATCTATGAGAGCTGTTGCCAGATCCGACGGTGGCCAGTGTTGAAGGAGTCCCGAGAAAGTTTCCGAAGTTGTGGATTCCCCTTCGTAGACGATTTCCCACTAGAGACGACACAGAACAGAGCATCAGATAGGGGGTAGTTCGAATGTACCGCGTCAAAGCGGCTCAGCTTGACAACCAAGCGTCAGAGACGAACGAATACTCACATTTGGAGAGCGCCAATATTCTTGTCTACGGATACCATTTTCCAGAGCGAAGGTGTTCGGGTCATTTGCCCGAGCGCGCTCCAGTTCGCTGGCCATGGTGTCTATATCACCACCACCACCCATCGACTCGAGATAATACCTCGTTTTCATCTCCCGAGTGGCGAATACGAGGTCATAATTGGTACTTTTACCGTGGAACCGAAACGCCACATCATAAACTCGGTTGGCTTTGTCGCTAGCTCCCTTATCGAGTACAGTGAGGCGCCCCATGGACTGAATGATATCGTCTTTCGCGGCTTCTGCATCAGGCAGACTGTCGCTCTCACGATCTGCAGGGGCGGATAACGACGTAGACGAATCCTTCCGCGAGAGAGCCCGAGGTGCGATTGTTGAAAAAGGATGAAACTGATGAAGAGGCCGTGCAGCGGTCCTTTTTCCAGCTGCAGATGTCGATGTAGAGGGAACAGGTTCATTTCTCCAGGAGCCACGGGCGATGGGTGGGCCCAGTTCGGCAGAGAAATCAGTCTCTGGACGGAGCTATGAGACAACCAGAAAAAAAAAAAAAGAGTTAGTTGGATGACTTCTGAGACCTTGCAGAAACGAAAGAGGAAAGGGCACGTTTGTTGTCTCCGGTTTTTCCGGAAAACAGGAAGGTCACGCGCACACAGAAGCCGCACCAAGGATGCGGGATATGGGTTCTCGAGCTCAAATGGCGTACGCACGCGTTTCAGCAGTGCTTCCATCTTTTCCACCTTATTCTCCAAACTAGTAACGTAACTGTAAAGAGACATGTGAGCAACGCGTGCTGGAGAATGAAAAGGCGGTCAAGTGCGACGAACGCTTTGGGAGGTCCCCGAGGCTTGGAAGCTTCACTGTAGAGATGAACGCGGGTCAATGCCTCGACGTATTATTCGTAAAGGAAAAAGTCTGAGCTAACATGTAGGTGCAGATCTTCCTGTTCTGTACGCAGTTCGTACAGACGTTATCTGGCATCTTAGGGCCATCGCATCGCGTTTTCCTGCGACGACAGTCGTCGCACGCCCTTTCCACGTTTCGCTTCTTGGGGGCAGGAGAACTGGAGAGGGACTGAGGCCAGGTGGGGGTTGGACCCGCTGCGGGGTGACGAGCGGGGGCAGTGTGGCGAGCAGTGGTGATCGCAGGCACGGGCAAATAGATATCAGATTGGTGCATCTTGAGCAGTCAAAAACTTTGAATCGCGGGGGCCGTCGAGCAGTGGGGGCACCTGTCCTGACACGTCTGGGGCAAAAGAAGGAGGGAAGATGTCCTTTACGGGGGCCGAAATGTCGAAGGATGTTGGACGTTCGTCTTGGCTGACGAGATATGCAACGGCCAGTACTAGGCGCTCCTTCAGCTTTTGGGCTCATCCGAAAGAAGGCCAGGGCCTGTGCCAGTCAGATGGATTTGGTGATGGATCACAAACGCCAAATCGTGAGCGCCTGTTGTGCGCTTCGCACTCCTGGACCCAAGACTAAGGTTCTGGGAAATTTTCGTTCGTCCCGCATTTCCTTACCGTTTTGCTTCCTTCTGTGCGCATAGGTTAATAACTCTGATCAGTCATGACTTCCCTTACGAGAGACAGTCTTTCTATAAACGGCAGCGCCGCGCCGGTCAGGTCGGTCCTCCCGGCGAGCTCGGTGAGTACAGCCGTGAGCCGCGTGGGCGGGTGGCGTTTGCCAACCAATTGACGACGCCCCACGGCAACGCAGTTGCAGTTAGCTCTTTTTGTTGGCCACACATGTCAATGTCTACGTCCCTAGCCATCCATCTCCCTCGCCACCTCTCTTTCCACTTCAGTCTCGTCTTTCGTCGTTCCATGGCATCCAAACCACCCCCTCTTGGCCCTCGCCCAGCACCTCATCCCCTTCCCACAGTGCAGCAACGCGAATTCGAAGAACTTCAAAGGCAAGCTGCCAATGTCATTGCCGCGAACGAGCCAGCGGGTCGGGTAGAAAGGCATCCGGATGCGCCAGTCCCACTTGAGGCAGAATTTGATGGCGATGTCAATCCGGCAACGGGTGAACGCGACGGGCCGAAGCGCGAACCCGTTCAGCGCTGGGTAGAGGACGAGGGTGATTGGAGTTTCAAGGGGAGGGTATCCGATTTCTGATGGACAAATTGCGGTGGCATTAGCGAGAGACCGCGAGGGATCTGCTGCTTCGACCCTGCGCTGTGTACGTAAGCACTCGCCTGCGTGCCATGTCACTCTGTACCCGTTGATTAATTTGATCCAGTTTTTGTCCTTATGGTAAGGACACGCATGTGCATGCACAGCAAAGGGATATTTCCACCGTAGATCTGCAAGCACTCCAGTCCCTGCCTTGCGCCCACATAGATCTACTTGTCCGTTGTCCCGGGTTGAGTGGCCTAAAAGGGCATGAATGGTATGGAGCACGGCAGGCACTACGCCCTTCGTCCTAGTGCCAAACCCCGTTCACCTGTCAATTGTGCCCAACCAGCTGGGTCCCAACATTCCCATACGTACGGCGACATCAGTTCCTCTTCGCATAGATCCGTCTTCGGCATCGCCGACCACGGTGTTCGATTGGTGAATCAATGGCCAATTCCCATTCGTTAATCTCCTCCACATGCTATGCGCGCAGCTACTCCGCACATTCAGTAAACTGTACCACAGTCCGTGCCTTCTGTTCCTTATCGCCTATGACAGTGAATTCTTTTTGAAAATCGCATTTCCCGCATCACCTTGTCACTTTGACTCACACATTATCACGTAAATTTTCGATGAGTTTATATGCGGTATAACCCAGCGCTTGCCTCATGCCACTGCGAAACAGCAGCTAAAGTACGTTATGCGAGCCTATAATATCACCCAGAAATATCCGCAAAACGTCCCCCCTGGCCGCCCAACGTACCTCATCACCTCATTCCAAGCTATGTGTCACATTGTCTTCAGGGCGGTGATGCCGCGTCATTGCACAACATGTGGCCAATATTGACATTTCATACTGCCGAAATTGCGGGATCGAAAACGACGCTACGGTTTCTCATGACGTTGAAGATGTATCTTCCGAGTACGGTTAAGATGAGTTTCTGAGAGATAATTGCTGACTCACCGTCGTTCAGAGGCGCGATCGCCATCTCATGCAAGGCCTTGAAGCTAGCGCTCCCCTGCACATCTACGCCAAGTGTCTCCGCGTCCTTTCCGAAAGCCTCGACGTCGAGCACCATCTGTTGTCTTATCCGTTCCTCGTCGCGCCCGTCGTCCTCCTTTGGTGTTCCTCCAAAGAGCGAAAACGCGGGCTTTTTCCCCTTCTTGAGTTTCCTCAGCGATTCCTCCTTCTTGCGCATCGCCGTCACATAAAATATGTATTTTTGGACCACGGCCTCGAACACCTCTTGCGCGTAAGGTTGCATCAGTTCCTCCTTCAGGGACGCACCAGCACCCATCCCCGATTCCAACCCGAAGAAGGCACGGACTGGGCGCAGAATCCCCACAACGAAGAAGCTTGGTTCCGTAGGTGGACGTTTGTTCGACATAGCCCGGAACTGCAGTGGCATGGAGCGCACAGGTTGTAGCGCATCGCTTGCCCGGCGTGTCAAGATTGATACTACATGCGAAGACAGTGGTGGGACGAGAGCAGTCAGGCTCTGCAGAACCAGTCTGAGGGCATCTGCGTGAAACAGGTAAACTTTATGGGACAGCTGAGAAAATAACAAAGGGACGCGCCTTCAGCTTGGACATATTCCGACGGAACATCCTCTTCGATAAATGACGATCCAATCATTGGGCTGATTTCGTCGCGCCATAGTACCCAAGTCTTAGATTCCAACAACTTCACATCGGCAATTACAGCTGCACATTGACGCAACAACGCATCGTCAACGCTAGCTGATTCTGAAGAGCTTCCCTCAGCCTGTGGAGCGGGTGTGGACGAGCGTGAAACACCCTTTGGTGTATCTCCAGGCGTGGAAAGCTTTGTAATGCTCAGCGATTGGATGGGATCAAAACATTGGTAACAAACATACCTTCTCGTTAGCTGGGGGTAAGGACTTGCCAGAGTCAAGCGGGAAAGATGTGAAACCATTCTGAATCCAGGTGCGATATCGACTTAGTATCTGCAGCATGAGCTTCCAAAAGCGATGTGCCAGCTGGGGAACATAGATGTTCCGGTCCCAGCAAGTCGTGATTGCTGTCCATACCGCGACCGACGGGGACATAGCAAAAGGGCCGATTTCTGCTATTCTCATCATCATCATCGTCAGGATAGTATCAGCACCCAAACTCGACCTAACAAACCTTTCTTCAAGCTTGATTCCAGTTCAAGCTTGCTCGTCGACAAGGTGTCTTCAAGGCGCGTAACGATGTCTTTCCATCGCAATTGGAAGTACACGGGCAACTGCCAACGTCGCTCGAACGCCAAGAAGGTAGGGTGCGTAGCCATCGCTCGAGTTGCGCGATCGGATGGTGCAAGGTATTGAAGGGACCGAATAAACGACTGCGTTGTCTCGTGGTTCTATTTCAGTAGTCAACTTCTACTCAAACAACGCTGAGGCTCTGGCGGGAAGAGCGCACCTTGCGGAACTCATCCGGCCGTCCTGTGGCGAACAACGCACTGCCAAGTTCGTCCATGAGAGCGCGCGCGATCTCCGCCCACACCACGTTTGCAAGGACTTCGAACCCCTTTGCATCGGCTGTGTCCCCTTCTTGCCCGATCCTCGAGCCAATATGCTCCGCAATGTCCATAATGCGTTTCATATCGCGCTCTACGAATGCCAGTATGTTGTTGTATAAAACGGCAAGTGGGTTGTCCGTCTCATCGAGACGCGGTGCAGCAGCAAGGGCTGCGTCGAAGGGGTTCGTCCGCGACGGAAAGGCCGTGAATGGCACATGGGGTGTCCGCGCAGTATCGGGAAATGCGGGATTCTCGCGTATTTGGAATGGAGTTTGCGGAACAAATGGGGAATGTGGGGCTTGAAGCCCACCAGGGAAGATGGCCTACGAAGCAGTGGATGAGTTACACAATTCGGCGCAGAGTCACAGTTGAGTTATGTGTGAAAGACCTTTTTGACAAATTCGCACAAGATGTCGCGTCGGAGCACGTCTTCTGCGTCACGCCAAAGTTGAAGCGCATCATAGGTTCGTAGACATTCGGTCAGATCGGCCATGCGCTTTGCCTTGTCAGTCTCCGCGACCTTGCCCGAACTAAGTGCAGTCAGTGTGTCGGAAAAGAGGTGGTCAAGATCTGACGACAATGTTGACTGTATGCGGCCGATCCTCTGCGAGGGCCGATCAGTCAGTGGGGAAGAATGTAGCATAGGCAGTTTACACACCCATTGAATTTCGTCAACAAATGCGGACCGGGTGTCAACCTGAGCTTTTGAAACGTGATAGAGGAGTTGGGTGTATTCTGTTGCGACACGAACAAGATGTTTTGCGCGGTTTCCTCGAGCCCTTTTGTCAACTGGATATAAACAAGTGTGGGGACGTGATGAGGCAGACCGCACCGACTGTCACTGTCTTCATTTGATGCAGCGAGCGACTTCATAGGAAGACTCTTGAGCTCAGGTGAGGAGGGACCGTCTGGCGATGCTATAAGAAGTAGTGACTCGAGGCGAGCTAATGACTCTGAGATCTTGAGAAGCAAGTGCAAATAGGTCTGCAGCACGGCGTTGAGTCAACGCATGATAATAAAATAAAAGTTGGCAGACCTTCTCGTCACGAAGGGAAGACCGCTGTTTGAGCTTGCTCTGAATGGCGTCCTGAACATGAGAGAGTTCTTGACGGGATTCCTAACAGATTCAGTTGGGAAAACGGCACATAGCTCTGAGGACAGGTAACCCACCAAAATTTGAGACTTTAGATCACCTAGGGGCAATTTCAACCGCTCTAATCTCGCGCCTTCCCCCTTCAAATCCGTACTGAGACTAATAAACGCCTCGTAATCATCGTTGATGAGTTGAACGAGTTCTTCCTTCAGGACCGCAAGGTAATCTCGCAATTCCGCTCGCAAATCTGGTAAGGACGTGTGTACACGCGAAAGGAGGAAGTCTTCCAAGTTAAAAGTGGTTGCAGTGAAGAATGGGTTGTCGTGTGCGAGTGGAAGATAGAGAGGGAGGTCGTGAGACGGTGCGTCGAGAGAATGCTCACGGGCTTCGAGCTCATCAGCGAGTCGCTCGAGTTCGTATGGGTCGCGAGAGCTGCCCGGCGTGGCAACTGGGCTTTGGAGTTCCATGTGGTGTTGGATACGCTGTGTACCGTTGGCGGTGGCACGCGTCGCACCCCAACTCGTTGCTCTCTGTATTCGCGCCAAGGCGACCACTACAAACAGCACTCAAACAGCTGGCACCCGCATACGACAATGGCCACTAGAACTCGCCCATCATTGATGACTCAAACACATTGCAAACACGTTTTGTTGCACACGGCTGAGTTTTCGTGACTAGTCAAAGTTATACAGGGACAACAAAACAACATATATTTTTGGTGAACACGACAAACTAGCAAGCAAAGGTCACCGCCGAATGCCTCTCGCTGAAGGCACACCCCGACCACGACGAGCTGTAGAACGTAGTCAGTGATAACGCCTCCATCTCGAGCTATTGTAGTAACAGTACCATTGGCTGCTCAGCTAGATCAGTATTGCTGTGAACATGACGAAAAGCAGGTGGCAGACCTCTCATGATAGTGGCACGACCACGAGCCGTGCCAATCCCTCGTCCTCTCATAGCATTGGGTCCGACGCGCTTGAACCTGGCGGAGATGATCTCATTTCACAAGGCCTTAACTCGTCCAGAAGATTGGGGGGACTTACATTGGGGCATTTTGCAGCATATCGGGGACAATGAAAAAACGGACCATGCTCCCTCGTATATAGACTTGATCGAGCTGGGAGACACGGCCATCTCTGCCAGTCACCGTGATGTCTTTCAAGGAGATGTTGAGATTATCCTCCGCTGCAAGGAAAGGATCAATAAGAAAAAAACAATGCCACGAAGATTGAATCACCTTCAGCAAGCTTTCCTCGATAAAGCTGTCCTGTCTTGAGCTCAACAGTGACAATATGTCCAAGAGACTCATGTAAGAGTTTAACGGGGATACCCAGACCTGCAGACATTATTGACTTATTGACAATCGCTGTCGTAGGACAATGCGAACGATGACTGCAACAATGGCCCCGACACACGCGATTTCTGGGTGTCAGGATCACGTGACCCCTTTCGCTTTTTAGTAGCACAGCCACCAACTGGCAACGCAAACACCGACCAGGCAAACGACTCGGAGTGGCCCGCCGGGAGTGGCGGCGAGTGTGGTGCAATCATAGCTTTGGATATCAAAGGCGACTTGCTCCGTTGTTGTACTGGCATTGAACGTTGAACTGTGGTAATGGGGGCAGTATGGGGACTCGGCCATCCATCCATTGGCACAAGCAGCATTGCTCGGTGCTCCCCCTTCCACATAAATCCGCCACTTGCTCCCGGAGTCCCATTCACCCATCACAGATTTCCTCAACAGATTTTGTCATGAACACCTACATCATAGCCACTGGACCTCTTCTTCCCTCTCTGGGCGAGACTTATGTAAACGAGTTCTTGTTGTCCAATGTCTTCAATATTTATGGCCACAGTGGGTGCATTGCGTCAGTTCAGATGGCCTCGGCGATAAAATCTGCTATTTGCGCATTTTTAGTGGGCCCACTGGCAGTTTCTCCCTCGCCCCCTGAACGACGACCAGCCAAGCGAGCGAGGACAATCCCTGCAAAGGCTAGTAACCATACAAGGCTCAGCCCCCCCAGGAAAGTTCGCGGACGCCTGAGCGAACTCCCGACGATGCCCATGGATATTTTGTTCGAGGTGTGTAATATCCGTCTCGTGATATTTGTTACATCTGAAAAAAAATTGGCAATTGTTCAGATTTTTTCTCATCTCCATCCTTCGGACCTGCTTTCGGTCAGTCGCGTGAACAGGGCTTTTCGTGGGGTGCTCTTGTCTCGCAACTCTTCATGTTTGTGGAACGCATGCTTGAGGTTCTGTGGCGCTCCTCCTTCTCCCTCGGATATGGCGCCCCCGGCCTGGACCCATTTGCTCTTTGGCGGCGCATATTGTTACGTGAGTGGCCCGTTGTTTAACAGGACTATCCACTCTCAAACGCAAACCTCGCAATCCAGAGTTGTGGCGCAAAGACGGTCAATAGAATCCTGTTTTCGCTGCGTCGCCGTGCGTGCAAGTCTTGCATGACAACTCAGTAAGTGGTCCACGGGTTGCCGGGCACTTCTGGTGTTCTAACTTTCCTTAGTCTGTGGTGTTCGACCAAGGTACCCGAGGAGTTTAGAGACATAATACCCCATGATTCCGGTTTGTTAGAATCCAATAGTCTGCGCACATTGACCTAATTATTAATTTCTCCCAGGGCATTCAAGTTCTATCCATCCTTCTCGGTCCTCGTGCACCATGCATTGGTGGGATGAAGATGTCACGGCACTCAATACTGAAGTGCAGGCGCTGAAAACCGGCCCATGTGATTCAGGTGGTGCCGTTGCTGACAAGGAAGCCGCTATCTCTGAACTTTTTTCGAGGAAGAAAGAGGAGGCCACAGCTATCACAGAGGTATGCCTCAGAGTTTGTCAACGCAACAGAATTTTGAATTATTTATCTGCTACCCTAGCACGCCCTCATCTGTACCGCATGGGAGAAGGACCGCAATGCTGATCGTAACAACATATTATCTGACGCCAAAACCAAGCGCTTCGAAGAGTAGGTGATATATTTTTCCGCAGAGGTACTAATGGCTCACACATCCTTGGTAGTATCAAGACTAGATTCCTCCCGCTCGGCTACTCTGAGGGAGATGTGAATCAGTTACGTCGGCACCGTGAGGTGAGAACCAGCAAGCCCATGTCAAATCGAGGTAAGTCTGGCGTACCTCTAACCATTTCCTTCCTCTAACGTGCAACTGGTGTAGTGTGGCAGCGAGTTGAGCCGCTTCTCCGTCCTGGAGTCAACGAAGCCAGGGACCGACGTCTGATGCATGAAGGAGGAGATACTTATCTCACGCGCAGGCAACTTGTTCTAGGGAAATATGCGAAATTCCTGGAGATGCTCTCATTCTCGCCAATCCTCCTGTCTCTTTCACCGACAGCCACCCAGTTCTTGTGTGGGGACAGGGATCTAGCAGATGCGTTGGCACTTGGCACTGGTCCTGATGACCCATCTCTCACAGATCGGATCTTTGAGGCAATAAGAGACCTCGGACTAGAGCTAGAGAATCGGATGCTAAAACGCGCGGCATTGTTGCGGTCCCTTCTCCCCAAAACCGATGTCTCTGAGGATGCGACGGATGAAAAGGCCATTTCCCTTGCGACATCAGTATACGAATGCTCCGATTGTCATCTGCCTACTTCTGGACTTTACATGCTCGCACATAAATGCGAGCAAGCACCAAAGCCTAATACGCTTCACCCTCGATTAAGCGAGATGGGCAGAGCGACTGTGGAAATACTTCTTCGACTTCTAGGATTGGGTAGGATGACCACGGCGCTGGAACTTGACACAAGGAACGATAGATTTGTGTGTATTCGGTGCCCGCGCGGGTCCTTCCCCCAGAACGGTAAAGAGGTGCTGGGTCGCTGTGTTCGTGACTGGCGCTCATGCGTGCGTTTGATCTTCTTCCTTGTTTTGGGACATGTATAGCACATCGTTGACGCTGCATCAACTGCAGATTTCTCATGCAATTGGCACAAGGAATGAACGCTCGCACAAAGGCGATCCCAAATGGCGCCTCGTCGGGCGAGCGGAGATGGCAGGATTGAGCCGGGAAGGGTTTGTGACCACCCACGCTTATGGATGTATGCATTGTCCGGCCAGAATAGATCTCAGCAAAGGGACCGTTCAGTGGTACACAGACATTGGTTCGATTAGGGAGCATGTCCGGAACGAGTAAGCTCCTCCATCTTCCAACGTTCTTGGCGATTTTTTGATCTATTGACATGGTGTAGGCACGGGAGGGATCAACCGCTGGAGGGTGAAGACTTCTTCTTTAATTTCAGCACGAGGCGATTGGGAAGCAGGTCCCTGCTGGCGATGGGCCAATGAAGGAGCTTTTATTTTATGACCACCGGAGCTCTGCAAAGGACAAAGGGCCGAATTTGAGCACAATGGCTATGTTGTTTAAGACACTTTTCGTGAACCAGTATGCCGTCAGTATGAGCAGAATTATATAACGCGGACTTTTCATTGTACGTTAGGTACTGTTACTGTAGGGTTGTGTACTAAGGACGCGCGTGGGACGCCCTGTATAACATTGATTTGCTTCACCAACTCTCCATTGACTGTCCTTAGCAACGTATGGGTCAGTGGCAGTGACGAACTGCACGCCACTTTCACCTATTCCTCACATTGCTGGACACCCTGATTGATATTGTTCGGCATAGAGGAAATATGGGCGAATGTTACCGGCGAAGCCCTGAAGTTGTGCCTATGTCATGACGTTGGGTTGCCCGAAATTTGGTGACCCCAACCTGCATGTTTGACCGTTAATCTACACGCGCAGTTAAGGGTTGGGACAGCATCGTTGAACAACCGTTTGGA
>Ga0307510_10003596_pt1 | contig 18094 bp, 18 predicted proteins | sample 12_EM_MG_FD_207224 | JGI IMG/M metagenome (GOLD analysis project Ga0307510, IMG submission 207224) | Populus trichocarpa ectomycorrhiza microbial communities from riparian zone in the Pacific Northwest, United States - 12_EM | ecosystem: Host-associated > Plants > Roots > Unclassified | place...
GGTGGGATAGACGGTATCATACCAGAGCTCTTTCCAGATTCCCATTTGGGTCGCTTAAAGGAAATTTTTGATTCCAGCAATGTCAAGGTGCTTCCCCGCTTAAGCAATGTTGATTGTCAGATTGCGAATTTCCCCGGTGGAAATTGCAGTCATACCGGATCACTCGATTTTTGATGGTTCCCCTTCCGTGTCAAGGGTTAAAAAAATAATTGAAAGACGGATCCAGCTATCCATATGCATTTGTGAAAAGAGTTGTGCTGAATCGAAAATTTATGCACCAATCCGGCCAGTGAGCAGACTGGCTTGCCTAAGATGGGAACACTCGCTCCCCCGGGCGTGACTGACTAGTTGAGTATGAAACCATAACTCACTTTCATTAGCGCCGGTTCCCTGGGGGGATAGTCTTTGAAATGGATGAGGGGCTACCTCCTTTGCCCGGATGCAGTCTGCGGCGTGCGCTGGTTCCTCGCAATCGCTATCAAATACCGGTGCCTGGTTCGTGCTGTTTCGGGGGAGGGGTTCTGATAGAGCCCGGGTGCTTGGGTGCCGCGAGGTGACTTTAATAGTTGGACCATTTCTACGTGGCCGAAGATTCCATGCCGGTGCTCAAGGAAAGGGTGGGAAGGACACCATAGAGCGAGTTCGCCTCTCGAGAGCCATAGGGAAAAGCACCAGGACTTACTAGAGGGAACGACTCTAACGACATACCGGTAGCTCTTGGTCTACCGTGGGTATTCGAGTTTCTGCGGCATCCAAAGTGGCTTTCTCTAGTCCATTGCCCTCTGTAGGACTATTTGGAGTGCTCGGGTACTGTACGAGTACAGTATTTGCTCGTGTAACATAGTATGGGGGACAACGGGCAAGGGGGGCGGCGGCTTGTTCAATATCTAGTGGCAAACATGAAGTATGATACATGAGATTCGGTGGGGCTGTTTGCTGCACTCGAGCATCATACCCCTCCGGTTCGCTGTTCCTATCCAAAATTAATCTACTACCGGTATCATATTATTATCTCGGTCTAGTCTCCGATCTCCTTACTCAGAGACAAATCCTACTGCGAAGGAATAGCGTTTCACTTACACGGAATAACCTGAGGCCTGTGAGCTTGTTAGATCTCATTAACTACTTGTCGTTTTCGCTCTTCTGTCGATTCGCTAAGCTTATCGTGGGCTGATAGGCTGGCGGTCTGAGAGCGGGCTGAATGAGCAAGTACTCGAGTACCGGTAGCAGAGTCTTCAAGGGTTGGCGGGAAATATTACCACCTTTTTCTATCGATGCTTGTGCGCAAATAAAGTTATGGTGCAGAATAACGAAAAAAACAACAAAAAAACCGACCAAAACTTGGGTCCCGTTGAACTGCGACTTAGTTTGAGCACGAGAAGACAGCAAATTGGCATTTCACGATACCTTTTGCCCCCAAGGAATTTGATGTTGGAAGTTGTGAGTGATGGCGGGCAGAGATCGCAGAGGTTCGATTCGCCTAGACATGTCTCTTCTCTTAGCCGATTGTTTCGTATTCCCCACATTGTAGCACAGGGCTAACTGCATTTGTAGTAATAAATTTATTATCCCGTGATGACAGGACCATCGTCTCGGAACGACCCCCTCTTGGCGTGGATATCAGCATCCAGCGCTTTGGTACACTCTGCGGCCAAACTAAATGGCTTCCAGGAGATCGCACTGATCCTCACTTGCGACCACAACATTGTTTGGAGTCTTGTCAAAAGTGTGAGTCTACCACAGGAGCTTCTTGTGGGATTCGGGTTAACAGATCCAGCAGGCTGCCTGTGTTGCATTTTCTTCATCTGCTAGTAGTCACCGATATTTGGGGGGTATCATGCTTGTGCGGTAGCGTAAAAACTTGGACAATCGAACCAAGTGCTGCTGGGAGAGCCCCAACGCTCGGGCCATGCTATGAAACGTTGGGGGCTACTTCTCCTAATCAGGTTTGGCGTTTCTCTATGTCACCTCAAGCGGATGAGTATGATAGCTCTCCTTTTCTTTGACCCCTTTTCCAAGGTAGGGAATTATCAACTACCTACGCCAGCTTCTCATTCGTTCTTACCGTACTGATCAAGCGAAACTACGACCCGAACCTAGGTGTTATATAGGTGCTGGTACTTCATTTCAACTGTTGCGACGGGAAACCAGCCATTGACACGGTTTAGCTAAAATATCCTATATGGGCTCAGGATAGCGACTTTGTGAGATTGTTTGGCCAAGAGTGAGCTGTGATTCTGCTCCCCTTCGGAATTCCATGCGATGGTCATAGCAATGTTATCGTGGCAATTTACTGTTGCTGGGATGCTGAAACGGGGGTTCAGCAATCACTGGTATCTCGTATCGAATTCCCGATAGCCCCTGTGAACTGAATGAATTTCTGGTCTTGGGGGTTCTCCAAGGTTGACCTCGGGGAGCCTGGGTTCGGTCACCACCGATGGATGGGAACGTGGCAGATTTTTGGTTGGATGATGGTGTCTTTCATGCAATCGAATTCTCCTTTACAGGTACTGTATCTTCGAGAACACTGGAAATCAGAGGAATATTGGGGGCACACGTACAATGGTTTAGGCATTGGAATGGCATATTATTACTTCACGGGAGCTCACATTATATGAGACGGGCTCTAACGCTCTCTCTTTGTATTGCGCAAATAATACAAGTACGTTGGCCATTTATTTCCCCGAAATTCTACCGCACAGCTAATTTGAGGTGTTCCAGCTGTACAAGAGAGAGCTCTTGCTATGTGCTTTCCTGGGATATGTGGCTCGGCCCCCGTTAGATTAGTCCGACGGTCCTGCCGCTTGTCGCACAACTGCACTATCACGGCTTGAAATTTTGGAGCACTTGTGTTGGCCCGGCTTTGGTTTGTTTTCTCAGGTTTATAACATGAAGATGCCTCCCACGGTCTTCAGCTCCTCACCGCACTGCATCTCGACGTTCTCTAGAATCTGCTCTCTTCTCCCGCCTGAGGCTCCTTTCTTTTAGCTTTTATCTTCAACTCACTCTTTTTGTTGTAGATTTCAATTCACTCTTTTGGACTGGTATCCTTCGTTCTTGATATACCATACCACACAGGCATTCAGCTACAACGCAAAGCCTTTCTACCCTTTCGGTTATTATTATTAGCGAATCAGTCAGAATGGTTAAATCAGCCTACGTTTTCTCTGCCCTCGCTGCCCTTATTGGTGCTGCCAACGCCCACACCCAGGTTTATGGTATCTACATTAATGATGTCTTCCAGGGTGACGGCCGTTCAAACTATATCCGTTCCCCTCCTAGCAATTCTCCTGTGAAGGATGTTTCTTCCACCAACATCATCTGCAACGTTGCCAACACTGTCGCTCCTTCAAGCGTTACTGCTGCCGCTGGTGACAAGGTTACCTTTGAGTGGTATCACGATAAGTAAGAATTCCAATTTGCCGCCCTCGTTTGAAAACATGGCTCACAATTCCACAGTCGTGGAGATGACATCATCGATCTCTCCCACAAAGGGCCCATTACCGTCTATATTGCGCCAGCAGCTTCACAAGGTGCCGGCAACGTCTGGACCAAGATCGCAGAGTCCGGTCTTAGCGGAGGAAAGTGGGCGGTGGAGACCCTGGTCGCCAACGGCGGGAAGCACCATGTCACCCTCCCCTCAGCATTAGCTGCTGGAGACTACCTTCTGAGAGCCGAGATCATCGCCCTTCACGAGGCTGACACTGATTACACCGTCAACCCCGCTCGTGGAGCTCAATTCTACGCATCTTGCTCGCAGTTCAAAATCACCGGTTCCGGAACGGTCTCTCCTCCCGGCACTTTCGGCTTCGTTGGTGGTTACTCCCACGCTGACCCTGGAATCCTCTACAACTTGTATGCTGGTGCCACTAGTTATATTATTCCCGGACCCGCTGTGTGGGATGGAAAGACTGGTAGCTCTGCTCCTGTTCCCTCGTCCGTTGTTTCTTCCACCTCCCCTACTGCCACCTCTTCTCCCTCCGCGCCAAAGACCACATCTGTTTCAACGCCCACGCGGACTAGTTCTACCACCGTCCCAGCTGCTCCTTCGGCCACTAAGCCTGCAAGCGGCGCCTCCGGTACAGTACCCAAATACTACCAGTGCGGCGGAAAGCTGTATACTGGCGGAACCAACTGTGTCGCTGGTACAAAGTGTACATTCCAGAACGAGTACTACTCTCAGTGCCTGTAAGCCTTTTCTTGGCTGGAAAAGGATTTTTTTACCTTCTCTTTCTACTTCCGCGCTATTCCTTGTATTGTGGTGTGTTGTTTGTCTTGGTATGTCCAGGGGACGCCCGGTGGGAGGAGATTCTTATTGGTTAGTTGGAGCGTCAGGATTCAAACTATCTTGGGCTCAACCTGGTTTGGTATGACAGGTATATTATAGCGTGAGAGTGTCCGTGTCCATTCTTGTATTTTTATATTTTATATTTTTTTTGTGAGTGTATAGTACGGTATTTCAGCTGGCTGGCTGGAAAATTTGTGAAAAATGGTTAGAGCGAATGTTTGTAATTTGCCTATCTTATTCTTGTCACATGAAATTATTAATTATCGACTACATTCTAGAAGATCGCTGTTGGTCCGAAGCCTGGGGACATACTTCTCGTGTGATAATTGTGCAAACTCTGCTGAGCAGGAGTGCCTAACTGTATGGGGCGGTGACACCAGCTTTCTGAGGCTTCCGAGAAAGCCATGCAAGCCAGGGCTATCATGTGCATCGTGCATCTAGGCTATCAGTCCGCTCCCGCCACTCGCGTACGCCGGCGATTTCTCACTCGGCGGGCGAGAATCGCTCCGCAAGCTACACGTCATTAGCTTCCCTACAGCTATTCGCTAGACCGTAGATTTCTGACACGGTGCATTGGCAGACCAGTGATTATCTATATAAGGAATTAGGGTTGTAGGTAATCAGCTGCTGCAAAAAAATGCTAGCAAAAGGGGTGATACTCATCGAGTGTGTGGTGTTCACTCTTTCATTGTTAGGTGTCATGGGGGATCACTCGGCTGGGAGGATTCGTGGTTTGGGAAGGGGATGGAAATGGTGGGTAATTTTGGTGACTGATATTATAACGGAGTTTACTGGGGATTGTGGTTTTGGTACTTGCGGGGTTTGGATTGGATGGAAGGGGTGCGTACTGTATGATACGAATAACAGTGTTCTCAGTGCACTCTTGGGGGGGGGGACTTCACCGCGAGAAGTAGGTTATTTGGGGGTGGAGGGGTGTGTCTGTAAACCATCACCCTGGCTTGGAGAGACGGGATAAATCTGCTCTATTTTTCGTGAAAGAAGGGCGCTGATTATCTTCTCTATTCCTACTGGCGAATACCTACTGTGGAAAATAAATCAAGAAATAAGTAAATAAATATACCTTGCTCTTTGTATCTGTGGGGTCACTACTGAATTGATCAACTTGTGTCATAACTTGTGCCTATTTATTTTCCTTGTTATGATAATACCTGTCGGCTTGATGTTCGGAACTTTCATCCATAACTGTAATTACCAGTCTCTCCGGAAACACAATCCTCCCATTACCCGACAAGTATCATACTGGAAGATTCTTTTTATCTTTCTTTTTTTTCCCCCTATAGTTGTATTGACTTGTGCGCCGAATGTATTTGTTCGAAGCTGGATAAGGAAGGAGGAAAACTATCGGGCCCTGTTTCTCAAACGTAATAATTATGATCTACTACGGTGGCGCACTGCACCACTTTTTTTGCTACCGGAATTTTCCTTATCCGCCGTACCACATTTATCCCTAACCCATGGCCTAACTACCGTAATAACAGATTTATCGGGTAGGTACTTGTAGTTGTGAAATAGTAGGAAACGTTAATTAGTTACTCGAGTACAACGGAGTTAAGCCCCAACTACCCTCCTTACGCCCGCCCAATCACTTGCGCAATCGCTTGTTCTCTCACTCGCCCGTCAACCAACCAATGCATCGACTCGACTAATCGCTAGGAGAAGAAACACACAAGACCGAGCATTTACTAATCACGCAAGGGATCTCCACAAACGTCATACCCCGCCCCTCAAGCGTTATTTAAATCCTCCCAATGTGCCCCACCTCTCGTTGGAAAAAATCTTGCGACCGTCTGAAAGATAGTTGCTATCAGTAAAACGGAAGGGAATTTCATCCAATCGCGAGTATTATATCATACGAAAAACAAGTCTAAGAAAGGAAGAGAGAGAGAGAAAAAATAATAACAACAACAATAATGGCACCGAAAGTTCTCTTCGTTCTCACCTCGCAAAAGGTTCTTGGCGACACTGGCAAGCCCTCGGGGTGGTTTTTGGTATATTTTCTTCTCTCTCCCCCTCTCTCTTCTATGCTATTTCAAAATAATAATAATAATCATGGACATTGAGTATTTTATTAATGGTTACGGAAAAAGCCCGAGTTTGCGCATCCATACCACATCCTCGCGCCTCTCGTTACCATCGACGTCGCTTCCCCGGCGGGCGGAGAAGCCCCGCTCGATCCGAACAGCGTGGAAATGTTCAAGACCGATGAGATCGCCGTCAAGTTCCTCAGCGAGAAGCAAGAGCTATGGAAGGACACTATCAAGCTCGAGGACGTGAACGCAGGGGAATACGACGGAATTTTCTTCGTTGGCGGTCATGGGCGTACGTTCTTCCCCGGCTCCAAACGATCTACGAATGGATGAATGAATGAATGAGCGAGAGCGCTAACCACACCTGGAAACAGCAATGTTCGACATCGCCCGTACCCCCACCGTGGTCTCCCTCATAAAGTCATTCGCCGATGCGAATAGGCTCGTAGCTGCAGTCTGCCATGGATCGGCTGCGCTTCTGGATGTTAAGCTTTCTGATGGGAAGCTTTTGGTTGACGGTGAGCCGGTGACCGGGTTTTCGAACACGGAAGAGGATAGCATGGGTCTTTCTAGTGCTATGCCGTTCATGCTGGAGACGGAGTTGGTGAAGAATGGTGCAAAGTTTGAGAAGGCGGATCAGCTGTGGGAAGCAAGGGTCTGTGTCGGTAGGGGAGGGAAACTAGTCACTGGGCAGAATCCAGCTAGTAGTTTTGGAGTCGCGGAGGGGATGAAAGCTGCCTTGGGAGTTTAGGGACTTGCTGTGCGGCAGCGTATGGAAGGGTGGGAGGATGACGTGTTCATGTCGTAAGCGTGGGGAATGAATGTACCTATTTATTCCATGGTCTGCTAGCTAAAATGAAACGGGGGTGCTTATACATATCCTGCTCCTGTTTCCTGCTCCTGTTTCCTGCTCACATTTCCCATCATCTATCTACTGGCCCTTGATCATATACCAATAGCAGCACTTACAGTGGACGGCAAATTCAACTGCTACGGCCCACCAAGGACACTGCCGCTCTCCTCCGTGGGAGAGTATATCGTCCTTTACGTTCTTGCTACCCCATTACTCATAGAAGAGCAGGCGGCACCACCGAGGCCATGGAGAACGTTACTCAGAAGCTCTATCAAGAACTTCTCGTCCCGAATCAGACGAAAATTGACTCCCAAAAGGCCTTGTAGCAGGAGGTGGAACATTTGCGGTGGGCTTGGACGTACCCCGTCACGAGGAATCGGTGTGCTGGTGAATTGAAGGGCTGCAGGAGAGTGGAGAATCGGATTGGAAGGCAGTGTTGCTCGTGGGAGTGTAAATATAGGAGTGGGGATGGCAGGTATCGATGAAACTTTCTTCTTGAAGGTTTCGGTGCTGTGTGAGTGGGTGATGGTTATTGATTGTGGGGTTCAGGCGCCGGCTGGAGTGTAGTTGTATGTGATTTGATAGGTTGGGGAAATTGTATCGAATGCCGTGTCGTACTGATTTCATATAAGGAGTGCTATAGTCGGCCCTGACATCTTCCCGTGCTAATCGGAGCTTCACTGCTCCCCTATCCCATTCTCGGCAGCGAACCAGATCAGTGTCCGGATAGAGCCATCTGAGTTCGTGGTGACCTCTAGATAATCTGTTTTGGTGAGCGAAGGACCTCCTGACGATGCACTTCCACATACGTCTAGGGCGCCAATGCATATGGATGGATGCTGTGAGGGTGAGATGGTCTCTAGTATCCCCATAATTTCGGAGAGTCGCACCCCTTCCCGAGCAATCACTTTTTTCTGGTCTCCAATGGGCTTGGCCATCCTTTCGGGGGGTTTTTTCCCATCCACTGACAATCGGTTTTAGTACTTTGGGAAAAACCCAAGATACTCGCCGGAGACCGCTCCCTTCTAGCGGAATAAGTCGTCCAATCAGATGTTTTCTTTCTTTTGCCCCACCCTTGACACCAACTAGCAATGATGCATCTCGAGAACTGAGCGGGGTGGAGGAAAGAAAAAGGAGGCAGCAAAAACGGGATCAGCAGATTCGTGACTTAGTAGGGTATTCGAAAGAAAGCTCCCTGCTGGATCTCCATCTTTCCAGGAGGAAAACACCTCCCAATCCCCCCGAAGCTTCAGGGCGCCAGTTCTAGCACCTCCCACTAGAGCACTGGCATCATACTTCAAGTATATCTGAGGGAAGGAAATTTTGTCGGGGGTTCAATGCATCATGGTTAATATCGTTTATTTCCACTGCTGCTGTAATCGAGTACATGGAGAAACCCTCAATAGGAAAATCAATACAAAACGCCGTGAGCAGACCGGGAATATTCAGAAAGTTTTTTTCAAAAAAAAACCGTTACCGTTCAATGATCTCTTCCCCTTTCCGCCTTTGGCAGGGAGGCTACCATATCTTGCCCCCCTCCGCTCTCCTTTCCTAGCTTACTCTAGACCCCTCAACCAGCCGTGCATTCATCCACCCATCCGCTCCACTGTTTACTGCTCGCCCCCCTTGTTCGAATTGCACGAGACAATCTTAATCTTGTTGGCGAAAACGCTCGGCGTATTTTTTTGGGGGAACTTGAAAGTGACGTCCTTAATCAAGAAGGTCCAGACCTCGTCGCAGAGACGATATGTGTCCAGGTGGCCCTAAATTCACACATAACAGATTACAGACAAGCCCGTATCGATTAGCTATTCCTTTTTTTTCCCATTTGCACTAATGAGAGGGGCCGGGTAGGTAGGTAGGTAGGTAGGAAGTAAAAAGGAAAAATCCAAACCTTGAAAGTTAAACGGGCCTTAACCTTACTGGCAAGGACCTCAGCAATGCCACGGTCGAAGTTTGACATAATTTTCAAGGCGAGCTGGGGAGTGATGATTCCCTTCCTGATCATATCGTCGAGCGAATCCATGAGCGCTACTCCTATGCTAAGACCCATACCATACCTCGTTAGTTAATAGTAACGGTAGCGCGGTGGGAGGGAATCGGCAAGTTTGACGATGGGGAATTATAGAGTACCAGGAACGGCGATAGAGCTCGTAATAAACTTGATTGTCCATTTTTGTAAGAGTTCGGTGAGTTATATAAGAGACGGTGGTGGTATGATAGTGGTTTTTTTTTTTAGTTAAAATAACCTTTGGTTAAAAATTGTGTTTGTGATGGAGGGTGTGTTTTTGTGCAAGGGAGGGGCTTTCAGGTAGAGTACAGAATTAGTAGGACTATGCCAAGAGAAACCTTGGAGCACAGTCACACTCCGCTATTCCGGATCTCGAAAATTAGGACACCTGGTTGTTTGCCATGGGCCTCTGAGAGTCCCAAATTTCTCTCTATTAAAACCTAAGCTGTCTTCCGCTGCGCCGGACAGAGCGTTTGAATTTTGCCTGGCCGGTTGGGGATAGCGGAGTACAACCTTGGTTCTCTTGAATCTGGCAATTGATTGGAAACTTGTCCTACAGTAGACATCGTAAAGCTTTTGAAATCTACTTGTACTAGCAGATAACTAGCCTGTTACCCTACGTAGGTTTAGTTTCTGCATGCCAAGGGGATGGCGAGAGTACCGGCTAATGTGACCCAAAACGTCCAGCAGGCTGATCTCATACGGCGTCTCTCTCTGAACCCGGAGATCACAAGGTTGGCGGAGGTTGTAGATTTTAAGAGTTTTTATAATAATGCCTATAGGAAACGCCCCTCCCGCCTTCTCACTATGGGTGAAACGGCCAACCAGTGAGCAGGCGTGGGTTCCCTCTTCTCTCCCAGGTTCCTTTATTATTCTGATCTCACGCCCCTGGGCTAACCGTAGGTGTGATATCGGCACAAATCCAAACACTTTCGAAACCTCCAATCAACTCAAATCCTAGCATAAGGTATCTTCGCTGGATCTGCTGCATTCGAACGCTAAACCCGATGACCCGGTATAATATGGGAGACGCTTTCTTGGTTGGTGTACCAAAGGGAATTTCTACACAAAGCCTCAATAAGAATAAAAATTCCAGTACTATCATCCTTCGTGGCACCTTACTGGAAGAGGTAATAGCAACCTCCTCCTCCAGCATTTATCTCCTATTCAAGACTTTGCAGTACTGTAGTCAAGTGCCCCCCCCCGACATCCTCAGCGCGCCAGCCTTTGGCAGGGAGTATAGTCACATGCATAAAAGGCAAACTGCAGGCAAGATAGACAAGCCTTAGAGCCTCACTTGCCGATGCCCTATTATAGTCTCAAACTTAGTTCCTCCACAGATATTTCGTAGTGCCTGAATCTTGCTGGAGCTGGGACCGAGTGGTGACCCCCTTGCCTTTTACACGCTGGCTTCGGAAGTCCCCCATTCTCGACCCTACGGTCAATTTCAACGAGCACCGTACAGTACAGTACACCCACCCACCAATTCCTATGTTTTTTTTATCCGGCGTGGCTTGTTGGTTTCGCTGGCTCGCTAAATCCCCCCCCCCCGTTGGTCAAAGCCTCTCGGAAGAGTCTATCCTGGACATCACGTGATACAACCCTCAGCCCGAATGAGATCTTGTGAAGCTGCGTCTTGTCGCCTAGCAACCACATAATAATAATATTATCATATGATATAAGCTATGATACTGGTGGGGGTGACGAAAAGTGTATCATGGTTCGTCACTAATGCTCGGGCTGCCATCAATGGCCAAAGTCTCCGCCTTTCCTTTTTTTTTCCCTTTCTTTTTTTCTCGTATCACCTGGACTCTTTATAGAAGGGCTAGAGTTTAAGGCCCATTTGGTAGTGGTGGTTATTCTGATTGGGTGGTGAGGGTTGTTGTTGGATAGCAGGTGAGATTGCGGTATCATGACAATTGGGAGTTTAGGGGTAATCGCCATATTCCTTTCCTTTTAGGCAGCGTCATATCCACGTTTTTCTAAAGGACTCGAGGTGGGAAAAGAGAAGGGTCGGTGATTTGGCTATGATACAATTAAGACTTGGCAGGCACTGGGTTTTGAGAGAACTATCGTAACCTGGGTTGTAGATACGTAACTAACGGTCCAGTGATTTCAAAACTTATTGAGGGTATAACAAGAGAAATGAAGGGAGGGGGTTTTTTTTTTCAAATTTTTTTTGGTTTTTTTATTTTTTAATTTACAAACAGAAATCATACAGGCGAACATACATACATGCATACGTACATACATACAAATGAAAGGAAGAACGGCAAGAGGTAGAGTAATTGGATAAGAATGCACCTCGAAGTAAAGAATAAAAACAAGAAAACTCGAGTCAGAGTGTCCTCCCAGAGCCCGTGTATAGTGGCTAATAGAGAAGGACGGAAGATACAGGAGAAATCCGGAAGAAGGGGCATGAAAGTGAAGACAAACTTGTAACGTAATAATACCACTGGCAAGAGAAGAAAGGAAATTGAGAAAATTCAAGTGACTTGAAGCAAAGGTAAAACCCCACATATGCGCGGTTGACTTGCAGAAGAACTGCCGTGGCCGTGGCCGTAGGCAATGTCATAATACTCTCGACAAGAGACCGTTTATCAGGGGAAGAAAGGCAGGAACTTTTGAGGAAGAAGAGAAAAAAAAGGAAGGAAAGAAAAAAAAGGAAGAAAAGAAAAAAAATCCCACTATGGCGTAAGATTCGGGGAAAATCTGACCCACAAAAAAGTAACAACCGAAATCTCAGGGAACTCGAGCCTCGTATTGATGAGTTGGTTTTGGCATCAATTCGGCTGAACATTCTCAGGGGCGCCCCCGCCCTCCATCATATATTGCGCTTCCATAGCCGCGGCGATTTCGCTGACTGAGAGAGGCTGAAGCCCAATGTTGTTGCAATGGGCGATATAGTCTGCCATACTTATAAGAGGCTCGCGACGGAATAATGATTCATCAACGATGAAAGGTTCCTCATCAGAAGTCTCGGGCTGGCCGCTTCCCAAAGCGGCGGGTTGGGATGCATGAAGCCAAGAGAAATCAGGTTGCACCACAGATGCACCCACTTCGGTGTCACGGTGGCCGGGGGCATGGTGCGGGTGAATGGTTCTTGGACCACCCAATTCTTGGATGCTCTGTCCAGCGTGTAATGTCTGAGCCTGAGGGTTTGCCTCTGGGATCCTCCCCGGAGGAGATAAGCCTTGGACTCCAAGAAGTGGGCCAGGGGTTGCTGGTGAGATAAAATTTGGGCATGATCTGCCGTTCTCAAAAGTGTAGTACACACTAAGATTCTCCTTATAAACGTCGCCGTCATGTCCGTAGATGCAACTAGGCCCATAATGACAGCCTCCCGCGGGGTCCCCCAAGGGTTTCATTGTTCCAGGGCACTGAGTCTGCCAATGGGGAGGTCGAGAACGGGCTTTGGCGCTTTGTCTGGCCATAAATTCTTCAACGTTAAGATTGGAAGAGTGAGGCGCAGTCTTATCTCCAGCACGTTCAACAGGATATAGATCATGAGTTTTGTCTGGAAGGCCCCGTTGAAATCCCCCCTGAGTGTAATTAATAGGAGGGCCAGGAGATTTTTTAGTTTGAAGTTGCTCCTGAGGTGAAGGTGCGGAACTATCCATCGGGTAACGAGGCACCAGCTTCTCAGGTGAAAAGGAGTGGAGAGGTATGAGCTGTTCAGCCACAAACTTGCTTCCTTCCTCGCTACTTTTGTCCATGGAAAGGTGAGAACGGGGGGCTTGTCCATCCCGAAGGGGAGGGATAGGATCTTTGAAGGTGGTTCCTCGTGCGCTAGGTCTATGAGGCTCAAAGAAGGAGGATGAAACTGTGGATGCAGATCCAGGCATTGGTGTCATATATCTTGGAAATTCCATACCTAATTAGCTCTATGGGCAAAAAAAAACTCTGTGGTGAGCTAGGCAGATGTGACTTACCTATCTGTGAATCCAATGGGAGTGTTATAACTCAGATTCCAGTTTCGAAATTGACCATCACTTGGGTCCTGAACGGGAACCCCGAACTCACCGATATCTTCCAAGCGAGGTGTCGGGCCGGTTCCGTAATTCACAAAGTCTCCACGATTGTGGACGTTGGGCGCGGAACGATTTTGCCCGCTAAGACCGGAAGATTCTTCACTCGCTGCTGTGACAGGTCTCTGACGTTGGTTTTTAGCAAACAAAAATCTCTTGCGGACGTTTTCACTCAAAACTGTATCCGCAAAGATTGGTGATGGATCCCTGGTCGTGAGGTGGCTAAGTGGGTTTCCCTCAGAAACTAACTGACTATACGGGGCTGGGAGACTCGCTCCCTCCGTTGGTTGATAGTGTGATGGATCCCTGGCCGTGAGGTGGCTAGGTGGGTTTTCCTCAGAAACTAACTGACTATACGGGGCTGGGAGACTCGCTCCCTCCGTTGGTTGATGATAATGTCCTCTATTGAAGGGCATAGGAGGGTGTCTTGATTGAGAATCAAAAGCAGACTCTCCTGTGCCGTCAAATGTCTCTGTACCACGCGATGCTTCGTCAAGCGCTATAGTAGGAGATTGGGCAGACTGGATACAATTTTCGCTCTGAAATAGACTGTTCCCTGGGGGCGAAGAGGGGACGTTTGAAGTAGTATCCGGGCTCTGACGATTTTGTTCGGTGAGAGTCTCCATGTCTGTTTTGTCCTTTCTCTGGGAGGATCTGGGCGAAGGGCTAGAGCTGTCAGCAGGCAAGAACATAAGGCGTTATTATCAGACGTTATTATCAGTCTAGGGAGAGAGATTTATAGTAACAAGATATATAGCGACAGGGAGAAATCTCGAGAATTAAAAGCCAATGGAGGAAATAAGGAGACAGAAAGGGCGATGAAATATACTAACATATCCATAATACCAGGATCTGCTAAACGATGGTAATGATTTGATGGTGGTAAGGTAAATTGAATGATGGGTTGAGGCTCTAGTTCCGAAGAAGGAAAAGTCTTAGAGAGGGCGAATTTTAATGCGCGGACAGATCAATTGGCAAAGATGATGGGAAGGGAAAACGGGAGGTGTGGAGGGGAAAGGAAGTGAGGAGGATGGTGGTGAAGGTGCGGTGTGGGAGAAGAGAGAGGAGAGGGAGGAGAGGGAGGAGAGGGAGGAGAGGGAGGAGAGGGAGGAGAGTGGGAAGGGAGGAAAGTGGGAAGGGAGTTAGCACGTGAGAAACGAGAGCTGTGGGGATGAGTGTAGCTGACGGGGTTATAGGAAGGGCTTGTGTCGCACGCACACTGACTGCCATGTGCGGTCGTTCGTGTGGGCTGGAAGGGAAGCATTGGGGGCACCTACTGACGAAGCCCCAACCTTGTACCCATTTTCTAGAAATTCGTTAAGAAGGAAAATGCAAATAAACTACGTGCTTATGCTAGCCCCAGGACACATAAATTGCGCTTGTCTACTCTCCGAGTGCTCTTCAACTTTCACCTGGAATCCTGTGAAATAGAGAGAGATATAGTGAGAGGTCTTCATGAAAGATCACTCGCTTAGTATAGTCCCACTCAAACTGATGTCGGCTAGTAGGGGGGGGGTCTTGTTGGAAGCAGGGGCTAGGGCGCTGTTTGGCACGCAAAACTTTTTTAAGGTATGATAACACTTTACTAACCGTGGTTTGTAAGGTTTCCCAAACTGCATTTTGTAAAATGTGCCAAGCTGTAGTTTGTAGGGTGTGGCTTGCCAAACACCGAAAGAAACTTTTATGAGGCAAACACAATACTTGTGTGGTTATTTGGGCTTAACTATAAACGGGAGTGGAGAAAATATTATTATTATTAATTTTATTACGGTACTGAATCAAATTTGTTAGAAGGCGAATCCACACATTTATCAGTCACCAGTGTGCTTTTAAAACATTCTTAGGCCTTAAACTATGCTGCTTTCAAGACACGGTTCATAAAGTTCCCAAACTCTACCATTCAAGAAATGAGGTACCAAATGCTGCTAACCTTACAAAGGTTGGCATGCCAAAGCAGCCAAACAGCCCCTAAATCTCCGAGTGTGAAATGGGGACAGTAATGGTTTGAAACTAAAAATGAAAAAACAAGATAGCGTCTACTTTCTGTAAGTTTTCCATCAGGTCAGGCCAATATATCAAAGAGGTGTAGAGCCCGCGCTATATCATACACACTCACCTCCTAAATCCTTGGGGAAGGTTAATGCCTATTCAGTCGGCCGGTTCCCATAACAGTGCCCTTGTATTGACGTTGTTGCTTGGTCCTACCATTTAGGTAGGAGTAGAGTTACCTCACTACTACTCCGAATTCGCCCAAAAGGCTTGAAAGAACTTATGAGCGAGCCGCTTCACAACCACTACAGCCTGGTCTTGTAGTTAACGAAATGTATAGGAGTCTATCTTCCGGGTATAGCACCTCACCTTATAGGTATAAGGACTCAACAACAAGCAGTCCATATTTGCTTAATCCTTCCACCGCTTTCGGCAGCCGATATCCCTTATGTTTTTCCATATTGTCGGGTGCCATACCCTCTCGACGTCTTACCGAATTTTACAATTTAGTGTCGCATTGCCTGTACCGCAGAATGACAACTACTCCCTATAGTTGTGAAGAACAGACCCGGTCCCTCTGAGTTTATCAGCAGTATTGAATGGAGTGAGTTTAGAGAAATTTGCGGGGCTTCCGCTAAGCGGCTTCTAACTCCAGAGCGTGCATGGTATTCTGCCATATCGGTGTCAAGCATAGCCCGATTACTGGTGGTTTACGTGCGATCTGATCCCGGGGACTGTTATGATTTATTTCTACGCTTGAGAATGCTACATCTTCCCAGTACGCGGCATCTTTAAAGGAGTATAATTTTTCCTTCTAACCCACAGCAAACAATAAGCCGGACATTAATTCACGCTCTGCTATATTTCTTGCTCTATTCTGACGGCTAGGCCCCTCTTTAGGCCAACCACTATACATTCTAATGAACCTAAGACGGAGGCGAGTTGAGGCTCGTGCGAATCAACTCCATGTTTCTAGGGGATATAGACGTTGAGCGATAAGAAGATGCTACACTTGGCAACCTGATATCATGCTTGCAGCAGCACTGGAGGCAGTCTCAACTTTCCACTGTTGGCTTTGCGCGTTGCTTAAGGGTAAGTTAATTTTCCTATGAGTTTTCGTTTGTCTCTTTCTTCTGAGATGCTCTATCGGCAGCTACAGCACAGCATAATCGGCGGTTCAGATTCGAAATAACACGATATCTATCAAACCTCCATTTTCGACCGCCGATGGAGCAAGAATATTCCATTCTCGCTTCTTATACGGGTGGGTAAAATGATACTGCAAGCCCTCACTCCAAGATTACCAGATTTGCGCATCCCAGACTCCATTTAAAAAAAGAAATCACATACACTAACCTTCTCTTAGAATGCTAGATAATTTCTAGATCACCTAACTCTGCCCGCTCACATTCATCAATGGAGGCCGTTTGCTAACAAGCCAGAGTCCAAAACGCACCGGTGGTGAGAAGGGTTATCGAATGACTATCATTCGACGGATGGTGATATAACAAGCCTCCAGAAACCTTGAAAATACAACCGGGTGCATGGAGTACACAGTACAATTTTTGTCCATTTTTACTTGCTCTGTACAGAAAGTGAGAAGCATTTGAAGCGGCGCTGGCCCACCGCAAGGTATAATATCTTTTGCATACAAAAGCCCTTGTCTTAGCAGCAGGCAGGAGCAGTGCCGTACAATACAGTGCCACACGGCGGCGGCAGGGGAAGAATTAGTCACTACTCCATCCTAGTTGGACAGAAGAATCTGAAGAGTTAGACTGTCCTGGAAGGCCTAAGGGAGACCTATTTTCTTTTGATTTCCTTTGTAAGTTTTCCAACAAAAAACTCGTTGAATTTTGCCTGATCAAGGAGCTCCAATTTTAGTGCGTTCCGGCCCCTGCCTGTTACCAGCCAACCTCTACCTCCCAAAATCCCAATCCAATCAATCCGCGAGACGCTCCACCACCCCCCACTGGAAAATGGTAACTTCAAGGAGGTACCTACCGGTAGTTCTAGAACAACCGCTTCAGGATGAGATCGGGGTTTGCGTGCATGTGGCACACCGCTGTGGATGAATGGTGGGACCCTTGCATATAGGCTTAAGATCTAGCGGGGCAGCAGAAATACGGGGCAACGACGGCCGAAATAATGCACTGTCCAACGCCACCTTCCTTCCTTCCTTCCTTCCTTCCTTCTAGAAGAGTCGTGAATAATGGTGCGGTTTCGGTGATAGTGAGCTCACGGGGTTAAACGCCCCGCATTAAATGTTTGTACGACATTGCGAGATAGTGGATGCTTATCAATAGTAGCCCCACTTGCACAAAATCTCCCAATCAGTTGCTCACCACCACTTCTCCCAATTCGAATAGCTACAGCTAGCTAACGGTAAATGGGAGCTGCGGTGGACCAACCTTAGGCTGGTGAGAAATACCCACCAACACAAACATCTATTATATCAGAACACACATATCGAAACCCGGGTAAAACGTTTTCCACAACCCCTGAAAAAAGCGTGTATCTCCGACCATCACGTCTCCCGCTACGATAACCGTGAACCCCTGGGGATCGACTGGGCGGGAAGGACCCTTACATCACATCACTATAACCGTCGGTGGGGTATCAATATAAGCCACACAATGTCCCCCTGAAATGGGAAAGAGAAAAAAAGCATAAAATCTCCTTCCTCCTTTTCCGTTCTTCAATTCGAAATAAAAAATGTCTTCCTCCTCTACAGCTTCATTGCCATCATCGCTATTACCAGACCTGCAAAGAACACAAACACAACCCACAAACCAACGATATGACACCTCCTTCAATAACTCAAACGGAGACGGAACTCCTCTTCCTCCTCCAAGACGCATAGCCGCCGCCCCCCGCCCA
>Ga0307510_10003597_pt1 | contig 18092 bp, 7 predicted proteins | sample 12_EM_MG_FD_207224 | JGI IMG/M metagenome (GOLD analysis project Ga0307510, IMG submission 207224) | Populus trichocarpa ectomycorrhiza microbial communities from riparian zone in the Pacific Northwest, United States - 12_EM | ecosystem: Host-associated > Plants > Roots > Unclassified | place...
AGTTTAATTAAACCCCAAAACTTCCAATCATTTTGTCCTTAACCCAAATTTTAATTCATTCTTCATTTACTTGTTTTTCCAACATTATTATTTTTTTCATCATTTTTTTTTATTTTCAATAAATAAAATAATAATAATAATAATTAAAATAAAATGGTCAAAAATTGGGTTATGACATTGTGTATGGAAATGATTTATCAGGTATGCTTGAGTTATTACTTATCCTTTATGTCGGACATCTGAGTGTCCAAACTAAAGACATGGAAGTTTACTTTCATATAGTGGCATGTTCAGGTCAAGAAAAAAAATTACTGTAATGCATGGTAAAAAGCCCAAGCAAATTATCATTATAAGAATATCACTTTTGAAGTTGGTGACTTGGAACATGCAGCTTACTCATGATAAGTTTCTTGTGAGGGAGTATAGCAAGTTTAAAGAGAGAAAGATTGATCCTTGTGAGATGTTGCAGAAGATCAATGATAATGCATATCAACTTCATTTTCATAGTCATTTAAAGACCTTTAAAGTTTACAGTGTACAACTTTTATCTACATGTCTAATGGATTAGCAGAACTCGAGGTTTTGATACAAGAGAGATTAATTAGATACGGATTTATTATATTTGACTTGAGTGAAAAGCTTAGTAGATATATTTTTTGGACCAAATAGATAAGTTCAAACCCAAGAAAAGGCTTGATTACGCAATATGACAAGTCTAGTAGAAAAAGAGTATAACTTTTTATCCGACTACTGGATCGGACTCAAATGTTTTCAAGAGGTTTTACAAGCTTAGTTTTAACGTGGGTCGGCTCGTTATAACGAGCCGAGATCGGAAAGGCCTTCAAATTAGATCCAAAAGATATTGTTTTTGTTAATTGTATTATTTTTTGTTTAGTTTTTTATTTTCAACCTTAATTTTGGATTTTGTTTTTATTTCTCCTATTTGTTTAGGGATTCTTATTTTCCTTTCTTATAAAGGTTAGTTTCAAACCTATTTAAAAGTTGTAATCCTTTTTAGAGCAACAGACTATTAAAAAGAAATATTTCAACAATAAAACTATGAATAAGGTTTTTGTGTAAGATCTTTTTTCTAAAAATTCTATCTTCCTTGATCTTTGAATCCTAATCTCCTTAGATTCAGTTGCGTAACATCTTTTGCAATATAATTGGAGCTTTCTTTATCCCACCTTCCTAACTACTAACATTTACAGTTTGGCTACAAAGAAAGAATGTGAGGTTATAAAAGTAGTGTTTCATTATTATTTTTTTAAGAAATATTAATATTAATATTATTATAGAATTTACCTCCTATAAAATCTATGTGCTAATAAGCATCTCATGCATTGAATAAACAGATCAAGTATGATGATTAATACTAGTTCTCTACATGTACTATATTGTGGTTAGGAATTTAAGTTGATTTCTAATATAAAAAAAAGGAAGTGCTTGCGTTATGAATGTGTTTTCGAATATCATGAATTTTTTTAATTGACAAATAAAAATATATTATTTATGTTAACTAAAATAAATTTAAAAAATAGGAATATTAGGTTATAAAAGTAGTGTTTTAATTTTTTATTTTAAGCAATTCTAATCTTAATATTATTATATAATTCACCTACCAAAATATCTCATATGTTTAATAAGCTTCTTATGCATTGAATAAATTGATCTCAAATATGACAATTAATACTAGTTCCCTACCCATGCTATGTTGGGGTAGGAACTCAAGTTAATTTCTAATGAAAAAAAAAAATAAGTGCTTGTATTATGAATGTGTTTTTGAATATTATGAATTTTTTTAATTGAAAAATAAAAATATATTATTTATGCTTAATAAAATAAATAAAAAAATATATGAACCGATAAATAAAAAAAGTTATTAATGTTAATTAAATAACAAAGCAAGAAGCTAATCTCCCTTGTAAAAGAAAAACATAAATGCAAATGTAAATATTTTACACAAGTTTTCATTTTTATTTTATATTTTTCATTTGTTTTATCTTAGAGGTTAATTCTCATTGCTAATAACAAAAGTGTTTTTATAAATGTGTCATGCAAATACACCTTATTTATATAATATATAAGAGGAAAAAGTTGCTGATAATTTATTTGAAGTATCATAAAATTAAAAACAAAATAATCACCGTTTAAGAAAAAGTTCAACTCAACAATTTAAAAAATAAAAGAGAGGTTATTAATAAATATTTAAATAAAAAATATTAATTATAAAGAAAAGAAAAATATGTTAGGCGTTGTGAGCCTAGCAAGCTAAGCCCATTCACCTAAACAACATTCAAAAAGCCTAGGAGCTTCTAGTCCAGGCTTGTGCGCTTAGCAAGTGTTTTTTTGTCCAATTTTTATTTTTTTTAAATGGGTGACAGGTCATTTGTTGTGACAGATGACCTATCGTGTTTGAGTTTTTAGATTTAAAAAAGTTATTTTTTAACTTATTTTCACATAAAAATACATAAAAACCTCATAAGAGCCTTAATAAACTCATTTTCAAACCCAAAATACCCTTTAATCACTATAAAAAATGAAAATTAAATGCATCAAAAAAATATTATAGACCTCAATCTACTTTTTATAGCATGGCTATAAGAAAACACTATTTCTATTGAACTCCTCTCGAAAAAAACAAACTCATTCACATAAAAATCAATCTTTTTAAAAGTCAAAATACGGTCATTCGAGGACTTTCTCTCTCCTCGACATTTTCAAGAGACTTTCCAAAAAAAATAAGTTTGATATTGAAATGTTAATTTCTAAAACAACATGAACCAAATGATAGAAAAACCAAAACTCTAAGGATCAATTTGTAATTTTCCTATAAAAAATCTAAATGGATTTCGTTTTGTTGTTTTATGTTAAAGTTGGTTCTCTTTTTAATTTTTATTCTTAATTACAATTAAAGTTTGATCTAGCAAAATCAATTTTTAATTCATGTTTGAATATTTTTCAAAACTTCATGACAAAAAAAAACTATATTAATGTATCTTGAAAAGGCAAAATTATAAAAAATAAAAGCTCAATGATCGATATTAAAAGAAAAAAGAAATTGTAAACTATTCATATGTATACGGTACAACTTGCAAGTTATTTGGTGGACAATAAAATGGGCTTTAGTGAATTGCTCATGTAAGTTACATGGTATTAACAAAGTATAATGTGCGTTAGAAAAATATTGTTCATATTGAGTGAAAACATTGTTCATTAAAATAATATAATGATAGTTTTGTTTTTTCCTTGAAAAATTATTAAACTGACTATTAAGAACAATAAGATTGAACTGACTATTAGTGATAATAAGATCTTTTCATAAAATCCATTACTCATTACTAGGTTGAATAGGAACAAATATATCTTTTTGCATTTTAAAAATACAGTGAAATGACTACAATATCCTCAAAAGTGAAAATTCTAAACTTGATGTTTTTTATATTTTTCTACTGGTTTTTTGTTATAAACAAGTTGGCCGAAGGATAATTTGGTATTTGAATAAATATAAAATATAATTAAAAAATTGGCGGATGCGTGCAACACACAGTAGCATGTAGAAGGCGCTCATGCTTTTAGGCGTCACATGCAGTGCCTCCTACGACCAAAAATCCCCTTTCACTGTGTTTTTGAAATCATTGTGCTAAGATATTCCTAGTGGGGCAGCGTGTGACGGTGCGACGCCAGTGATCTTTTTTCTTCTTATCCCCTCGAAAATCATGTTTTCCATACAAAAGTTCAAAGTTATCCTCTTATTATTGATATTTCAACTCTAATCCTTATTCTTTTTATTTCTAATTATTGTTCTTGATACTTTTGTAAACTTTCGATTTGTTTTTAATTTCATACTTCATTTCTAATTTGTGACATGCTATTTTTTTTTTTTCAATTTGGTCCACATTTTGATTGTTTTATTATTTTATTTTTTGTTCTTTTGTTAAATTAATTTTTCTTTTTAATTTCACCTTTCAATAAAAAAAATTATAGTTGTCCTCTAATTTATTTATTTATTCATATCCTCTCCAGACCAAAACTCTTTCTTTTTTTTTTCCAATCAAATAACACTAAGAAATGGTTTTCCCTATCAAATAACACTAAGAAATGGAATGGAGTACATTTTTGTATGAATGGAGTTACATTGACAAGAGGGGCAAGTATAACAATGGAGTCTAACAAGCTACTGCCTGATCTTCCGTGTAGGTCATTGCAAAGCACCCACTATCCACATAAAGCTGGAAAACAGGCAGGTCGCCAAAGGCAGCCATCTGAATCTCTACAAGGCTGCCACCTTTTCAGACAAGTCATTTACAACCTCATCATTGGCCTCAGTAATCGTTTCCTCCTGCCATAAGAAAAACTAGAATATGAAGAGGGGATGAAAACATGCCACAAGGCTTATAATATCCTCCTATGACTGCGTGCAATCACCCATTTAAGCAGCATTTTATCAAAAGAAAAGGTATGGGAAAATGAATATTTAAACAAAACTTCCACTACAGGCATGAAAATAAACCCTAAAATAATATAATAAGCATGGTAACCGAAAACTGCAAAACAAGTGATACCCATTTTAGGACTCTTATCAGTGTTAGCCGCACTAGTAGCAGCCAGTCTCCTAAGATTACTTGTCATAATTCCCTTTTCATGTTCATCACTTCTACTATGTAATGTACCTTCAACTCTTCCACAGATGGACAAACAGAGTACTTGTGTAAAATGATGTTACCTCTGTATCTCCTTCTGGTTTCACAACCACACATTTGGAGGCACTGATGCTAGCACTCTTCAATAAGCTTCGATTACTGTAATTTGGCTTGCTAGATCCATTTTGTGCTGCAGCTGTCGCATCCTCTGAACCATCTGGTTGCTGTGACCCTGGGAGGCTTTGAAGAGATGTTGCAACAGAAGCTGCAGTTCGCCCCTCAATATCAGTGTTTCGGGCTGCAGTCTCATCCTTAGGAGCAGGAACCCGCTCTCTGAAGAAGAGGTAACGTTTGTGGTTCATCAATATTCAGTAAAAATCGCACCATTAAATAGTTGAATCATTGGTGTTTTGCAAACGGAGAGCCATGATTCATTTGAAATTGGTCAAAATCAGGCGCACACAAACAATATATATATATATATATATGTAAAGATGGGGGAACCTTGCCTAATCATATGATCATATAGCATATAGCTTCAAATGAAAGAAAAAGAAAAAACTCATATCCAGCACTTACCTAGGCAAGGATGCGTGCTGTCTTTGGAGTGGAGTGTTTTTTTCCCCCTTACCATAGTGCTCCTCAAGATGCGCAAATTGTCGCTTGAATCGATCAACGCCACTATGGTAGACAGAAAGAATTAGTAAATAATTCATAAAATCAGGTGTTAATTTGCTAATGCGCATGCCAAATGCCAACTTTTAAACCTCTCTAAGGTCATGTTTCCTTGAGGAGAATTTTCCAGTTTCAATGAAGATTTTCTAAAATCAGGAAATTGTTAAAAAAAAAAATATTTACTAATAATTGTTTTCTTGAAAACATGTGTTTTCTAGGTTATAAACAACCATTCTACCTTGGATACATAAAGCTAGTCTGCTCTCCACCACGAAGGTACTCCTGCAGCATCTGTGGGTGATACTCTAATATCTGTTCACAGCAAACCAAAAGTTCATTTTAGTCGCCATGATGTGTGAAAGCCACAGTGCAAAAAAAGCAACAGATTATTACTGCCATACCTCTCTGTAGATCAGCTCTCTTACATCGTCTTTTGTTAATTTCCTCCTCTCGAACTCAAACTCCAATTTTGAAATAGGTTGAGTGGATGGCTCACGCTCAACATTTGACAAACCATTAAAGTAAGGATCAGCTAAAGCCTGGAAGCATTAGGCATGTTAGAATGTATCACGATTCAAAAACAACTTTCATAGAGACCTCTTTTATATTTTTATTTAATTTGAGTTTGAAATAATGATATCAAAATTACTGAATCTTAGTACCTCTTCAGCTGATGGACGATCTTTAGGATCAAATGCAAGCAGACGCTCCAGTAGGCGAAGAGCCAAGGGATCAACATTAGGGAACTTCTGAGAGAAAGGAACAGGTGGTTTCTTCCGCATGCTACTAAGATACCTCCTTGCCTTTTCATTTCGAATCTGCCAACATAATGGTAAGTAACATACAGGGAAAGCATGGATGAATGAAGGAACATAAGGAAACAACAAGCTACATAACATAAAAAGCAGAACAGCATCAAATTAGTGCACTTCCTTAAGACCAAGAAAGAGCAAATTACTGCAAAAGATTTATAACAATGACAGCATAAAAGTGTTTAATAGGTTTCTATTGACAAAAGAAAAGAAGTGACTAAAATGAGATACTAACCCTTGAAAGAGATTCAGGAGAAGGAGTGCCTAGCAAATCACTCATGAGATCCAATTGGTGAACCACATTTTTCCCAGGAAACAGTGGTTTTCCTGTAAGCATTTCGGCAAATATACATCCAATGCTCCAAGTATCAATTGCAGGAGTGTACTGAACAGATGAAACCACTTAGTCACTACATGTTTTCAACAGTTGAATGAAAATGAGGAGAGTAATTGCTTGTCAATAAAAGAATAAACTGAAATTGACCATTGAAATTGAGCAGGTAACATTTATCAATATGCGAGAAGAAAGAGAGAGAACATGCAAGTCGTCAAGAATGAAGAATGCACACAATCCCATACCTATCATGAGCACATGCATGTGAATGTGTGTGCATGCATATTATAAATAAAATACACTTTAGAATCAATATGACCATCTGGTCCATGTTGCAATATCTTAGCAATGGGCCTACAAATCCAGGCTCAATAACATCTTTTAGATCCAATGTACAACTAGCCAGTTAACCAAAGGTTGTGCTCCTAGTTTCCCAAGTATGGTGTGGATATCTGTCAGCCCCTTATATCTTGGCATCGAAAGGCAGAAAATCATGACAAAAACTTGGCTATGAGAATGTACATCCTAAGAGCTGTATATAGGTCGGGCTACAAGATATAAGAGTATTTTGTAATCTCTAGTAGACGAATAAACATTTACAAGTATCCAAGAAACATTAATACCAGTTCAATAAATATGCTATATTGGCTTGCTTCAACAGACATTCAAACAACTTTTCATGTACAAATACTTTGGTAACACCAAACTCTAGCATTGCCTTTGCAAGGTCTCACAGCAGGAAGGACTCAGATACGCTTGAATGAATTTCACTGGATGAAAATAATCAAAGGATTAAGAAAACAACGAAAGAAATGCCAAGATTCAGGCTTAAGATAGGATCCTATATTCTTTAAATTGATAAAATACCAGCCACGATCCACTTGAAATGATATATTTATCATAAATGGCTGCCTGACAATATTGTTCAAGCAAGTTTTTCTCATTAAGGAGCAGTACCACTTGTTACTGACAGATTAAAATACTTGGCTGGTAGCATTTCAAACAGCTTAGATTGGCAAAACAGCAACTGAATTTCAACATATTTTAGGATGGATTAAGATCCTCATTGAAATCCAAAAGCAACTACAATGGGATAAAAGTTTATCTACATCAAGTAAATTGTTTAAAATTACCAAGGATAGGTCCAAAACGAGTGTCCTATTACATAATATGTTATTTGGGCATAACAAGGTGAAGTAACCAATGCCATTGATGCCCAGAGGAATAAATTGGAGAAAATGAAGAAAGTTGAAACCAACAAACAGGGTACCCTGATTTAGTTTCCCTGCACCACTCTTTCAGATACCTAAAGCTGTCGTAGCAACCAGAATAGAAAAGGAAAGTAATAAAAGGGGTTGAGACATCAAACAGTAAAAGGAAGCTTACTTTGGAGAAGAAAGAGCCACAGAGTTCAGGAGCACGATACCACCTAGTTGCTACATAGTCCTTCCAAAAAAAAAGGCATAAAAAGTTAGTATATTATAGACCTTACATATCCAACCATTTAAGGCACCAAAATCCACCTCCAAGAGCAACCAAATAAACATTTCACAAACCCACTTCCATGTCCAGCCAGTCAAGCATACGAGGAAAAACCCCTAGCCAGCAATAAAAACGTCAACATTCAAATGGTCACCTATCCATTAAGCCCATCTCTTCAATCTCATTACCGGGCTTGCAACAGCCAAACACCCAACACAACCAAACTTATTCCATCAAACTCATTACAAGTGAAAAAATCCGTGTAATAAAACTAAACCCAAATAGGACAGAACAGTGACAACAGGAAACAATTACAGCACCAAATCAAATACACAAACAGGCATTTATGGGAAAGCTTGAAAAATGAGCTAAAATGGAAAAACAAATGCATAATTACTTATTTTGTCATTTGAGGCCTAAAAAAGAACAGGAAAAAAAATAAAAAATAAAACAGAAGCTCGTGACTTGCATTAGAGAACATACTGTCCAAAAAATAGCTGATGGGGCATCATTGAAAGATACTCTAGCAAGACCAAAATCACATATCTTCAATTTGCAGTCAGCATTAGCAAGAATGTTTTTTGGCTTTAAATCTCGATGAAACACATTTGCTGCAAGAAGTGTAAAAAATGAATCAACTATCAAAAAAGGCATAAAAAGACAAAAGACAGTAAGTAACACATGCCTGTATGTATATATTTTAGACCACGAAGAAGCTGATACAAGAAAAACTGATAATGCTCAGGTGTAAGATCATCATTTGCCTTGATTACTTGATGAAGATCAGATTCCATCAACTCAAAAACAACATAGATGTCTCTGAATTCCCTACGCGAAGGAGGAAGCATAATGTGCTTTATTTCTACAATATCAGGATGACGAAGCAACCGAAGGAGTTTAATTTCTCTCAGAATACGTGTGGCATCAGAAACATGCTCAAAAACATCATTAATTTTCTTGATTGCAACCTTTTCTCCAGTATGAGTATCAATTGCTGAGCCAACAACACCATAACTACCTTTCCCGACGACTTCTTGTACTTGGTATCGATTACCTTCTCCATACTCGGTGAAGAAATCTGCCTCAGCCGAGCCCTGTTTAAAGAATCAAACTTACTTTTTATCAACATCAAACTGCAATTTACGTAGAGAGATACAGAGTAGAGGGTTGAAGTACATGTAAAAGGTATAGCATCACCTATCTCATGCAATCATGTCACTGGTAAAAATTGATCAAAGGAAGTTCTACAATGGGAGGTAATGTTAAAACCTATCTTTTATGGCTTATTAGTTCAAGTACAATGCAGCAAACGAATCTAAAACTAACACTCAGATAAAAATTGAAACTTCTTGATGAATTTCATAAAAGTATTTCAATTTCCATGAAACTCATGTGAGAACATCATAACTGTTGATTGAACTTCCAAAATCCACCAAATGGTCAGCTTTCCATTCTTACCATGTTATACAAAAGGAAATATGTCAGATGGTCAATAACATGCATCTACCACCATAATTTGAAAATTAAAAAATTGAATCATATCATAAGGAGCATTTTTAATAAAAAACTGTGTCACCTACAGATCCAGTCAAATAAAAGACTCTTTCACTAAAAGGAAGTAAGATTAACAAATGATTCCTAAGAACCAAATATGAGAAAGTGAAAAAGAGATTGAACTGCCGATTACGGTAATTGACTATGAGCATCAAATAACCATGCACAATAATAATTGTTAACACAATTGTGCAACTAATAAGCAAATCGACAATGACAACTGCCCACGCTTTAAAAAAACCACATTCTTCTGAACCCAAAAATGCAGATGAGTCCAATGAAGGAATAATACATTGTACCAAACGTGAAATCGATATCAAACACCATACAAGAACTCAATTTTCTCATTAAACCCGTTATATTTTTGCAATCAAAAGTTGAGAATTTAAGCACATTAAAACAGATTAACGGAGCAGCCAAACAAATCCCAGAAAACCCATTAAAAAAGAAAAGAAAAGAAAACATATTTAACCACATCATAAAAACAAAATGAAACAGTAGTTATCAAAGAAAACAAAGAAGAGATCAGGAACAAAACAAAGTAAAAAGAAAAACCCACAAGACAGAGATCTATCCATGTATATTCTTGAATGGGATTTGGATTTAGGTTACCTTCTTGTGAGGATCCATGGTAAAACCAGGAGGGAAATGGATGCGTTTAGGAACTCTAATAAGTTGGAGACCAGAAATATCAAAATCCTCAATCACAGTTAACTCCTGCTCCTCTGTCTCCTCTATTTCCTCCTTCACCTTTACCGATGATTGTGGAATACAACTACTATTATTATTGTTGCTTCGGCGTTGAAACCAGCGACGAACACCGTTCACGAGCGTTCCACTCCCACCCATATATATATATATATAAAAAAAATACTGGTGATTTCCCTTTCTTCTTTTACAGCCACCAACTTCCCAGCATTCCTCGCTCTCTCCCCCTATTTTCTCTCTCGGATTGCCATCTATTCATAAAAAACCTCTTGTCTTGTCACTCCTGGGATGATCTCTCTCTCTCTCTCTCTATATATATATATATATATATATATATATATATGTACGTGTGCGTGGTGTGTTTGGGTTTTTTTTCTCTCTCATTTATGTATGAAACATGGACTGGGAGACGCGTGCGGAGGAGAGGGAGAAAAACATGCGCCGTCCCTTGTCTGGTTGGCTACTCTTTAGGCTTGTGATTTTATGACATGACATCACATAATTAGCCTCATAGGACGGCCGGACGGACGGACGGACGGACGGGGACATATTCTTGTGTCTTCAATTATATAACACAGTGGATAAATAAACTAGTACAAAAATAATATACGTGTTGCATTTTCATTTCCACAAGTTTTTGATTAACATTTGATTATCTTCACCCTTTAAAGAAAAAAAAATTAATGACGAGATTAGAATATAAAATTTGTACTTCAAAGAAATATTTTACCTAGTATGTGAACTAATTTCGTGGCACGTGTTTGTTTAGTTGTTAAGGTAAAAAGTAGAAAACCAAACTTTGATGGTCTAGTCTAGTTAGATGATGTAACCACTTTTGGTCGTTTTGGGAAAGTTGTAGAAGCTTTTGAAAAACTATAAATCTTGCCTTCTCAAGATAATTCAAGGAAAAGTTGTCATTTTGCATTCAGAGTCTGTTCGTGAGTATAATTGCAATTACTTTTTAAAATATTTTTTGTGTCAAAATGCATTAAAATAATATTTTTTTTAAATTTTTTAAAAATTATTTTTGATATTAGCACATCAAAACGATCCAAAACATATAAAAAAAATTAATTTTTTACAAAAAAACAAAAATTAAATTTTTTGGGAACGCGGTGCAAACCGCGTCCCCAAACATAAAAATATTACTAAACACTTAAAAGTTACAGTAATGGTTAAAAACAACAACCAAAGAATACTATTTGTATTTTAGGAAAGATAATTTTAATCTAAATTTTTATACTTTTAAAATAAAATGTATATAAAGGATATATATTTAAAGATAATACTTTTTATTTTTTATCTCTAAAATACCCATGTAAAATACATCTAATTCAAAATTATCCAACCAAAGTATGCAAGAATAAAAGTGACTCTTATCATAGTTTTATAACTCAACCTGAGACAAAATCAAGTTAACGAGACGAGAGGGTCCACCTTTGACCTAAATTAACCTTTTTTTTTTAAATGATCAAAATAATGTCGTTTTGATAAAAAAAAAATCAGAAAAAAGTCAACAAGTTTTATCTTGGATTGCTAGTCAATCCAAGTTTTTTATTGAGTCTAGCCGAGTCAATTGTCACTATATTTTCTTTTAAGCCCGGATTAGTTTAGGCTCCTGGATTGTTGAGTCCCAGGTTAGCTAAGTCCTGCACTAACCCATCGAGTCGGTTCAGATTTTATAACTAGGATTATTATACTATTATTAACTCTAACATTTAGTATAAAACTATATATATATAAGTTTGATTGTAATATTGGGTTTCCCAAAACATATATATGCAGCGGGAAACGGTACATTTAAAAATTTTCAAGAGTCTTAAGAATCTTATTAGAAAGATTTAGAGATGTTTAGGGTTTATACGAAGATTACATGAAGATCAGATGTTCTTTTCGGCTTTGAATAATTGCTTTAAGGTTAGATTACCGCAAACCACAAGTCAATAAAGTATATAAAAAAATCTCTTAAATCATTTTAGGCAAGAGGAATTGGTATGCATTTGAGTTCAAGCTATTTTATTTCATATTTTTTAGGTGTTCTATAACTTATGTAGTTTTATGTATTATGTACTATATGAAAAATAAGATGCATAACATTTAATTTGTAGGGAAACCTGAAAACCCTATAAATAGCAAAATATTAATTTACCCCCTGAATAATATCACTTACATTATTTCAAGATAATTTTATAAATTATTCAATCAAGTCCCTTCTTGATTTTTCTAGGTCTAGAATTGTTATTCCATGTATAAATTACACTCTAATCCTCAATTTCAAAACTTATTTATAATCAAGTCACACTTGATTAAGCATTCTATTTTAATTTCTAACCAATGATTCTTATGTGTGTTACTCATTAAGTTCCCTAATAAGTTGGCTCAAATATAAATTATAATCCTAAATAAAATAGGATTAAATAAATTAAAATTTTTAATTTATTATCAATTCAATAATTGATTGATTTATATTTGAAGATCAAGTACAATAGCAACCTACTAAATATTAGGAAAATCATAAGTGGTTTGACTTAACCTTTCAGCGACCAATTTCCTAGTGTAATCTTTATACCTTCATTAACAATGTTCTAATTTAAACATTATAGCATGGAGTATGCTTGTTATGTCAAATTATTTTTGTTCTTAACATCATAGTCATTAATTCTCTGAATAGAATTTGAAATTCTTTTCAAATCTCATTCTACCTTATGCAAGGATTTACAATCGATACTATTTGAGAATACATGTAACATTTTCTTTAAGTCACCTAGGGTGATGAATTCTCTCTTTATTACTTAAATATCTTCATATAGTTTATGTTATACCCAATATCTGCTAATTTGTTACCCTTGATTAGAACAATATATAGAGGGATCAAAACATAAACTCCCTATATAAGATAACTTAGTGATCTTAAGTTTAAGAATCACTTACACAACCATCACATGAGCCTTTTTATGGACACAAATGTTCTCTTCATATGAAATTATCATGTAAGTCAATTCAATTTATATGTCATCTGACAAGCACTTACATATTAGTTCTAGGTATCTCTCATTCATCAACTTATAAAAACAATTGCTTTTTTTTCATAAAGGAAAGAACATAATATGTACCAATTTCAACTGCTCTAGTTAATATTCAGTACTAATAGAGCATTGATTGAAACATTTTCAGAACAATGCTTTGGTGCAATAAAAATCTCATAATTATAACAACTTCATAATTTTATTTGGAAAGCATTTTTATCCCAAGAACTTTATCTTTACTCTAAATTCATTAATCAAATATTAGATTCATTTATTAAATATTTGATGGATATTAAAGATAAATATGTCTATATTAATAAATTAAATATATTTACATGAACAAAATCAATGTTACATGTAACTAAATGATTGACTACAAGGCATATACACTTCCATGTAACACATATTAAGGGTTAAATAATTTTTTTATTTATTTTATTCATCATCAACTAATCAGGATACAAAGACATTTACAAAAGAGGATCTTATATAGGTACTAGCCACAAGTCAACTTGACCTACCAAATATCAAGTACAAGTTATCAACCACCTTGCCTAAGAAGAATAGATGAGATTGCTAGGACCAATTGATTAATCGATTATCCAACCCGGGAGTCGTGTTCCTGAGCTACTTGGATTTTTAGGACTTCATTAGTGACGCCGTCTGTGGGAAACTAATAAAAAATCCATCGGTTTCTTCTTAAAACTTGTTTTTTGCATTTTCAAGTTATTTCATGGCACATAATCAATGCACACCTGGGCTAGGACGCGGGACAAGGCTACTCGTTGCCGCAAACACTCCTACCCACTAAGAGCTCTAACAACTCACTAGCCATGTGCAACTCCTCACCCTGATCGTGTTGGCAACCCGAGGGAAATGGAAAATCAAATTTGACATAGTAAATATTGGTGCATCATAATGAACATTTGTGCACAAAATAAATTATTTGTGCACCATAATAATCATTTGTGCATAATAAAGCCACGATATTTTGTGGACAAATGCTCTTTTATGGCCACTCCCAAATTAAAAGTGATATCCCGTTTTCATCTTGGTTATACTATTTTTATACCCCCGCGATTCCAAACAAGCTCTTGCCATCCTAGTTGCCCTCGTCGAACCATTAAGTATGATCAGATTTTGATTAGCAGATTTAGGACTTGTTTAAAAATACATTAGAAATTCCTTTTCCTTTGAACATCCATTAAAAACTAAAAAGAAATAAAAATATAGTTAAACCACGTTACCAATACAAAACTTAACACATCTCTTTTTTAAAAAAAATCTAAATTAATTTATCTAGGGCCCGACATCTCCTGCTTCCCGGGGGGGAATGTGGCACATGTTCAAGGAAGGAAGCAGCGGGTTTTCCTTCGGAAAATGTTTCCTCCAAGAGCCGAATACTTAATTTGTCATGTCATATTGTCACCTCAAAGCACGCTGACCCCATCTCCCTCAGTGCAAGTTAGGTCTTACGAACTGTCCATCCCCATCAGTGCAAACCTGTTACTGCCCATGAACAGAGGCATCTACATCATCCGTGCTAGCTAGAACCATGAGAGGCACGCGGCTCAGACAAATGGAGGTGCACTTTACTGGGCAGAGAAAATGAGTGGTTGTGGGCCTATATTCCTCCTGTTTGTTAAGCTACTATAACTCTAAAGGAGGTTGGTACGCGTGTGGGCTAGCTACTTTTGATAGGTTTGGTGCGTACAAGCTTCGGTGGTCAAAGCTTATGGCTTCGGGATCTTACTTGGGTTGCAAGTGTGGGTTAAAGACAAAAACATTTACAATGGGTTTATTTTACTATGGTAGTTTTATTTAGATGTTTTTTTTTTCCTTACCGAGGAGATCTAACCACAAGAATTTTTTGGGTTCGAGTTAATTTTAGGTTTTTAGTTGTTTTTTAAGGTTTTTTAGATCATAGATAAATTTATCAAGGTATCGTGAGTCAAAAATAATTTGAAAAATGAGTTTTAAAGCCAAAAACACCGAAGTTCTATTTTTCCAACGACCTCTAATTACTGAATTTTACATAATATAGACAACACATCATATGTTATTTTTAAAAAAAAAATGGATAACTTAAGAAATATTTTAAAAAAAAATTACAACAAGTCGGCACGCACGGACTGGGCTATTTTTTTTAATGCCCAGGCACATTTGGCCACTAGGCCCATTATTTGTTTTTTTTGTTTAATACTTTTTTTCCTCTCATTACAATTTCATCCTTTGTTGCCGATCATCTATTATTTTATTTAGCTCAAACCTAAAAGAATGCAATATCACCTTTTATTATCAATGATGTACTATTACTATCTTGGCACCATGTGCCTATCATGATTTTTTTACTTCTAAAAAAAAATATTTCATACAAAAAATTATCATGTGTTTTATTATCGTATAATTAAATAAAAAATAAACCTTAAAATAAAATAATTATTGAATCCGATGACATGCATGACTTACGTCCCGACTTTTCTTGGTTGACTCAAGTTTATTTAGGTTTTTTTTAATTAAATTCTATTTTTTTACCGATTTCATACTTATTAATTCAGAACTAAGCTTCTTAATTTTTTTTCTTTCAAGATTATCCATGTGAATTTCACAGGTCAACCCATGTTAATCTAAAGAGATCAAATATTTTTTTTTTTAATCTCCTTATTAGATAACTCCTCTTAAATAATAGTTTGATGATATGATTGATAAAATTAATAATTTAAATTATATCTTGATACAATCCCAACGATCTAGGGATAAAATAAATGCCATTACACCCATAATTGAACAAGCTCGACAATCCACTTTCTGTGGTCCAAAAACCAAATAGGCCTTATTGTACAAAAATTAAACGAAGGAGGACAAAGACGCTAGCCAATGCATTCTAAGGGTACAATTATTGAACACTGTCCTTGACGTACATCTCACTAGGATTCTTGTTTAGACAAATCCAATAATACCATACACCTACCGATTATTGAAGGAAGGAGCTATCTACTTTGAGCAGCCCAAAAACCAAGAACGCCTGCCTAGTTCCCAAAAGTAATGCTAAATGTTGTACGGGATAGAAAAGAAAAGAAAAGCAATGCTAATTACTATTATTATTATTCAATATACTGAAAGAAAATAGTAAGTGAAAGTAAAGATTGTAATTGTGTAAATTTTTCTAATTTTTTTTCTTTAATGGTGACAAATTTATAACTTTTTATTTTGTTATTGTAGTGAAGGCAAAGTTGTAGCTTTTGTTTTTCTTTTTTGGAAAAACGTTTTTTTATTTTTTATTTTTCTTTACACTTGACATATTTTTCACTTTACACTAATCTATTTATAATTATTCTTTTGTAATTTTCTTCTATTGTTTTCTTTAAACTTTTTTTGGAAAAAAAATAGTATTTCTTGTTATTGACATTTAGAATATTTATCACTCTACACTTGCAGGTCCACACATGTACGCCCTTATTTTTTTTTCCTCTGAACAACACTCTACATTTGCATACCCATGCCCATGAGCCCTTATTTGTTTCATTTGTTAATGGGATAGACGATATGTCGTCCTTCTCTTTCTAAAATAAGCTAGGCGTGCGAACCTTGCTTACCAAGCCTAATAGTACTTGATCTCTTATATATATATATATATATAATTTTGTTTTTTAATTGATGTCTTTTTTTAATATGTATTTTTTAAAATAATGTTTTAATTTATTTTTAAATTAATATCCCTTCTTTTTGGTTTTTTAGATTGTTTATTTAGCCGTTTTAGAAATAGAGTCTTTTTTATTTATTTTATATGTATTTAATATTTTAAAGAGATTATTTTAATTCATCTATGATTTTTTTTATGTTTTATATAAATAAAATTTATTATTAAAAATAAATATTATTTATTCTTGATAAAAAAAACAATGACTTTTAAGATAAAAAAAATTATGTGCATCAAAGAGAAGAATTATGTTTAAATATCATACTTATTTATTTATTACTTTTACAAGGATGATTTTTTTTTATTTTAGAATTTCATTGTCATTAGCAACTTTATATCAGTTTCTTGGTTCATACATTTTATTATTTATTTATTTTTATGTAAATAACATTTTTACATTTCTCAATTAATAGAATCATCATATAATGAAACACACTCACAATATTGTTTTATTTTTGTACTACGTTAAAAATTAACTTGAGATCCTATATGTTTTTATTAGCAGATATGATCATTGTTCTATTATGTTAACAACAACTACATATTTATTTTTTTGCGTAAAAAAACATTATTTGACCCGTAGGGAGAAGAGTCAAATAGATGTGTTAACACTTTTTTTGTAATTATTGACACAAATAGTTCTCAATTTATTATTAGAATTTTTTTTTGTCAAAAGACACTTTAAAAATGCCTACATATTTGTTTTGCAGAAAAATTTTTATTCAATTATCGGCGAAGTGAAAGCCAAATATATAGTACATATACTAAAAGGAAACTGTATTTTCCTATAGAAATGGCATAATTGTGCGGGTATTGTAACGGTGGCATATCTGTAGTTTTTTAGGGTGTTGAAAAAAAATTACTTAGGTTTTTTTTCCTTTTTGTTTTTATACTTGATATATTTATCACTTTACACTTGGTTTTTTATTACCATTTATTTTGTTCTTATCTTCTGTAACAACCCCAAATTTCTATCAGGAATATATATATTCAGTTGCACGCGCACTTAACTGAAATTTTGGCAGAGTTTCTTCTATAAATAGAACATCATAAATTATTGACTTATCAAATAACCACTATCTAATTATCTTGTATCATCATCCACATCAACCATTCATCAATTAAATCCAAACCGCACAACATCACATACAATTATTC
>Ga0307510_10003599_pt1 | contig 18088 bp, 16 predicted proteins | sample 12_EM_MG_FD_207224 | JGI IMG/M metagenome (GOLD analysis project Ga0307510, IMG submission 207224) | Populus trichocarpa ectomycorrhiza microbial communities from riparian zone in the Pacific Northwest, United States - 12_EM | ecosystem: Host-associated > Plants > Roots > Unclassified | place...
TCATAAATATTATGGTTGATAGGTGTGAGTATAATTGTGGAATTGAAACCCAGGATGATTGGGTCGGGAATTAAGTTATGAGATGCGAACTGTTAGAAGTGTAAACAGGTTACATGTCGGTAACTTGAGACCTTCCGGTATAAGGGGGGACTCTGTCAAAATTCTGGTAGATGTTAATACGAAGACCATGAATATGTATATAAAAAAAATAAAAATTTAACTACTCTGTTTTTCTATTGACATGAGATTGTGGTTTTATCCCAGAAATGGGGGATGTTACAGGAAGCATGAGTATACAGAAAAGGTGTCTAGTTTCTTTTTCTTTTTTCCTTTTTTTTTCAATCCTGGATTTGCTTAACAGTGTGACAAGCCCCCCGCCATCCACCCGTGTGAATGATTCATCCCTTGGCAGGTGTCTTGTATCTGGTATGTTTGTGAGATCCATATGATTTAAAAAGATATTTAAAAATAAAAATCTTAATAAAAAATTGACTCGTCAATCGCCCTTAAGACTTTAATGTGTAATCTCGCATTTAAAGGCTTAAGAGAGGCTGAGGTGATAATGGGTCAATAAGTGTCTTGTCGTTTTTTGGAAAAAAATACGGTAAGGCGTTTGCATACCTGACAAGATTTGGAGAGAGAAAAGATTTATTAGGAAGATCCCCTGGCGATTACATGCTTTTGGCCTTCCTAAGGTTATAGAGGAGGTGCCACCTGTCCTGCATTCATATTTTTCCCTCTTTTTGTACCTTTCTTAAAACTTGTCGTTAATATTACATGAGTTAGCAACTTCCAATATTTTACAAGAAGAGAGCATTTTGATAGGAGAGAGAAACTAATTAACGAGGTATACTAGGACTTCTTTCCTTGTGCTTTTGGAAAAACCTTCTTCATTTTTTCTCCCTTCTGCCATCATGACTTCTAGGAAAGGAAAGGGAAAAACTACACCTAAAGGTGATTTCAGTTTCAGATTTGAAACTGGAGCCACTCGTAAAAGATCTCCGGCCATAAGAATCGAATCTAGATCTGAAAGAGATAATGCCCAAACTTCTTCACCTGAAAGAAGGGATGGGAATGTTCCCTAGGAAAAAGACAACCAAGACTACCTAGGGCACCTGTGGATGACACACAAAGTTCGGTGTCCTAGGACCAGGTATCCCAGGCTAACGCTCACCAGCCAAGAGAATATCTGATAGTCGTCCATGAAGCCGGTGACTGTATCTCTTAGGTCACTAGCAAATATAGTGGGGTGATATTATCATTACAACCACTATATGCTTATATGAGTTTGGATACTTCATATGTTTTTTTATTTTAATATCTTTCATTTCCTGAGTGTTTCCTTATTCAACATCTTTTTCTGGAACAGCTGAATCTGAACACAGGTGGTCTACACCATCCTAGTCACGTGACTACGCACTCTCCTAGTTGTGACTCCTCTTCTGAAGAACATCTACCAAGAGTTAGGTGTTCTATACAAATGAACATTAAGGAGGTACCCACACTCACAGTCCTAACTGAGGATGTTGCTAAGGACACCCCCACCACTGACCTTCTTGTTATGAAGAATGCTCAAGGGGCAGCAAGGGAGGCTCGTTCTCCTGCAACAGGAGGTCATATGATGCCAACACCCACCTCGGTCATTCTAGAGGCGGCTTCGTGTTTGAAAAAGAAGAGAATCTCCATTCCTTCTAATTCTTAAGTGGAGATCATTCCTCCACAAAGTTGCTCGGCTCCCATAAGCCCAAGTGGCGCTCCCATAAGTCCAAGTTATTTGTTTCCTGTGTCTTCAAGTCAGCCTCCTCCATCCACTAGGATGGAGGACATCTTCTGCAATCTAAGATTGGATCGTGCCCCCATCTGTTTCCCCATTCTCAATGAGGAAGAAAAGGGGATAATGGAGACTATCCTCCAGGGGAGGTCCACGCTGGGACCTGATGGTCTTAATGTGATGGAGACGTTAGAAAAACTCCTCATCTTGCCTTCTGACGTACGAGGACTGACCGACCCAAGCTTCCAGCGCTACCTGGCCATCACAAGGTTGATGGCATTTCAAGTAAGAGAGCATGTTAATTTTTATGTCTTTATTTGGTATGTTATTTTGAAAGATAACTTATTTTTTCTCTTACCATCATTTAGACCTTCATGATGCGTGCCCATTTTAAGAATAGATTAGTAGAGGAGAAAAGGGCCATGGAGGAGGTCATTGAGCAGGATAGAGCTGACAAGTCTGAATTTCGCAGACTTAAAAAAAAAAGGATGCTCAAGATGTTGAGATGGACTCTCTTCGAACATCATACTCCAAGGGCAGCTGGGGGCTCAGACCCATGCCTTGGAAACGACTGAGCAAGGGTTGGCCAAGGCCTTCAGCCGTATCGACCTTCTAGAAAAAATGATGATTGAATTGGAGAACGAGGCAGCTGAGCTTTAGGGGGCAAGAGACACCCTAAGGGAAGTACTAAGGATAGCCAGGGGAGAGGTTTAGAAATCTCGTGCAAGGATGAACAACCTGAAGAATTCTTCCCATGCGTTTTGATCAGAATATGGGGAGTCCGTGTCTCTAACAGAGACAATAGGAGACAAACTATTTCTGGCCATGTCAAATTCGTACTTCTTCAACTTGTCTAGAGATATACAAGTTGACTTTAATGAAAGTTTTGCAAATGGCCAAGTCTCGGACTTTGACTTTAATGAAAGTTTTCCTTAAGGGAGGTCGGTTATTATCTTGGGTTTGGCTATGTTAAATCCCAATGTCTTGGGTCTGGAATGCATGTCAAACAAGTTGGCTATTTGGAAAACTCTCACTAAAGTCAACTTGTATACCTTTAGACAAGTTGAAGAAGCACAAATTTGACATGGCAAAAAAGAGTTCTTCTCTCATTGTCTTTGTTAGAGACATGGACTCCTCATATTCTGACCAAAACGCTTGGGAAGAATTCTTCAGGTTGTCCATCCTCGCACGAGATTTCTAAACCTCCTCCCTGGCTATCCTTAGTTCTTCCCTTAGAGTGTCTCTTGCCCCCCAAGCTCAGCTGCCTCGTTTTCCAATTCAATCATCTTTTTTTCTAGAAGGTCGATACGGCTGAAGGCCTTGGCCAGCCGTTGCTCAGTCGTTTCCAGGGCATGGGTCTGAGCCCCCAGCTGCCCTTGGAGTATGTTGTTTGAAGAAAGTCCATCTCAACATCTTGAGCATCCTTTTTTTCTTTAATCTACAAAATTCAAACTTGTTAGCTTTATACTGCTCAATGACCTCCTCCATGACCCTTTTCTTCTCTACTAATCTATTCTTAAAATGGGCACGCATCATGAAGGTATAAATGATGATAAGAGAATAAATAAGTTATCTTTCAGAATAACATACCAAATAAAAAGACATAAAAATTAACATGCTCTCTTACTTGAAATGCCATCTGCCTTGTGATGGCCAGATGGCGCTGGAAGATTGGGTCGGTCAGTCCTCGTACGTCAGAAGCCAAGATGAGGAGTTTTTCTAATGTCTTTGTTGTTACCCAATTTTTGACCCACCTATTTAATAAAATTTTTGGAAAATCCAAAAATAGCGAAAAACAATGAAATCCAAAAAATACGTTATTTGCATCGTTTTTAGCATTCTCAGTACCGTCTCAAAAGAATTTAAATTTTCAAAGATCTTTGGAACGCGTTATTTTTAAAATCATCGATTTTCCTCATTCGAATCGATGTTGATAAGAAAAATCCAAAAAAATTAAGAAAAATCAAATTTACAAAAAAAAGATGAAGTTGAAGGACCAAGTTTGGGGACCAAACAATATTTGGCCTATAAATAGTAGCCTTTAACACATACTAGGGGGCAATTTTGCAAATTTAGGGACAACACAAAAAAAAACCCTAAACCTAATTTTTTTTAGCCAAGAGAAGTCGTGCCCCCCCTGGCTTTTGGTTTATTTTTTAGTTGTCTCTCCCCGATCCATCTCTCTGGCCGCTGACCTAAACAAAACACCAGCCACTCACATAAACAAGAAGACTGACTCTCCCTCTCCAAACAGGCGACCACCACCCGGCCTTTTCCCTTTGGCTACTCCTTCTCCCTCCAACCAGCCACCCGAACCCCACTTCCACAAACCTTCCCTCCCAATGCCATTTCCTCCATTTCTGCCCACAACCGTCCCTCCTCTCTCTCTCAGTCATCTCTGCCACTCTCCCTCTCCAAGCCACAGCTGATTCCCCATTCTCTCCTGAACAACCAAAAACCAACCCCAACAGCCAACAAATCATCTATCTCCAGAACCCAGAGCCATCCCCCTTCACTCTCCCCTCTCGTCGGCCGCCTCTCCATCTTCCCTGATCTCTTCATCTCCATCAACACTGAAGCTTCCTCTCAGCAGCATCTTCTTCTCTTTCGGTTCCCTTCAGCTCCAGCCCCACAGACCGGCCTCCAGACCAGCCCGAACACAGCGGCGCCCACAGACCCAAATCTGTCTGCCGTCTTCCTCCAGCTCCTCCTGCACAGACGCCGTCCCTTTCCTCAACCGCCAGATCAGACGCTGGAAGAAGGAAATAACAACAAACCACACCCGAGAACGGATCTGGACAAAAAGAAAACTTAAAATCAACTGTTGTTTATGCGTTTTTTCCCTTATTGCAAGTGGTGGTGACCCTCACCGACGACGTAGGAAGACAGAGAAGAAGAAGACATTCTCGATCCACCGATTTTGTTGCCTTCATCGTCGGCGGCGCGTGGAGGAGACGCGCCGCCATTGTTCCTGCAGTTCCAGAAGTCTTCCTTTGCAATTCCTGGATTTTTAAGGGGCTATTTTGTAAATTTTAAATTGTTTAATGTAATTTTTGTTTAGTTTTGAATTTTTATAATTTGTAGTGTGGATGTAAAAAAAGAAAAAAAAGAAAAATATAGTGAAAGTGAATGTGTTGTTTGTATTTTTTTTATGAATTTTTTTATGATAAAATTGCAAAGAATAAAGAAGAATTTAAAATTTTGATTTGCTCACGGTTAAGAATTATGAACTTACACGTAAGTTGTATTTCTAATATCCGATGAAAAGACAATTTTTAAAACTTCTTTATCATATCAAATCGCGAAGCAGCTTACCTCAAGTAGGGTGCGTTAGGGGTGCTAATACCTTCCCTAACCACAACTAGTCCGTCACCCGTGAATCTCTGACAAGACCAGTACATTTGAGTTTCCTAGTAACCTTCAATTAAATATTAGGTGGTGACTCCAAAGAACAAACAACGAAATGAAAATCGCCAAACGGACGCCGCGCGGGTGACGTGCAACAGTCTCCATCATATCAAGACCATCGGGTCCCAGCGTCGACCTCCCCTGGAGGATAGTCTCCATTATCCCATTTTCTTCCTCATTGAGAATGAAGAATCAGATGGGGGCATCATCCAATCTTAGATTGTAGAAGATGTCTTCCATCTTGGAGGATGGAGGAAGCTGACTTGAAGACCCAAGGAACAAATAACTTGGACTTGTGGGAGCGCCACTTGGGCTTATGGGAGTAGGACTTGGACTTTGTGGGACCAACCAACTTTGTGGAGGAATGATCTCCACCTCAGAATCAGAAGGAAATGGGATTCTCCTCCTTTTCCAACGCGAAGCCACCTCCAGAATGACCAAGGTAGGTATTGGCGTCATATGACCTCCTATTGAAGGAGAACAGCCTCCATTGCTACCCCTTGAGCATTCTCTATAACAGGAAGGTTAGTGGTGAGGGTGTCTGCAGCAACATCCTCAGTTAGGACTGCGAACATGGGTACCTCCCCAATGTTCATTTGTATAGAAGACCTAACTCTTGGTAGATGTTCTTTAGAAGAGGAGTCACAACTAGGAGAGGGCGTAGTCGCGTGACTAGGATAACGTAGACCACCTGTGTTCAGATCCAGCTGTTATAGAAAAAGACGCTGCACAAGAAAACACTTAGGAAATGAAAGATATTAAAATAAAAAAACATATGAAGTATCCAAACTCATATAAGCATATATGGGTTGTAATGATAATATCACCCCCACTATATTTGCTAGTGACCTGAGAGATACGGTCACCGCCTTCAGGGACGACCACCAGATATTCTCCTGGCTGGTGAGCGTTAGCCTGGGATACCTGGTCCCAAGACACCGAACTTTGTGTGTCATCCACAGGTGCCCTAGGTAGTCTTGGTTGTCCTTTTCCTAAGGAACATTCTCATCCCTTTTTCCAGGGGAAGAAGTTTGGGCATTATCTCTTTCAGATCTAGATTCGATTCTTATGGCCGGAGATCTTTTACGAGTGGCTCCAGTTTCAAATCTGAAATTGAAATCACCTTTAGGTGTAGTTTTTCTCTTTCCTTTCCTAGAAGTCATGATAGTAGAAAGGAGAAAAAATGAAGAAGGTTTTTCCAAAAGCACAAGGAAAGAAGTCCTATTATACCTCGTTAATTAGTTCCTCTCTCCTATCAAAATGCTCTCTTCTTGTGAAATATTGGAAATTGCTAACTCATGTAATATCAACGAGAAGTTTTAAGAAAGGTACAAAAAAAGAAAAAAATATGAATGCAGGACAGGTGGCACCTCCTCTGTAACCCTAGGAAGGCCAAAAACATGTAATCGCTAGGGGATCTTCCCAATAAATCTTTTCTCTCTCCAAATCTTGTCAGGTACACAAACATCTTACCACCTTTTTCCAAAAAGATGACAAGACACCTACTGGCCCATTGTCACCTCAACCTCTCTTAAGCCTTTAAATGCAAGATTATGCATTAAAAGCTTGAGGGCGATTAACGAGTCAACTTTTTATTAAGATTTTTATTTTTAAATATCTTCTTAAATCATATGGATCTCACAAACATACCAGATACAAGACACTTGCCGAGGGATGAAGCTCATTCACACGGGTGGATGCTAGGGAGCTTGTCACACTACCAAGCCTAACATGACAGGGTCCGGTTGGCATCAGACTTGGCGTGTCTGGGGCTTGACACTCTACTAAGCAAATCCCAAGATTAAAAAACAAAAGGAAAAAATAAAAAAGAAATTGGACACCTTTTATGTATACTCATGCTTCCTCTTATATTACCTGACTTGACGTGCTTCTATACAATATAGAAGGAGTAGAGATGTAATCTCATAAAAGTAAAATAATATTATTTTACTGCTCGTGTTATTACATCTAATTAATATAAACATGCATTGCTTATTCGGATTTAATGGGATATGATAGATGTCATAATTACTAGCCCAGGCCTAGAGTCCAGAGAAAGTATAATATAATTAACCTATATATAAAATAAAATAAAAAAGTAGTGGAAGGAATGAATAACTCTTACCACCTTCTGCAGGCAGGGGAGATCGAATTGATAATCAACCATATCAAAGCAAGCAGGAAACAAGCAGACGTAGTAAGCAATGACAAGCAGACACAAAGATTAGAAGATCATGCAGAACTAAAAAGAATTTCTGAGATAGGCAAGTTCCTCATCTGTAGGTGTAATTTGTCAAATCTTGCCGGAGCTACTAGACCATATATTTACACGGGCATCGAGGAGGATGTACATATAAATTAGACAAAAAAATGTTTTTAGTAAATTAGCCAATGGCTAAACCGGCCGTTAAACATAAAGAACTGGTATCTGAAAGGTGTACATGAAGGGTTTTTTCTTTTTCTATTTGACTAGGTGGTGTTAAGTGAGGCACAAAACAGAACAAACAGGGATACACAAGGAAAACAACATCTGCAATTCCATAACCAAAATAAAACGACCCAGAAAAGGACAGTTCAAAGACAGACAAGACAGAATAGCTAGACTCCTAATTAGTGATAAGCAGTTCCCTGGAGGGAGAGTCTATTCCAGTCGTTCTTGAGCTAGGCAACTAACTTCACCGGATACATGTCTATACAATCTTCCCAGGGACTATTACAAGATGGCTTCACATCTCTGAGTGCCTCCCACACTGCACTATTACATTTAAAACCACTTCCAAATGCAATCTGCCACACACGGTTGCCCTTTTGCATCCTTTGTTTAGCCTCAATATAGGCTAATTCATACCAAATGGAACTTGATGAAGTATTCCCAAACCGGTGCAGAGTCATCCTAGAAGCCTCAACATGCACCGGCAAGAGTTGCAAATTCTTTTCTAGCTCATCAATCACAGCCCTCCCTCCAGCATGTATACAGAAATGATCAAACGCCAACTTAAAATCCGGAATATAAGGCATCATCTTCTTATTTAATAACTTCTTAACCACCAAAGTTGCAAAGAACAAAAGCTGCTCACTAATCGGAAGCACAAGAGGACCCAGAGTAGTAATATTAGTCTTCAAAGCCCCTCCCGCAATCGCCATCAAATCTTTCGAAAGCGAAACACCAGTCTTCCCCGCATAATCCTGTTCTTGATATACACAACGAAATGCCTTATCATCCGCTCCTCGATGTGTCCTCACAACATGAACAAGCTTATACTTACCCTTCCTTTTATCAGCAGACTCATTTGAAAGCAAAACCGCCGAACCCCCAACTCGAAACAAACAATTGGGAATCAACATAGACTTTTTATTCCCAAAATACCAATTCTGAGTAATGTTCTCAGTACTCAAAACGACCGCGTAAGTATTCCTATGAACTTGTAACATATCCTTAGCAAGATCAATTGCAATAACACCAGCACTACAACCCATCCCACCTAAATTAAAACTCCTAATATTTCCCCTTAATCTATACTTGTTCACAATCATTGCCGAAAGGGATGGTGTAGGATTAAATAAACTACAATTAACAACAAGAATACCAATACTTTTAGGATTAACTTGAGTATTAGTAAATAAATTATCCAAGGCACCAAACATAACCTGTTCAGCTTCTTCTCTAGCCGCTGCCATCGACGGCCTAGGAGGAATGTAATGCATCGCTTCAGGGACATAAGTCTCCTCTCCAAGCCCAGACCGCTCCAAAATCTTGCGTTGAAACTCAAGCGACGTGTCGTCGAAGTCTCCAGTCAATCTCGAATGCTCCATGAACTGATTAAACGGTGCTTTTAAATGATCCGGAGCGCGATAACAGGAGTAATCGATTAAGTAAACGGGTCTGGGTCGGGTCATAATGAAAACGGTGAAACCGAAGACGAGAAAAGCGGAGCAAGTGATGACCGTGACTAAATTGTATTGAAGATGGATCCATAATTGGCGGAGATCTTTGATATTCATTTGCGAGGATTCGATGGAGATAATTATGATTAAGGGAATAAAACATAAGGTTAGTAGGTTGGAGATTAAGTAGTGGTACCCTAATTTGACGTACTTTAGATTTACACTTTGTAAGAAATCTGGAAGCCCGCGTTGTTGGTGGATCCGGATCTCGCCGCCGGAGTCCATCGCGGTGGTGAAGGTAGTTGAGCGGGAGTGAGGGGTGTTTGGGTGGTGGAGTGACTTCTTCTTCTTTTTTATTGGGAGTGAAGTAGTTAGTAGCCAACCGTGCTGCTGCATACCGTTAACAGCATGTTTGGTATTATTGAAAAAACAAATAATAATATTTTTTTATTTTAAATATTAAAATGATATAAAAAATTAATTTAAATAAAAATTTTAAAAAATATTTAAAACAAAAAAAAAGTTTGAATAACTGATTGTTTTTTAGTTAAATAAGATGCAGGTAGTGAGCTAAAATATACAGTTTCGTATACGCTGCAAATACTAGGTTTTGGAGTTGAATAACACAGCTGCTACATTACAACATACCATTAGTTCTAGCTTTTACCCGTGTAGCATAGTTATCATACCCAATTTGAAAATTAACCCAATGTAAAAGTTAGGTTTCAAGTTATATATAGGTGAATCTAGAAAAATAAAAAAATATTTAAAATTTTAATATTTTATATAAAAAAATTAAGAAACAATTTATGTTAATATAAGCTATACATGTTATAAATAATGAAGTTTAAAATTTTATTTTAAAAATTTTTTAATCCTATATTGAAAAGATACTATATTAGTATGTTATCTTTTTAAGTTGAAGTATTTAAACCAAAAAGGTTTTTTATCCCACATTGAAAAAACATAACTTTTTTCTTGTGAATATAGAGTACATATATACTAAAGAACTTTAAATCTCACATTGAAAAAATAAAATATTTTTCTAGTATTTATATAGTCAACTTTAAAAAGGGTTAGTAATCAACTAAAAAATATATATATAAAAAAAGGTCTTTTGTTAGGAGAAAAAACACATTTGAAAAAAAAAGGTCTGAATCGGGTTTTGTTGAGTCGTCCGGGTCACGGGTCAACCCAGCAGGTTTTGCCGGGTTTTTGCTCATCCCGATCTTTTACCTTACCTGGACCAGTCTAGTCAGCGGGTCAACCGGCTTCTGGGTCGACCCGTCAGGCCGATCCGAGTTTAATACCTATGGTTGTGAGGTCATTTTAAAAATTAATTTTTATTTAATTATATAGTGATTGAAAAACATATTTGTATGAGTTTGAAAATTTTAAATTTTGAAGAAAAAAACATTTCTAAAGTCAAAATTTTTATTATTCATGTGTTTTGTTGTTTTAACAAAAAAAAATATTTTTTAATAACTATATTGTTTTTTAACAAAAAAAAATCATGATAATTAAAAGAAATATTCTCAAGAATATTAATAATTTAAATAAAAAACTGAAAAAATTTATTTCTAGAGACAACTTACATTTTTTGATCAACTTATTTTTTTTTATAAAAACATGTTTTTTTATTAATAGCATTTTTGTTAACAAAAACTTATCATAATGTAAAAAGCAAGTTTCAAATTAAAAAGTTTTCATAATTTTTATATTGCTATATGAGAAAAATAAAAAATAATTAATTCATGGAAACTATATAAAAAATTAACAATTGAAAAACCTTTTAATTCTCATTTGATATCCATGTGCAATGCTTTATAATTTATTACATATTAAGTTCATCAATAATTGTTACAAATGTAAGGATAAATTATATAATTTCATTTTAAAAGTATGTCGATGAAGTTAAATAACATTGCAATTATTAATTTCAATAAAAAATTAATCTAAATTTAAAAGAAAAGCTTTATGGACCTAGAAGGTCAGGCTTAGATACCTAGTCTCAAGAGAGGAAATGGCAAGTGCAAGTGGGCTTGGACTAAGGCTGTATGCCTATACCTTTTTACATTGAGTTGTCGACATGCCGTCTACTCAATATAATTTCTTTTTTACAGCAGATGTCAAGTCATGTGTTGCAACAATTTTTCAGCCATCTTTGATGGCAGGAAAATTGAGCACGAGGTTTTTAACTCTTAAAGCTCGTTTTTTGCCATTTTGATTATTAAACTTATAAAATATTCTAAAATTCTAAATTACCACATTTCAAAACACAAAACACTCTAAAACCACTCAAAAAATAAAAAATCAAACTAGATCTAAAAAATCTTTATGGGTCATGATCTATTTTTTCTAACATGGTTGATAGGCAAAATCAATACCATCGAACTCCTCACTAAAAGATGAATTCATTGGCATAAAAAAATAGCTTTTTATTATGGCTGACATAATTCTCTTTCTCCTCATCATTTTCCATCTACTTTGTTTCTCCTCTTTTAAAATTTAAGGACTAAAAAGTGACAAAAAATTTTGAGAACCAAAACATAATACTATAAAGTTAAGGGAAAAATAGTAATAAAACAAAAAACTCATAAACCAAAGTTAACTTTTCTCATGTCACAATTCTCATGTCACAGTAGTGCTTTAACGACGTGAGCAATGCTTTTATGTCTAGAAGCATTGTAGAAAACCATTGTCATTTAGTAAGTTTCATAATTATAATTATAATTATAGTATAATGTTTGTGGAGATGTTCCAGAACTCAATATGCCCAGGAATAAGGTTTTTTTAGTGTTTGGATAGTGAATAATCACATGTTCATGATAATATTCGCTTCATTAGAATTGATGGAGCAGATAGTTGGTGCTAGAAGTCTCAGTTCCTACAAAACAATCCTTTTTCATGAGATTTAGGGACCCTCTGATGATTAAGTCAATGACTTTTTATTAAGGGATTATAATAAATGAGAAGATAAAAATTAAATTCTAGGAACTAGAATGTTTGTTCTTAGTTTTTTATATGGTAAATGTTTAGCGAATGTATGATAAGAGAATAAAATTGTGAACCTTTTACTTGGATAGTTTATAGGATATTTATAGCCCTGGAACTTTGTTGTTTTGTTGAAAGGGTGGAGAGTCATTTCCTTTCGAAAACCTTGCTAAAAATAAATATCATTTACACAATATTAATATTGATGGAAATAACCTTGCATCAACATTAATGTTGATTGAAATAAGATATGTTCTTGAAAGACTTTTATACACTTAAGGGTGTTGTTACCCATAAGATATGTTCTTGAAAGACTTTTATACACTTAAGGGTGTTGTTACCCATATACATACATACATACATACATATATACATATATCAAAAAAATAAAATAATAATAATAATAATAATAGGAGTGAGAAAAGGATGTTGGAATGCCCACAAAATGGCTAGAAATTGGTTGAGGAGGTTAAAAAAATATAAGAATTGAAATTTGATAGTATATTTTTGACTGATGAGAGCCCTGTTGACAAAGAAAATTCAAGTTGAGGAAGAAAAGTCCAAAATCAAAAGTTTATGGACTCAATTAAATTTTATCAAGGGTTTAATTGAGTTTATGGAGGGTTTGATTGAAAGCAAAATTAATTTTTAAGTCAATTTAGACTTTTATTGGAAGAAATTAAAGTTCTAGGGTCAAATTATAATTCTTAAAAGTTGATTTGTCAAAGCAGGGGCTTAATTGCATAATTATTGAAGTTTGATGACCAATTAGGGATTTGATTGAAACAATCCAAAACCAAGGACCAAATAGGAAAATGCGCATAAATAGAGGGGCTGAAATTGACCAAATCAAGGGCTAAATTGAAGAAATTAAAAGTTTATTGATCAATTGAGGGTTAAATCGCATAAATTGAAAAACAAGGATTGTGCAGTTAATGGTGCTAAAATCCAAGGGTCTAATTACAATTTGTCCAAGGGCTTGATTACAAAATTGCGAAAACACAAGGACCAAATCAAAACAGCCATTTGAAAACGAAAAACAGAGTCGTTTCATGGACAACTGCTCATTACCAGCTTCTTCCTCAACAATTGTTTTAGCAATAAAAGGTTAGAGACGTTTCACCATTAAAAGCATTGAAATCTGCTGTTACTAGTACAGGGCTGTCTCTGGCCTTATAAAAATAGAAGAAAAACAGGGGGGACAGAAGAGAGGAAAACACAGGGGGGGAAGAAAGAAAAACAGGGGGGAAGAAAACAGAGGCAGAAAGAAAAAAAAACAAACAGAGAGAGGGGAGGGAACGAGAAAAAAGAGAAGGGGGAAAAGGAAAGGGAAACACAAAGAGGAAAAACAGTGAGAACGAGAAAAAAAATAGAGAGAATACAGGGAGGAGAAAAAACCAAGGAGAGGGAAAAAAAACAGAAAAGGTGATGGACATGAAAGCATAGGGAAAGAGGAGAAAAGCAGAGGGAAAAACCAGGAAAAAGAGTAGAGTGAACGAAGAACAGAAGCACAAGCAGAAGGCAGGAGAAAGAAGAAGAAAATACAGAGAAACCGAAGCAGCGTCTCCCGCGTACCACCTCACGTCTTCCTCTTCGCCGCCACCAGCAGCACCTCCACGAAGCCACTGCAGAGAGGCAAGAACATTGTTGACAGGGGAAACAAAAAACAGAGGGAACATACAGCACGACAAAGCAGAGGAAAGAAGAAAGAGAAGCAAAGTCTGGCACCACAACTGGCTGCCGCGACAACAATGCCACCATGAGCCACCAGCACCATGAACAACAACGCCTCCATTCCAGGTAATTCTCTTCCCCTCGTTTTTGTTTCCCATTTCATTTTCCTTGCTTGCAGAAACGTGCACAGTGCATGTTCTGCATGCAAGAAGCTTTGTTATTGTGCACGGAAAAATAATTACCCCGGGTAATTGTATTTGGCTGGTTACTGTGCACGGGCACAATAACCAGTCAGGGTGGACCATCAGCCCAGCCGCATGGGCTGGGCTGAGTCTAGCCCGATATAAGATGGTTTGCGTTTTATTGGGCTGATCTTGGCCCAAGTTCTTTTTTAGGCCGGGTCCAGCCAATTTAAAAAAAAAAGAAGAAGGAAATTTTCTTCAAAAATTATTAAAATAATGTGATTTTTCTACGTATTTTTCTACTGAATTTTGCTTAGTATTGGTTTGTATTTTCATACTGTAAAGATACAAATTCAATATTAAAATTCCTAGTGTTCGCCAAAACATTAAAAAAAAAATTAAAAAATATTTTTGTTTTCATGCATATGGCCAAGTATCTTAAGAAAAAATTATATCGGATTTTCATACAACCAAAACTCAAAAAAATATGTGTTAACATGCATTTTGATTTTAATAACTAGTTTATTAAAGCCACGAGAACTAGGCCAAAATTTCAAAAAAAACTCTAAAAAATAATTTTGTTTTTTTTAATATTAAGGATTACACGCTTATACGTAAAACATAGTCTCGATATTAAAAAGATAGCTTTTTTAACTTTAGAATGGTTAGGTTTTTACCCGATAAGATAAGGACCTCCTTACCGAGGAGGACTTTTCTTAAACCATAAACGGACCAACAACTAGAAAACACGACAAGACCTTAGATTTTATCAGACAATAAAACAATGCAGTTTACCTTAGGTAAAACGTATTTGGGGTGCTAATACATTTCCTTTACGCAACTAGTCCCCGTATCCGATCTCTGAGACCAGTTAGGGTTAGTGACTAAAATACTAGGTGGCGACTCCCATTCCATTTTTTCACTAATAAAAGACAAGAATTCCTTGGCTCCCTATATTTGCCAGATTAGATAGAAGGTAATATAATTGAGAGTGGATTATTTTCATCGCGACACCGAACACGTGCGACAGAATGGCGACTCCGCTGGGGACCTTGTGGACTAAGCTTTGTTTTTGTCTGATCTTTGTGTTTTGTTTAGTTTGTGTGTTTTCTGTTAATATGCTTATTTTATTTTACACGTTTTAATTTATGTACATATTTGATCATGCATTGAATAAAACTGCATCATCCATCACACAATTTAATTTTTAGGAAGCACACACAATCTTATTAAGTTAGGAGGGGGCTTAACGATCTGCCCTATGACTATTGGTCAGAGTTTAGATGCGTGAAACACTCAACTCATATCTGAGTGCCTGCTTGGTAATGGTGGTCATACGTGTCTTAGCCATTTCTCGCAACGCCCCTTTATTGTCTTTACGAAGATCGTCACTGGCAGATATGAGACCTTTTTTGAGACTAGATAGTTAACTTACCGTTTGTCTCGCTTAATGAATAGAACATGTCCTTAGGTTGTGTGTGTTACCTTTTGTTTTGCATCAAAGTAAACCTTTCCTGAAGCATCTTGAACTCAAGACTTGTGGTTGACACAATGGCTGTTAATCAGGAAATTTTCGTTGTAGAGCAAGAATCAAAATTCTTGTATCATCATGCAAGGGTTACAACCATGTGTCAACCCTAGAAGGGCGAGCTCTTCATATAGAAACATACTCATACATTTATCATACATGTTGCCGGGTTGAAACATAGGTCCCCTACCCAAGATTTGTTACACCTGAAAGATGAAAAATGAAGAAAGAGCTTAGTTGGAGGCCCATTATCAAAATGAAATTGAGAGCATCAAAGGTGAAGTAGCTAGACTTACAGATCTGCTTGAACAAGTGCTGAGCTCCAAGAATGGAAAAGGGATTTCTGCACAACCTCTAGTGAAAACACCATCAATCCATGTTCCTCACACATCTCAGAACTTGGGGGCAAACTCAATAACTAGGAATCATTTTGTCCCTTTCGTCGCTGTCTATCCAAGTCGAGCTCAAATCACCGTGAATCCAACAACAAAAGGACCTTCTAACAATAGATTTACCAATCCCACGAGCCATGATAAATTGGGTTGCCCTAGAAGAAAGATTGAGAGCAGTCGAAGGAAATAATCTGATTCACCATGTGATAGCAGCTGGCGTTTGTTTGGTTCTAAATATTGTGGTGCTGAAGGAGTTTAGAGTGTCGGACTTCGTCAAATATATCGGACTAGAATGCCCATACACCCACCTCCAGTCATACTACAACAAGATGGCTGAAATGATCCATAACGATAAGATGCTGATTGAATCTAAGGTCATTGGGTTTGACATCTTGTTAGACCCACATGCACTTGATCTTAGCACGTAACTGAATTCAAGGGTGTTGAGTCTGGCAACAAGCCAGACCCATATCATCTGGGTTTGGCATTCTGCCAAGCTCAAGTATGTTGGGTTAACACCCTATATTTAGCCTTTTCAATCATGGGCTTCCTAAGCAAACAGATTATGTATAAAACACACTGATCCATCATTAGACCCCCAAGTCTTTGTGTATTAAATATACAAAGATTTGAAAGGTTATCAGTTTTAATTAGAGACTTTTTGTTTGTCCCATCAATGAGAGACTTTTTGCCTTCCCCATAAGACTTGTCTACCCCACATAAAACTGTTAGGATTCTTTGTGGCCAAATGACTCATCCTTATTGAAAGAGATGGCCAGATGGCTTATCTTAATCTAAAAAGGGTGTCCCTTAGAAAATAAATGGTAGCGTGTATTCAATGGAATAATTGAATAGATTTCTGAAGATCTGAAATGACATGAAAGGTAATTCATCCAACAATGAGGGTGAAAATTTTGTTTTCTTTATAACCCTAGACATTCTTACTTCTATTTTGGTAACTTCTAGGAAAAAAAGGTTTTGTTGAAGAATCATTGAGCCAGTTTTGTTTTATCCTGAGAAGAAAACATCATCCTAGGTATTTCCCATTAAAAGATTCTTTTTTCTTCTTTTCGAATAAAAAATGAAAAAAAAAGTCAGATTTAACCTTAGGAATAAAGATATTACTGCCTCTAGTGAAGGGTTCAGGTTCCAACCTAAAACTATAGGAAGTAACAAGGGATGAGGGTCCATTAGTCTAGGCCCCAAAATTAGAAAGGGTGAAACCCTAGCATCTACCTCTGGTGGGGAGGAAAGTAGTTCTCCTCATCAGAGAATTTCTTCTCCCGTTATTACTAGGGTCAGGGTAGAGAAAGTTGCCTTAGGCCCCTGAGGATGATGCCCCTAACACCATAGGTGTAAAGGACATGGCATTTGTCAATGGTCAATAGCTAGGAGAGTACATAGCTTAAATGCTTGCCCGGGCTGAGCGTATTAGCCAACTGACCTTATACTCTGCCTTGTTCACTTTTAAATTACAGCCCCCTTTTGCATATATGCATTAGGGGTATTCCTTCTAACACGACCAAAAGATTGATGTCTTTTTTCAAGTGCAGGAGTGTCGAGGTAATAAATTACCCAGCAAGACTAAGATCGATCCACAAGGAGGTTAACTATATAAATTATAAACAACAACAACAACAACAACAAAGTAGTAGTAGTAGTAGTAAGTTGAAGAGAGCTTTGAGATGTGATATTGATATAAGGATTAAACAATGATAAAAACAATTGTCAAGGTTAGAGGATCCACTAATGTTATTTCAAACAAATATAGTATAAACTCTTATTATTCAACTGGAAACCATACACAAAGGAGGTTCTAATCGGATTATAAATTGTTAACATGATTACATTAGTTATCTTATTCGAATAATGGTAATACTTGTAAATGTTGTCAGGTATTCATGATTATAACTTATGTTAACAACAAATCAAGTTCCTTTCATAGCACATATGTCAGTTATACCATACGGTTTGGGCTATGAAAGTGTCAAGTATTTGTTATACCAAAGGTTATACAACATAAATCTAGATTAACCATTTAAGAAGCAAAGTATTAAAAGTGAACAAGATAACAAATATAAGACATGTTAGTATCAAACATTAATGTCCATGTTGAGTTTATACTATACATATTCTTACACCATTAGTGTAACCTTTTCACCTTGACATAATAAACTTAGCTAAACATAATGAAGAAGAGAAACATAAATAAACAAGATAAGAACATAAATAAGATATAAGTTAACTAAGTAAA
>Ga0307510_10003600_pt1 | contig 18085 bp, 26 predicted proteins | sample 12_EM_MG_FD_207224 | JGI IMG/M metagenome (GOLD analysis project Ga0307510, IMG submission 207224) | Populus trichocarpa ectomycorrhiza microbial communities from riparian zone in the Pacific Northwest, United States - 12_EM | ecosystem: Host-associated > Plants > Roots > Unclassified | place...
CAGAAACCCCCTCCCTCAGCCTCCGGGTCTTCCCCCAAGACACTACCTTCGGACCACACTCTGCGGCCCAAGAAGAAAGGACCCACCTAGGCGGCCCCTCTTAGCCACGCCCCGAGATCTTACACCTCAACTCGGCTAGCGTGGCCGGTCCTCCCCTCCCCTCCTGTATCAGTGGTAACCCCTCCCCTCTTTTTGCAAACCTTATCTTGCCTTGTGCATTTTACCCACTCCCTCCGATCCACTTCCCAACGCTTTACACTGCCACCTACCTCCAGGTAGTTCAGAACAGTTCGTCTTCCCCCCTCCACCTTGAGCAGGCCGTGGGTGGTTGGCCCCTGGGTAAGCTCTGGCCTTGGCCACCTTAGGTTGACAGACTAGGGGCCCTGCAACCCTGAAGTCCAGTGCGGCAATCTGTCCTATTTAGAGTTTAGGCACACATTAGTTCGTCTGCCCGAGGGTAGGTAGGCTAGTGTAAATGTAGTCGTATTGTATGTGTCTATAGCTTTCGTACTCGTGACAATAAACTGAATTCCAAAAAAAAAAAAAAAAAAAAGAGTGGAATGCGACAGGATGTATGCCATCATCATGTTCCTGAGTGATGACTACTCCAAGTGTGTAACCTGATGCATCAGTATGCATGATAAATGGTTTCGACCAATTGGGAGTCTTTAGGATGGGTTCACTGGTGCATGCTTGTTTCAACCCACAGAAAGCCATATCACAGTCATTTGGCCAATCCCATTGACAGTTTTTACATGTGAGGTCATTCAATGGCCATGCAATGTTGGAGAAGTCAGAAATGAAGGCTCTGTAAAAGTTGCAGAAGCCCAGGAAACTACGTACATCCTTGGCACAAGACAGGGTCAGCCATTGGGTAATACCCTGGACCTTTACTAGATCCATGCAAACTTGACCATTGCCCATGATCATCCCTAGATATTCAACTTCCCATTGGTGAAATTGGCATTTCTCTGGTTTGAGGAAGAGGTTTAGTTTGTCTAACTGCATTAACCACTTGTGGACAATTGCTTCATACTCTTCTTCTGTCCCATTGGTATGGATGACAATATTGTCCATATAGACTGATTCTTCACCATGGTCAATTAAATCTAGTGTTTAAAGGTCCAGTCTATTGGACTGCAAATTTAACTGAGACTGGACTGGACTGGACTGAAAAATGGACTGGACTGCAGTCTCAGTCCAGACCAGTCTACAGTCTATAGGTTTCTAAAACTTTACTAGACCAGTCTAGACCAGTCTAGACTGGTTTTCCCTATGTGAATGCATGAGCTTCCCTAATTTCCCCTGAGCCCCGCTGTGAGTCCTGTCTCTGTGGGTTTTCTTCTCTCTGACACATGTCAGCTTGTGCTGCAAACAGCCACTAAAGGGCCTCTTCTAGAGCCCTCTTGAACCCTCGAATCTGCCCTCAAAGTCATCATGTGTGACGCTTCACATAAGGGCCACTGAACCTGTGTTTGCCTCATATCCAAGTAGGCCAAGCACTCGACTTTCCTCATGCACTGTGAGTCCTATCTCTGCGCTTGGCCCTAGGACATTCTGAGATCTCTGAGATCTCCTGTTTGAACCATTGGAGGGACACTTGTGTCTACGATGCCCAGGCAAGCGGTAGAAGCCCACTCGAATGAACAACTTGTGGAGCTTTGAACTACAAGTGAACGACATGCTGACTGGAGCATGACATTAGAACGGGCTTACTGTGAGCTTCACAACGACACGTTGAAACCTGAACTCGAAAGCAATGGCTGAAAATATTGTGCTTGAAGGCACCCCCCCCAAACGCTCTGAAGGCGACCACACACAGGCTCGGATTTTTTTGATCTGCTTCAAACGATTTATTTTGATGAACAAAGAAGCAACCATTATAAAGGACACAATAAAGTGCTGTGCCTATTTCCTATCCCTAGTTGAAGGCCTGAATGCTGAGGGATGGAGCAAGTGTGCTTATGAGTGACTCGATAAAATTCAAAGCAGCACAACGCTGCTTCCCCCCAATGTGACAGCCTGGGATATTCTTGAAAGGGATTTCGGACAGTCGTTTATCAACTACATAGACCGAGAAAAGGCCTGTAATGAGCTATGCAAATTGTTGATGGCAGGTGACCACGTTGACAAGTATATCACAACATTTGGGCGTTTGGTGTACCGCACAGATCTAAAATTGAATGACCCATCAAATTTTCAACTCTTTGCACTAGGGCCTCCCCAGAAGCTAGCAGAACAGTGTATCCTAATCAAAACTCCTGAAATGTTTGTGGAGTGGACACGTGTAGCACAACGACAGCAAAAGAATGAATTGAAAGTGCGATCCATTCAAGGCTATAGCTACGACAACACAGTATCTATTACTATGGAAAGGAGTCAGCAAAAATCGACAGGAAAGTGGGGATGGAAACGCACTGGAAAAACAGGGAGAACCTGGAGAAGGTCCCCTGATTTGACCCTCCCTAGCTGTCTAATCCCTCCAGACTATGATGTCGACAATATGGACGGTGTGGCAACAGTTCGAGAGGCAACCAGAAAGACGAAGCAGAAGCGAGTGTGTCCAGGGAACTGGGAAAAGTGCCATGAATGCAGACAATGAGGACATCACACACTTGGATGCCTCACAAGACTCTCACAAGATGACATGTGTCGCCTCAATCCCAGAGTAGGAATGAGTTCCCATGCTACCTGTGATGACTGAAACCACGTCAACACTTGACACACCCTTTGAGGCTCCAGTTTGCAAGTTGAATGAACAGATTTCCCCTAATGAAACTGCCCCCAGAATTGTAAAGGCAAAGTTCCTCAAGCAGTCTAAAGCCACGGCCCAAATTTGGGCCACATCAAAGGTGTTCTACATTGTGTGCAATCACTCGATTTTGGTCCCCCTTCCGCTCCACACTCAAACAAGATGAGTCGATCAAGTGGAGTGGCACTGCTCGATAGCAGCACCGTGGAATGTTTTGTCCATCTGTGTGCAATAAAAACATTGAACCTTAAAATGAGAAACCTGGATTGTCCATGAAAGATTCGAAATGTAGATGGAACCATGAACACGGCCTTTGCAGGAATGATTGAATGAGCAGCAGACCTTGAAGTGAGCTACAACAGTACCTTTGTTCAACTTGTTCCTTTGAAAAAAAAGTCAGAATACTGAAAAGACTGGTCAAGACCGGTCTATAGACCATAGCTAGACTGGAATGGACTGGTCTTCTTGGGTCCAGTCCAGGTTACTGAAATTTGGGATCAGTCTTGGACCAGTCTTGGTCTTGGTTAACCATAATTTAGGGGAAAAACTGGACCGGACCAGACCTTTAAACTCTAATTAAATCCATAAGTTCATCATCAACCATCATTTGAAAGGTGGCAGGAGAATTGGTAAGGCTGAAAAATATAACAGTGGGTTTGAAGAGCCCATCACTAGTTTTGAAGGCCACTTTCCATTCATCGCCTTTCTTAATGCGGATATTGTTATACCCCCATCAGACATCGAACTTGGTGAACCATTTTTTTCCAGAGATACAATGGATGAGCTCAGATATAAGTGGAAGAGGGTAGTGATTTGGCATGGTCCATTTGTTTAGGTTGTAATAATCTTGGACTGGCCTCAGTTTCCCATCTTTCTTCTTGATGAAGAAGAATCCACTAGCATAAGGGGATTTTGAACAGTGGATCTGTTTCAGACAGAGATTGGTTGCAAGAAACCTTTTCTGTTCTTCTCATTCCTTGGGTGATAGAGGGTAAACCTGGCAATTTATGGATGTGGGAGTGTTGGGTTTTAGGTCAATTGCATGGTTCCAAGGTCATTGATCAGGGAACTTTTCCAAGTCCTTTTCCCAGAATATGTGAGCATGGCAGTGGTATTGTTTTGGTACCAATTCCTGCCATGGTTTTTCTTCTTTGCCTTTGTTTACTTCTATCACCAATTGTTGTGCCATAGTGCTTTTCCTGATAACAAAATGCTACCAGACTTCATCTCTAGGCAACCATTCTGGGAAGGAGCATATCTAGAGAGGTGTTTTTCTTCTCCTGTGGGTCATTTTGGTTGTTGGCATCTAATGTGGAGATAGTGGTAGTATCTTCTACCTTGGCCTTTGACCAGTTGACCACAGGTATGTTAGCTTCCAGGAATGGATAGCCCAAGATGAAATTGTCTGGGCCTATATCTGCAATGAAGAAAATGTACATTGTCTTCTCTTCTTGGTGAGTGGTGATGAGGTTGACTACATTCACAATTTTTCCTGCTTTATTTGGTGTTCTATTGACATTGCAGACACTCTGGGGAACTTGTAATGCCCTTGTTTTAATCCCCAGACTTTTTACTGCACAGGGTTGATAAAACACTCCATGGCTCTGCTGTCCAACAGTGCTTTTCAATCAACTCTTCTTTCTCTGGTTCTAAGCATAAATGGGATGTAAATTGCTTTATTTCTCAAATGATACACAGAACCAGTTTCTACTACCCAAATGAGAGTCATTGCATTCAGGCTTCGACAAAACCCACCTCAGCTCTCAAATCTTGGAGCTTACGGACAAACACATCTCTATCTTCTTCAGTAAATTTCATAGCACAGCCTGCTAGGACCTCTAGATTCCAGTGATAGGCTTGGGGGTCAGCTTCTGACATATCGTTGTCCTCAATCTCAACTGTGTAATTGGCAGGGACATGAGTGGACAGGTTTTGCCTATTTTTCTTTGTTGGGCAGACTCATACAAGATGACCTTGTTTGCCACATTCAAAGCATCATCCAGTGTGACAATATTCTTCTTTTTTCCTGTTGGTCATTGCTTTCCTTATGGCTGCTGATATGTCTATTGTGTCATTATTTTGAGGCAGAAGACGTTGGCAAGCTGGCTGTTGGTGATTTCCTTGGTTTCCTTGCCCTTGCCCTTGGTTGGGGTGATGCCAATAGAAGTTGCCAAAGGGGACATTATGCTGGGGCTGTCCTGTCCAATTCAGAGGTTGGGTTTTGCTGTAGTTTCTTTTAAAGGATTGAATTTTGAGGTAACAATGTTGTTGTCATTGTACAGCTTCCCTCCATTGGATATAGTTTTGCAGGTCATCCTGTCAGATGATTGTTTCAACCAGTGGGCTGGGAAGTCCATGCACAAATGTGCACATGTTAGAGGGATTGTCAGGATCAATCCCTCCTCTGTGGGCCAAGCATTCAAATGCCACAATATATTTATTGATCTTTCCTTCTTTCATTTTGAGGTCTTTCATCATATTTTGGGCTTTCTCACATTTGGTGAAGTTGGTGAAGGCGTCAAGGAAATCCTGCATCATTACTTCCCATGGTGTTTGGCCCATGATCAGTCATGGATTTCTTTTTACAGTGTTGAGCCAATTATACTTCATTTCGGACCATCCTTTGACCATTGGTCCTTCCAAAAGGGAGAGGAAGTAGGTGTACTTTTTGATATTGTTTTGTGTGATGGTGGCTCCATCATTCATAAGCATGAATTGACGGAATTGAGTAAGGAAGTGCCTTGTGTGTGATCTATTTCCATCGAAGCAATCTGGTGGATTTCCTTCCAAGCAAAGGTATCTGGCTGACTGGAGGGCTGCCACTGTCATAGGATCATCACCAGTTCCTCCAGGTCATCCAGGTTGATGAGGGGGAATGTGGGTAGTGTTCTACTAAATTGGGTGTTCTTCATCCTTGTCTGTATCAATGGGGTCAACTCCTCTGACCCAAAATCCTTTTTCAGGAGCTGGGTCTTCTTTTGGTATTTTTGGGGGTCCCCATGGTTCTGCTGCTGTTGTTGTGACTTGCATTGCCAGCAGCGTAGCATCATCCTTTTACTCTTTGGCTTAGGATGGGGGTTGAGTGACTGGTTCCATGGTCATTTGGAGGCATGAATAGTCTATACCATTCAGTGGAGCATCAATGAGTGAAAGCTTAGTTTGTGTAAGGCAATGAGCCTCGAATGCTGTTCTGCATTATCGGATTTCACACCAGACACCAAAGATGTTAGATATAGCTAGCCTTGCTCCTTGGAGGGTAGCATAATAGCCAGTCCAGGGGGGTCCTTCGCTTGTTCCACTAATGAGGAACTGGGTGTTTACTGCATACTCTGTGGAGACAGTGTCTTTTTGTTTGGGCATGACTTCCATTGGTAGTTCAAGGAGGCTGAGTTGTTGTGTGGAGGGGACATCCACTATAAAAGAAAAAGGTGCTGACTTTCAGTAGGTAAAATGCATGAAATTCAAGAGTTTTTCTGCTAAAATTCAGTGAATCTGTACCATTTCAGCACTTTAACCATATACTGTCCAACTTTTGTAACTTTTTTCAGTATGCTAAATACTGAAATTAATGTGATTCTATACCAAAACTACTGAATTTCAGTAGTTTTAGCATTTACAGTGATTGTTGATTGCTTGGAGGTGCCAATCAATGAGGGCACAGGTTTTTCCTTTTGATCCTGACAGGGTCAATGTCATTGTTGATGAAGCTCAAAGGAAGCTTGTTCTATTGTCACGGTCAGACCACCGTGTCGTTGCCAAAGTCGTAGAGCTTTGAGTTGTTCGTTCGGGTGGGTATTTATTGTGTACCCAGATGTCATGTGTTTCGGGGATCTTGGAGGTCAACAGACCATAGAGATGCTAGCATGCACTTATCACGGCACGAAGACGATAGCAGGGGTTTGCTAAGCAGCTCAGAGAAGAGCTCTTAGAAGTCGGGAATCACACTCACACTGAAGAAAGAGACAATAGTCTGAATTCTACAGGAGAACGAGCTTAAAGCCCATTCAAAGGAGACTACAGGTTTATATACATGGGGGGGGGGGAGTCAGACCGAGTCATACCAGATCTACGACGAGTCAGCAGGAGTCAGAAGTGTCCAACGAGTCACTGTGAGTCACAATGAGTCAGGAGGAGTCAGGCTGAGTCACTGCTGGTTCCAGACTGGCTGCTACCATATTGGGACGAAGGGGAACGAAGGGAAGGATGTGAAAAGAAAGGGAGGGGTGAGTCGTGACATTACCCCCTTGTTAAGGTCCTAAGACCGTTTGATGGTGATGGTCGAGGGGCAGGGGTGGCGACAGCAGTGTTGGTGAAGGAGGGGAATGCGGCAGACCTGGAAGCTGACACAGCGTGAGTGGGGCTGGAAGCAATTTTCCTCCAGATGTCTGCAAGCACAGCACAGATTGCAGACGTGGATCATGGTGCAATTTTCCACCTTGTGTCCCGCGTGCTTGTACCAGAGACACTTGTCACTGAGTTGATCATCCATCCAATTCCATGGGCTGTCAACGGCCTCCTATATGCGAGTGATGTGACGTGAACTGAGCGTCGAAGTGGACGGGATAAGGGTTGAAGTGATGTGGCGACGGAGACAACAGTAGGCATTGGCACGCGCTAAGCGGTGCGTGGATTCATTGAGGACGAAACGGGTGTCCGCGAGTTGCTCCCTTGCATCTGCGACACGATGGGCAGTGCATACAACTGCGGCGCATGTCACACGATTATGGATTACTTCCATGTAGAGGGTATCATTGCCCTCTTGTTGCATTGCCCAGTCGACGCCATTCATGTGCGTTTGTCGATCCACAAAGAAGAACTCTTGGCAGCGGTCGAAAGCAGGGCATGGGAACTCATCAGCGCAGGCATGGAGGTGTTTTGTGTGGATGGGGCAGCCATGGCCGTGGGTGCCGAGACGTTCTGGACTGGTAGTGTCCCAGTCAATCATAACGAAAGGGGCGATTTTGTACTAGTGGGGGTTGTCTGAGGGGATCTGGAAAATGTAGTGGATTGCCGCCTCTTCAAAGTTGGCTTGCCACCCAGGACTGGGGTGGACACCTGGCTGAGCTCCAGTCAGTGACAGCATCTACGACTCTTTCTTGTCTTCCCTTGCCATGCACGCAATTTGCACATCAACGTCATGCTAGATTAGTGTGTTGACGATGTCGGTGAAGGAGGGGGCAGCATCCAGGGGATTGACCTGGAGGAATAGTGGGGGAGAAGTGGGCATAGCGGGGACGGGGTCCATTGGTATAATAGGCTCGTGGTTGGGTCCAAGGGTGTAGGTGGCAGGGGCAGGCATTGCTATGTCGACATGCAGGGTGTGGAGGTGGGTGAGGACATCGGGATGGATCCCATCCTGTGGCAGGGGTATCGGAAGTGCGGGGGTGCTATCGACTGACTGGACCTCCCAGTCGTCGTCTTCAGCTGGATACTCCAGTTCTGGTTTAGCAGCAGCAAGGCCAGAGCTAGAGGTGGTAGGGAAGATAGGGGGGGGGTCGAGGTTGTGGACGGTGGGGATGGCGATGGAGGGAGTGGCAGAGAAATTGGTCAGCATGGTAGACACCGGCTCGTAGAAGAGCGTTGCCCAGTGAGCAATCATTGCCACATGCATGAATGTACGTGAGTATGCGGCACCGAGCTGATCCATTAATTCATCGATCCGCTCGTCCTGGTAGTCGCATGCATCCTCCATAATGTTGATGCAGATTTGTTTGGGGGTCAGGGCGACGATGGTGGTGGTCATGTATCCGCAAGTGTGGGGGACGCGGGCAATGATACCAAGAGTACTGTCATTGGCTCATTCATCGGGAGAGGAAGAAGGGGGGGACGGAGTGTTCATTTGCGCTCTTTGGGCATGGTGGACCTGGATAGCTTGCAATATCACAGTGTTTTTGTTGTCAGAGGAGGAGGGAGAAGGAGAAGAAGTGCGGGATGAAACGAAGATGGGCATCGAAGGGTGAGACATGTTCATACAAGGTTAGGTCGGTGCAACAAGAGATGGACAGATAGAAACAGTTGAGAGGTCTTCGCTTTTTGTTCGATGGGGAACTTTTGGAGTCGGATGCATTTCATCTTTATACTTTTGGTCGTCCAGCCGTAGCGGAGTTCAAAGTCATGAAGTCAGCAAGAAGTTCAGGGGTGTGTAGGTCTTTATGCACAATCCATGAGTCGTCAGAATATGGATAGCCCTTCCAGTGCATGAGGTATTGCAGCTGATGTCCACGACCTTTTTGCCTAGCATCGAGGATTGCCTCGATTTCATACTCTTCTTTGCTATCGATGATCAGGGGAGGTCATGTGAAAGGCATGCCATATGCCTCCGTTTCCTTATATGGCAAGAGGAGGTCCATGTGGAATACGTCGTGTATCTTCATTGACACTGGAAGTTGCAGCTGATAGGCTACCATTCCAATCTTTTTGAGGATAGGGAAGGGTCCATATCGTTTCAGGGACAACTTTTTGTTTCTGGCAATAGAGAGGTTCCAACCTTCTAGCCAGACTTGGTCACCTGCCTTCATTTCTATTATCCACCGATCGTCTTTGTGGTTTTGCACGTGTTGGAGGAGTTTCTGGGCTGTTTGTCTAGCCTCGGCCAGATGCTGGAGGCATAATTCTGTAGCTGGTATTGGCGACTTGAGGTGTTTCAGGATCACTTGTGGTTTCATGCCCAAAAGGAGTTCATGGGGTGATCACTGAGTTATGTCGTGTTGCCATGAGTTGTGCACGAATTCAGCGATCGGGAGGATTTTACTCCAGCTTGTCAGTTGGCTGGCTGTCCAAGGGCGAAGGTACGGTTCTAACCAGGCGTTCATGTGTTCCGTTTGCCTGTCTGTCTGTGGGTGAAAGGCCGTTGATAGGTTTTGTTGGATCCCCAGCACCTTGCACATTTCGCAGGCAAACGCCAATGTGAAGCGTGGGTCTCGATCCGAGATGATGCGCTTGGGAAGCCCGAACCAAGGCACAAGGTATTTCAGATACTCGTTGGCTACACCTGGGCCATCAATCGTTTTGTTGTACGGGATGAATTTAGCTACCTTTGAGCATCCCTGATCAACAATTGTAAGGACAGAGTCGAAACCCTGTGACTTGGGAAGGTCCATGATCAGGTCTATTGACACATATTGAAAGGGGCCTTCTTCGACGGGCATGTTGAAGCACTGCAGGGGTGCTTTCGATCGGTGTACGTTGGTCTTGGATTCCTGGCATTGTGCACACCCTTTGATGTATTCTTCCACAAATTGGCGTAGGTATGGCCCTTCATAATGTTCTCACACCAGTTCCCAAGTGTTCGCGATTCCGGGGTGTCCTGCTGCTGGTGAGTCATGAAGTGATTGCAGGAGTTGACATCGTGTTTCAGGGTCATCCTCAACAAAGGTTTTGTTGATCGAGGGAGTGTAGGGAGGCGAAGGGGGAGAAAAAAGATGATCGGGTAGCAGTGTGCATGGCAGATCAGAATCCACCCCCTTGTTAAGGTCCTTCCTGCAGGAGAGAAGATCCGCAACAGTGTTCGTAGTTCCAGCGATGTGCTCCAGTGTGTAGTCGAAATCCTGGAGGAATTCAATCTAGCGAGCCTGCTGGCCAGTGACCTTTTGGGGTTCCCAGAAGTACTGGAGGTTTTTGTGGTCCGTGAGGACGCAAACCGGGTGTTGTGCTCTGAGGAAGAGGGGGTGGCCACATTTGAACCCGAAGACAATGCCAGCGAGTTCCCGATTGTGCATATCATAATTTCGTTCAGCGGGGAGGAGGCTCCTGGAATGGAATGCAATGGGGTGCATCCCATCGTCATGTTCTTGCACAATAACAACTCCCAATACATAACCCGAGGTGTCCGTATGCATGACAAAGGGCTTGGACCAATCAGGCATTTTGAGCACTAGTTCACTGGTGCAGACCTCCTTCAACTGTGTGAAGGCCCAGTCACATTCCATCGACCAGACCCATTGCCGATTTTTGCATGTAAGGTCATTCAGTGGTCGTGCGATGTTAGAGAAGTCTGAGATGAAGGCCCTGTAGAAGTTACAGAAACCTAAGAAACTACGGACATCTTTAACGCATGAAGGAGTTGGCCACTGTGTGATGCCTTGAACCTTGACTGGGTCCATGTGTACAGCACCATTGCCAACAATCATACCGAGATATTCCACTTCTTTCTTGTGGAACTCACATTTCGAAGGTTTGAGGAACAGGTTAAGCTTCTCCAGCTTTTTGAGCCATTTATGGATGATTGCCTCATGTTCTTCCTCTGTCCCATCTGTGTGGATTACGATATCATCCATATAGATGGACCCTTTGCCTTTGTCGATGAATTCCATTAGTTCATCGTCAACCATTGTCTAGAAGGTGGCGGGGGAGTTTGTCAAGCCGAAGAACATTACGGTTGGTTCGAACAGCCTATCGCTAGTTTTGAACGCCGCTTTCCATTCATCGCCTTCTTTAATACAGACATTGTTGTATCCCCAACGTACGTCGAATTTGGTGAACCACTGCTTTCCGGAGATGCAATGGATGAGCTCGGAGATCAGGGAGAGGGGATATTGATTCAGTATCATCCATTGGTTCAATTTCTGGTAGTCTTGGACTGGTCGAAGCTTTCCGTCCTTCTTTTTGATGAAGAAGAAGCCGCTTGCATATGGGAATTTCGAGTGACAGATCCGCTTGAGGCGGAGGTTGGTTGCGAGGAATTTCTTCTGTTCCTCATGCTCCTTAGGTGACAGTGGGTATATGTGGCAGTTGATCGATGCAGGGGCATCGGGTTTCAGGTCAATCGCATGATCCCATGGCCAATGATCAGGGAACTTTTCCGAATCTTTTTCCCTGAAGACTCGGGCATGACAGTGATATTGCTGTGGCACGAGTTCTTGCCACAGTTTCTCTTCCTTCTGTTCATTGACTTCGATCGCCAATTGTTGTGTAACTGTGCTTTTACGGATGACAAAGTGTTGCCATACCTCGTCGCCTGGTACCCATCTGGGGAGTGCGCAGACCCAGAGTGGTGTTTTTCGTTTTCTTTGTGGCAATTGTTTTTTTGATGGTTGCTATTTATCTGCATTGAGGGTCGATAGAGTCGTAGCATCCTTGAGTTTTGCATCTGTCCAGTTGACCACTGGTGCACTGGCTTCGAGGAAGGGGTAACCTAGGATAAAATCATCGGGTCCTATGTCTGCGACGAAGAACACATGGGTGATCTTGACTCCACAGTGATTGGTCATGAGGTCTATGGCCTCTGTGATTTTCCCTGCTTTGTTTGGTGTTCCATCAACATTTCGAACGTTACACAGGTTTGCCAATTTTCTTGTTTCGATCCCTAACCATGTAACTGTTTGGGGATGGATGAAACATTCAGTTGCTCCACTGTCGAGGAGCGCTTTTTGATCAACTCTTTTCTTTCTGGTCCTGAGCATGAACGGGACGTAAATTGCTTTATTTCTTGATCAATACACAGAACCAGAAGCTACAGCCCAAATGAGAGTCATTGCACTCAGGCTTCCAGAAAACCTGTCTCAGCTCCTAAGTCTTGGAGCTTACACACAAATGTGTCCCTGTTCTCGTCCAAGAATTTCATAGCATGCTGCGCCAAAACTTTGGGGTTCCAGTGGTAGGCCTGGCTATCCACTTCTGTTTCATTGTTGTCAGCTTCTTCAATGCTGGCAGAGCAATTAGTCGATGGAGGGCGTGCAAACAGGTTCTGCCAGTTCTTTTTGGTCAGATAGAGGCATGCAAGATGGCCTTGCTTGCCACATTCAAAGCATCGGCCTGTCTTGCAGTATTCTTCTTTTTCGCGATTGGTGTTAGCCTTTTGTGTGGCTGCCGATGTATCCATTGCATTTGGATTGCAAGGGGGAAGACATTGATGTGCTGGTTGTTGGCGATTTCCCTGATTCCCTTGTCCTCCTTGTGTGGGGCAGCACCAGAAGAAGTTGCCAAAACTACCACATTGTGACTGTCCTCCTCCATGATTCGGTGGTTGTGCGTTGCTGTAATTCCCTTTATATGACTGGATCTTCAACCAACTATGCTGGTGTTGCTGCGTGGCTTCACGCCATTGCACATAGTTCTGCAGGTCTTCTTGGCAGATGACTGTCTCCACAAGTGGGCCTGGGAGACCATGTGCGAAGGTATATATGTTGGAGGGGTTATCGAGGTCGACGCCTGCATGATGTGCAAGGCATTTGAAACCTGCGATATTGTTGCGGGCTTTGCCCGCACCACCCTACCTTAAGAGGGGATCGTACGCAAAAGCTCTAAGTCCACCCAACCCGACCCTAAAGCCAAGTTACAGCCAAATAGTGAAGACGAAGATTCCCCCACGTGATCCTGAGAAACGAGCACGTGATCCTGGGAAGGTGACACGTGATATAACACGTGACCCATCACCCACCCTAATAGCATGTGACCACACATGTGACTATAAGTGAGCACGTGATCCTATACGATCACGTGACCCTACATACTTTGGATGCACCACACGTCCATTGATTGGCATGTGGAAGACCGTGGGAATCAACCAACTATCAATGAGATCTCAGGGGATTCCCCATAGTATCTCCCCAATGGATACTGGAACCGGTAATGCCTTTATCGGTCTGAGGGCCTAATGCCATTGGCTGAAGAGAGGATGACTTAGTGCGCAGTAATGTGTAGTATATTTTGGAACTCTGACATACAGCTGACTCATCTCCCTTGTACCATATATGTATAGATTGCACCCATTTCTATTGTACTGCCAGCCCTAAAGGCCTGCGTACAGACCACCCTGTATTAGTATATAAGACCTCTGAATTATAGCGAACAGTCCTCAGACTGTTCTCTTGTCAGCCCCCACTTGACATCATTGAGCTGCCTACCTTGCCTCTTGCCTTTGCCCTCTTCTGTCTACTCCTGTCCCACCTCTGCCTCTACTACAGTCACCTTCAACTCCAAGCTCTCGTCGCATCCCTCCTACTTAAATAAAGTAGTAAGTTTGTGACAGATATATTCATTGATCTTTCCTTCTGTCATCTTCCATGCCTTCATAGCGTTTTGGGCTTTCTCATGTTCAGCGAAGTTGGTGAAGGTGTTGAGGAAGTCTTGCATCATGACTTCCCAGGGGGAGTGACCCATGAGTTGCCTTGGGTCCTTTTTGATTGCATCGAGCCAGTCGTACTTCATTTCTGACCAGCTGTTGACTTGTAGTCCTCCCATAAGCGACAAGAAGTAGGTATACTTCTTAATGTCATTTTGGGCAATGGTGGCGCCATCATTCATCAACATGAACTGATGGAATTGGGTGAGGAACTGGCGGGTGTGTGCCCTATCGCCGTCAAAGCGGTCGGGGGGGTTCCCTTCAAGGCATAGGTATTCTGCCGACTGCATTGCAGCAAGGACCATGGGGTCATCTCCAGAACCATCGGGTTGTCCTGGTTGGCATGGGGGTCGGTTGGTCATAGACGAGAAGATGTGGTCATCCTCTTCGAGGTTATTGTTGAGGGGGGGCATGACCCATCCTGTGGCTTTCTTTGCTTGTTCTTTTGGTGTTTGTGGTGGTCCCCAGGGTCCTGCTGTGGTATCGGTGACAGTGGCAGTTTGTATGGCAGGTGTGGCAGTTTGTATGGCGGGTGTGGCAGTACAGGATAGAGCTTGCATGAGCAGTTCTCCAGTGGCGTGGAGGCGTGCATAGTCGATGCCCTTTAGTGGGGCATCAAGGAGGGACAGGCCCTCTCATGCAAGGCGGTGAGCCTCAAATCCTGCTCTGCGTCGACGGAGTTCAAACCACATGCTGTAGATATTAGTGATGGTGAGGCGGGCTCCAGGGAGTTGGACATAATAGCCTGTCCAAGGGGGGCCATCCAACATTCCACTAACAAGGAACTGGGTGTTCATGGCATATACTGCGGGAACCATGTCTTGTTGTTCTGGCAGGGCATCCATCGGCAACTCAAGGTTGCTCAGTTGTTCCACAGTAGGAACATTTGAGAGGGCACGAAGATGCCAGTCGGTGGGGGCACACCCCTTGCCTTTCACTGCTCCAGCAGGAGTCGATGTCATCATGGGGAAGCTCAGAAGAAGCTCATTCTAATGTCACAGTCAGACCACCATGTCATTGCCGAAGTTGTAGAGCTTCGAGTCGTTCGTTCAGGTGGGTGTTTATCATGTACCTGGATGTCACATGTTTCCGGGTTCTTGGGGATCTCGGAGATCTTGGAGGTTGACAGACCATAGAGATGCTAGCATGCACTTATTGTGGCACGAAGACGATAGCAGGGGTTCACTAAGCAGCTCAGAGAAGAGCTCTTAGAAGTCGGGAATCATGCTCACACTGAAGAAAGAGACAACAGTCTGAATTCTACAGGAGAATGAGCTTAAAGCCTATTCAAAGGAGACTACAGGTTTATATACATGGGGGGGGGGGGGAGTCAGACCGAGTCATACCAGATCTACGATGAGTCAGCGGGAGTCAGAAGTGTCCAACGAGTCACTGTGAGTCATGACGAGTCAGGAGGAGTCAGGCTGAGTCACTGCTGGTTCCAGACCGGCTGCTACTATATCAGGACGAAGGGGAACAAAGGGAAGGATGTGAAAAGAAAGGGAGGGGTGAGTCGTGACATCAATAGAGCTTTGGGTTGTTCATTCGGATGGGTGTTTATCATGTACCTAGACATCAAATCATTTCAGGGCTCTCGGGGGTCTCGAAGATCTACTGGATCGATGAGACACTAGCATGCACTTATTGCAGCACAAAGACAATGGCAGAGTTGCTAAGCAGCACAAGGAAGTGCTCTTAGAAGTCCTTGAATTATGCTCAAACTGAAGAAGAGACAACAGGGTCTAAATTCCACAGACGAACAAGCTTAAAGCCTGTTTACAAGAAGGAGGGGGTTTATATACAGGAGCCCAGAGTCATACAGAGTCACTACAAGTCATGATGGAGTCCTACGGAGCTGCACACAGCTACTAGTATCCAACAAGTCACTATGAGTCATGGGAGGGAGATAGAGTTAGGTGGAGTCTGACTAGTTCTGGACTGGCCTGTTTGGAGAAAGAAGAAGGGAAAGGTAGACAAGTCATGACAGAGCCAGTGTGGAGGATAGCCAAGATCTTGGTGCTGAAGTTGACAAGAGTGTTGATTTCTTGTAGGAAAAGGCAGAAGGTGGGCTTAAGGGTGATGGTTGTGGGGTGGTGTTGGAGGATGTTGAAGGAGTCTTCATGTATGGTAGTGTGTCAGGTGGTGGGTTCCTCAGAGAGTATTGCCTCCTACTTGTTAGTCTCTACCTTTTGCACTTTAAGCTTTTCAGTGATATTTTTGCAAACAGCATGGCTAGTGGCGAAGATGTGAGCAGGCATGGTGAGGGATAACTTGCCCTGCATGAGATACTCTTCTAGCTTGACAATGAGTTGCTGGTCTTCAATGCTGGCTTGAAAGTAGTACTGGGTGTTGGGGCATTGCACACTGGGGCTAGTGGCAGGTGCTGGAGTTGTGGGTGGTGGTGCTGAGAGTTCTGGTGCTTTGCCAACCACTATAAATGAAAAAGGTGCTGACATTCAGTAGATGAAACCATGAAATTCAAGAGTTTTTCTACTGAAATCCCAGGAATCTACACCATTTCAGCACTTTAACCCATACTGGTCCGACTTTTGCAACTTTTTTCAGCATGCTAAATGCTGAAATTAATGTGATTCCACACCATTCAGCATGTTAAACTACTGAACCTCAGCACCTTTTTTGTTTATAGTGAACCTTGTCTCCACACTTCTTTTTCTCAGTGGTGAAAACCTCGAAGATGTCATGCAGAAATTCTTGTTCTTGTTCTTTGTCTGAGGAGGCAGTTTGGCAGACCTGTAGTATATGGGACTTGATTACCTCTTCAATCTGACTGGGTGGGGTGTTGCATGCATTGTAGCATGGGGTGAAGACAGTTTGGGTTTGTACTGGCAGAGGAGCAGTGAGGGACTGTGAAGTTAGCCATGTGTCAATACTGGCCTTTATTCCTCATCTTGAGCCATCAAAGGGGACAGGCTGTCCATTTGGCAAGTGGATTAGACCTTCGACAATGGAGGTGTGACCAGAGGCAAGGTATTCACCCATGATTGGGCATGAGCAGACATGATGACCATGGGTATAGCAAAAGGTGTAGACTTCAAAGTGAGGTGGGAAGAAGGAGGTAGGTGTGCTTGTGCTTGCAGGAGGTGCAACCAGGACTAGAGCAGGTGCTGAGGTCTGCACGCTCCAAGGTTGTGGTGTTAGAGGCAGGGCTGTAGCTTGATACAAGTAAGCAACTGAAGGTGGTACATCCCTGTACTCTGGCTTGGGGATGCTCAACATGGTGTTAGGAAAAAGGGACTTGCATTGCACATATAATATAGTGTATTCTCAGTCTCATACCAAGAGGTCGTGGAGCCAACCAACCAAGTCCTCCAATTTGTTGTTCTTGTGGCAGGTGTCCTAGAATTGTACAGTCTTCGTCTCAATGTGCAGCAAGTGTTGGTGCCCCCAGCTTGGGTATTGTTCTTTATCACTTGATGGAGCCTCTTTGTCACCTGACTCTTGACAATCGAAGGAGGGAGGGTCACAGGCACATTCATACCTGTAAGCATGTTCATCATAGTCTGACTTGTGGTAATTGCAGCTGCTGTGCTCCATCCTTCATTCTTACACTGTTAAGGTCCAACGGCCTTAATGGTGCGACGTGCACGATATAAGAGTTTCCAAGGGGGTCGTCCTTAAGCGAGGCTATAACCTATCGTCAAAAGGGAATTGCGTTGGCGGGTCTTCTCTAAGCAAGGTCACTGCCTATGTCAAAGAGGGTGTGCAGTGTCTTTCCTAAGCGCGGCTTGGTTGCCCGACATCAGAGGAGGAATCGAGGAGTAGTGTGTTGTCTAGGTTATGGTTCCTAGAGTCGGGATGTGTGTCGAAGGGATTGTCCTTCCCTTATGTGCTTTCAGAGGGACTGGCACCCTATTGATAATATGGCAAAGTGGATGGTAGCGTCAAAGGGACTGGCACCCTTATGACAAGTGGATAGAGGGAGTTTGCAGAGCTTCAAGTAACACTTGAAGCGATTTAGCAGAAAAGAGGTGGTAGAAGCAACTTGAATTGGATAAGAAACCAAGTCAGGCTTAAGGCCCAACTGTAGAAAACAAGCACCCTTATATACAAGAGGGAGGCACTATTCTTGGAACCTAATACTACTAGTACTTGTACTAGGAATGAGTCAGAACTAATACTACTAGTACCTGTATTAGGGATGAGTCAGAGGGAATCAAAGGGAGTCAGAATGAGTCAAAGGGAATCCTAGGATACGAGCTACTAGGAATGAGTCATGGATAATAGGGATGAGTCATAAGGAGGTCACAAGA
>Ga0307510_10003601_pt1 | contig 18084 bp, 24 predicted proteins | sample 12_EM_MG_FD_207224 | JGI IMG/M metagenome (GOLD analysis project Ga0307510, IMG submission 207224) | Populus trichocarpa ectomycorrhiza microbial communities from riparian zone in the Pacific Northwest, United States - 12_EM | ecosystem: Host-associated > Plants > Roots > Unclassified | place...
CGCTATACGAAGCGCTACTTACCACCAAGGTCAAAGCCGGCTATGACACGATCATCTCGAGATGGGAAAGGCTGTCTGAATTCGTATGTTATGTCTAACTGTATTCTACAAACAAATGTTCTGAGTGCTGGGAATAGGATTCATCTTCGCCGGTCCTGCGATCCGATCGAGCCTTTGAACTATACCTGTCTGCCTTGGTAAAGAATGGCCTGGAACCATCCGTCAATGCTGCCGTCCGAAGGCGAGATGCAATCTTGGCTTCCTCCGCAGCACAACCTTCGGTCGCTGCTTCCCCGGACACCCCTCCGCAGGCACCGGTTCTCCCAGCAACACCTACCTCGGATTCCGGTGTCAAACCCGATGACCCTCAACCTCCACCCCCACCTTCTTTCTCTTCGACGCGGAGCGAGTCTATTGCCCAGAGGGTCCTTTCAAGCGGCGGATCCTTTAGCAGCTCCTTAGGTAGCGGATTCTCTAGACAAGACAAACTTTCCGCTGGTATCGCAAGCGGCGCAGGCGGTAGCGGGAATCCGATTTATGTTACTCTCGCAGAACGTGAGCTGCACCCTTTGTTTTTTGTCCTTTGCCTGAACTTGTGTTTTTCGTTCAGCAAAAGGGACATGGGCATACCGGTCAATCAAATACGTCGCGTCTCTGTGTGCTGTCGTATTCAGTGAGTTTTATAGCCAGCGTCCCTTTAAATCACACTTACAATCCGGGGCATTCAGTCGTAGTCACACTATTATCGGTCATGTTGGACAACACCGGCTTTATCAAAGCTGGACCTAAACAGTCTGAATTCGAGCCCCAACCAGGGAAAACCGTCAAGTTCAGCGATGTCCAGGGCGTTGACGAAGCAAAAGAGGTCGGTACTTGTTGTAGGTAGGTGCTGTGGGGGCTGACTGAACCCCTGGCGCAGGAGTTACAAGACGTCGTCGAGTTCCTTAAAGACCCTGCTGCATTCGCCAGTCTTGGCGGGAAGCTTCCCAAGGGTGTGTTGTTGACCGGACCCCCTGGAACTGGAAAAACTATGTTGGCTCGTGCAGTCGCCGGTGAGGCTGGCGTACCGTTTTTATTCGCCTCCGGGTGCGTGAATTTTCTCGATTTCCACTCAGCCTAGGCGACAAGGTCACATACCATCCCCCTTCTAGCGCTGAGTTTGACGAGATGTTCGTGGGTGTGGGAGCCAAGAGGGTCCGCGACCTGTTTGCTGCCGCAAGAAAAAAGCAGCCCGCCATCATCTTCATCGACGAGCTGGATGCCATCGGTGGAAAGAGGAGCCAGCGTGACCAACACTACCTCAAGCAGACGCTCAATCAACTCTTGGTCGAGATGGACGGTTTTTTGCAAGATGAAGGTGTCATTGTGATCGCAGCAACCAATTTTCCGGAGAGTTTGGACCAGTGAGTGAAAAAGGGGTTTTTTTTCAATGAGGTGGAAAGGAGATAAATCGCTTCTCACCCCCTCTCTTTTCCTTCCTACGGCTTTCAGGGCACTTGTGCGACCGGGAAGATTCGATAGGGTAATCGCTGTCCCCCTACCTGATGTCAGGGGCAGAACACAAATTCTCCAACACCAGATGAAAGAAGTGGTCACCGCCACAGGTCAGAATGGTTGGGTGACTTGTGTTATCGCTCGCTTCTGACGCGGCCTCGGGACATCACGGCCCTGTAGACGTTGATTCGATGATTCTTGCGCGGGGTACTCCCGGATTCTCTGGTGCAGACTTGCACAATATGGTCAAGTGCGAGCATTTGTTAACCAGAAACGGGCAACATCCCACTGACTCGATCCTTCGTCGTTTTTAGTCAGGCGGCCATCCAGGCTTCGAAGGAAGGCAGCAAGGCTGTATACTTGAAACATTTTGAGTGGGCCAAGGTACGTTGACTTGGTTTGAAATCCTGCTATAGCCTCCGGGGGGACTTCTTTATTGCTATCTCAAATGAGGCAGTTACCGGTGACTAAGAGTCGTAACTACTAGGATCGTATCGTTATGGGTGCGGAGCGAAAGAGCTTCTATATTGACAATAGGGTGAAGCTCATGACCGCTTACCATGAGGTGAGTAGGGGTGGGTTGGGTTGTTGACCAGAGGTCACGCGACTGAACCTCTACGTTATGATAGGGTGGCCACGCGCTAGTTGCTTTGTATACCGATGGTGCTATGCCGTTGCACAAGGTAACTTGCGTTCCTCGCGGACACGCACTCGGCGTCGTAAGTGTTTTATTTTCTCCGATCCGGGCTCGGTTGCTGAGAGATTGATGGGTTTTGGTCTTAGACGTCCCAGCTGCCTAAGGACGACCGGGTTTCGATTTCGTTCAAGGAATACCTCGCCGAGATTGACGTGTGCATGGGTGGTCGGGTTGCAGAAGAACTCAGTGGGTGAAATTCATCGGAACGCATTCCATTGTATAACTTTTTTTCTCTCCTTTCCCATGCAGTTTATGGGCCCCAGAACGTGACATCAGGAGCAAGTTCGGATCTAAGGCATGCGACAAGTACCGCCAATGCGATGGTTAAGGTGAAGAATTCGTCCATTTACCTTGGATTCGATGTTGAGCTAAACGATACGGTTCTTCGCTCAAAAGCTTTGGGGTTACTCGGAGAAAGTCGGACCAGTGTACCACAACGACCGAGACGATAATATGAGCAGCAACAAGCGGGAGGAAATTGAGAGCGAGGTCCGATCGTATGTAGTTCATTTCCTCGAGCGGGCCGCCTTCTGCATTTCATTCGGCTATTTGCGAGTGATGCCGAGGGGCCAGGTGGGAAGTTGGATCCGGGGTCCGCTGACTCCTTTTTTTTAGGATACTGAAAGCGGGCGAGAAGCGGGCGACTGACTTGCTGAAGGAGAAGGAGGAAGAACTCCATCGGGTAAGTAATCTTTTACCTCCTCTTCCCTGCTGATATTCTGATTTATCACCATCTGATGACGTTGTGGCGTCCAAAAGTTGGCACGTGCGCTCGTGGAATACGAGACGTTGGACCTGGAGGAGGTTAAGAAGGTGATCAAGGGCGAGCCGATTAGGAGCATAGAGGAGGTTCTGGAGGAGGTGGAGATGGAGGGGAGTGCGGTCCCGGCCCCGACACCGCTGCCCGACGTTGGACAGCAACAGACGGCGACGCAGGCAAGGGGTATGTGACGATGGTGTGTAAACGCTCGCACGGTAGTCCGACCCGGAGTCGTTCCTTCTCGAACCTGTCGTCAATTGGGCGATTAGACTTTGTTTGGCCCCGTTTTCGAGACCTGTTCGAATGTTCATATGTCCACAGGAAAAAAATAAAAAAGTTCAAATACGCCCAGTGGCCATTCCCGCGTCTGGTCCCTTCTGTCCCCACCGTGCTGCACCCTATACCCACACCCTCGCTGAAGCAGTCTCCTTCTAGTCCTCAAACGGGCTGACCGACCAGTTCTACGGTGGGTCTCTCTCTGAGTCTCTCTCGCTCTCTCTCGAGTTGATCACCTGCGCTCGATGGAATTTGAAACAATCTGTTCATTTTTGCCAGTCCCCTACCTCCGCCGACCGATCGTCCGCTCAGTAAGCCAGAACCCAATTCGCTGCATTCCCCGGCTTCACTGATGCGTTCTCCTGCAACCGCCTCCAGATGTGTCATCGGAAGCTGCGGTTCAATAAACATACCCCCTGTGGTCATCTCACCTTCACCACTAGCCAGGACGTCGATTGCGGTCAGGCCACCTGCTACAACTCCACCGCGCACCCGACCGCGTGTGTCTCTCCAACCTGCCGATGTAGGCGGTTCTTCACGTCCGTACCTTTTCATTCCTTTCCGCACCGCCGATCGTCCTTCCTCACTCTGCATCCATTCTTCTGATAGTCAACCGGAACGATTGATCTCCCAGGAAGTGAGGAAAATCTCCTCCGACTCCGATTGCTTCCATTTTATACAAATCTTAATGTTTTTTTCCCTCCCAGCTCCCTACAAAGTGCGGTCGTTGTGCTAGCGCCTCGTAACTCGTCCGGCTGGCCCTCAGCGTGTATCCACCAGCGTATTTAGGCATACCATTCTGTATACATCCTCTCTTCACCTCATGTACAAGTTGGATCTCGGACAGTGGTCTGCGTCATAATTCCTATATATCCTCTAAATCCACCTCCGCAAGCGCAGCGTCACTGATCCAGTCATCCCCATACTCGTACTCGTCCTCCCCGTCCATCTCTTCTCCGTTTTCCCGCCGTCTCTGTTTCTCTGCGGCTTCCATGTTCAACTCCCGTTGTTTCTCCTGCGCTTTCTGGATGTCTTCGAGCGTCCAGAGAGAAACCCCCGTCTGGTTTTCCTTCGGGTTCTGGGATATTGTCCGCATGAACAACTTCGATAGTCCAATTGCCATGTCCGTTGATAGGTTGGCCGCAGTCTCGGTAATGTATTGGTTGATCCAGCGAGGTAATTTGGCCCTCTTATCTGCTCGTGCGAATCTCTAACCAAACACTGTGGTCAGCAGGGCCGGGTATATACAGCTCTAGGGAAGGGTCCAAACCTTATCCGCAAAAACCATCAGACCCCAGTCTGTTTTACCCCTAAGCACACGCCCAACACATTGAGCCGCGTTTCGCATAGCGTCGAACCCAAGGAACTCGGATTCGCGGATGCGGTACGCGTCCCGAAGATACTCCAGCCTTGCTTTCAAAATCCGGCTCTCAGTGTATTGATACGGAACGCTGGGTTTCATGACAAAACGTTACGTCAAGACAGGGACCGAGCGTCGAAAGCACACACACACCCAAACATAATGACCGCTCGCCCGTAGTTGTGATCGAAATCAATGCCCTCTGATACCTTTCCGCGCGCTACGGAGAGCAAAACGGCACCGCGCCCGTTGTCGCATGCCTGAAGATAAGGAGAACTGTACTAAGCGAACAGGAAGGCGACCGACTCGGCGGTTCGTCTTCTTGACACACCTTTCGGTAATTTTCCAACGCAACGCTAGTCTCATTTGCGTCTGGGGTCTCGACGAAGATCAGCTTGTGCTTCCAGACTTCGTTCAAAATGCCCTAGTGAACAAGCTGCGCATCAGAGAGAAAAAAAATCGGGGTACAGGGCTTTTGCCTACCATATCATGCCAGGCAGCCACGATGGATTCCATATACAGGTAGCTCGGGAAGAATGCGACGATCCCATCTGGCACGATTTTGCTGTACTCGATCAAGATACTTCCAAAATTCCTGACTACTGCCGGATCATTTCTCACTTCAAACCTCGAGCTGATGGCCACCTGATCACTACCCCTCGTAATGACCTGGTGATGAGGTTAACCTCCTCAACGTTAATGATTACGAAACTGAACCTCGTACAAGTGGCAGAAACGCGTTGCGCGTCAGTGTCATCGCATACGTCTCCTGAACAACGGGTGTGAATTGGAGCATCTTCGGGTACATGTCCAGCGGAGATATCGTCCCCGAAGTGATGACCACACTGCTAAACCGTTCAAAGACAGGTTTAATCGCGATCGATGGGTCCAAACATCTGGAAGAGGGTCGAGGTGTCGATTGATTTTGAAACGCTCCGTCTGGTCTTTGCCGTAACGCGGACTCACGTCAGATGAAATATTGGGTTAGGCACTGTTGCATTGTCTGTCTCAAACGGTTCCAAAATCAGTAGGAACCCTGGAGGCCAACATCATGTCAACAGATGCATGGACAAAGTGCGACCCGGAGCTTTGATATACACACCTTTCTCGTAAGTCGCCACTAGGGTAGCGAAAGAAGCGACTTTCTGAAGCGCGTTGATTTCGTCTAGTCGATTCAATTCCAAGGTCCTGACCAGCGACTGCAGCCGCTCCGCACAGAACCTAAGCGACGCATTCTATAATCAGTGTGTATTGGATAGAATAACAAATTCAACCTCAATGGACGCCTCTCGATGTAGGTAATGTCCTTCAAATGCTGTAGGAATGACAGTGGCGTCTCGGCAACAACGTGGAGGACCCGCATCCTAGTCTGATTCATGATTTTTAACGCCACTCGCAGATCAGAAATATGACCAACTGACTTTCAAATACTCAACAAAACGTTTCAAAAACGCAACGAAGTGCTCCGCCTTCCGGATATTACCTGGGATTGCTTCCTTGAGCAAGTCATCAGGGAGGACTGTTGACGTAATTTGAACGATCTGTATACTGTGAAACGCTGGAGCACACTAACCGGGGTTGGCCATGAATCCGTCTTCGGAATCTTCAGCCTCTTGGAGACCCTCAACCAACTTTGTATACTCGTCTTGCAATTTAGATGCATCCGTCTTCTTAATCCTGCAGATTAGGTTTGTCACAAAACCCATGCCTGGTTTCGGCGGGATAGAGACCCACTCGTCAATCTTGTCTCCAAGTTTCGTAACGCTTCGCGTGGCGGAATCTAGCATAGGACGGGTCAAGTCTATGCTCAACGACTCGATGCAGACATTGTCTGTAAAGCGGTGAGGACGTCGGTCTGAACTGATAATGACCAAATTCACCAATGTTGTGAGCCTCATCGAATACGACGATCGCGTCCTTCGCAAGTTCCTTCGATACTTGATCTGCAACTTTCGGGTCCAGTAGGTAATGGAAGGAATAAATGATTACGTCGACAAACGGCATCTCGGTGGGACTCAGTGACCGGGAGGGAACCGTACGGAGTGGAACTCACCATCCGACGAACGATGAAGTAGGGGCATGTTCCGTGTTTGTGCCCGTACTCCATCACATCTGCTAGCGTCCATATCCCGGCAGGAACAAGTTTTCCCGGTTCCATCTTCCCTAGGTTCTTCAAATGGTCACTCTCGAGGGAAATACTACTTGATGCAACCCTTACCTCGTGCCAGTCGCACAAATCAACGGAGCCCGGATTATCTCTGCCTTTTTGAACAACTGCAGCATTTGTTAGGTCTCGACATCGGGCATCTACGACGACCCCTTTCTTCTCTTTGGAAACCTACAAGATGCTGAGTGATTGTGGGTGATATGTGGGACCTAAACCGTACATCGGGGTGTATGCACAGGTTCTTTCGGCTGGTCAACCCGAGTCCAGTAAAGTTGCGCTCTTTTTCCTTCTCCTCTTCCGTTTCAGCACCTTCGACCCGGTATTCCATCAAGCGACGCAGCTCAGATAAAGCTTTCTCGATCTCCGGTACAGTACGTGAACAGTAGACAAGCTTCCGCTTGGTCGGGAAGAACTACGGTTTTCCGTTAGGATAAAACGTGCGGGGCAGGGTGTTCGGTTACCTGTTGGTAAGAGACGATCAAGGAGAGGAGTGAAACCGTCTTTCCTGTCCCCGAAGGCATCTCGAGCACACAGTGTCCCTGTTGGAGCTGCTTGTAGTTGAGTTTGTAACAAGTAGAAGACGAATTACTGTAGCATCGAGGGTACGCTTGAGGTCGCACATGTAAGCATATTGTTCTGGCAGGGGGGTGTAAATGGGATGTAATTGACGATGTGGCAGGGGAGCTGCAGACCAGGATATATACGGTCATAAGGAAAGATTATCTGGGCTTGTGTCAGCCTATTGACCATGAAAGCTTAGGAGGAGGAACACGCACAGGTAAGTCATCGATGTAGAACTTCATGAACGCACAAGACGAGGCGCGTCTGAAGCTTCCGCCATTTGCGATCGGATTATGACCGCGTGTCTCTTCCAGTATCTCTGATGTTCACCCTCACTCGTTCTGTATTCCGCCGTTGTCCAAGGTGGAATACGCGTCTTCCACGCTGTCGGGATCCACAGCTGCGAAGTCTCAGCACGGGCTCTTCGCAAGACCCCCTCAATGTCATTACCAAAAACTACTCCGACCCGGCATCATTCGCAACCGAGTACTTTGGCAGAGTCTTCAAGTACTCCCTCGTTGGACTCCTCACCTTTGGTGTCACACTAGGCACAGCGTTCGAGGCCACTCACTTTTACGTGGAGAACGTCGCCCTTGCAGCCGAAACCGATCCTGATGCCCGAAAGTGGGAGTGGGACTTGCAGGGGGACGGATGGTCACCACGCGGCTCTGGTGGGACGGAACCTACGTTGGGCTTCAGATGTAGGCATGCGGTACGCGGCGCTTGGATGGCGCAGAATTGGGGAACGGGCTCAGGCGAGAGTGTTATTGGAGGACCCAACAGTTCAAGTCCCCCAAACGCGGTCGATTCCTCGATTCAATCCGCCCAGGACTTTCTCAAGATTGCGATTAGCATGGCAATGACGAATCGCGCGAATGGCTCAAACATATCAGAAGATGCCCTACGGATGCTTATCACCCACCACGCGACTCTTCTGGAATCTTTGGGCCACAAAGATTCTTTACTCGAAGCGAGGTCCGAGCTGGAACGCATGTGGAAAGTTTTACCCCCTTCGGGGGTAGAGGCTTCGCAGATCGCCCAGAGGTTAGGGGACCTTAATAAACGATTGGGCGACTTTGACGACGCAATCGTTTGGTGGACACGGGCGATTCAGCTCACCCAAGAAAAGGAGCCTACAACCAGGATCCCACTCGTTGTACCTACCTCAGCTCCGTCGCCTCCTCTTGCGCAAAGGTCCCTCATATCTACCCTCGTGTCAGTCTCAGCCTTCTACGCCACAACAGGCCAATTGAAGAAAGCCCAGGAAACGGAGACTTTGTCGTTGGACTTGATACGGTCGATCAAACAATCAGAGTCCTTCTCCTCCTCGTCTCCTGGAGAGGCATTACATGTTCTCTACATCCTCCATCGCTCCGCAATTCTCTCCATACATCTCGCTGAAGTCCAACATGGCCTTGGGTCGTCACCAGAAACTCCTATCCAATGGCTCACCAATGCAGCGGAATCTTCTGAACGAGTAGCTTTCACCCTATCCGAAGCGACACATCGAGCTTCCAGACGCGAAATCCCACTCTCCATCATCGCACGCTCCCCACTAATCGCTTCGTACTCCGGATCAACCTCGATGCAACGACCAGCTTCAAGTCTACTTCGGGATTCCCGCAAGTCCGCAGCGGAGGCATGGCATTTAATCGGACTTCTGACAGAAGGATCGCAATCAGGGAGCCCCTCAAAGGCAGCAGAATACTATGGGCGGGCCCTTGGATGGATTGGGATTGATGCGGAAAAGTTAGACGAGGGTGTTTTACCACAGGTAGATGAAGAATGGACCCCACTACTCAAAAACTACATCCGTGTAAAATCTACTTCTGTGCCAATGGTCTAGACCTTCGATATTCTTTGTTGTCGACCCTGTCTTCTTAAGATCGATGAACCGAGTAAAAATGTACCGCCGACGAGGATCGAACTCGCAACCTTCGCCTACGAAGTTCATAGGAAAGCGACGCGCTACCATTGCGCCACGACGGCTTACTTGCAATCGTGGTCAAATTTAATCAGAAGCGAGCGGGCTGGCTTTCGACGGAACCAACGTGGACGGTGAATCGCGCCGATTTCCCCATATATTACGGAGATGGTGATAAGATTCGCACCTAATCGACTTGGGCGGTCTCCCCATCACCTACGTCCATCTAGCATCTCCAGTCTGCGCAACTTTGCCAGAAACATGACCGCGGTTCCCGAGCAATTCTTGGCTGACCGTGCTGCTCCCTTGTGCAGTCTCGAAATCGCGAAGTCATTCACCCTCCTCAGGTAAATTATCGCGTATCTGCCGCCCATTTTGAGCTCACTCACCCCCATCGCATCCATAGTCCAAAGGAGCAGATGTACGCGCACTACATCTCTCAGGCTTCTTGGGCTGGTGCCAGGATTATCCAAGGGCAATGGACCGAACAAGCCCAGGGCCTCTACGACTTGATCACCCTGGTCTTTAGCGAGAGTGGGAAGCTCGCCAACCTCGAAGCTCTCAAGAGAAAATCTTGCGCGAGTGATGAGGAATGGGAAGACCTTTTGCAATACTCAAGTCAGGTACGGGTTCGGTCTTGCCGTTTGCCTTTCGGATCTAACCCGAGAATCAGGTTCTGAGCAACCTGGTGAATTACAAATCATTCGGGTTTACAAAATTCATTCCCCGTATCTCGAAGGAAAAGTTCGAAGCGGTGGTCAAGGCATCGTCAAATTCCCCCAACGCGCTGGGTATCTGGGAATCGGTATGCGTCCACGGCCGTGCGGGTGCACGACGTGAAAACTGATGGTTCATGTTAGCTCCGAGAACACATATACTCTATCACACCAGATGCAAGCCTTCTCATCGGAAAACGTAGCCTCGGACACATCTCCAACTACTACATCGGTGAAGTGATCACCGACGAGGAGGTCGCTGCCGTTCAAGCTGCCGCAGAGAAGCAAAATGTAGACGTCCTGAATACTCGGTAAGTGGCGCATTTCCGGACATGCCTCGCGTCTAAACTACACAAGGGTCCGCAAAAATTCTTCGACCGAGTTCGCCCTTCTTGTCGCCTCCGCTGAGGATCAGCCATCGGCTAACGCTGTCCACGAGATCGAGGTGGGGGATAACAAGGTCAATCTGACGATCGAGTATGGGGATTTCTCAGGACCCCTCCAAAAGTCTATCGATGCCTTGAAAGAGGTGCTGCGTTTAACCCTGATCATTGACCCAGGCTTACCGTAAGGATTTTGAGGCCAAAAAATACACCGCCAATGACCATCAGTCTAAAATGATCGACGAGTATATTGAATCGTAAGTATTCAGACCCCAAGCGGCGCCGGTATGCTGACAACGTTATAGATTCCGAACTGGCTCGATTCTTTCCCATAAGAGAGGCTCTATCGAGTGGGTGAAGGACATCGGTCCGGTCGTCGAGAATTACATTGGCTTCATCGAGACGTACGTTCATATTTCTTCGTCGAGAGCGCCCTATCAGACCCTCCAAAAAGCTACGTAGATCCGTATGGCAGCCGCGCCGAGTGGGAAGGCAAGCAAATTAATTGGCCATCTGTTCCAGCTAAAATGATGGTCATCGTACAGGTTTCGTTGCCATTGTTGATAAGGAGATGAGCCTCAAATACGAGAAGTTGGTCAATGACGCCCCGGAGTTGATCAAGGGTCTACCGTGGGGTCCCAGTTTCGAGGTCGATGTCTTCAGAAAGCCAGATTTCACCGCTCTTCAGATAGTTTCCTTCGCAACTGGGGGCATTCCTGCTGGTATCAACGTGTGTAACTCTCAGTCCACTCCCGGGCGCCTCCATTGACTCTACTCGATAGATCCCTAACTACTACGAGATTCGTGAGTCCGTGGGATTCAAGAACGTTTCACTCGCCGTTAGTGCTGGACTCCCTCCGTGATACGGTTCTACAACTTATACCCAAAGTAGAACATTCTTGCCGCCAAGGCTCCAAGTAAGTACTTATAGTGACCGATGCCCCGCAAACTGAACGTATGATCATAGATGAAGAAGTAACGTTCGTCCACCCAGACGATCTCGGACTGTACAACGCTTGGGATTCTCGCGCTTTCGAGGTTCAGGTGGCAAACCACGAACTCTTGGGACATGGTTCTGGAAAATTGTTCCAAGAGGACGCTAACGGCAAGAAGAACTTTGACCCCGAGAAGGTCATAAACCCCCTCACTGGCAAGCCAATGTAAGCGTACAGTCAACTCCGCTATCATACACATACTTATATCATGCTCCTAGAACATCATGGTATAAGCCTGGTCAGACTCCTGGGTCAGTCCTTGGAGAAGTTTCCTCGTCACTGGAGGAAATGAGGGCGGAAGTTGTAGCATTGTATCGTGCGTCGTTCAGTTCATCATCTGATGAGTATCCGTTGATCATCACGTCTTACAGTGGCGGGCAACAAAGAAATATTGGAGATATTCAAGGTTTGTCGCAACGCGGGAGAGACCAGTGTTGACCGGTGCTCATCATCCTTCTCAGTATACCTCCCAGAAAGATGTAGAGGATGTACAATATGCAATGTTCCTCGTTATGGTTCGCGCTGGTAAAAAATCTACTTAGGTTCCACTCCTACGGACGCTAACACCCCTGAAGGTATTCGTGCCTTAGAATTCTATGACCCGGTCGCCAAGAAACACGGTCAGGCCCATATGCAAGCCCGCCTTGGTATCACCCAGTGGTTGATCAAGGAAGGTGTTGCGAGGCTCGAGGAGGTCCGTGCCGGAGATGGTACCCTTGAGAACCTCTATATCCGAGTCGGTTTCTTCGAGTTTGGGGATATCCGGATTTGTCACTCACGCTGCAACCCCAGCTCGACAGAGAAAAGGTCCTGACCAAGGGCAAGGAAGTCACCGGAAGACTCTTAATCGAACTCCAGGTTCGCAAGAGTACCGCCGACGGGGTGGGCGCTAGGGAATTTTACACGGAACTCACAAAACCCTCACCTGGTTGGGAAGGCGAGATCAGGGATCTAGTTCTGAAGAAGAAACTGGTTGGTGTCTCGCCCGGTGCCCTATTCATGTTGACTGAGAAGTTCTCCCGCAGCCTCGAAAGATTTTTGTCCAACCCAATACCTTTATTTCTAACGGCAAGGTTGTTCTCAAGGACTACCCACTCACCTCTGCCGGAGTGATCGAGAGTTTCATTGAGAGGAAGTTGTAGACAAACGAGCAACAGTAGTTGACGTTGACGTTGAGCGGACAGCATGTATATCACAAGGAAATTTATACACACATCCAATTAGGAACCACGGCATTCGTATTACCCTCCGCCGATGTATAGGCTCGAGATGTTCGCATTTCACACTGATAAGCACCACGACCAGTCGGTTGGCGCATCTCAGAAGCCTCTTGTCATCTTCTCTTCACTTTAATTCCCAGACGCTCCCTGCTTCTTCGTGACAACGCTGTAAGGTATTTAACTCTCCGATCAGCAACAAGTTAGAGATATCGACGTTGAATAGGATCTGCCTACATTTCCTGGGAGATCGATCCCAATCAGAGCTTCAAGGATGCCGCGACTGGACCATCTTTCGAGTTCGACGACTTCGTCAGGGGTGATAAAAGTTTTGGAGAGGCGGGCAGCAAAAATCATCTGGGCGGCGGCGACTCTGATGCGAGGGGGCGGCGCTGCCGTCTCATCGGGTACTTTGGACTGGGTGGACCCCGTTGTGGATTCCACGACCGGAGATACTGGTCCGGTGGCAACAGGAGGTCCGACGTCACCCAATGGGCGTGGGCGAAGGGGTACGTAATTCTTGGCGAGGTGGTACAGGTGGAACGTCTCCATCTGGAACACAGGCGATCAGCGGACGAGACGGGGTGTTTCTCTATCTGATACCTCGAAAGATCCTATGTCAGGAACCGTTTCCAACAGATGCGGGATTAAGTATTCGTTACGATCAGGGAAGGACGTTTGTCGGCCCTGCGATGAATAGAAGCTGAGAGGCAAATAAGCTGCGGGCCCTTGTCGCGGGTCTTTTGGCACACCTGTCTGCGGATGCGTTCACGATGCCCCTCACAATCGTTGTGGTTTTTCCCTCTGGACGGGCGGCTTCCAGTGATTTGTACACCTATATAGGAGGGTATCAGAAAATCCGATTAGGTTGGATTATCACCGGAATCACCGCTTCGTAAATCTCCGGATCTGCCTCCACCTTAACAGGAGATGTCAGATTTCAAAGTGCTGCCGTTGGCGTCATGCACGAACCTGTTTCGTGATGAAATATGGTTGTTGTGTCGGGTCCCCGTTAACGAAGTCGTAGTCCCAATTCCTATTGATAGCGACGCAAGCCTTGGGGACCACCAGGGATCCGGGAGAAATGTCTATGAGCGCGCCGCATGAACCAAGGCTAGGAGTGAGCTCGTAAGAAGCGTTAATCAGGGGGAAAAAGTTTACCAACCGAACGACGAGCATGTCCCCACTTAAACACTCGCGGACTTCACGTACAAAGAAATCTGTGTTGGGAAATCCCATACCAGTGCTGACGATCGATACAGGGACACCCTTGTATCTTCCCGTAATAGTCATGAATCCCCTCTCCGAGGTGAGCTTGAACGGGACGGGGTTTTTGTCCAAGTGTTCTGCTATGATTAGAGCTCTGGATGGAGATCCCACTGCGATCTAAGACCTGTCGATACGATGATCGGTGGGCAGCAACAGAAAGATTCAAACATACAATTCTATTCGCGACTTCACCCGTCTTAAGACCAAGGTGATACACACGACCATCGCCGGTACGGGGGAAGTCTGATAGGCAATCAGACAACGGTTTTATGCCAAACTTCCGACGGGAGTGGCCTCACTTGCGTCGGTGTGCAAGTCTTTCATGTTGATGACGGAGTATGAGTTCAAGCTTCGGGCCCGGGCGATCGCAGCATTTGATCCGAGCCCGGGATCATGTGAGCCGATTAGATTAAGGGAGCGGTATCTACGATAAGCCTACGCTTCACGGACGAGCACGGCCACAACGGTAACGCTAAGACGTTTGTTAGAAGTACATCCGAGACTTTGCAGAAGCAAACACACTCATCCAATTTCTGAAATAGAGCAGTCAGTGAACGGCGACTATAAGAGAAGATAACAACTTACTCCTCCTTCGAAGGGCGTACCGGCTCGAGTAGCCCGTTCTAGGTTGGAAAGGATTACCCATCTCGAAGGAGATTTTGGTGGGAGAGAATAACTTACGTGCCCATGGGCCGGATCGATGGTCATTTATCATGCATGCCCGAGCATAGTGGACGAAGTTGTCCGTTACTGCTTGCACCTGTTGCTCGTCAGTTCCACCGGCTCTCCCGGCCAATGTGCATAAGGCCAACATCTCCGACCCAAACACATTGTCGCACAGTCCATCGGTCTGGTGAAGTGTCAACGCGCGGAGTCATGGAGATCACGAATGAAAACAAACGTATGCGATAATCAAATCCCCATCCCGCAGCCTCATCTCAAAAGGATGTCCATCCGAGACCTGATCTCTAAAGGAACCTTTGAAGTGTTGGGGGATCTTCGATAACTGCCTGCGATACCTGTGTCAGCGAGGTTCCGACGGGTTGGATTTACACATACAGTGGACAATTGAAGTAGTGCGTTTGGTATAGAGATTCATATATTATGTTTGATGACCGGACGATAATGAATCCACTGTCACCGAGACTAAAAAGTCGTAAGCACTCGAACTCTGTCTATCAACGCGCAGAACACACACTTTAACGTTCGCAAAAGACCAGAGGACGCGTTGAAGTTGAGAACCGTTGCCGTGCTAGAACCTATGTCGAATTGCGGCCAGGTGATAGGAGAGACTGTATTATAGAGGTGGACTCACCAGCAACCACGTTCTTCTCGCGCAAAACAGCAGCGTGGGCATTTTCTAGGCACTGTGCGGGGGTTATCTCCCACCCTTCTATAGCTTCACGCTCCTCATAGCCTTGGGTCGGATCCGTCTCGGGTTCTCCTGCCCAACCTTGCTTCGCATACCGATGACAGTGGTACATGAGAGCTTGAGAGAATAGTGCAGGGTTTGTTACGTCTTCCCATCCTCCCACACCGTCGGCAACCCCAACTGATAATCCCTGGGACCATTGTTGATACTGAGTCTAGAGTAAATGGGAAGTAACACGTAACTCACCTACCGAATTATTCATCATCTATGTGGGGATTCGGGTAAGAGTCTGATTCGGCTTGTACTGGAACCGAGTGCGTACCGGTTGTATGTAGAAGAAGTCGTGACCAGGGTCCTTGTTAGCAGGGAGCACGCCTTTGGGCCACTCCAATGTTTTGTCTCTCCACGCTCCAATAGGGCTCCTCGGGTCAAACGGGTGGACGGTGGGTAAGTATCTGGACCTCCTTGGTTTAGGGCCTGGTGGCTTCCCTAACCAGCTCGCGCCAACAACAAACCGGAACGGCCGTGGACGGTGCTCGGTGAGTGGGTTCGCGCTGGCCGTGGAGAAAGTTCGTAAAGCCGGAAGCGTCGCCGCCAGATGCAGATGTCGTTTCGCTCTAATGGCCCATGTCTTATGTCCATACCTGCATAGGGTTGGCGGCAGAGGCATACGTTGGGGTTGCTCGGGAGTAAAGTAGTACGGGATCCGTGTCACGTGTGAAGCTGGAAATATTGAATCTAAATTTTGAAATATTTTCAACATCAAAATTGGGTAACGGTGTCCGTAATACTAGGGTATGTATGTCCGTACGTTACGGTATAGGGTTCCATTACATTCCAATACCTGAGGCTTTTTGCATGGTGTACGCCGATGAAACCGAAGCACCAGGCATCGAGGCGGAGCCAGCACTTGGTGGGGTTGAAGCAGGTTGGATATCCGTCTAGACTCGTGTACACGGTGTAGCCTTACGGACAGTCACCCGGCCCAGTTCGACTCGCGGCTGGGTGCATAAGGGGGTGCAGTACCCAACGGTTGGAATAAACAGTGGCTCAGGTTTGTTTGCCAAACACTCCCGATAACGTGGTCTGTTTCAGTTTCCCAGGTTTCTTCGGCACTATCCCGGGTCCCCCACCGCTCTTCCTCTGCGATTGTGAAGTTGCGCCGGGAGGTGTTGGTCGTGGAGGAACGGGGAGTTGGGAGATAGACTTCATTCGCTTCGGATTTGGGCCGTCTGGGGCGGAGTCCGAGTTTCCGTCTTGTGCAGAATCCCCGGGTCCTCGATGAAGTTTCTTCAACCCCCCGCCGGCAGAATCGATGTTGAGATCCTTCCTGAAAGGGTTCCTGCTGACTGTCGGCGTGGAAACGAAGGAAGGGGAGGTGACAGCAGTCGGTAAGCTCTTGCGTTGGGTTATCATGCCTAACAACTCCTGTGTGGACTGTTTGGCCCGAACACTTGAGCGATTCGGGTTAAAATTGGACGAGTTGGAGAGGGATGGTTTTTTCGCGAACTCTGCTCTCCGAGGCGGTGGCGCGTCGGGCCCATAAGCGGAATCCCACCGAGGAGGGTCACGGACCAGCATTAGATGCCGATCCGTGGGCATGGTTTCCGCCGGAGATATCGTGGTGCCGCGCAGTGTTTTGCAATGGCATATCACCGTTTCTGAGGCTCGCGAGTCCAGTCCGTAGAAACGAATCGCAGATTCATGTTCATCCTTTGCGTCTTCCACCATCTCCCACACCTCTTCCGTCAAGCCTTCATCAACTTCGTAACCAGAAAAGTGAGGACAAACCGTGGAACTGTCCCCGTCCCAGGAGTCGACCGAATCGTCTTCTTCCAGGGGGAAGCCCGAGTCCGAATCATATCCCCCGTCCGATTCCAGCCTTTCGGGGTTATATTCCCAGCGTTGGATAACAAAATCTGTTATTTCTGAAATGCGAGTCTCGTTGCTAGCATTGCCCAACATCGAGGATATCCACTTTCGGAGGTCTTGTTCTGCCACGATGAGGGGGTCCTGATGACGGTGGTATCGCTGGTATGTTGAAATAGCTGATGGTGGTGTGGCCGCCCTGTTCTTTTCTGGGAAGAGTGCGGATGTGTCATGTGCGGGTTTGGGATTAGGTTTTTGTGGCCAACGAGGGTGGAATTCTGTGTTGATGTGGATCACAAAGGGGTCCGGGTGGGAGAATAGCACATTGCTGGAGTCGGAGTCTCCCAATCGCCGCAGAGCGTCTTGAAGGGAGCACTGAAACAGATGGCGCTGACTCTTGTTGCTGCGTCGAAAAACATCTGAATTCAGGTCGTGAGCACAACCGGTACCCCTTAGGTCTATGTCTGTGTGAGTGATCTGACAGCAGGGTCGAAAATGGTGCGAACCGAGTATGGCGAGAAGTGGGAAGCTGGAAACTGCGGCAATCACTTGGTCTGTTATCTTCGGACAGTTACAAAGGCGTAGAATGCGGAGCCCTCGTGTACCAAAATACGGATCTGATGGTCCCCTGGTGATTGTCGGGGCGAAGTGACGAATGCCCAAGTGTGAGACAGACGTTTGGCTGATATCCAGCGCGCAAAGGCCATGTAGAGATTTGAGCACGTGACTGGACTCGTCTGAGACACATCCCACGAGATTGAGCGTGGTGATTAATGCGAAAGACGGTGTGGATGGGATTGCTTGCAAAAGCGGAAGGTACCTATCTCCCAGGGGGGTGTAGTAGTTCTGAAGCTCCCTTGGGAGATCAGAGTACACTTGCGCAATTATCGACCACACTCGAGGGTCGAGTTTACAGAGGCAGCGCGTGCCTGCGTTAGCGTCACCGAATGTAGGGGGAGATAGGGCACGAAGGACTTCGGGTTGGGACCTGATACGGCGAGAACCAAAGCAGTGGACCTGATCG
>Ga0307510_10003602_pt1 | contig 18083 bp, 18 predicted proteins | sample 12_EM_MG_FD_207224 | JGI IMG/M metagenome (GOLD analysis project Ga0307510, IMG submission 207224) | Populus trichocarpa ectomycorrhiza microbial communities from riparian zone in the Pacific Northwest, United States - 12_EM | ecosystem: Host-associated > Plants > Roots > Unclassified | place...
CAGGTTGATGCAGCTGCTGCTGAGGATCACACAGGTCAGGTGTTCATTATAGATTTGTTATAAGTTGTGATTATTATGACAATGTGGGGGGGATGGTGTATCCGTTGTTGAAACCTTGCCACAATGTTGTGGGAAAAAACCGGCCTGGTGATGGTTGCGGTTCAAGGGGCCCCCCTCAAGGATGAGGTCTTCATTGTCTTGGTTCTTCTGTTTGAGCCAGGTTTTTGCGCATTGAAGGGTGCTGTAGAGTAGAGTTTCGATTTTGACTTTTGGTCCTTTGAGTTTGCTTTTCTCCCAGTCGATATCTGGTTTGAATTTCTTGAACCAGGGGTAGCCAAAGATCATTCAGTCTTTGCCCAGATTGGTGACAAAGAATCGCATACATTCTTTCTTGTTCCCCTGAGTGACTAGTAGATCACAAGCTCTAGAGATGGTACCACTTTTATTGTTGGTTCCATTGACGTTGTGTACTTCCCGAGTGTAAGGAAGTTTTTTGGTTCCTAGGTGGAGTTTTGCTACTGCTGAGTGGTCAATAAAGTTTTCTGTTGCCCCAGTATCAAGCAAGATGTTTTCTTCTGCCATCCCTCGATAGTGTGTGATTGGAACTTGTAATTGTATTGAATTTGATTTGTTTACGAACACACTATCAAGTTTAAAAGCCCTAACTAAGGCAGCCAGTTGAGGGCCTCCATAAAATCCTCCTTTGGCATAAGTTTTTCGATTATGCCAAGCCTAGTATCCACGCTAAAGGAGTCCATGTTTTCGTTCAAGAAGTTGACCATTGTATCTGGGTCTTGAATGTTTGGCATCATAGGTGTGGTGATGCAAGCTCTAGCTGGTTCCTTGGGATGATTGCTGGAGTTACCGCGGTCTGCTTGTTTCTTGCAACAGTCTTTGGCTCGATGTCCTTGTTTTTCGCAATAGAAGCATGAATTGCTCCTCATGAGGTCCGCTTTCTTGGTTTCGGAATGCTGTTGTCCTCCGAAGGTGGTGTTAATATCTGTGGTAGTGGTGGCATCGATGCCCATATGGTATCCCCCTTGAGAGGTGGTGCGTCAGTCATTTCTGTTGTTTCGCCAGTTGTTGTTCCTCCCATAACCACCTCTTCCTGGGTTGTTGTTTTGCCTAGGGGAGAGTTTGAATGTTTGGAAGAGTCCCTGACGTCGTTGGGTGAACTTGGCTGCCACCTTCCATTTAAGGTGGGATTGGCGGGCCTGTTCTTCCCACTGTTTGAAAGTCCAGGGGACTTCTGCAGTAGGATCGAAGTTGGGGGAATTAATGATGGCGCTAGTGAGTCCCTTGTTCATAGCATGCTTGAGGGTTTCAATGGTTCCCTTGTCATCTAGGGGAACTCCGGCTTCGAATGCTAGTTGTTTGAATTTGGCGAAGAAGTCATCGAGGCTTTCTTCCTGCTTGAGTTTGCATAGTTTCTGGTATGACTCTTCTCTCTGGTTTTGGTTGGTGAAGGCGTTTCTGAACCTTCTGATGAAGTCGTTCCAGAGGTCTTCGTCCGTGTCTTGGACGCCGTCATTTGCTGCTTTTTGGAGTATGTGCATTTGTTCTTCCTTCCAGGCGTCGACTTTGTCACCGTCCATGTAGCTGAGAAGGGTGACGACGCGGGATAGGGGTTTCTTCATGGTATCATTGTTTGCATTGAGTAGGCGCCAGAGGTCGAAGTTGTTTATAAACTTCCAGCTTGTATTCCTGTCTCCGGTAAATATAAAAGGGGGGTTTCCCTTGAGTGCGCCGTTTGAGGAGTGCATGACAATGTTAATCCTCTGTGCTTCTGCCTGTGCTTGGCCAGTAGCGACATTAATGTCTTCTTGTTGTCCTTCCATGATGGTTGGATGATCTGGGGTGTTGGGGCAGGTAGGAAGCTGCTGAAGTGCGGTGGTAACTGATGCGAGAGTGAGAGGGATGCTGGCCTCTTGTTTGTCGGATACGTAGTTGGGGTGCTGGGGGTCAATGATGAGCCACCAGCCAAGGAGTGGGGTGTTTCTGATAATTCCTTCCTGGCTAGTAATCCAGGTGTTATTGTGTTGGTGAAGTTGAACCCAAAAATAGGTATCATTTGCTTGAATAAACTTGACAGGGATGTGCTGTTTCTTTGGGGTGTCAAGGTAATACCCGGTGTTAGGATGTTCTAATCCTTGGTTTTCGAAGTATGCGTCTTTTGTGACGTGCGCTGGGAGGTCGTCCTGTTGCCTCCTAAAGATTTGTGTATAGTTGTTGTTGAGTGTTCCGTATTGAATGGTTGTCATGATGGTAACAGCTCTGTGTTTCAAGAGCTTGTAGGAAAGCCTAACTTGTGTTAAGGTCCAAGGGCCTTAAAGACATGACATGCGTGGGTTGGTTTGGCGATGACTGGGATTGCTCAGTGGGGTCTTCTCCTGAGGCAATAGATCACGTGAGTAGCATGGTACCGGTTGGCTACGCAGTTAACAAGTAAGTCCCCGATGATAAGGGTGACTTCTGAGTGTTCTGTTAGAAGTAGAGAGGGGAGAGCTTCAAAGGGATTTGAAGTGACTAAAGGTTCAGACTGGTTGACTCTGAGAGTCCTGGGTGGAAGCTACAATTCTTGGATTGAAAACCAAGTTAGGCTTAGGGCCTAACTGCTAAAAGTATGAGGACTTATATACAAAATGAGAAGTAACAGGTCACAAAGGTCACGGAAAATATAGTAAATATTTAGGGGTTCCCATCATGATGTGGCAGTTCTAAGTATAGCTCCATCATGAGCTGGCGACTGCGGAGTGGAGCATCATGAGCTGGCAATCCATAAAGGGTTAAATGGTGATGCTGTGGAATGCTGCGGACTGCGGAGTGATGGCATGTGATAAATGACTGCGGATTAGTCAGATGGTCCATCAAGTGACTTGTCAGGTAATTCGGTGGTGGTCCGAGCGGCACGTGAGGGAACGAGTGGAGAACGAGTGACCGAGAGCGCGAAATAAATGGTAGAAAATTGAGGGAAATTGGGGGGGGTAGGGTTCAGGATCATAACAATTAGACTTGGGGTCGCCCAGGCGAGTGGCAGTCCATGGGGGACTCATCAGTTCAAGTTCAGAATCCTCAAACCACTCCTCCAGTGGGCAAGCCCAGCTGGAGATGGTCGCCCAAGGGAATGACCATGTTGAGGAATGGGTATTAAAGTCACCCATGACCAAGGTAGGAATGAAGGATGGGAGCAGGTTTGGAAATAAGTGATGGAGGTTGTGGCGATGCCCACTAGACTCCTTATAAATAACTTGATGGTAGACATTGAGAATGCAAAAGAGGGAGTCTGAGATGCGGATATCAATAAAGAGAGAGCATGGGGATGTCCCTGGATGGTCAGGTTGTGGGAGAATAAGAATGTCCGGAGAGGCCGCAAAAGACTTCCGGACAAACGTTGCCACCAGACAGGTCTCTCCATCAGAGAGAGGTGGGGTGTAGCAGTCCCATAGGGGGTGCTGAACAGTGCCGCGGACCATGACCCTGTCAGGGTCAGAGTCTGAGCAGTGGGGGATGAGAGGCCCAAAACAGGGCTCTTGGGTCATAACAATGTCGGCAGGTGTGGATTGAAGGAAGGCATGCATGAGATCTGCACTTTTGTGGCAGTTGACCAAGACTAGAGTGATGGGTGTATCACTCATAGGTCATTATCAATGCGGGCAGTGGACATGGGTGCAGAGGTACCTCTGCTAGAGGCATGTGCAGGGGGGGAACTGGATCAGAACAAGGCCCGTAGTGGGCAAGCTGCTGACAAAGCCAGATGGCCTTTAGTTGTGGGCTTCTTGGTGTGGACACAGTTAATGCAGATGGGTGGGCATGAGCATGAGACACCAACATGCTTGGACACATTTGGACATTTGGCATCGTGCTCATCCTCCTTGTGACTGTTCCCACAGATCGGGCAGATGATCACAGAGGGGGAACTATGGCAGCGTTGTGCTGTGTGCCCAAGGTGGAGGCAGCACAAGCATTCAGACAGAAGGGGTCGGGAAACGTACTTGCAGACTTTCAAGGTCCTATTGCCAAACATGTAAGGTGGGTTATGGATCATGCTCTGTGTTCTCGAGCCATCCTCATCAAGGAAAGCAAACAAGATCGAGCCGTGACAAGAGCCCTCAGTCCTGGCTGTTAGCCAGTAGGGGTCGCCGAAAATAAGAAGGGTGCAGCAGATATCATTATGAGCCAACTTGTAACAAAGCTCCTGGGCCGTTGGAAGGGGTGAGGATGGTGTGTCCCACATGGTGGGAACCGAGTTGAGGATGACCTGAGTGTAACCACAAGCAGGGGTAAGGCCATAGGCCAACCCAAAGACACGCGCAAAGATGTGTTGAAGGCTAAGCACTGCCTCATAGGTCGGGTTGCCATTGAACACAAGCACAAAGTTGCAAGAGGACTGGGAACTCCAGCACCCACCTATCAGCTCAGCCTTGACATTGGCACCTGAGGACCGAATGAGGCCCTGTACCTGACAAACCAATGACACAGCATCGCCACGCAGGCCTGAGGGAGCTGGGGAATGGGGATCTTGAGAAAGAGTGAACTCTGTCTTGGAGATGACTTTCAGTGGAGGGGACACACGGGTCGAGGTGCTTGGCATGGGCTCCTGCATGTGGAGAAGGAAGGTTGTCACCGCAACTTCTTTCAAGGCATTGTGTGGGATGCACGGGCCTGTAGGGAAGCGGGAGTTGAACAGGCTGACAATAGTCTGCTTCGTGAGGCTCTTGAGTTGGGGGCAGGTGTTAAGGCTTCAATGGGCCTTGATAGTACGACTTGTACTAAGAGTGAACTGGTGGCAAGTACTTGAAGGAGTAGAGGAGTCTCTAGTATTACTAGAGATGACTTAGAATGAAGTGGGCTAAAGGGGAGGCACTAGGGAGGCTTTCAAGAACGTTGATATTGATAATCAAGTCAAGCTTAGGGCTTGACTGTCGAAATACAGGGCGCTTATATACAGGCACGATCGTGCACGGACCATGATCACTACTATAGGTACTTCTGGTCAAGAGGCATCTGTCTGTATCGTATGAAGGTCCGCGGATAAGTGCTGCGGTCTGTATGAGTCGAACAATAGAGAATGAGCGAGAGTGAATGGTAAAGGGACAAGTTGCCTAATTGATCCTTTAACGGGAGAACAATGGCGGCGGGCACTCCGAAAAGAGAAGCGTCATCATGATGTGATGACGACCACGAGTTTTGAGATTGATCCGAGGAGATCTGGTCTCCGCGTGCCCAATACAGTCTAATGGGCGTCTAGTGTAAGCAACTACCTTTTAAGGTAGTCCGTATTGATGGTGACCCAATTGAGGGCCATGTTGCTATCCGTGTCGTCTGCAGAGCTCTGTGTGGATGAGGTGTTGACTGCGGATCCTTCTGAGGATCCTGTCTGGTTGCTTGGGCTCTGGGGCAAGGTGCTGGCTATGGGCGACAAGGCAGTGGGCATGATTGACTGGTAGCTGCCTTCTCTACTGGTGCGTTGGTGTATAGGTGCTGAAAAGGGACTTGTGGGTGACAGGGAGTGCTTGCAGGACACAGGACTACTGGGTTGAGTGAGGTAGGCTTCCCATGGTTCAATGGGGGACTCTTTAGGGGATAGGGTCTTGGTGTGACCTCCAGGGATGTCAGGTTCATAGTATGTGACTGGTTCTGGCTCTAAAGGCGTTGTGTCCTCCATGGGACTGTCTGGGTCTTCCAGTGGGTTCGCTACTGGGGATGGCTCTCTGTGCAACTCCATAGAGGAGTAGTCCTGATGATGGATGTTCCAGGGGATGGGGACGAGGGGCAGGACTGGTGGTTGGTCAAGAGGTGATGATGGTTTGGATGGTTCACTGGGTGGTAGCGGTGGCAGCTCTGGTAGGGGTGATGGGTTCAATGGTAATGGTCATTTGGTTGTAGGTTTGGATGGTAGAGTGACAAGGAGGGGGTCCGATGAAAGGGGGAAAAATGGGGGTGGATCATAACATGAGGCCCCTCCTAAGGGAATCATTTCCACATGATTACAAGCTTTGGCTAGCTGAGCCCTGAGTTCCTTGTGGTGCCTGAGCGAGATGTGTGCCCATTTGGCCTGACTGGGGTTGGGTAGTGTGAGTCCTCTGCCTTTCAGCAGGTTGGTTGTTGTGAAGTAGAGCTGGGAATGTATCCTGAGTAGGTAAAGAGCCATGTCCTTGTTGAGCTTCCTGAAGTAGATGGCTAGTGTTCGTGTCTCGAAGCGTCCCGAATTGCGCTTCCACTTGTTGTCCATAGCAACGAAATCTTTGACAACTAATTTGAGGATTTCTTTTCTGAGGTCTTCTTTAAGGTTCTGTGTTTTCTGCTTCTGCGATGGCGATAAGGACATGGTGGTGGAGTAGTCTGGCATCAGTATATTGGCTGGTAGTGTCGCTGTGTTCATGTTCTTCTTCTTCTTCTGTTTGTGCGCTAGCATGTTGCTCACTTTCCAGATACAATCCGGTAGTACTGGTGGTAGGGTTGAGAGGACTTGGTTCCTCTGATGGGGGGTCTGGATTGGTTGTATATAGGGGTGGGTGTCCTGGTGACTCTGGTTCTGACTGTGCTTCTGTGGGGGGTTGGAAATGGAAGGGGGGTCCATGATGGTAGTAGTGCTGATGTCTGATTGAAGCGCTAAGGATCAGTTCTTCGCTGTCAACTGGGACATCAATTCCATTGTGATTGATGACAGTTTCTTCTTCTCCTGGTTCCCAGTTGGTCCAGTGTAGTCTGACGGTGAAGTCGTTTCTTCTGATGAATGTGACAAATAGGTGGAGGTCGTCGGCTTCAGTGTGTACTCTGATAAGGGCGATGCCATTTTCTGTTCCAAGGGTGAAGATGGTAGATGTGGGGAATCCTGAGCTAGGTAGGTCTGGATGCTGTGCCATTGACTAGCGGTGATAGGGGCAGGAGCATTCCTTACAGAAGTGGGGGTGCTTGAGAGTGTGCTGGTAGGTGATATGGATGGCGTTCTGTAGTGATCCTGGCTTTCTGGCTGCTGGGGTAAATTCTCTGAATCGGTATGGGTTGGGGTAGATAGCTGGGTCTCTGAAGAGCAAGCAGAAGAAGTAGAGGGATTGCTTAGAGGGGTTGGAATAGTCTGGTTGGCAGGGCATGATGGGAAATATTTCTCTGTTGTTTCCAGGGCTTTTATACAAGAGCAGATGGCTGCAGGATGGCTGGTGTAGAAGTCTGTGATGAGGTCTGCGGCGTTCATGTCTGATTCGTCAACCCATAAGTCATGAGAGGGGGAGTATCCTTTCCAGCAGACAAGGTACTGCTTCTTCTTTGTTCGCCCAAAGCGTCTTGATTGGAGTACTTGCTCTACTTCCCATTCTGGTTCTCCTTCTATGATGTCAGGTGGCGGTTCTATCCAATTTGGGCCATGTGCTTCTGTTTCTCGGTATGGCGTCAGCAGTGATGCGTGGAACACATTGTGAATCTTCCAATGGCTTGGCAGTTCTATTTTGAATGTGGCGTTTGATATAATGGTGGCTACCTGAAAGGGTCCATACCGCCTTGGTAATAGTTTTGGTGTGACGTTTGCTGGCAAGTTTAAGTTAGTTCCTTCCAGCCAGACTCTGTCTCCAATTGCGAATGGTTTGTATCTTGGCTTTAGCTTTATCCAGCTGTCTTGCACTTTACGTTGGGCCTCTTGGGCAGTTTCTCTGGCTTCTTTGATATTGGTAAGGTGTTTTTCTAGAGTGGGAATGTTAGTTGATCTGGTGGGCTGATGTACTTGTGGAGTATATCCAACAAGTAGGTTGAATGGGGCTTTCTTTGTAGTAGTGGATGGCCATGAGTTCTTTGTGTACTGGGCTAGAGGTAGCCAGGTGTGCCAGTTGTTTTGCTGTGTTCTGCAGAACATCCTGAGGTACTGTTCAAGAGATTGGTTTGCTCGTTCACTGGCTCCATCTGTTTGGGGGTGGTAGGCTGTGCTGATATTTTGGCGGATGTCTAGGAGGTGGCATAGTTCTTTTCCAAAGTGTGAGGTGAACCAGGGATCTCGGTCTGAGATTATCTTCTTAGGTAGGCCATAGTGTGGTAGGACATGTGTCAGGTATAGTTGCGCGACTCCTTCAGAGTCTCTAGCTTCTTTGCAAGGCAGAAATATTGAGGCCTTGGTACAATCTGTGTCTGTGATTGTCAGGATAGTGTCGTAGCCTCCAGAGGGCGGTAACTTTGTGATGAAATCCATGGCAATAGTCTCAAAAGGACAAGCATTTTCGACTGGAATGATTGGTGACAAGGGGGGATGGCTAGGATGAGTGTTCACTTTGTTCATTTGACAGGTTGCACATCCTCGGATGTACTCAGTAATAAAGGCTTTCATGTTGGGCCACCAGTAGTATGGCTGAATTAATTGGAGTGTTTTTGAAATTCCAGGGTGGCTAGTGGTTAATTGGTCATGAAAAAGGGATGTTACTCCCCTTCTAAGGGTATTGTCTGCCACGACAACTAAGGCGTTCCCATGGTACCAATGGGTTCCATCTGCTAGGGTGATCTGCTTGAATGCTTTGACCCAATTTTTGAGTGCTTTTTGTCCTTGGTATTGTGCCAATTTGACTTTACTGTCCAAATTGTGCTCTAGCATGTCCCAATCCATGACTTGGATTTGTTTGTTCTCTCCACCGGGCCACCCATTTCTGGGGTAGCTCCCGTCCATGGAGGTACTTCGAATGCTGGTATGGTGCTTGCAGAAGTATTTGCTGGGCCATACTGTGATGTCTTCATTTGCTGGGTTGCTGCCATCATCATGGTCTTCACATCTTGATAGGCCGTCTGCTCAATTTGAGGCTCCTGGCTTGTATTCCAATATCATGTTGTACTGTTCTCATTCTGGGAGGTATCCGGCAACTCTTGGTCCAATCTTCCTGGGGTCATGGTAGTAGCGAAGGTTTGCATGGTCGGTATAGACAAGTACTGGTTTCTCAGTACCTTTGAGGAGATAGTCCCAATTCCTGAGGCCGCGCATGATGGCCAGGAATTCTCTGTCATAAATAGGGTAATTCTGCTCTGTGCTGGTGAACTTTTGGGAGTGGAAACCACAGGGATGCCGTGGTCCTGGCTTTTCTGTGCTGTCTGGTCTGGTGATAGGTGGTCCTCTTTGATAAAGTATGGCTCTGGTCGCTATCTGTGAAGCATCAACTTCCAGCTTGAATTGTTTGCTGGGATCTGGGCGAATGAGTACAGGTGCACTAGTGATACATTTCTTGAGTTCTCTAACTGTGTCTATGCAGTCCAGTGTCTATTCAAATGGGACGTCCTTTCCGAAGAGTTGGGTAATGGGTGCTGTGATAGAGGAAAATCCAGCGATAAACATGTGGTGGTATCCCAAGACTCCTATGAATGAGCGGGCTCCTTTGAGGGTCGTGATGTTCTCTGGCCAGTCTGCTATTCCGGCAATTTTGGCTGGGTCAACTGTTGCACCATCTTTGGTGAGGCGTACTCCTAGAAAGTCCATTGTAGGCTGCATGAATATGGATTTACTGAGCTTGAGGTGTAGTCCGTTCTTGGCTAGTAGGTCAAAGGCATAGTGGAGGATCTCGATATGTAACTTGATGTCTTTGAGCTTTGTTCCTAGTCCACAGTCATCCATGTAGCTTCTGAAGATCTTCCTGATGTTGTGGACTCCTTTCTTCTCAAAGTGTTCATATAAGTCTTCTAGCATGAGGTTCATAAACCTCTGGAATGTTGGTGGCAAGTTGCTCATTCTGAAAAACATAACTTTGGGCTCGAATAGCCCGCAGCAGGTTTTGAAGGCGGCTTTCCATTCATCCCCTTCGCGTATGCGAATATTGTTGTAGCCCCATTGTATGTCGAATTTGCTGAACAACTCCATTCCTTGGAGGTCTTCAATACATTGGGTGAGGTTAGGAAGGGGGGTGACGTCTTTCTTAGTGACTGTGTTGAGTGGACAGTAGTCAATGATATAGTGTTTTTCTTTGCTGTCCTTCTTGGGGACCATGAATGTGCTAAATCCGTAGGGTGATTCGGATGGGACGATGTATCCTTTGGCTAAGTTCTCATTGAGGAACTGGTTTTCTGCCTCCTGATCTTTGAGGCTCATGGGGTAGGTTTTGCAGTTGAACTTCGCTGGAGCTTCTGCTGTGAGCTCAATTTTATGGTCACATGGACGTGATGGGGGGAATTTCTTGGCCTCTTCGTCTGAAAAGAGGAGTGCGTGTCATTTGAATTCTTCAGGTAACTTGATTTCTTCTTTCTTGTTTTGCTCCGCATATTTGTGAGCCATTTCGGTTGCGTTGTGGGTCCTGTTGATTTCCATAGTGGTCCTTCTGATCCATACGTTGGGTTGGCTTTGGTCTTCTAGTTCTTCCATAATTGCTTCATGAGTTTCCATGATAAGATTGTTGTCTTCTTGTTTTTGTTGTTTCTCCTTGAGGTAGCCCTGTGCTTTGTCCCAGGTGGTCTTCCGGATGGTTTCAACTTTGACTTTAGGTCCTAAGAGGGTTCCTGCTTCCCGATCAATGTCGGGTTTGAATGCTTTGAACCAGGGGTAACCGAAAAGGAAGCGATCTCTTCCTAAATTTGTGACAATGAAGCATAGTTGTCTTTGTACGTTTCCTTTGCTAACCATGAGGTCACAGTAGTGGCTAATTTTGCCTTGTCTGTTGGGTGTTCCGTCGACATTAAAGACAGGTCGTTGGTAGGGGAGTTCCTTCATTCCTAGGCGGAGTTTCTTTACAGTTTCTGAGTCGATGAAGTTCTTAGTAGCTCCAGTATCAAGGAGGCCGATTTCTTTTGTTTCCCTTTTGTAGCTGACCAGCATGAATTGAACTTGGACTGAATTGCTTTTGTTGACAAAGACACTGTCTAGTCTGAAGGCTTTGGCAAGGGTTTCAATTTTCTGGATGTCACATCCATCCTTTGGGATAAGCTCATTGAGCGTTCTGATTTTTGTGTCTTCATCCATGGTTTGGATTTGTTCTTTGAGTGCATCTCCCATCTGCTTTGCAGTGGGCTTCGACTTTGGATAGGCATGTGTGTCTCCCAACTGCTTTACAGTGGGCTTCGACTTTAGATAGGCATGTGCGCGTCCCAATCGCTGTGCAATGGACTTTGTCTTTAGTTTGCATAGGCTGATGATTCTAGCCCAAGTGGCCTCATCAAATTTATGGGCGTTGGCTTTGATAAATTCTTGTACTGCTTTGGTTTTCTGTGGTCCTAATACATGTTTGGGTGCTGTCATAAGCTCCTTGATTTTCTGGGCATCCAATAGTGTCATTGGGACATGATCCAGGGTTTCTTCTTGAAGAGCATCAAAACTGTTGGCACTCTTAGCTTCTTGGATCCTTTTGGCAAGTTGATCCATTGGTAGAATTCCCATGTTAGGGCGGCTTCGAGTGGTGTTAATAACTGCGACTTCTGATCAATTGTGATCGCCTTGGCGTCTAACTTGGCAATGATGGGTATAGTGGCCCTTCTTGTGACAATGGAAGCATTCCAGGCTTCTCATAAGTTTGTTTGATGGTGGTGCATGCTTGTGGCTGTTATCTTGTGGCCGCGTAGAGTTCCTATAGAACATGTGGTTGACTTGGGATGCTATTCCATAGTGGTGGTATTTCCCCGCAAAGCATAGGGTGTTGACCTCAATAGGGTCCTTGGTTTCTGTGACAATTGGTGCTTTGATGTCGAAGATCTCGTATAGAGCTTTGTGAAGCATTTCTTTTGCATCGCCTTGTGGCTGCATTATGTGCGCCTTTGCTGTTCCCATTGGTGATCCAGTGGTCCCCTGGTACGGCCGATCTGTTGTCGGTTTGATTGCTCCAACTCCAGTGGTCAAGCATCCTGTAGCTGTGACGCCTTTTGGTCTACCAGTGGCCCTCTGGTTTTGGATATGGGGTGCGCTCTTCGTAGCAGCAGCCGTGGCATATGTCTTCATGTTGTTTACAAGTGTCGTCATGACATCTTTGGATGGATAGGTAGGAGGAGGATAGATGGATGGGTGTAGTGGATTTGAGTGAACTAAGGTCTTCTCCGCGTGGAGGAATAACAATGTGTCTGTATGACCCAAGGCTGTCTGACTTTCGTCTGCCTCTTTGTCTCAAGGGACACAAGCCCAAGAAACTTCACACCTTAGTTCGGTTTATGTGCTCTTTCCACTTCAACACCCGTGAGGGCGCTTTGATCCTCCTACACAAGACTTTCAACTCCAGGTAAGGGTAGTGTTGCCATGGCTTGAGCCGATGTTTTTGAGAAATCAGTGATAGAAAATAAAATAAAATAGCGAAGAATATGAACATAAAGAGGGAGATAGATTAGATCAAAAGCCGTGGGGTCACTTAAGACGACTTTGTAATCTGACTAGCCATTCAAGCAGGACTCGCTTCGACTTGATTTCACTTTTTTTTTTGCCAAATCAAGTCGAACCGAGTCCTGCTTGAATGGCTGGTCAGATTACAAAGTCGTCTTAAGTGACCCAACGGCTTTTGATCTAATCTATCTCCCTCTTTATTTTCATATTTTTCGCTATTTTATTCGATTTTCTATCACTGATTTCTCAAAAACATCGGCTCAAGCCGTGGCAACACTAGGTAAGGGAGGTCTTATGCAATAGATTCACAAAGTTGTGGACTGCAGAACCACCAGCACTAACGTATGGGGTAATGGAATAGGGGTAGGGGGTGTGGCTGTCTGTGGTGGTTGTCTACTCGCCAAGCTGATGCGTCTGGAAGTAAGCTTGACTTGTGTTAAGGCTTCAACAGGCCTTGATAGTACGACTTGTACTAAGAGTGAACTGGTGGCGAGTACTTGAAGGAGTAGAGGAGTCTCTAGTATTACTAGAGATGACTTAGAATGAAGTGGGCTAAAGGGGAGGCACTAGGGAGGCTTTCAAGAACATTGATATTGATAATCAAGTCAAGCTTAGGGCTTGACTGTCGAAATACAGGGCGCTTATATACAGGCATGATCGTGCACGGACCATGATCACTACTATAGGTACTTCTGGTCAAGAGGCATCTGTCTGTATCGTATGAAGGTCCGTGGATAAGTACTGCAGTCTGTATGAGTCGAACAATAGAGAATGAGTGAGAGTGAATGGTAAAGGGACAAGTTGCCTAATTGATCCTTTAATGGGAGAACAATGGCGGCGGGCGCTCCGAAAAGAGAAGCGTTGTCATGATGCAATGACGACCACGAGTTTTGAGATTGATCCGAGGAGATCTGGTCTCCGCATGCCCAATATGGTCTAATGGGCGTCTAGTGTAAGCAACTACCTTTTAAGGTAGTCCGTATTGATGGTGACCCAATTGAGGGCCATGTTGCTATCCGTGTCGTCTGCGGAGCTCTGTGTGGATGAGGTGTTGACTGCGGATCCTTCTAAGGATCCCGTCTGGTTGCTTGGGCTCTGGGGCAAGGTGCTGGCTATGGGCAACAAGGTAGCAGGCATGATTGACTGGTAGCTGCCTTCTCTACTGGTGCGTTGGCATATAGGTGCTGAAAAGGGACTTGTGGGTGACAGGGAGTGCTTGCAGGACACAGGACTACTGGGTTGAGTGAGGTAGGCTTCCCATGGTTCGATGGGGGACTCTTTAGGGGATAGGGTCTTGGTGCGACCTCCAGGGATGTCAGGTTCATAGTATATGACTGGTTCTGGCTCTAAAGGCGGTGCGTCCTCCATGGGACTGTCTGGGTCTTCCAGTGGGTTCGCTACTGGGGATGGCTCTCTGTGCAACTCCATAGAGGAGTAGTCCCGATGATGGATGTTCCAGGGGATGGGGACAAGGGGCAGGACTGGTAGTTGGTCAAGAGGTGACAATGGTTTGGATGGTTCACTGGGCAGTAGCGGTGGCAGCTCTGGTAGGGGTGATGGGTTCAATGGTAATGGTCATTTGGTTGTAGGTTTGGATGGTAGAGTGACAAGGAGGGGGTCCGATGAAAGGGGGAAAAATGGGGGTGGATCATAACAGCGGGTGACAAAGCCAGATGTCGTGTGGTCGTGAGTGGGGGGGAGGTGTTTGGGCATCGCAGGGGGAGGCTTAGAGGCTGCTGCTGCCACGGCCGCCCAGGACTGTTTGCCCTTCTTTCCAGCGATATGCCAACCATTGAAGGTGGGCCCTGGAATCGACGCAGGGTGTGAGGGGTTGGAGTCTGAGGGGACATCAATTGGTGCCAACTGGCGGTTACCAAGGGACGTCACCTGAGGAGCTAGCAGTGGTGCAGGGGCCTTGGGGGCCTGGGTACGGTGAGGGGGCAGGTAGTAGGTAGAGCCGCCAAGGTGGCCGATCGCTACTTTACAAAGAAGGAGGTCCTTGCCAAGGCGGTTCCTGCAAAACATAAGGAACGCTTCGTCAATGTGAGCAGGCGGGGGTACAGTCTTGCATGGGGCAAAGGTGTGGGTCGTGAAGTCGTGCCACATTTTGTAGCAGTCTCCAGCAAAACCAGCAACCGTAAACTTCTTGCCCTCCTTGATTCTGGAGGCTTTGTAGACATGACAGGCGATGGTGTAGAAGTAGGGGTCAGCGTTGTTGGCCCAGTCAAGGACTTCAGGGCTTCCAGAGAGGGCAGCAGCGAAGGCATCCTCATCAGCGACTCTATCGTTGGCAGAGTCCATGTGGCTGTCTTCATCAGGGGGAGGGGACTTGAAGCAAGCGAAGAAGGGTTTCTCTGCTGGATCATAATAGGTGGTGGAGCCCAGCGGCTGGGAGAGGAGGTGGGTAGAGTGAGCATCCTGTTGGTCCAGCTCCAACTCGTCATCTATACCTGGGTACCAGTCTCGATCCTTCTCAATCGCCATGAGGCAAGAGGAGATATCCGTGAGCAACATGTTCATCGGGCTCATTGCCATCTGAACAATGCGCATAAGTCTGGAGTCAGCATCCTCGGGTGCTATAATTGGCAGGGGCTCCAACTGGTAACAATCAGCGGTTTAGATGCGTAGGTGGTCGTGACAGGTAGAGCAGGGGCGGGGTCATTAGAGCACTCCATCTCAGTCGAGACAGGCAGAACTGCAGACTCCATGAGGCCGGAGGTGACAGGTGCAGGGACCTGGCTGGAGGTGAAATCTGCCTTCGTTGGAGTCTTGTCTGTAGCACGAGGGAAGGGAGACAGGGATGGGCTGGTAGCGCGAGAGATGCTGCGGGAGACCCAGGTAGGGTCAGCACAGCGATCTTTGTGGCTGGCATGACAAGTTTCGGACTTGGAGTGGACGTGCGATTTGGTCACGGCAAGCTGGGCTGCCTCTTTACACTTGTCGGTCTCGACAGCAAGAGTATGCTTGAAGGTAGCAAAACCCCAGTCCTTCTCGGCCCAGGCATCGGCTTCCTTCTGCTTCCACTCAGGAATGAGGGTGTTGGTCTTCCAGGCTTCAAAATCCCATTCTGCCTCCACCAGGGCCAAGGCCTGAAGGTTCTGGAGGGATGTGTTGTACATGCATTGGGCTTCCTTGGTAGCGTCAGCTTTCACCTCGTTGACCTTCTGCTGGTGCCGAGCGTCAAGCTGGTTGTGGAGGGGTTGTGCCAGAGTTTGGGAAGCCTCGTTGACAAGGGATTCACAGAAATGATGTCGCACCGTCTTGAGGAGGCAGTGTGACCATTCGGTCACATGCACATCGGAGATGACTTGGGTGAGGTCAGGGGTGTAGAGTGTGCACACACTGTGGCCTTGGAATCAGCCATTTCCGACCACATGACGGCTCCTGAGTTGCCCGAGCCCGACAACGCGACACAAGCAATGCCAAGTCAACCTTTCGCCTTTCCCACGCGCCGCTCCTCCTTGTCCCCTCAAGCATCCCATTTTCCTCACCTCCCGCCATCGTTGTCAGCCAATCGGACCCAGGCCACATTTAGTCAAGACGCACCGCTTGCCACTCACCAAGCCTCTTCAGCTGAAGAAACTCGGATCGCCCATATCAGACCAGCCAATGACAAACCTGAAGACGACACTGCCCCTTGTTGCACACACAGTGCGCTGCCCTTGCCGACCGTCCCGAGGTCTGGACTGATAAGGAAGGATTCGGAGTAGAAGGAATCGCATCTTTGTTGCATATTTTCCCTCTTTCATTTTAGTTCACTTTTTCTACATTTCTTGTTTTCTCCATTAGACTTAGAGGTCAGTGTTGAGTACCGCCAGACCATTCCTCGCTCCCTCTGCCTTGTGTCGACGTCGCACCCTTCACGACAAACTAATAAATTTTCAACATCGCTTCCCGCTTCCATACGACACCGCGCAGCCTGTCGCCGGCTTAAACGTTCGTTTTATTTTCTCTTTCTTCTTACTTACTTCGTGCATAGAGTAGCCGTTGTAGTATAAATACCCTGGTCTGGCCTTGTCAATATCAGAGATAAAGATAGAAGGCAACTGCGGCCTCATCCCCCTCATTTCCATGTGTGATCCCCAACTGTGTAACGACTCGCAAGCCCGCTGCACCACAACTATCTTTCTCTGTTCTTCGTTCTCTGTTCTCTGTTCTCCTCGTCTCGTCTTGTGTCTGTACTCCTCACCCTTGCTCGCCCTTGCCCTCATCCATTCCTGCCATCATCGCTTGCCCTTGCCCTCATCGTTCATCATCGCCATCACCTTCGCCATCACCACCACCTCATCACATCAACACACCAACGTTCGATGCCAACACACTGGCATCCACACTTCTCCCGGTTCTCAACCGCGCGTTCTCGAATCTTCGAGAACATGGCCTCTCTCCCTCTCCCTCTCTCTCTTTGCACCTGGGAACATCCCTGAACTCAGCATGCAGGCACCGTTCTGCATTACAGGGGCGTGGTCTGACACAAGGTGGTTGATGGCCATGTCATATGTGGCTGTGCATTGCCTGGTGATCCAGGCTTCAATGAGGGCATGTGCTTGATGGACCTTGTCGTTGATGATGGTCTCTCTGGCAGCCTGGATCATCTGGTTGCAGGTGATGAGGTTGGCATCCCAGGTGCTCTCGTTAATGGGAAGGTGGTAGGATTGGATGCAGCCAAAGCATGTGATCCAGTTATCTGGGGTGGACTGGCAATCCAAGAGGAAGGCGTCAAAGGACTCGATGGCTAGCTTGAGGGAGTCAAGGTTGGCCTGTTCTGCGGGTGTAAGGTCGCGGAATTTCTCAATGGAGTTGCCAGCCAATGAGTTGTGGATGCCATTCTGGATGTCCGTGATGATAGAGGCGGAGAGGTGGAGCCAGGCTGCACGGGAGTTGACAAAGTCAGAGCTCAGAAGGCCACATACAGTGCTGATGGCGGTGGAGTTGTCAATGTCTAGCACGATGGAGGGGTTGGGTTCTGGTTGGGATAGCAGGTCGGGCATTTTGCCTGCAGGTTGTGCGAGGAAGAAGGAGTTGTCAACTCTGGGAGGAGGGAGGAGGGATGGGTTGATGGGGGGGTAAGACATGGCAGCCGTAGCCTGGGCAGGGGAAAAGAGGAGGGATGACAAGGTAGGCAAGAATTGTATTCGCTGTGTACGATTTGGACTAAAAGATCACCAGCACTGGGTTGCAACATGTTATCCAGATGATGTTCTATGTTCTTTCCTATGTCACAATGTGTATTTCCTACTCTAACTGCCACATTCTTTGGCAAAAATTTGCCGCGGAGGTGGTGGTTGCCAGAAAAGGAAGGTGACAGTAGTACTGTTGTATGGTGTATGACCCAGTGGCAGGTGTGCCAACCAGACCCATGCGCTAAAGCCTTCTGAAGTGCTCACATCGCGTTACAAACCCAATCAAATATAGTTCAACACACCATGCAACCCTCAACCTCAGGCTCCTAACCAGCCGTCTGGGCTGGTTATGCCTAATCCTAGTAGTGTAGCGTACAAATCTTTGGTAGTGGTGTATAGCCAATCAGAAGCTGTTTCGGGATATGCCAAGCAATGATTATGTCAACCATGAACCTTGGTTTGTGCTAGTGTTGCCATGGCTCAAGCCGATGTTTTTGAGAAATCAGTGATAGAAAATCGAATAAAATAGCGAAACATATGAAAATAAAGAGGGAGATAGATTAGATCAAAAGCCGTGGGGTCACTTAAGACGACTTTGTAATCCGACCAGCCATTCAAGCAGGACTCGCTTTGACTTGATTTGGCAAAAAAAAAAGTGAAATCAAGTCGAAGTGAGTCCTGCTTGAATGGCTGGTCAGATTACAAAG
>Ga0307510_10003603_pt1 | contig 18078 bp, 17 predicted proteins | sample 12_EM_MG_FD_207224 | JGI IMG/M metagenome (GOLD analysis project Ga0307510, IMG submission 207224) | Populus trichocarpa ectomycorrhiza microbial communities from riparian zone in the Pacific Northwest, United States - 12_EM | ecosystem: Host-associated > Plants > Roots > Unclassified | place...
CTAACCTTAGTAGTACTACTTTACAGATTATTTGATACTTAGTAGTCTTACAGCTAGCTGGGCTTATGTACACTTTAATTCATCAGCCTTGTTGTAATGTAGTATATAAAATTGGCGACATCGACTGGGTGAGTGACGATATTTTTGCTCCCTGGACATTAAAGTTGTCTGGGATATTCAGGTCCAGAATGTCTGGGTTTGGGTTAGCAGCTCCCTCTCTTGCTAGCCGGTCACTTTGCTTGTTGCCCTCTACACTGTTGTGGCCTTTGACCCATTGGAAAGCTGTTGTGGCTGTTCGGTGACATAGTAGGTATGCAGCCTTACGGAAAAATTGGGCGTTTTCGATGCCAATCCATCCGTGATCTTCCCAAGTTTGTAGGTGCATTGTCAGGCCGTCTATTGCATACCTGGAGTCTGAGATGATCTCTAGTGGCTGAGAGAGTGGGACAGATTCTATAGCTTTTATGATGGCTGCTATCTTGCTGACTTGGTTGGATTGGGATTGTCCTGGTACTCTGACAGCCATGTTTAGTGGATTATCATGGCTCACCCAAATCCCGCCTCCACATAAGGCATTCCTTTTTCCATTGTTCAGACATGCTCCATCGGTGTATAATGTGATTGTTTGGCAGAAATCTGCCTCAAAGCTTGTAAGGTGAGAATTCCCTGTGGTCGGATCAGCGCGTTCCAGACCACATGACGCTTGCGCTGCTTTGCCTCATCGCCCTTGCACGCCACTCCTCCTCCTCGTCTCCCTCCTCATTCGCCCCTTGCCCGTTGCTTCGCCCTTGTCGCCACGCAGTTCCCCGCGCCGCCCAACTGGGATTCACTGCAGATGTCACTCGCCACACCTGCCATCGTTGGCAAGCGCCACAAGACCGCGCCCCTGCTAGCTGTCAGCCAGTGCCACACACTTTGAGCTTGACACTTCGTTCATTTGGCCCTTGTTCGGGTCTGCGTGCCGCTGGACACGTAGATCGCTGGATATGGACTTATTTTGTATGTCTCTTTATCTCTCTTTTATCTTAGGCTCTTTGCCCCTTTTGTTAGTTTCCTGTCAACACCTCTGTCATCAGACTTCGACCTATGCCGCTCCCTTCGACCCCACACTCGCTGTCGCGCCTCAACATAACATTCATTTTCGCTCTTTCTCTGATCACCAGACCCCTTCTTGCATACAATGCCACACGGCTTGTCACTGGCAGAACTTCCACTCCTTTCGTTTCCCCTCTTGCCGTTCTCTTGTTTCCTTGCGTAGCGTACACTGTCTCGTTGTCTCGTACTTGATATATATATCCAAGCCCAGCCCTGGCGAACGCCAGGCAACTGCGGCCCCTTTTCCCTCCCTTTTCTTCTGTGTGTGCTGGGCAACTGCGGCCCTTCTTCTCCCTTGCTCTCATGAACCTCTCTGACTAGCTTGCTACACCCCTGACATCGTTGATGAACGCCCGCACGCGGCAGCAAGGATAAGAACTTGTGCATACTGCACCCCATTCACCCCCGACACGTTCTTGTTTTCGGGTGCACCCCTTGGGTTTTATTTCATTTCCTCCCTCTTGAACTCTTGCGCGGACGATCCGTCTGTGATAAAAGCTTATGCTCGCCCTCTTGTGCTCATCGCACTTACAGATAGGTCTTCGTCAAAGTTTTTTTTACTGTCACCCTCCGTACGGTACATTTCCTTTCATCTCTCTCCACCTCTGACTTGCACATCTTCCCTAAGTTGTGTCTTGCATGCAGCATGTATATATCAAACTGGCTCTGGAATTTGAATGGCGGAGACATCCAAGATCATGGTGAACTGACACAAGGAGATGAAATCTGTGGCGGAGGTAAAACAAAGGCAGCGGTGGTGCTCAGTGACGCAGCAGTAGTCACAGCGGCGACAACAGCAGCAATGGAGGTGCTGGCAGTGGCAGTGGCAGCAGCATGTGTTTGGTTCATCGTCCTCCTCTCTAGCCTCAATGAACACCCCGACGGACACATTGACAACCTGACATTACCACCCACGACCCCTGCGACCGCTCCCGACAAGTCGTAATCTCATCGCGAGAATGGCGTACACATATCGGATTTGTCCGGACCCTTGCCTACGAAGCTGCCTTGCACTAGCACTATTTTCGAACAGTTATACAAGTTCAGAATAATCCTTGGAATAATCTTCGGTTTGTCACCGCCTTTAACTATAACTTTGAAGCTGCCACCTCCCAGGTTTCCTACTAGGTGGGGTCCTCACCACTGCTCTGCATTCTCCGTCGTTCTCCTCCACCACAAGCTGGCCCTATCAAGTGGGTCATTCACTCCTACTCTTCTTTACCAATTTCAATCTCTTTATTTCCACTAGAATTCAGTATGGCATCCAGTGTCATGGCTTGGAGAGGATGACGCCAAAAATGTCATTGCCATGTCATCCTCAGACATCAGATGGGCACAATGGATTCGTGTTGCAAGGGGATTCGCCTGGGCTTGAAGGATCATTGTCAGGAAATCTTTGATGGTTTCGAACGTGGTGTGTGAGTTGTTATTCCTGAGCCTAAGTTATGTTTCTCATTTAACTGTGGGGCACCAAGGATCACGATAAGCTCGTTAGCTTGTTGAAGCAACATTTCACTATCACATTGGATGATTGGAGACGGAGGACATCTCGTTCAGTGACTGGAATTGGGGAGGGACTGACTTCCGAAGTGCGCAACTTGCCCATATCATATGTGCCTCTGTAGTCTCTTAAGCGTACTCCTCACAGGTGGCGAACTGGCCTTTGTTGTCAGCAATAAAACATTCTTCGAGCTCCTCTTGCAGTATGTTGCAAACTCGAACATTTCAGGATGCACTGAGGTCTCTCTCGAGTTCATGGCACCCTCTGATTCCACCAGAAAAAAGCCATCAAAAGGTCAACCGAACAAGATGGTCGAGGTACAATTCTTCATGCCTAGACAAAGTTCAGGTTCCGATGTGGGTTCAAACAAGTCAGACGCTGAAGACGATGACGTTGATGATGTGAGCGCTGCACATGCATTCCATGAAGCCATCAAAGAAAGGGCAGAGCTTGGCCATATCTCGGGCAACATCATCCTAAGCTTCAAAGAGGTTCTTGTCCTGACCCCCCTGCCCAGGGTCGTTACAATGTTTGACACACTCCCTGACTATTTGCACCTGTGCAGCAAAACGTACAATTGCAAGATCATGTATTCAAGCATATCAAGGCTATTCCTTCTACCAAAAGACAACCTCCATATTCTCTTCATTGTGCAGTCCGCGTCTCTACACTGAGTTTCTTTACTGACCTCTGTCCTCAAGCTTGGCCTCAAAATTCCTATCTGTCAAGGCCAGGCTTGTTATTAGTACTGTCTCAAAACAACCCATGCTGATTGAAATCTATGACATCCATCAAGTTGTGTTTTCCCGTGTCAGTGCCGATATCGCCATGGCACACACATTTGGCATGCAGACCATCACAAAACATGGGCCCAAATACACGTTCACATCGATCAACAAGGAAGAACACAAACTGATGGACACGTTCCTGAAAGACAAGAAGGTTCACTGGTTCGATTTTCCCCCCGCTTCCTGACCGACTTGGTACTCCAACAACTGCAGCACCTCAACCCGCACATCTCAGCCCAGATAGCCAGATGTGGATTGAGAGTGGTTGACAACAGCAACAACCAGCAGCACGAATGGCAAGCTGTGCTTCAAGCTAGGCAGAGTGTACCTCCAGTCCAGAAAGGACAACAGGGCTGAAGCGCACTTTGTGGTTGTGGCAGCAGGTGTGTGCGTGCCCGAACCAACCAAGCCCTCAACGCTGCCATTGTGGTGGCTGGTTGTGAGGACTAGGACACAGCCAGCAAGGTTGAGTGGCGGCCCGCCTCACTTGGCGCAAGCAGCAGCAGCAGTGGAAAACTCTAGCATTATTAGGACTTATCATCTTTTATTTCACAAGCCATGTAGATAGTTTCATAGTCTAGATGTGTTATATGGGCCCAGGTGCACAATGCCAAAATCGAAAAAAAAAACCCCCAGTTGAAGTCGATCACAAGTCATGACACAAGTCGGGCCACTAGATTTACTTACACTTCTTTCAAAGCCTTCTGAACAAGAAATTTACACGCAGTGGTGTAGTCCTCTTCAGCAAGTATCCTTGTCCCTTGCTTTTTCCGTGCCCCTGTCCATCCCAACCTCTCACCAACTATCACTGTGAGTGAGCTGTGTTCTTGCCTCTTGCTTTTTTTTTTTTTTTTCACTTGCTCTTTTCGTCTCCCTGTCCAGCCTCTCCCCAATGCATTGCTGTGTTTGTGAGTGCCCCGTATTCTCGCCTCTCACTTTTTGTTTTTTAGTGTCCTGTGCTTTTTTTCATGCCCCCTTCCATCCCAATCTCTCGCCAATGCATCGCTGTGAGTGCGTGCCTTTTTCATGCCACTATCTGTCCCAGCTTCTTGCCAACCATTGCTGTGAGCTGTGTTCTTGCCTCTTGCTTTTTTTTTTCACCCGCCTTTTTCATCACCTTGTCAGCCTCTCCCCAACACATTGCTGTATTTGTGAGTGCCCTGTATTTTCGCTTATCACTTTGTTTTTTTTCACTCACTTTTTTCGTCTCCCTGTCTAGCCTCTCCCCAACGCATTGCTGTGTTTGTGAGTGCCCTGTATTCTCGCCTCTCACTTTTTGTTTTTTTAGTGTCTTGTGCTTTTTTCGTGCCCCTTTCTATCCCAATCTCTCGCCAACACATCGCTGTGAGTGCGCGCCTTTTTCGTGCCACTATCCATCCCAGCTTCTTGCCTTGCTTTTTTTTTTTTCACCCACCTTTTTCGTCACCTTGTCTAGCCTCTCCCCAACACATTGTTGTATTTGTGAGTGCCCTGTATTTTCGCTTATCACTTTGCTTTTTTTCACTTGCTTTTTTTGTCTCCCTGTCCAGCCTCTCCCCAACGCATTGCTGTATTTGTGAGTGCCCCGTATTCTCACTCTCACTTTTTGTTTTTTTAGTGTCCCGTGCTTTTTTCATGCCCCTTTCTATCACAATCTCTCACCAACGCATCACTGTGAGTGCGTGCCTTTTTCGTGCCACTATCTGTCCCAGCTTCTTGCCTCTTGCTTTTTTTTTTTCACCCGCCTTTTTCATCACCTTGTCCAGCCTCTCCCCTACACATTGTCATATTTGTGAGTGCCCCGTATTTTCACTTATCGCTTTGCTTTTTTTCACTTGCATTTTTCGTCTCCCTGTCCAGCCTCTCCCCAACACATTGCTGTATTTGTGAGTTCCCTGTATTCTTGCCTCTCACTTTTTTTTCACTATCCCGTGCTCTTTTTGTGCCCTTTCCCATCCCAACCTCTCACCAACACATTGCTGTAAGTGCGCGCTTTTTTTGTGCCACTATCTGTCCCAACCTCTTGCCAACCATTGCTGTGAGTGTGCTGTATTCTCGCTTCTCACTTTTTCACTGTCCCGAATCATGACCATCAGCCGTGTGCACCTCCCCGTTGCAGTCACAAACAAGTAAGTGCCCGTTGCTTGCTCCCGTCCCCCCCCCCCCCTCTTCTAACCAGGCACCCCCACTGCGACAATGCCTCCCACCCAAACACTGATGCCCCCCAAACAGATCATCTCAAGATTTCGACGAACACCACCACCTGTACCCACTACACCTTCAAGCCCTACCCCCTCACACTCACCAGTACGCCTCGCGTCCGTTCCTCAAACATTGATGTCCCCCAAATGGATCGTCGCAAGGTCTCGACGAATGCCACCACCTCGTCCCTATCTCTTCTCTTTGAGCTCTTCCCCTCATGCCATGCTCACTGGTACGTTCCGCGTCCATCTGCTAACGACTCGATGCTGATGCACTCTTGCTCCCCTGTTCAACATTGTCCATCCACCTCAGACGTGTACCCACTACCCGCGTTCAACATCAATCAACGTGCACATCAAGAACAGACACTAAACATGCGCCCCTCTGGACCTCCACCATCACTATGCCCGCCACATTCACCTGCACAACTGCAGCAGCAGCAAACACATGCACATGGATTTGGGCCCTGGCTGTTGAGTAATCCTTTCTGTTGTGCCATCCCTGATGGCTGTCCGACCATTCTCTTCCCTTTCAGTCCCCTCTCCCAGTGGAGTGAGTAGGTGAGTGCCCCTTGCTTACTTACCTTTTTCTCCCTGTCCTGAGGATTCTGACCAGTTGCATCCTCTCACCTCTCCCTCACAGCCCAAATCATGAGCCACGCCGCCTGGTGCATTATCGCAGGATTGGGTTGTTGGCAAGTTTTATTTTTCTGTGGGCAAAAACATCCTCTCCTATCTCCTTTGCTCACTTTTACCACCATTAGAACAATTATTCACTGTACTACCCTTGTCTTCCCTATGTATGAGTACTACCCCATTATATTGGTAGCTGGTGATGTCCTGTAGCCTGTAGTGTATTCAATACAATTGATTTTTTTTTTCTATTATTATCAAAAAAAGTGTGCTTTCTGGTAAAGATCAGGGAAAGGTCATACATGGATGCTAATGGATAGGTAGTAGTCATGCATACCCTTGACTATGTGTTGATGGACTGTTATAGTATGCATTGTGATTGCCAGATCCCAACTGTAGTGGCAAAAGCTTTGCCTCAATTGCACCAGATCATGCAAGACCTTCATAGTCCTTGCCTTATCACACCAGATCAGACATAGGGTTTGTAAGATCTTTATGATATTGAATAGTCCTTGCCTTATCACACCAGATCAGGCATAGGGTTTGTAAGATCTTTGTGATATTGTATAATCCTTGCCTTATCACACCAGATCAGGCATAGGGCTTGTAAGATACTTGATTTTCTTGTATAGTTATTGTAATATCACCATGATCTTGTAAAGGCTCACAGATTCCTCTTGTCTCTTGTATAGGTTGACCCACATACTATATACTTGTCACCTGAGTTGCAGTCCCTTGCAAGGGCCATCCAAGACCCTTACCTACTTTTGGAACTTTTGCTGATATAATCGTATCCCGGTCGTTGGGTGCATCCCTTCGCTACAAGTCGCGCCTTGTACTTGACAAGCCTTCTATCCTTGTCCCTCTTCTTCACAAATACAAATTTGTTGGCTATCAGCACAACTCCAGGTGGCCTCTCAATGAGCTTCCAAGTGCCCATCTTCTTGAGTTGGTCAAGCTCAGCATGTATTGCCATTTCCCATTCTGGCCACTCTGGGGATCGCTTGGCTTCACGAAGGGTGCAACATTCATCGTCTGGGACAGCGGCATAGGTTTGTTCACGCACAACTGAGATGCCTGCTTCTTCTTCATCTAGGAAGGGATCGTTCAGGTAGCAATAATCAACTCAGACTCCTCTTGTCTTCCTGGGCACATCCACATTGATATGGTCATTTTCTGCTGCCCTTCTGATGGGGTCAACACTCTGTGTGTCTCTCTCTGCCTCCCCCTCATGCAGAGGGTTATCCATTCTTGGATCTATTGCCAGTTCTTCAGAGGGAGAAGAAGTCAATGGGACCAAAAAGCGAAAGTTTTGCAAGGTGAGAATGTTCCTTGTCACTGTGTTGTAGTATTTAATTGCTTTAGATCTGTCATCATGACCAACATATGCTCAGCACTGAGACTTAGGCAGTATCTTCCGAATGACATGCTGTCCCTAAGATAGGACCCAGACGGGTGCGCCAAATTCGCACAGGTGAGCAACATTAGGTTTGCGTCCATGCCAGATCTGATAGGGGGTCACATCCAGCAGAAATTTCGTATATGCAAGGTTTCGCATGTATGCTGCATGTACGACGGCTGGTTCCCAAAGGAACTCAGGCAGCTCTGAGGCTGCTAACATCGCTCGCACAAGCTTGATGAGAGTGTGATTCATGCATTCCATGATGCCATTCTGGGATGGAGAGTAGGGGGCAGTGAGTTGGAATCGTATTCCTTGTGAGTGACACCAAGTCTGCAGCTCCTCATTGACAAACTCGGTCCCTCTGTCCATCTGCAGGGCACATGGGGTTTTGTCTCTTGCCACTAGGTAAGCAAGATAATTTTTTATTTTCGCTGTGGCTTCACTTTTGGCTTTCAGGAATTCGACTGTGATGTACCATGAGGCATCATCCACCATGAGGAGGTAGTAAGAATGCCTGTGTATGGACATGACATCGTACTTGCCCCAGAGGTCCATATGAGTCAATTCTCTGGGCTTAGTGTACTTCTTCATCGTAGGTCCATAGGGGGCTTCATGTATTTTAGCTTCGATACAGGCAATGCAATCAGGTTTTGGTGACAGCAAATTCACGTTGAGTCCTTCAACCATGTGTCAGTCCAGCAGTGTTTGCAAACTGGGGTATCCAACATGTCCGTAACATTGGTGCCATGTTTCCCAAGAGGGTGTGGGGTCATTCATGATGAACACTGTGTTGAATGCAACGTTTGCGGGAGCAGATTGGTCTATAAGTCGAAACTTCATCATATATAGTTTATTGACGATCTTGTTCCTGTGTGCAATGTCCTTCCCCTCAGTAGACATGAGGCGAAGTACCCCCCAGTGTGCATGAATGCTGCAGCTGTTTTCTTCCCAGTTCCCAAGGGATAGTAAGCTGTTCTGGTTACTGGGGATGTGAAGCACATTGTTTAATTGCAAAACGTTCATATACCCATCGCACTTAGAAAGGAGGAAGACAGTCCCCTTTCCAATCGCGAAAGTTTGTATGCTGCCTACACCTGAGATAGGCACCCTTGGTATGGTTTCATACATTGTGAAAGCTTCACGTTGATGGGTAATATGGGATGTTGTCCCAGTGTCTGCCAGCCAGTCATAAGTCTGACCATCATTGTATTCGGAGTCACTAGAAACATTTTCATAGCTATTGTAGCTATTATAATCATCATATGCTTTTGCACCAGCTCCATTGTTGGCATTAAGGGCTACCAACTGCCCGTGCAACACGCTCTGCTGGGTGTTGTCATCAGCATTCTGCACATCATTCTTGGATCTCTTGTTGGAAGAGGATCCACTGTTTTTGTACTTGCGCTTGCCATTTTGAGTCTGGTCGTTGTCCTTCTTACATTTGTCTGCATTGTGGCCATATCCATCACAAAGGCAGCACTTGTTTTTGCCAATGTTGCGGCACTGGTTGGTGTAATGACCGTTTTTGCCGCAGTGCTTGCAGTGACATTTGCTGCTCTTCTTGGACTTTGCTTTGGATGGGGGATTGGACATATGACTAGCAAGGGAAGGATTCATGTTCTCTCCTTTCAGAGGAAGTGTGATCTCTTCATGCTTGCATGACTCCTGCAGCTTGTACTCTTGGCCTATAATGCCTATGAGCTGCTGGCTATCAATGCGCCACTTCGGATCTATGTTAGCTTGGTCATTGTCCTTGTACTCGTGCATGTATGGGCTTGTAAACTGATCCCAGGATCGCAGGAGCGATGCCGCGATCTGTTGTTTGAAGAAGTCATCGTTGTAAATTTTCTTCAGCTTGCCAGAGAACGAGATTTGTTCCCATTGGTGTTTGAGCTTGGTCAGATGTTTGGGAATGTCAGCGCCTTCCACTACCTTGATTCCACATAATATGCGAATGCGATTGGTGTGCACAAGATAACAAGTGGACTTGTAAATCATTTTGAGATTGTTCCACATCTTGTGGGTTGTAGCGCACCCTTGTGTGTGGACCTTCTCTTTTGGGGTGATGTTCTTGTTGATCAGCATGCGCATGTAGGAATCGTTGAACTCCCAGTTTTCAGTGCCCTCAGGATCGAAACCTGGATCGGGGCATGCGACACAGCCCTCGACATACCCCTTGGCATTGGCACAGCCGAAGAGGACATACATGGACTCTGCCCAGCTTGCCCAGTTCTTTAACTTCTTGTCCAAGGTTTCGTCGATCTTTGAGATAGCTGCGAGATCTGCGACTTTGAGGCACTTTATGGTAGGCAAAATAGGAGCAGGAACTGGTCCTGGCGATGGAGAAGGGGTAGGTATTGGCATGCGTATTTCATTCCTGAGACGTGAAAGGAGAGGGCGTGAAGGGAGAGGTGCCGCAGGAGATGGGTTTGGGGTGAGGTTGGTCCGATAGAGATCATCGTCTCCCAGCAGCAGATATGTGCCTGGCCGCGCCATGTCCATAGATTCCATAGTGGTGTATCATGGATAATATGTAGCATGGTTTAGAGCATCCTGAAATTCGATGGAAGATATGAAGAGGCTATTCGGGTGCAGGGCCCATAACCTTTAAACAAAAGTAGAGCAGTTATGCATGCGCACACACAGGAATGGGGTGGGGACACCCACTTGTATGCAATTCAATGTACTCATTCACAGCGGGTTCTACTTTATACGTAACACACAGATGCATCGTTATCTTAGGGTATGAACCCTTGTCTGAGGGCGGAGGCCCTTTGTCTTATATTGTCTCAGATGCAGTGCCGGGCCTGGCCTAACGCGTTTCCCAACAGCGGCCATATTGCGTACACTGCTGCTATCTGTACCCGCTTTAGAGTTTGCTCTTTGTTTGGCAGTGACTCACCCGCATAGGTACGGATAGGATGAACAGTATGCCTTTTGTGTGGATCCCAATGACTCTCCTCACCATGGTCGATCCAAGTGTAGGCGGCAACTTGAAGACTAAGATTGACATGCCGCATGGGAACATCCCCATTTGCGCATTCTGGTAGCCCACATACATCTTCATCGACATCGTGTAAGCTTCGTTTCTCCTATGATGTCCGTCATACTGATGCTCCCATACAACACAGTAATACACATCCATCTCAAGATAGCTGATGCCTCCAGTGTGTGGTCACTGCCCCAAGTACAAACTCAATATACACTTAGACCCAGAGCAGATCAGATTTCATGTCCAGCACCATGCAGTTGCATTCAACATCTCACGCATGCGCACGGGCAACCCACTCTTTATGACAGTGGACCATGGCATCGTCTTTTGGCCACAGTTCCTCCACGTCAATATGGCGCTGTCCCGCATGGCGAAAGTTTACAGCCCAAGTGGACACTCTGAGCCCATGCGCATTAATGTCTGTCATCAAGCCTGGCAAGGGTCCCATTGCGTTCACCTTGTGGATAGTTACGACTGAGATCGCCCTTGTGCCTGTTCAGACTATCCTGCCCTGATCATGGCCCACATTCTGCTCAATCCTGGTATCAATAGTGGTGAGCCGAGCTACAGGGACACCTGCTTCAAATTGGTCATCCATGGTTGGTTGTAGTACATCCCATCATCCGCGACCTGCATGGGATGTACAACTCAGGCTCTCCAAGTTGCCTTGTACATGGTTGCTGCTTTGGGTGTTGTGGCCCACACGCAAAGATAGGATGGATCAGGGAGGCTGGCCCACTGGGTTCTTGAAGGAGAGGACACAGGCCTGATGACAGATGGGAATCTCAAGCACAGTCAAGGTCAGTAGAGGCATCCCTTCTTGTCCTCTTACCACCACCATCCCCTTAGTGGGCTCTGGTGTTCCCTCCCTTGCTAGTTGGGGTAGCAGTTGAAATAGTACCGTTCCAGCTCTAGGTTGTACCACAGCTAGCCTTGATACGCCCCATGAGTTGAAGATTGGATCCTCCTTGGAGTTCTCAAGGCCGTCGTCCCCCAGCCCTACCTTGCTGGCAATGTCCAGCACCCGCCTTTGGGCACCCCCTCCCCTCCCCCCCTCCTCTCCCTCCTATTTGGCCCTGGTGGTTTATGACTAGCATCTTGGCCGGTGCTCAGAACCTCATACCAGGTTAGTACAACCTGGGGCTCAAACCCCCTTGCATGGAACGCCACCCCCCTCCCTTGGCCTCTGGTCCCCCAATGCGTTAGCACTTTACTGAAGACTGAAGAACAGTGTTCAAAGTTTGCGCGTGTCTCGCGGCACTCTGGCCTCTCCCCTACCCCCACCTCCCTTCCCTCTCCCCTCTCTTCCTTCCCCTCCCCCCCTCCTCTCTGGTACAGCCCACCCTCTGCCCTGGGTCTGGCACAACTGTCCCTTCCTTTCCCACACCTTGGACTGCGTGGCCCCCCTGTGCCTTGGCTGCTGGCGCAAGCCGCATAAGCTCCAGTCACACCCCCCTCCTATCAAGCCCTTGACCCAACCTTGAGGCACCCCTCTTATGGGCTGCTGGCATGAGCCACGTAAGCCCCTTCGCTTCTTCCTTCCAAGGAGTCACAGCGTAAGCCCTGGACCCCAGTCTAGGCTGCCCCAGCCTTGCGGAGCGCCAAGTGTTGCTGTACTTGGCTCAAGGCCCAGAGATTAGTATGTGTGCCGGATGCACTATAGCCCGACAGGCCACCCTCCCCTCTACACCCCTCCTCTCTTTCCCCTTACTGCATACCCCAAACCAACCACCAACCCCTAAACAGGTGCTCAAGCATTTTCCCCCCTCCTCACTTTCCTTTTACACGGGCTGCTGGCAAGAGCTGCATAAGTCCCTTCAAGTATGTACCACTGCGCCCCACTTCCCCTCCCTCTACCTTTACCTGGGTCTGCCCCGCCTCCCGTCGTGTCACACCTTGTGCATGAATTGGGTGCAAGCAGCAGTGGCAACTGCATTTACAGGTGGGTCGTATAGTTGACCACCCAGTTAGGACATTACAGTAGTAGAGTATGTGCACAGAGTAGGTTTCCATAGTAGTGTACAACATGTCTGGTAGCTCACGCTAAGGACAATAAACTTGAATGCAAAAAAAAAAAAAAAAAAGGTCAGTAGAGGTTGAGATTTGCATCTGGGGTTATTATGCCTGTGGCCCCGTAGCCCGTCCTCAGCGCAGAATAATGTATAACTCGATCTTGATATAACACAATAAAGACACATGTAACATACATCGCACTGGGAAGACGTACAAGGGGCACAAAGAAACTGTCCATATGCTAGTGTGTTGGGGGAACTCAACGACATTCACATCGCTGTGTACAACCCTGGAAGATATGTCCAACACGTACCTTTGCATTTCCCCTCGACTTGGTCCCGAAATGACATATCCTCTGCTTTGCAAGTTATCTGTGTCATTCTCCATATTCCTTCGCTAGCACACAGTCATGGGCTTCTCGCGCGGTCATGGCCATCCTCGACCTCATCGATATAGTCATATTACGGCATTGTCACGTCAGAGCGCAGCACGCGGGGCGGTGGACAATCATTCTCGCGGTGCCACATCACTGTGGAGGAGGATAGTGTGACAGAAGAACAGCCAGGGATTTATCGAGACAGCTGATTGGTTAGAAGTTGTATGTGCCTGGGAGAATGGCCCTCAGAATGGGTGGGTGGTGGTCATGGGAATGTCGCTGAACATGTGGGTCCAAACCAAAGGTGACCGGACTTGGAAAGCGGAGGTACAAAGATGGTTAAATATGATATGTGTGGAAAGGCAACCAAGGCGGGGGAAACCTCTCAGTGGGTCAAGCACCCACGGATCGGTTCCTCTTCCTCGATGCACACCAAACCGCCGTCTCCCGTGTATCAATACTGTGTCAATCATCTCATCCCCTCGTCCACGTCCATTCTTCCCCTCCCTCCTCATTCTCTCCTTCTCTAACAGCATCGACCACCGACGCGATGGCCCCATAGTCTTAACGGCTGATAGATTTTACTTGAACCTCCTCATTTCTATGACAAACAAAGCTGATCATGCTGTTGGCGTGTTGGCATCAGCGGGTTGGCGGGTCTTGGCATTCCACCCTTTTTTTTTTTTTTTTTTTTTTTGGAATCCATTTTTGTGCGTCTTGGGGTACAGAACCCCATGTGGCACTTCGAGTATGTACAAGATAATTGTGGTAGCAATGTGCGATAAAGTAGTTAAGTGCCGTGTTATTTCCCCCATAACTGGGTTATCGTTGCGGAACGTCTACTGCGGTGTGAGTGACGAGCGTGGTAATAGCGCGCCAGGATGCCATTGTGGAATGTAAGGGAGCGTCTCCATGTAGATCTCGTATGGAGGTGGCGCTTGCGTGGGCAGCCCATGTGTCGTCTCAACACTCGAGTGAGATTATCACCACTTGCGTATGTGCAGCAAGTGCTTTGACGTTGCAAGGGGAAAGAGGAGGGGTGGTATGTGTCGTGTTTGGTGGTAATTTCAAATTGGGATTGCCTGTAGTGTGTATCTCGTGTAGTAGTGATGACTTGAGTTTACGTGCGCTCACCTGAATTGATTTTGAATCGTGCAGTTCCATCTACGTAGTTCGCCAGAGGGAGTGCCATTTCTGGGTCTCCAAGTAACGTTTCCAGTGTTAGGTCCTTCTTTCTCTTCCTTGCCTGCTCCACTAGGGCCCATCTTTCATGGTCGTATTTTGTGCAATGTAAGAGGTAATGCGCAACGGTTTCTCTTTTGTGCCCGCAGGCTGGGCAGTTTGCTTTGTCTGTTCTTCGGAATTTGTGGAGATAGCTGTTTAGCAGGATGTGCTGCAACCGGAGCTGCGCTATCCTACTCGCTGCTGCTCTGGACAGTTTCGGGTTGCTGATTGTTTTGAGGAATTTGGTGGAGGGAGTGGTGTCATCTATTTGCAGCGTTCTCTTTCCCTTCTCGGTTTTGAGCCACTCCCGTTTCCATTCCATTTTCAGATCGTCGTTCCGCTTTCTTATTACTGCTGATGGGTTAATGAGTAGAGGCTTTCTGAGGTAGGGGGGAAGGTGCTCATGGCTTGTAGTGTGACCGGCCGCTGCTCTCTTTGCCTCGCTGTCTGCCAGTTCGTTGCCTGGGATGCCGATATGCCCTGCCGTCCACCTGAGTAGGAGTGAGTATTTGCGCTTACTCCTGTGTTTTTGCGTCCGGTTTGCCAGCTGCAGTATCTCGCGCGCAAGGTGGTGTCCTGGTTTTCTTAGCTCCGAGTTGAACGCTCTAAGCGCGGCCTGGTTGTCCACCGCTATGGAACAGGACGTTGCCCCTTTTCGCTCTGTGCTGATAAGGTGCATGGCCAGCAGAAGGCCTACCAGCTCGGCTTTGTGGACAGTGTGTTCCGCCTCCGAGCCCAGGTGGAAGTGTAACGTCCGGTTGGGCCTGTTTTTCCTGATCAGTATGGCGGCTGCCCCGACTTTACCATCCTGGGCTGATCTGTCTGTGAAGACTTGTATCTCCTCTGTTGCATTTTCGGCCTCGCAAGCCGATGCTTCTTTGTTCGCTGGGATACTGATATGGAATGGCAACTCACCGGATGTGGAAGGATTCCGCCCTACTGCTGGGGTTTTCTCCATTTTTCTTGTGTCCACGTTAAGCACGTTCACCAAGTTTTGGAGAGGTCCACAGTGTCTTTTGGTTGATCGGGTTCTCTTCCAGTTGACTGGTTTGTGCAGCGGGTGTTCGGGCGGCAGCGTGGCCATTCTGACCATAGCTCTGAAGCACCACTTTTGGATCAATTGCGGGGTGGGGAGAAGGTGCGCACTAGCGTTCAGAGCATTTGTGGGCGATGTACGCAGCCCCCCAGTGATGGCCAGTGCTCCCGCTCTTTGAATGCTGGAGATTTGCTTGACTGCCCTTGCTGAGCCGGTCGTTCTTGGGCCTGGGTGTTCGTGGCTCGTCGGGATACACCAAATGTCCACCGCATACAGCACCCTTGGGAGTGCAACGCCGATGTAAAGGCGTTTGGCGTATTTAGGTGTGATGCCCCAAGTTGGTTGTGTTAGCCTCTGTATCTGCGCTGCCCATTTTGCACCTTTCTCAACCGCATATGCCTGGTGTACCTTCCAATTAAGATTTCTGTCGAAGAAAACGCCTAGGTATTTGGTGCTATCGGCCGGCGTTACTGTCCTTTGCCGAAGAACGAGGTTAGGGTTACCAGCGTTTTTGCATCTGTGAGCGAAATTGATCAACGCGAGCTTGGAATATTCGAGAGGGGAACTGTGTGTCTTAGACCAGTCCTCTACGCCCTTATCCCTACTCATCATGGCTGCTAGTGTCCGGTGTGCAGTCGGGAAGTCTTTGGCCGTCGCCATCATGAAAGCGTCATCAACATATGCTACCGCGTCTTCTCCGTCCTTCTTTGGGATGTCCAAGAGGTCCGCGTTGTAGTATTGATATAAGACCATTGACAGTGGGTCTCCCTGCCCAATCCCGTTGTTAATCAGGATGCGTTCTGAGACGTACCCATCAAATTTGAGGGTTGTGACTCGACCCTTTAACATATTGTGGACGAAGTTGGCGTATCGGGCAGGCACTTTGCGTTTCTTGAGGTTGTGGACCAGTCGTTCCGGGTTCGCGTTCGGAAAGGCACCTTCTATGTCAAGGAATAGCACCGATGCCACCTTACCTGCCCTCCATGCCGCTTTGATTTTGTTTGTTAACAGATGCATAGCGTCTGTTGTTGTGCGGCCTGGGCGTCCTCCAAAATGGTTGGCAGGTAGAAGCTGATGCTTCTTGGTGACGTATGTAATGTGATTTGCCACGACAGCTGTGATCACTTTCCACATAGTGTTGAGCAACGCGATGGGCCTGTATGCCTTTGGCATGTCGTATCTAGGCTTCCCGGGTTTTCTGAGGACCACTGTAGCAAACTCCTTCCAGGGCTTGTAGAACAGGTTTCTATCAAGCATGGCTTTATAGATGGGCAGAAGTCTGTTGACGATCACATTAGCACATTTGGTGAGCACGATGTTAGGGATACCATCTGGTCCTGGTGCTTTGTACAGCTTCAGTTTCTTCAACTGCGCGCTGATCTGCTCCGAGGTTATCTCACTTGCGTTCTCGCATTGGGGAGGGTATTCGCAGTTATCCAGCTTATCATCAGTAGGGGGTTTTTCGGGGAAGAAACCCTTAGCTAATGCGCGTCCCTTCTCATGGTTCGTGTTAGCTGTTGTTTCCGTTTCACTGACTTTATAACTTAGCGTTGGGATTCTGGTTTTGCCACCATCTCCCCATGCCGTCGCCGTGAGCCGATGCACCGTCCATATGTCTGGGTCTTCTGCTTTTTCCATCCAGTCTCTCCAATGCGTCTCCTTGGTTTGCTCTAAAGTCCTGCGGTAGAGTTTGGATACCGTGACGTGGTCCTCATGTATGGGGTGTTCCGGGAGGTGACGTCTATCATATGCTTCCCTACCCAGTTTGTTTGTACGTCGCCGGAGCTGTGAGAGTTCCTTTGTCCACCATCTTTTGGATTTCGGGGATAGGATCGTCATCGGAACCTGTGTTACGATGGTTCGCTGGATGGCTTTGGTGAGGCTGTCGCATCCGTCGTCTAACTGTCTTTGGTTGACTATCTGCGCGGGCGGAGGAAGTTTGGCAAGTTGGACACTTAGCTCTTTGCAAAAATCCTCCCAGTCTACATTGCGGAAATTGGGGATTTCCTCCTCCGGCGTGATATCCGCCTTGAGATCTAGCTCTGTTAGGATTGGCAGGTGGTCGGTGTTGACGCCCCATTGGTCTGGCTGTGTGTCGCAGGATATCAGAAGACTTTCGGAGTGATCAGATATGAATACTTGATCTAATCTGCTCCATAGTTTCGTGACGTTGTGCTTATGAGTCAGGGTACCACTTGGCAGAGCAAGTTCCAGGCTGGCGTCCGCTACTGCTTCGATCAGCTTTTCTGCTGCTTCGGTTGCGTCCTTGGTGAAAAGCCTGGTATCTCTGGGATCGTCCCAATACGGGTGATGCCTGTTAAAGTCTCTGACCCATAGCACGTGTGCCGCGCCGCTATTTACCTGCGACAGTTCAGCTTGGTTCCTGCTTTGATAATTTGTTAGTAGTCGTATGGTTTCATCGCTATGACAGTCGTTGTAGATATTGAATATAGTTAGTTTACCCCACTCTGCCCTAAGTTGGATTACCGTTACGTCGTTTGAAGGGAAATCAAGCTGTTTCCACGCGTCCGATTTTATGGATGCCCTTATAAGTGTGACGGATCTGGTGCTTTGGTCCGTCTTTCGGTGGAGCGTGGGGTAGATCGGAATCCAGTCCTTCGACGCTAACGTATATCCGTTTGCGTCTATGGTTGGTTCCTGTAGTGCTATGATGCTTATACCTTTTCTTACCAGATTGTTGTTGCTTATGATGCAGTCGATGTCGCCAATTTTATATACTACATTACAACAAGGCTGATGAATTAAAGTGTACATAAGCCCAGCTAGCTGTAAGACTACTAAGTATCAAATAATCTGTAAAGTAGTACTACTAAGGTT
>Ga0307510_10003604_pt1 | contig 18077 bp, 17 predicted proteins | sample 12_EM_MG_FD_207224 | JGI IMG/M metagenome (GOLD analysis project Ga0307510, IMG submission 207224) | Populus trichocarpa ectomycorrhiza microbial communities from riparian zone in the Pacific Northwest, United States - 12_EM | ecosystem: Host-associated > Plants > Roots > Unclassified | place...
CCGTACGCTGGCGCACCGAATAAGCAAGCAGACCGTAGACTCCCACCACGGCGAGGAACAGAGCGACGACCGAGAAGATCGTCAGCAGCGTCGTCTGAAATCGTCGCGGCGCAGTCGCGTGCGTGGTGAGGTCGCTCATCACTCTGACGTTCGAGATGGCGAGGTTCGGATCGATCGAGCGCACGCTGGCCCGCAGTGCGGCGATGCTGGCTGCCTGCGGCAGCGAGGAGCGCACCGCTACGGCCCCTCCCCACGGTGGCGGATACGAGGAGAGGAACGGCACGTAGACCTGCGGCACGGCTGCAGTTTCAATGCTCTCGTAACGGATGTCCTGAACCATGCCGATGACCGTAGACCACGGCTCGTCGGTGCTCATGCGAACGCACTGACCGATGGGATCCTTCCCCGGGAAGTAGGTGTTGGCGAAGGTCTGGTTGACGATGACGACGGAATGCCTTGCCGTCGAATCTTCGTCGGGAGTGAAGTTGCGGCCCCTGAGCAGCGGCGTCTGCATGGCAGTGAAGTAGCCGGATGAGGCGTCGCGCGCCTCGGCGAGCTGGTTCTTCTGGTTGGGATAGCCATCAACCCATATGGTCACGAAACTCTCGGAGTCAGTGAGCGGCAGCTGACTCACCAGCCCGGCGGACTCGATGCCCGGCTGCGCGGAGACCTTTTCGAGAAGCGCCGTATAGAAGGCGCGGCGCTTCTCCACCGTATCGGCCGAGGCGCTCATGGGCACGCCGATGGTAAGCGTGGACGAGGAGAAGCCGGTCTGGATGGAGAGCACCTTGAGGTAGCTGCGAAGGAAGAGTCCCGCGCCGGTAAGCAGCACCACGACGAGCGCAACCTGCACGATGACAAGGCCGCGGCGCAGGCGACGGCGGTCCGCAACCAGGCCACGTGTGCCGGCGCTCGCAAGGAACGCCGCCACGTTGATGCGCGTGGCGGAGAGCGCCGGAAGGATGCCGAAGAGAACACTGGTCGCAAGGCTCACAAACACCGCAAAGACGAGCGCGCGAAGATCGAGCGCGGCGGTCTCCATATGCGGAATGTTGCCGGGGTTGAGTCGGAGCAGCGCATGAATAAAGATCCACGCCAGGCCGATGCCGACCACGCCAGCGGCGCCGCCCAGCAGCAGCGACTCGGTGAGCATCTGTCGAATGAGCCTGCCACGCCGTGCGCCCAGTGTTGCGCGAACGCCAAGCTCGTGGCGTCGGCTGGCGGCGCGGGCCAGCAGCAGGTTCGCCGCATTGCCGCAGGCGATGAGCAGCACAAAGCCGACGGCGGAGAGCAGAAGCAGCATCAGCGGACGCACAGGTCCGAGCACCTGCTTCGTCAGCGGCTTCACCAGCGCCGTCATACCGCTGAACATCATGTCGTTGTGGAGAGGTTCGAGGCGGGCGACGATGGTGCTCGCCTCGGCCTGCGCGTCCTTCACCGTGACGCCCGGAGCGAGACGTGCCAGCGCGTTGATGCTGGTGCTATCGCGATTGGCCCGCTGCTGCGCGGTAAGTGTGTACGGAATCCAGAGCTGCGTGGTGTCGATGTTGCCGTTGCCGAAGGAGAGATCGGTCTTCCGCGGATATCCGAAGCCCGGAGGCATCACGCCGACCACGCGATAGCTTGCACCGTTCAGCGTAACGCTGCGGTTCAGCACATCTGCCGCGCCCGCGAAGACCGAGTGCCACAGAGCGTCGCTGAGAATGACGGAGCGGCCGTTTCCAGGCTGCTGGTCTGCGTCCTTGAACTCGCGACCCATCACCGGCGCAACCTCGAGCGTGCGAAAGAAGTTCGCATCGACCTGCGCCGCGCCGACGCGCTCCGGCTGGTCGCCCGCGATGAGGTTCATGCCCTTCTGGTCGAACATCGTCATCGACGAAAACGAGCGCGACTGCGCGCGAATGTCGAAGAAGTCCCCGTTGCTGGGCCCGAGCGCCTCGGGCGGAAGCTCCTTGACACGCGGGTTGGGCATGAACAGGTAAACCAGCCGGCTGGAGTCGCCATACGGCAGCGACCGCAGCATCACCGCATTCACGAGAGAGAAGATCGCAGTGCACGCCCCGATGCCGAGCGCAAGTGTGAGCACGGTGACCAGCGTGAACGCAGGCTGTCGTCGCAGCGCGCGCATACCGTAACGGACGTCCTGCGCGAGATCATCGAGCAGCGCCGTCCCGCGCGATTCATAGGTCGCCTGTGTGGCCTGCGCCATGCCGCCGAACTCCTCGTTCGCTGCAGCCCGGGCCTCCGCAGACGACATGCCGCGAGCGATATTTCGTTCGATCAGCGTGTCGAGATGAAAGCGCAACTCGTCGTTCAGTTCGACATTGCTCTGCTCCCTGTTGAACAGAGAACGCAGGCGACGCTGAAGACTTTCGAATAGACGCATACGATCTCCCTTCTCAGACAGCTTTCAGCACACCGTGGACCGCAGCCGAGAGACGGCCCCATGACTTCTCTTCCGTCTTCAGCCGGGCGCGACCGGCCTTCGTCAGCGAGTAGAACTTGGCGCGGCGGTTGTTGTCGGACTCGCCCCACTCCGCCGCAATCCATGCCTGGTGCTCGAGGCGATGCAGCGCCGGATAGAGTGCGCTCTGGTTTACGCGCAGAACATCGTCGGAGAGCTGACGGACGCGGTCCGCAATGGCAAGACCATGCATCGGCTCCGTTGTGAGCACCTTGAGAATGAGCAGATCGAGCGTGCCCTGCAGAAGTTCATTGGATCGTGTCATCGTTTTTCTATTCACCTCAATGATTGAGGTGAAGCATACAAAAGTCCGCTGCACTTCGCAAGTTAATGTCGACGTGAAAAAGAAAAAGGAGTCACCGCAATTGCGGTAACTCCTCTCTACTTATCGCTATGGCAGCGCGGACGGCTGCACTTCGTTATGCTGCTGTAGCGTCGCGCAATGACTTCACCTTGTCGTGCGACGCAAGGATATGCGTCTGCTGCTTGCGCAGGAGAGTCTGCACATTCGGAGGAACATCGTTCAGCTTCAGGACCTCTTCGTAGGCCTTCTTCGCGGTGTCCTCGCCCTGCTCCGCCGTCTCGAGAAGAGTGTGATCTCCGCCGCCCATCTTGCCCTTCAGCTCGCCCCACGCACGATGCAGCGTGCCGCTGGCGGTTCCTCCCTCGTCTACCTTTTCGCTGATGGCTGAACCCAGCGCTGTCTCCAGCTCCGACGCAAACCTGCCCCGGGTCGTGGACTCTTCAATGAAGAACCGTTTTGCCGTGGTGTCCTTCAGCTGCTCGCCCAGCGATTGAAAGCCTTTCTCGCCATCGTGCAGCACTTCGATTACGGAGCGGACTGCCTTGTTTTCAAATGCCATCATTTCACCTCTTCAGTTCGGTTTCGATAAGCGTGCGTTGTCGTTTCGCATCTCCCGCATGGCGACGTAGTGGCATGCAGGATCGATTGCGTTTCAGGGCCGATCTGTGGCGATGCTCTGCGGCTATCGTGCAGCCCGCTTTGTCGGATGTTTGCCGACTCCAATTGCCCGGAGTGCGGGAGCATCCTCATCGCTTTCTTCTTCTACGTTCTCGGCGTTCTCATCTGATGAGTTCGCCTCTTCAATCAGCGGTTCGGTCTGTTCCAGCACCTTCTGCTCCGCCACTTCTTCTTCATGCAGCGTCTCTTCGAGCAGGGCTACGATCTCGTCCTGTCCCAGAGATCGCGCAATCGCGATGGCTGCGGTGTAACCGGCGATCTCATAGTGCTCAACTCGCAGCGCGGCGCCCGCAATACAGACATCCTTCGCGGCCCCTTCTTCATCACTCTCCAGCTGCTCCTGGCCTTCTTTCACCAGGCCTTCCATTCCCTTGCAGAGCTCTCCTGCAGGCTTTTTGCCCAGATGCTCAAACGCCTGCTTCAGCCGGTCCACATGTCCCTTGGTCTGTTCAAGATGTTCTGTAAACAGCTCTTTCAGCTCCGGAGCGGAGCTTCCCTTTGCCATCTTCGGCAGCGCCTTCACCAACTGGTTCTCAGCGCTATACAAATCTCTCAACTCATCGATCAAAACGTTCTCGAGACTCATCGTTACCACTCCTCAAACTCACATTTGCGTACCCCCTTCGTTCGCGGGTGAGTGGTAGGAAGCAATCCATCGCTCTGCGGTTGGCCGAAAAAAAGCAATTCAATCGGTGAACGCGAGAGAAAATGCAAACGAGCCCGGAGTTGTCTGGACCCGCATGTTTACTGTCTTTTTAAGATGCAGCACGTTCAGTGACTTACACCGTCACACATAGATCGTGTCGTGCCTGAGGCCAAAGGCAATCAGCGCCTCGCGGTCCGTAGGCGGCCACACCGGCTCGCGGTGCATCCACTCCGCCAGCTCCACAAAGAAGCGATCGTGCCCCGGAGCCGTCACCAGGAACCGCGCATACTCATCGCTGTCGTTGCGATACCCATGCACGACGCCGGGAGCAATCACCGCCGAGCAGCCCGCCGTCAGCGTCGACCACGTCTCTCCCTTTAGAAGCTCGATCCGACCCTCCAACATGAAGAAGCTCTCTGGCATCCGCTCATGTAGATGCGCCGGGGCTCCGACAAAATGCGGCGGCACCCGCAACTCCATCTGCGAGAAGCTGCCATCCGTCTCTTCCTGCGTCGCATGAATATCGATCGTCACGCCCATCACCGCAAAATGACGGCGGTATGACGAAGCCTCGCGCAGAGACGTGTAAGTCAGTTCAGGAGCCTGAGCCTGGTTCATCGATGCATTGCTGGGTGCACAGCTCATTGTTTGATTCTCCTTCGGCGCGCATAGATAGCACCTGTCTGGATGAACCGCGAACGCCAAACGCTTCCTCTCCGCTCGCACTTTGTGACCAATGACGAACTCTCTGTGACGACCCGGGGACAACACCCAACAGCTGATGGCAAACTGCGTGCTCACAACCCGGCACGCGCCTGAAAACAAACAGAAAGACCCGCCCCTTTTGGCCCTGGGGCGGGTCTCGTCTGCTACTGCTACCTGCACAACAACAACAACTCGCGAGTTGGACTCTCCAGCGCGGAAGCAATCACGCGCCACATGCCGGTCAGGTCGAGATCGAAACTGCAAACATCGAAACGACAAACAACGTTGAATCAAATTGCGGCGATTCAACTCGATCTCTCGCTTTCGCACGGCAATGATTGACTGTTGCTTCCCAGGTTCCGGCATGCGAGGACTATGTTGACGTGGTCCCTGCCCTCGCGCGGTCTACCGGGAGGCCTAAACCTTACGGGGCGGACTGTGTCCGCTGCCGCGACTGTTGCTGATCTGATAGGAGACTTGGCGGCCCTTCACCTGCACATCGTGAGAGGGCGGGTTGTGGGTGATATTTTTTGCCATGAGTGAAATCCTCCTAACACCGGCGAAATGTCTTCGTGCGCTTTCGCCATGCCGGCGTTTCAAGTAAGACGCACATGCAAGCAGGAGGTTGTCCTCTTTTTGCATTCCGGCGATGTTTTTTGGAGGAAAATCTTTAAAGATTTTCCTCGTGAACAAACACTAAAAAGAGAGGCCCGCCGTGGAGTGGCGGACCTTCTCTCGACGAACGTATCGTCTGCATTTCGGGTGGGATCAATCAACCGATGAACAAACAGCTCAGCTATCTTTTGTCGGCGGGCGCGGATTGTCCGCTGCCCGAACCCTGGCCCGGCGAGCTGTAGCCGCCCTGGCCCTGCTTGTCCTGTTTGGTTTGCTGGCCCGACTGCCCGGTCTGGCCCTGCTGCTTGTTCGGCATGCCTTGATTCGGCTGGTTTGGTTTCTGCTGCGGATTCGGTTGGTTCATTGCACTTCTCCTGCATGTGCCGGCAGGGCACTTCGTTCGCTTTCGCGGTGCCGACAGACTAGTAGGAGCGCAGCGCGCAGGGGCAAGGTTGCCCTGTATTTCAACAGGTCCTCAGGCGCAGAGCGGGGTTCGGCGCATAAGTGCTGATAAACACTCTCGTTTCGGCCTGAAAATTTTCTCGAAAAGTTTTGCGGGGAGACAAGCGAAAGGGGCATCGCACCGGGCGATGCCCCTCTTCGTCTAAAACCTGAAAAACTAGTCGCGGTAACCGGCGCTGACGGCGATCTTGTGACGGCCCTTGGCGCGACGGCGGTTCAGCACGGCTGCGCCGGCCTTGGTCTTCATACGGGTAAGAAAACCATGGGTCTTCGCGCGGCGGCGGCGGTTAGGTTGAAATGTACGCTTCGGCATGGAACTGACTCCTGATGGCAGGGGCGTGGGCGACGTTGCGCAACCAGTCCTGCCTGATCTTTTTCGCTATAGCAGCAAGTTCCGAGTATACCCTAACGCCCGTGTTTTTCACAGGACTTCTTGCTCCGAAGTGAACCCTCGGCGCCGGTTCCGTCCTCTAAACTGCAGAGGGGATTCATGGAAGCAAGGATGGAGCTTACAGATTTTGAACGGGTTGCACCCGCAGCCCGGGCAGCCCTTACCGCCCTGAGCAAAGCCGCAACCGATAACGGGCTCGACAAGGCACTGGTCGAACTGATCAAAATCCGGGCCTCGCAGATCAACGGCTGCGCGTTCTGCCTCCAGTATCACCTACAACTGGCCCGCAAAGCCGGTGTGCCGCAGCTAAAGCTCGACCTTGCAGCGGCCTGGCGCGAGGCAGGCGTCTACACTGAACGCGAGATGGCAGCGCTTCAGTGGACAGAGTCGCTCACCGGGATCTCTCCCCTCGGCGTCAGCGACGAGGTCTATCAGACGGCAACCAGTGCCTTTGCCGAAGAGGAGCTGGCGGCGCTGACCGCGGCCGTCGTCGCCATCAACGCCTGGAACAGGATCGCCATAGCCTACCGGTTCACCCCGCCGGTCTAGAACCAGCCTGCAACGGACTCCTGTCCGCTCTAATCCAGACGAATTCGACTTCGTTCCTAATTCGAAGACCGCAGAATTGTCCCCGTGGAAGCATGGCACGTCTCCTGCTCCGAGGCCTTCCACGTCTTCCCGTCCGCATACGTCATGGAGTCCACGCGAACATCGCTGACCGCTCCATAGCCGCTCAGCCAGATCGTTGCCGACAGCACCCCCGCTGCATTCGCGGCAACATCCACCGTGAAGGTCTTCTCGAGCCACGGCGACGGCGAACCCGCTGCCACGCCTGCCGGAATCACGCCGCCCTTCTCCGATATGCCACGCACACTTATCCGCGCCTCGCGCACTTCGATGGCAGGGCCGGGGAAATTAAGGCCATAGCGTGGCTCTTTCACCAGCGTGCCGAAGGTCACATGCAGCGGCTGCCGCGCGTTACCGCCTCCAGGAACAACAGGACGCACTGTCGCTCCGGGTACATACTTCGCTGTGACCATAACCGGACAGCCCGAGTTGTTCGCCGCGCTGGCAACCACCGGTTGCGACTGTCCGAAACAGGACGCTGCCAGCGACAGGCTGCCCATTAGAACTGCAAGCTGAGATAAACGTGTGTGGCGCATACGGTCCTCCGTCTTTCGCGGGCCCCTAGGATAACTCCGCCCCTCGACTGTTGTCGCCTGCCCGAAGTGAGATCTTCCTCGTGACAGATATCAAACCTCCACGCTTCGAGAAGTTGCGCTGTCGCGAACAAGTTCGCCGTTACACCACTCACTCGCGACGGCGACAAAACGGAAGCTGTCGCTCACAGCGACAGCACCGCTCGAACGTTGTTGTGATGCGTGTTACTCGTAGTCATTACGTCGTCACTCATTCATCCACATCATGTTGTGGCGTTGCAGTTCAACCACACATGCAACAAGAGACATGCATCGACGACTGCGCCGTCGTCGACAGGTAATGCAAATGGAAGTCGGCGTGCATCACTAAAGAATGTCTTTGCGAAGCACGCGAAGTTACCACAAACGACACAACACTGCAGCGGATTTACACTTTGAAGGGAGATTTTTTTCGTGCCTTTGTACCGTGTCGTTCGCTTCTTCACAACGAATGGTGCAACTGGATTTTTTTCGGTTCGGACTCTTGAAATGCGTCCTGTTTTCCGTGCTACTATCAAACCCGTTCGCAAGACGTTTTTCTGCTGGTCCCCGCAGTCCCGCAATCTGGCTTTCGTTGGAACACTCCTCTTCGCGATGCAAATGGATTAACGCCGCACGAAGAGAATTCTGGCAATTCAGAAACTGTCACGCACCGGCCACCACGGCTGGGTCGGACGTCTGTTTGCTGGCTTTGTTTTTTTTGATTGTGCAGTCGCCGCAAATCTTGCGGACCGCTGGGGTGAAGTTAGGGAACACAAGAAGGAATAAAGAATGTCATTCGTCCCTACGGCAACTGCCGTGTTGAATTATTGGGTTCGCATCCTCGCCGCGCTCGAGAAGAAGATCAATCGTCAGTCGTATGAGACATGGCTGAAGCCGACCAGATTCTCGCATCTCGAAGGCAAGAAGCTCTTCGTGCGGATCCCCTCGTCGGACTTCCAGCACATCGGCGATCGTTACGCCGACCTCATCCAGGAGGCGATCGATAATCTCGCCCTGGACATCGACACCGTGACCTTCACCACGCCAGAGCACGATCCGCGCGGGCCCAAGGTGCGTGAGGACGGCGGCTTCGCTCCCGTGCCCAGCCACAGCCAGAACGCGCCCTCGCAGCAGCGCCGCCCCGGCACGCTCACCCAGGGCGCGCCAGCAGCTCCAGCGCCCGAGCAGTCGCGCTTCGACTGGAATACCGCCTCGCAGCTCAACCCCAAATACCAGTTCGACGCCTTCGTCGTGGGCTCCGGCAACCAGTTCGCCACCGCCGCCTCGCAGGCCGTCGCTGAGCGGCCATCGAAGGCCTACAACCCGCTCTTCCTCTACGGCGGCGTCGGCATGGGCAAGACCCACTTGATGCAGGCCATCGGCCACGAGGTCAAGCGTCGCCAACCGCACGCGGCCATCTGCTACGTCTCCGGCGAAAAGTTCACCAACGAGATGATCGATTGCGTGCGCTACCAGAAGATGACCAGCTTCCGCGACAAGTTCCGCACCGTCGACGTGCTGCTCATCGACGACATCCAGTTCCTCGCCGGCAAGGAGCGCACGCAGGAGGAGTTCTTCCATACCTTCAACGCGCTGCACGAATCGATGAAGCAGATCGTCATCGCCAGCGACCGCCCGCCCAAAGAGCTCGCCGACTTCGAAGACCGTCTGCGCTCGCGCTTCGAGTGGGGATTGATCGCCGACATCCAGCCACCGGACCTCGAGACCAAGGTCGCCATCCTGCAGAAGAAGGCCGAGTCCGAGCAGACGCACCTGCCCACGGACGTCGCCCTCTTCATCGCGTCGAACGTGCGCACCAACGTGCGCGAGCTCGAAGGCGCGCTCGTCCGCGTCATCGCGTGGAGCAGCATGCACGGCGTCGAGATCACACTCGCCACCACGCAGCAATGCCTCAAGCAGTTCATCGACACGCAGGTCCGCAAGATCACCATCGAGACCATCCAGCGCACAGTCGCCGAGAACTTCGGCATGCGCGTCGCCGAGCTGAAGCAGAAGAACAACTCGCGCCAGATCGTCGTGCCGCGCCAGATCGCGATGTACCTCGCCAAGCAGCTCACCGAAGCCTCGCTACCCGAGATCGGACGCCAGTTCGGAGGCAAGCACCACACCACCGTAATGCACTCCATCGGCAAAATCGACGAGCAACGCCGCGCCGACAAGGACCTGAACCGCACCATCAACAAGCTGATGGAGACGCTGAGCTAAGAAGTCTCTTCAACCGGAAATGGGGAAGGCCACCTTGAGGTGGCCTTCTTCATTGCGCCATCCCTACGAAGGAGAAGCACCTGCAGGGAAGTTGCACCGATCCAGCAACGCAACAAAGCGTGGCTCGTTCCGCAGCGGATCCCACTTGGCGTCGACGGGAAGGAAGATGACGTGTACGTCGCGGCCTTCGTAGCTCCGTTCGAGCCACTGCATGGCCTCTTCCAGTTGACCGAGCCCGAGGTGCATCATCGCAATGCAGTAGGGCGGGACGTAGCGTTCCTTTGCGATGCTCTCCAGTGTGTTGAGGACGCCGAGAGCTTCGTCGGTGCGGCCGGTGCGGGCGAAGATGTAGCCGCGCAGGGCAATGATCTTGGTGTTCACGCCGTGGCGGCCTGCGTTGTTGAGGTGTTCGAGCGCGAGGTCGTACTCGCCAAGTTCAACATAGGCCTGCGCAAGGTGGAGGCGGGCAATGTAGAAGTCGGGATCGACGACGACAGCGTGACGAGCGAAGCGAACAGCGGAGTCGTAGTCACGCGCGGAGAAGGCAATCTGCGAGGAGAGCGACTGGTGCATGACGTAGAGCGGGTCGAGCTCGCGGGCGCGGCGAATGGATTGGATGGCCTCCTCGTGCTGCGAGGAGTGGGAGAGAATGACGCCGAGCATACGGTGGCCAAGCGGGTAGCCGGGGTCTAGCTCGATGGCGCGGCGGAATGCGGCTTCGGCGACGGGCCAGTCCCAGTCGAGCCAGAATTTGAAGAAGCCCAGCGACGTCTGCACCTCGGCCAGGTTGGGCTCGGCCGCGAGAGCGCGGGAGACGGCCTCGCGAGCGCGCGGCGTCACGACCTGCGGTGGAGCATCGGCGCTGACCGGGCCTGAACTCCAGGCGTCAGAGAGGCCCGACCAGGCAAGCGCATAGCCGGGGTCAAGGTTCGTGGCATGGGTGAAGTATTCGATCGCCTTCTTCGTCGTCGGAGGCGTGAGCTGTTGCCAGAAGTGGCGGCCATGCAGATAGAGATCGTACGCCTCGGCGTTCTGCGTCTGTCGGCGGCCAATCGCCTTCAGCCGCTCCGGCGAGAGTGTCAGACGTATCTGCTGCGCGATGGCCGTGCTCAGCTCGCGTTGCAGCGTCAGCATGCTGCCGGGCTCGCTGTCGTAGGAAGAAGACCACAGCTGCAGCTGGTCGCTCACGCGGATCAGCCGCGACGTGACGCGAAGCCTGTCGCCTTCCGTTCGCAGCGAGCTTTCGACGAGGTAGTTCACGTCCAGCTCGCGGCCGATCTCGGAGAGCGATTTTGTCGTGCCCTTGTACGCGCGGACTGAGGTGCGGCCGATCGCGCTGAAGTGCTGCGGATCGATCTGGCCGAGAATGGCGATCGTCTCTTCGGTGAGGCCGTCGGCGAGATACTCGCGGTCGTCGCCTGCGCCGATGTTCTCAAAAGGAAGAACGCCGATACGCACCTGCTTCGCATCCTCAGGAGAACGCTGAAAGAGCGTGCTCACCTCGGGAATGAACCGATAGCCTCGGCCCGGGATCGTGGCGATGAAGCGGTTGTCGCCGCGACTCTCACCCAGCAGGCGGCGAAGCGTGGAGATGTGCTGATTGAGATTGTTCTCCTCGACAATCGTGTCCGGCCAGATGGCCTGCAGCAGCTCCTCCTTCGTCAGGACCTCACCCCCACGTTTGACCAGCAGCAGCAGCGTTTCGAAGACCTTCGGAGTCAGTGGGATCTGCTCGCCGACGCGCCAGAGCATCAGCCTGCCGGTGTCGAGGCGGTACTCCGCGAACTCGTAAATGGGGGCAGAGCCTGAAGCGTCGGACATCCGTAAAACCCTCTTCAGAAGTTTTCAGAAAATCTTCAGGGCCGACTAAATCTTTCTCTCGACAAGTGGAGCGAGTATAGCGCTCGAGGCTGAAAGGTTAAAAAACGCCAGCCAAAAAAAGGAGAACCACAATGAAATCATTTATTTGCAAAACCCTTTCGAGAGTGATGGCTGTCGCAGTCTGCGGACTCGCCCTGGTTGCAACCGCGTCGGCACAGATAGAGGACTGGGACTTTGGCGCACGCAAGCTGGAAGGAAGCTGGAAGGTCCAGGTAACGCTGAAGAACTGCGGGACCGGCGCGCCGGTGGCCCCTGCGTTCGACTCGCTGCTTACGTTCGCTCGTGGAGGAACTGTTACGGAATCGACCGCCAGCCCCGCATTCTTTCCCGCGGTGCGCGGACCGGGACATGGCGTGTGGAGCAACTCCTATGGCCATCATGCCTTCAAAGCGGTCACGGTGGCGTATATCACCCTGAACGGCGCTTTGCAGAGAACGCAGACCATCCGGCAGACGATTGTTGTCAACAACCCCGACAGCTTCACGTCGACAGCGACGGTAAACTTCGTGTTCGCCGATGGCAGCCCGGCGATCAACGCCTGTGCCACGGCTACAGGACAGCGCATCGAATAACGTGAGGGCAACCGGAAGGGCATCTGAAGCCGGCCGATCTACGCATCGGCCGGGCTTCTACTTTGCAGGTTGGGCTGCATTCACCACGCGCGCAAACTCCTTCACCGTGCACGCATACTCTGGCCCTGCCCCACTGCATCCCGGCACGTACACCGGAGCGATCGAAGGCTTCTCCGCGCCCGTCAACGGAGTCAGCTCGCGAATCTGGTCGAGCGTCTGCGCTACAAACATCACGCGCACCGAGCAGGTGTCCGTCTGATCGCTGCGCCTGTCCCCCGTCTTGCAGCGAAGCTCAAACACCAGCGCCGACCCCGGAGGCGTCGCGTTCAACGTCTCATCGCTCACCGCCCAGTCCATGCGCAGCAACCCGCCCAGCCACGTCAGATTCGCATCGTGCGCCGAGAGATAAAAGAATCTCTCCCACACAAGGTCCGTCGGCTGAAGGCCGTTCATCACAATCGTCCCCTGGTGCGATGCGATGTTGGTAAAGATTCCGCTGATCTTCTCCACCAGCGGCCCCGCCGCCTGCTGCGCATAGTACGGCGTGCGCAGCATGAAGTCGTGATAGCGCGTATTCATCTCCATCAGATCATCGAGCTTCGCACGCGACACGCGTCCCCAGCCCACCTTCGGCATCGGCATGCCCTCGACATACTGCAGCAGAAAATTCTCGGCGAAGTCCGCGCCCAGCGCGACCGCATTCTCCTTACGAGCTTCGCGAGCCACCACCGCTCGCCTGGTCTCCGACGCTTTCGACGCCATCATCCCCACAGGCTGCGTCCCCGGCGCAATCATCATCGTGCGAAAGTCCGGCACCGCCTTGCAGCCCGCGCACTTCGACAGCACATCGTGCATCTCCGCCAGCGGCCTCGCGAACGCATGCGTAAACCACTCCGGCTGATCACCCGTGCGGCCGTTGATCGCATCCGCCAGCTTCGTCTTGTCGATCGTCGGCGGGTCCGCCGTCAGGTCGGCCTTCACCTGCACCTCGCATCCCGGCGTCACCACCGACATCACCGCCTTCGCCGACGCAATCGTCCGCGGCGTATTCGTCGACTCCACCGCCACGGCCTTGCAGCCCGACGCCAGCGCGCCATACCGCACCTTGTAGAACTCCCCCATCCGCTTCAGCGCGTCGATGCCGTGCGGCGTCAGCAGTCCCGGCTCCGAGGGCCACCCGGGCCACGGCTGCGCGTTGAAAACATCCGACCGCGTCTCGCTCTCGATCGGCGTGCGCACACCATGCCGCGCCACGATCACCACCGCGCGCAGCTCATCGTCGCCACTCTGCGCATTGCCACTCTGCGCAAACGCACACCCCACCGAACTCAGCAAAACAAACAGCAACACCACCGACCAACGCATCGCACCCCTCCAATCGAACAGCAGCCACATCACAAACAAAAAGCGCAACCCAACTAAAGAGGTGTCATTCCGAGCGAAGTGGCGTAGCCACGAAGCCGAGGAACCCCCGCATTTCGCCCGAAGCGTCGTCAATGCCCGCGTTAAACGCCACACCCCAGCCGCGCCAGTGTACGCGACCCCGCCACCCATGAGATCATTCCGCGATGAAACGCCTTGCCTCCCTGCTCCTCTGCCTCACCCTCGCCGCCGCCGCGCAAAACGAGCCCTATCGTCCGCAGGTGCACTTCTCCCCGCAGAAGAACTGGACCAACGACCCCAACGGCCTCGTCTACTTCCACGGCGAGTACCATCTCTTCTTCCAGTACAACCCCTTCGGCGACCAGTGGGGACACATGAGCTGGGGCCACGCCGTCAGCAAAGACCTCCTCCACTGGACCGAGCTTCCCGTCGCCATACCCGAGCAGGGCAACGAGATGGTCTTCACCGGCTCCGTCGTCATCGACAAGCGCAACACCAGCGGCCTCTGCCTCGCCGGCAAACCCTGCATGGTCGCCGTCTACACCGCGCACACCAAAACTCCCACCGGCATCATCCAGTCGCAGAGCCTCGCCTACAGCAACAATGACGGACGCACCTGGACGCGCTACCCGCACAACCCCGTGCTCGACCTGCACATGTCCGACTTCCGCGACCCCAGCGTCACCTGGGACGAGCGCAGCCACCGCTGGGTGATGGCCGTCGCCCTCCCGCTCGAGCACAAGGTGCAGTTCTACGGCTCTCCCGACCTCAAGACGTGGACCCATCTCAGCGACTTCGGCCCCGCCGGAGTCGCCACCGGCCAGTGGGAGTGCCCCGGCCTCGTCCGCGTTCCCGCCGCCACCGGCGCCGCCAGCCTGTGGGCGCTCAAAATCGGCATCAACCCCGGCGCTCTGCAGGGCGGCTCCGGCGAGCAGTACTTCCTCGGCGACTTCGACGGCACCCGCTTCACCCCCAGCACCAAACCCGGTGCCTACGGATGGACCAACTACGGCAAGGACGACTACTGCGCCATCCCCTTCAGCCATCTGCCTGCAAACGAAAAGCCCACGCTCATCGGCTGGATGAGCAACTGGCAGTACGCCGGCAAGCTGCCCACCTCGCCCTGGCACGGGCAGATGAGCCTTCCCCGCCGTCTCAGCTACCTCGAAGGCTCCAACGGCCTCGCCCTCCAGCAGCAGCCCGTCGTCGCTCCGCTGCGCGCGGCACACACCGCCATCAGCACTAGCGCAGAGATCTCCCGTGACACACCCTTCGAGCTGCGCCTCCGTTTCGACCCCGCCGCACCCGTCTTCGGCATACGCCTCTTCAGCGACGCCGAGCACTTCGCCGAGATCGCCTTCGACCGCGACAAAAAGGAGTTCTACATCGACCGCACCCACTCCGGCGGCACCGCCATCTCGCCCGACTTCCCCGCGCGCACCGCCACAGCCATCGACACCACGCGGCCCTACGACCTCACCGTCATCGTCGACCGCTCCTCCATCGAAGCCTTCGCGCTGGACGGCACCATCGCCATGACCAACCTCGTCTTCCCGGCAACGCCGCGCACCACTGTCCGCTTCTTCTCCACCCCAGATAGCAAGACAAACGTCAAAGGTGATCTATGGACGCTGCGCTCCATCTGGCAGCCATCTCCGCCTAAACCGTGAAGGCTTCACGGCTTCGAGGCAATGCGCTAAGGCTCCGCTTATTTTCTCGCGCCCTTCGCCTCCGCCTGCCTGCACGTCTGGTCCAGCAGGTCCTCCGCGCCGCCCTCGCCGAACCCGCTCGAGTACGTCAGGACGAAGTACTCATCCTTTTCCGCCGACCCAACCACGGCCACGTCCTCTTTCACCACGGCGCCCTTCGCCGGTTTCTGCACGCAGGATTCAGGCTGGGCGTGTGTCGTCATCCTGTCCGCGATCGTCGTCGGATTCTGCGTCGCAAGGTCCGTCACTCTCACCACGCGATACTGCGCCATACCGGAGTCTGTACCCGTGGGATTGAGCATCGGCACCGCGATCTCCTTGAACTCTGGTCGCTCGCCGTCCTTGTACAGCGGGATACTCTCGCGCTCCTTCGCCAGTGCCTCCTTCACCGCATGGCTGACGCACGAGACATGAATATGCAGCTGGTCGATGTCGCGGGAGCACGCCGAGTTCATCGCCAACGCTGTCCACGAGGTCTCGGCCTTCGGAAACCTCCTCGACCACTCCCACGCATCGGCCCATACTCGAGCGTAGGTCTCGCCCCGCAACCTGCTGTCCTCGATTCCTGTAACCGGAGCCGTCGGCACCACCAGGTAGCCGTCCGGCTTCGTCTCCGCACAGTCCTTGAACATCGCATACGCCGTGCTCTCGGTCGCCCGGTGGTTGATCGGGCAAAGCGCATCCGAAAGAACTGCCTTACTGCACACGTCCGCATCCGACTTCAGAACCTCGGCCAGCGGAGGCGACGACGACGTACGCACCGGACACTGCGCCCGCAGTAAAAGAGAAGCAGCGCTGCTGACCAGCAGAATGATTGCCAGCTTGAATCCGCGACCCGCCGGGTGATAACCCGAAGCTCCCATCGCCTGCCTCCATTGAAGTCAATCTTCAGGGGCCCATTTCTGTGTGGAAGTCCTTCACTCTACCACCCGCATCTGCAGCAGCGGCATGTAACCCGACGTCGCCGACGCAACTCCGCTGAACACTACTCCGTCTTAAGTCCGCAGAATTACGCGTCGCGGTACTCCCGCCGTTTCAGATCGCGAAGTGCCTGTTTGTGCCCCTGCTGCGCCGCCTGACGCGTCCAGTGGCGGGACTGCGTGTAGTCGTGCTCCACACCCTGGCCCAGCGCATAGAGATGCCCCAGCTGAAACTGCGCCTCGGCGTTACCCTGGTCCGCCGCCTTGCGATACCACGCCGCAGCCTGCGCATAGCTGAGCGGTACCCCCAGCCCAATGTAGTAAAGGTCCGCCAGCTTCTGCTGCGCCTCGGCAAAGTTCTGGTTCGCCGCCAGCCGGTACCAGTACGCCGCCTCCGCATTGCTCTGATCCACGCCTTCGCCCTTGCGATACATCAGGCCGAGGTTGTACTGCGCCCACGCCAGATTGCTGTGGGCGGCGCGCTGGCACCACGCAAAAGCCTCTGCAAAGTCATCGGCGGCGTAGTAGCGGAAGCTAAGGTTGGCCTGCGCGTAGGCATGTCCCTGCTCGGCGGCCCTGCGCTCCCAAGAAGCAGCTTCCGAAGCGTCTTGCGGCAGCCCTCGTCCTTCGTCGAACATCGTGCTCAGCAGGTACTGCGCCTCCGCATGGCCCTGCTCGGCCGCAAGCCGAAAACTCGCTGCAGCCTCCGTAAAGTTCCCCGCGTTGTAGTCCGCGACCCCCTGCCGGTAGTGCGGGTTCGAAGCAGCGTTGGCGGCATCGCGGCGACCCCGCGCGATGATGCCCGAGCGCGTCGAGTGCAGCGACAGCGCCGCCCCCGCAGGAATGTGCTGCAGACCGCCTCTGGCCTTATCGTCCATCGCCGCTGTGTTCCTGCGCGTTGCCGCCCTGCCTCTGCGCGTTCATCTGGCGATCAACGAACTCCAGGCGCCGCCGCGCATCGGCGATCTGCTCGCGAAGGCTGGCGGCGAGCTCCGTCAGCAGGTCGCGGTATTCACCCGCTGCGGCTGCGGCGTCCAGATGCAGCTGCCCGATCTCGCCGGTAAGCAACGTGTTCCTCTCAGTATCGAGAGCAGCGATGTCGCGTTCGGCGTGCCGTATCTGGCGCGTGATGCGCAGAATCTCGGCGGCTGCGCCTTCGCCCGCAATGGAGGCGGTGATCTCACTGTGATCGTCCAGCAGGCGCTGCAGCGTCGCCGTGTCGCCGCGGCTGTAGGCCTGGTTGGCGCGGGCCATCAGCAGGGTAAAGTGCTTCAGCTCGGCCTCGTCGCGAGCGAAGTCCGGGTGAATGCGCTTGGCCACATCGCGGAACAGCGTCTTCAGTCCCGGCGGCGGATCGAACTCCTCCGCCTCGTGGGCCTCGCCGAAGGCCGCATCGTGCGTCTCCTGCGCCTGCCGCCGCGCCTCCTCGGCCCGCCGACGCGCAGAGTCGGAGTCATACAGGTCGACCTCGCGCTCCGCGATGCGCGCCTCCAGGTCGTCAAGCTCAGCATAAAGAACCCCCACCTGGCGCAGGTAACGGCCCTCAAACGTCTTCAGCTGGGCGCGAAGCTGCGCAAGCTCCGATTCGCGCTCAGCCAGCGTGCCGCGAACCAGCGCAAGCCGCTCGAGCATGTCGAGGAGCGCGGCGTCGTTCGGGGTCTGCTGAAGGATGATCTCGGCTGGCATGGGGCGTCCCGGGTCCAACCTCTAGTTTAGCGGAGCCGAACCAAGCCACAAAAGTCCAGGTGCCACCCAACCGCTCCTAAGACCGTAGAAACGAAATGCCGTACCTCTCCGAGATCTCCATCACACGTGCCATGTCCTTCGGAATCTGCAGCGGCGAGATCTCCTCGAGATACTCGTCCAGCCTGCCGTTCACCGCGACGCACAACATCTTGCCCTCCGTGCTGCCGCAGTTGCGAAACGTATGCGGCTTCTGG